>Ga0207426_1000507_pt1 | contig 57126 bp, 42 predicted proteins | sample AraplaMF_Cvi_mMS_FD_184265 | JGI IMG/M metagenome (GOLD analysis project Ga0207426, IMG submission 184265) | Arabidopsis root microbial communities from the University of North Carolina, USA - plate scrape MF_Cvi_mMS (SPAdes) (version 2) | ecosystem: Host-associated > Plants > Roots > Endosphere...
CAGGAAGTAGCTGCCCAAACACAGGCTGGCTACTTCTGCGCCACGGCGGTGCATGGTTATGATCCAGTTCACCAGCGCATGGTTCTTATCCAGCGCCTGCTGGGCATCGCCATAAAACGCGGGTGCTATTACCAGGTCGGTATTACTGACCTCCGATAAGTTTTTATTACTGATGAACTGCCCGGGAATGTGCATGGAGGGATTATTACCCTTATCACTTACCAGCGTCACCCTAAAGGCGGGCGGGGCGCCGGCTTGCTGCAGGATGCGGTTAGTGCCGGACAGCAGGTCCAGGACGCCTGCAATGGAGGATAAGACGGTGTCTTCGTAGATCAACAAAGCTATTTCCTTCATGGTTTTTCTTCTTAGCGTGGGTGTTCACAAATGTAGGTATTTAAACCTTACTGCACGCGGATCTTGATCACGGCCTTTTTTACGGGGGCGGGCCCGTTTACCTGGATGTTGGGCATGTGCAGATCTGTAGGAAAAAAGATGGCGAAATGGCCCTGCTGCAGCTTTGAGAAAAAGGCCGGCCGGTCCGGCACCAGCAGGTAATCCGCTGCTTCGTCGTACGCTTTGGAAGGCTGTTGCTGCAACAGGTTATCGTGCCCTATAAGCTCTGATCCGCTGATGATGTACTGCACATCAATATGCTGGCGGTGCGCTTCCATTTGCTCGCCGGCAGCAGGTACGGTATCGTACTCATTGATGATCACAAAAATATTATTGCCATCTATCTCATATTTACCTTTTGCCAGCGCGGTAAGGTCAGTGCCGGCCAGGTATTCAAATGCCTTTACAAATGCGGGGCCCAGGTTGTAGTACAGGTGCGCATTAGCTAATGTATCCAGGATCATCGTTGAAAAATTGTTTAGTGAGAAAGATACTAATTCGCCAGAATATAATCTGTTTCTTTACTGATGCGCTACAGCAGCTGTTTGAAACAGGCTTGCATAGCTGCGGGCAGGGTGCCTACAAGATAATATTTGAGGCGGATAAACGTGTGCCACACCTCAAAGGCGTGGCACACGCATCCCCATGTAGGGTTTTATGTAGGGGGGTAGAGTTGCGCAGCAATAAAACCCCGGTTACGCCACAGCAGCATTGCCTGCCGGCTGCGGTAAGCGCAGGAACTGCTTGTCCCAGATCTGGTACACGATCACCAGCCACATAACAATACTCGGGAATGCCTTACCTGCATAAGGTAGCATTACATTATGCCGTACCCAGGGTGTAAGCAGGTCGGAGTGGGCAAAACTGGTAAAAATGAGCACAAATATGAACAGGGCATTGTTCCAGCGGGTAGGCTTTTGCAATACATACCAGATGCATACTGCCGGGAAAGAAATAATATAGGTAGGCGATTCTGAGCTGGTGCTGAATATTACGGTGAACAGCAGCACGGAGCAAAGCAGGTACAGGCAATATTCCCGGTTCTCTTTCCATTTCAGGCGCAGGTAGTGTGTGCCAAACAGCAGAAAAGCGGGGCATAATACCCACAGGTTGTTCAGCTGCTTTAAATGAAATACCCGTTGTATAAAGCCCATGGCGGAAATATTCTGGAATATAACGCCCTGGTCGAACTTGTAATTCTTCTTATTTTTTTGTACAATGGCATCTCCCCACTCCTTGTAAGATTGTACAATATAATCAAAGGAGGATATGACTGCCGGTAAGATCCACAATACAGCGCCCCATAAAATTAAGCTCCCTATTAAACGCCAGCGGTGTTTACTGAAAAAGAAGAATGCCAGTCCTACTATGCCGTACAGCTTTACCAGGGCGGCTATCATAATAAAAAAAGCGGCCCAGAAATCCTTCCCCTGCCGGATCAGCACAAAGCTCAGGATAAGACAGGCAATAATAGATGGGTTAAACTGAAAGTAGCTGCTGGAGCCCATCAGCTCATGACTGGAAAATATAAGCACCAGGTTTTGCTGAACACGGGTAATGGGCAGCTTACGGATGGCAATGTACAGGAACAGCGCATTGGCTATTACCCATAACATAGCCCCTACAGAAAAGGGCAGTACGGCAAAAGGTGCAATAATAATACTGTACACCGGGCCATACATGTTCACATCATAATAATTTTCCGGGTAAGGAATGTATAGCGGCTGCTGCGCCACCAGGTGCAGGTATACATACCGGAAAACACTGAAATTATTGGCATTATTGGCCATCAGCTCCTTGGCCGCTACCAGGATAGATAAACCGAACCATAATAAAAGGGCCAGCCAGTCCTTTTCCCCTAACCAGGTCAGTGTAAAACGCTTAGCGGTTGGCAGGCCATTACTTTTTTGCATTAGTTCCATACGGATAGTCGATAGTTGTTGGCACAAAAATAGTGTGCGTATTTTGTATTATTATTTTATTATAAGTTATTTATTAATTTGAAAGTCTCTTAATTGCTCTTATGAACACGAATGTGTCGGTTATCCCTGAGTTTCTGGCCGGCGGCGGTGAAATGGGGGCGCGTATCAGGGAATATGACTGGGCCTCCACCCCGCTGGGGCCTGTAGATACCTGGCCTCAAAGCCTCAGAACCTGCATCCGTATTATGCTCACTTCGAGGCAGCCTATCTGGATAGGCTGGGGAAAAGAGCTAATTAAGTTCTACAATGATCCCTACAAGGCTATTGTAGGCGGTAAACATCCCTGGGCGCTGGGCTGCCCTGCCTCCGTGGTTTGGAAAGATATCTGGAAGGATATTGAGCCGATGCTGCAGCAGGTGATGCAGGAAGATGAAGGCACTTATGTGGAATCCCAGCTCCTGATCATGGAAAGGAACGGGTATGCGGAAGAGACCTATTACACGTTTTCCTACACGCCCATACCGGGTGATGACGGCGGCACTGCCGGCATGATCTGCGCCAATGTGGATAATACGGACCGTATTATCAGCGAACGGCAGCTAAAAACCCTTACGCAGCTGGGTAAACGTTTAACCGGGCTGCAGGCCAGCCGGGATGTGATACAGCAGACCATTTATACACTGGAAGAAAACCCGCAGGACTTTCCCTTTGCACTTTTTTATACGGTATCTGACAACAGGGTTACGCTGGTAAATGCTACGGACCTGGGCGATGCTGCCCCGCAGGTACCTGCTGAAATTGACCTGGATACCCCGGGCCTGGGCGCTTTGCTGCAAAAGGCCGCTTTGCTGCGGCAGCCGCAGGTGCTGGAGGGCCTGGAAGCTATTATGGGCGCCATGCCCATGGGCAGCTGGACCATCAGGCCCGGAAAAGCTGTTATACTGCCCATTGTTTCCGCAACGGCTAAAGAGCCTTATGGTTTTCTGGTTGCAGGCTTTAACCCCTACCGCTTACCGGATGAAAAATATCTTGGTTTCTGCTCCCTGATCACGGACCAGATCCTGTCTGGCTTTGCAGACGTGCACATACTGGAAGAAGAGCGGAAAAGGGCCGCAGCGCTGGCCGAGATAGACCGGGCTAAAACGGCCTTTTTCTCCAACATCAGCCATGAGTTTCGTACCCCCCTTACCTTATTGCTGGGCCCTATTGAAGAAGCCATGCAAAACCCGGCTCTTGATACCGGCCATAAAGCGGAGCTGGATATTGCCTACCGCAATGCGCTGCGCATGCAAAAGCTGGTGAACACCCTGCTGGAATTTTCGCGCATTGAAGCGGAACGGGTAGATGGGAAATTCACCCGGGTAGACATTTTCCGGCTTACACAGGACCTGGCCAGCACCTTCCGCTCTGCAGTTGAAAAAGCCGGTATGGCGCTGAACATTTCCTGCGGTGATTCGGAGGCGGATGTATATGTGGATGTGGAGATGTGGGAGAAGATAGTACTGAACCTGCTGTCTAACGCCTTTAAATATACGAACCGGGGTCATATAGATGTACAGATACAGGTGGCGGATGGCCAGGTGCTGCTGTCTGTAACGGATACGGGTATTGGTATTGCGGCAGACCAGCTGGATAAAATATTTGAACGTTTTCACCGGGTGGAGAACATACAGGGCCGCAGCCAGGAAGGCACGGGTATTGGCCTGTCCATGGTAAAAGAGCTGGTAAAGATCCATAAGGGAAATATCAGCGTAAGCAGCCAGCCGGGTGTGGGATCTACCTTTACCGTAGTGATACCCACCGGTAAAGCACACCTGGAAGACAGCCGCATTGCAGAAAACGATCCTGCCACTGGCGTATCCAGACAGGCCGACACCTTTTTGCAGGAAGCCCTGAAATGGCTGCCGGAAGCGCCGCATCATGCAGCAGTTATCAATGATATCGGCGGCACTGCTGTAGAAAACAATCCTCCTGTATATAAAGTGCTGCTGGCAGATGATAATGCAGATATGCGGGAGTATGTGCAACGGCTGCTGGCCCACCAGTTCCGTGTAATCACTGCCGTTAACGGCGAAGAAGCTTTCAGCAAAATGCTGCAATATAAGCCGGACCTGCTGCTGTCAGATGTTATGATGCCGAAGCTGGATGGCTTTGGATTGCTGCAGCAGGTACGTAACCACCCCGATACCCGCCATACGCCGGTGATCTTTTTATCGGCCCGCGCAGGTGAGGAATCTAAAGTAGAAGGGCTGGATGCCGGTGCGGATGATTACCTGGTGAAACCCTTTTCGGCCCGTGAATTACTGGCCCGGGTAGAAGCAAATATCAAGATCGCCCAAAGCCGTATTGCTGCTGAAAACAATATGCGCAACATGATCATGCAATCGCCCATACCCATGGTGCTGCTGCGTGGGGACGCCTTTTCCATTGAAATGGTAAATGAAAGGGCCCTGGAGCTCTGGGACAAAGATTATGAAAATGCGATCAACAAACCGCTGCTGGAAGTGCTGCCCGAACTGGCGGAGCAGGGTTTTGGGCAGATATTACATGAAGTATATACCAGCGGTGTGCCCTATCATGGCAATGAAGTACCGCTAACGCTTATACGTTCCGGCAAGCCCGAACAGCTGTTCCTTAACTTCATTTATGCGCCGCTGCGCGATGCTCATAATACAGTAACCGGTATTATTGCAGTAGGCATAGATGTATCTGAACAGGTGATTGCCCGCCGCGCAATAGAACAAAATGAGCGGGAGCTTACAGAGCTGGCCAATGCCATGCCGCAGCTGGTATGGGTAGCAGGGCCCAAGGGAGAAACGGTGTACATTAATAACCGGCTCTCTGAATTTGCAGGCGAAAGAAACCTGCAAAACGGGGATGGATACTGGGGCTGGGTAGCCCTTACACACCCGCAGGACCTGGTTCCCACAGAAGCTGCCTGGCAAAAAGCAATTGCTACCGGCAGTGTGTTCCAGTTTGAGCACCGCATGCTCATGAAGGATGGCAGCTATCGCTGGCACCTGAGCCGCGGCATTCCACAAAAGGATGATGACGGGCAAACATTAAAATGGTTTGGCACCACTACCGATATTCATACCGCACGGGAATATGCCGCTTTGCTGGAGCAGGAAGTAAAAAACCGCACGCACGAGCTGCAGGAGCTGAATATAGCTTTACAACAATCCAATGAAGACCTGCAGCAGTTTGCACATGTGGCCAGCCATGACCTGAAAGAGCCGGTGCGCAAGATCAAAACCTTCAGCAACCGGTTGCAGTATGAATATGGCGACCTGCTGCCGGAAAAAGGCAAAACATTTCTGGATAAAGTGCAGCATGCCACAGACAGGATCTTTTCCATGATAGAAGGGGTGCTCACCTACTCTACCCTGAATGCAGCGGAACAGCAAATTGAAAAAATTGATCTGAATAAAACGCTGGCAAGCATTGAGGAAGACCTGGAAGTAACCATTCAGCAAAAGAATGCACGTATTATACGAAGCAGTTTGCCTATAGTTGAGGGCGCTTCCATACTCCTTTACCAGCTATTTTATAATTTAATTAACAACTCCCTGAAGTTTGCGCGAACAGATGAATTGCCGGTGATACGCATTACCTGCTCTACCCTGCAGGAAGGCGGACAGGATTATGTAGAAGTGGAAATTGCCGATAATGGTATAGGATTTGAACAGGAATATGCAAAGCGAATTTTTGATACCTTTACCAGGCTGAATGCAAAAGATAAATTTGAGGGAACCGGCTTAGGCCTGGCCTTATGTAAAAAGATAGTGGAGCGGCACCATGGCAGCATTACTGCTACCGGTATAAGAGATGAAGGCGCCGTGTTTACGATATTATTACCATTGATACAGATCCAACGACCGTTTAAAGCAGATAGCAATGGCAGTAACGAGAACCTTTTTACTAATAGATGATGATACGGACGACCGCGAGCTATTCGCGGAAGTGCTGGCAGCCGTAGATCCCATTATTACCTGCAAACAGGCCATAGATGGAGAAGAGGCTTTGCGGAAGCTGCAAAAAGGCACTGAACAGCCGGACATTATTTTCCTGGACATTAACCTGCCGGTAATGAATGGATGGCAGTTCCTGCGGAAAATAAAAACCGCCGACGGTTTAAAAGATATCCCCGTGATCATGTACTCCACCTCCTCTGATCAAAGCGATAAAGAAACGGCCAATGTGCTTGGCGCATCCTGCTTTTTAACCAAACCTAATAGCTACAAGGACCTGAAAGGCATACTGGAAGCGATTGCCGCAGCAGCGAAACAAAGTAACCCCGCCACGGCTATTTGTAAGGCGATTGCCTCATACAGGAGGAGCCATTAATTAATAATTAAATACTTGCTGCGATAGAATTTGTTTTCCTCTGTAAGCTGTAAAGGATGGCTAGTGAACCAGGTGATGAATTGCTGCCATTTTTGCGGATTATTCAAACGCCAGTCGTCAAACTCCTGCTGATTACCATTACCCAATACCCAGTAATTATAGGCTTCAAAATAACCGGCGCTGCGTACCTGCCGCTGGTAATCAAACAATGCAATGGGTGTTTTTTGCTGGTGGCCCAGCTGCTGATAGCTATCCAGGAATTTAGAACGGATATTGTGCAGCGTGGCCAGGCTCACGATCTTCTCCCCTGCTACGGCCAGGACTAACGTTGGCTCATACACACCGGTACCAAAGGGCTTACGCATTAACGCCTGCAACAGCGCATCCGGGCCGCTTTTAGGATTATAGACAATGTTAACCGTTTTATTTTTGCTGAAGCTAACGGTAATGCTGGTATCGTCCTTAAATTGAATTTCTGATTTATAAGTGTAGTATAATTGCTTGCTGATCTCCTCGGTACGTTTGCTGCCGCGTTCCAGATTTACAAAGATCTCCCCGTAGATCATGGCCCATACTTCTTCTTCAGAATCAAAGAATAAACGTGCGGCCCAGTAATAGTTGGAAGGGAATGTGGGATCGGCTTTAATACCGGCTTCAAAAAAGGCTAATGCCTTGTTGTATTGCTTAGTGTTAAGCTCCATTACGCCCCTTTCGAGGTAAAGGTTACCTGCGGCGGGAAAATGCTCCAGCCCCTTATCATACGTTTCAATGGCCTTACTGCTTTTGCCGGCATTGTCGTAACTATTGCCTAACATCTGGTACACCCGGGCTGTGGCCAATTTATTCTTCAGCATTTTTTTGAGGATGGCAATAGCGCCTTCATAATCCTGCAGCTGGTAATGGGCGAAAGCCATCTCGTAAGGGATCTCCGGATCATCAGGGTTCAGCTGCTGCGCAGCTGCCAGCATTACCAGCGCCTCTGCCGACTTACCATCATCAATAAGATCAATGGCGGCGTCGCGTTTTTGCCTTGCCAGGGCCGTATCTGTTTGTGCGCCGGCGGTAAGGCCGCACAAGACGAGTATGGAACAGACGAGTAAGCGCATAGATATAGGTGGATTACTTATGCTAATTTAACGATAATCAACGATGTGGTAATGTGCTGATATGCTGATGTGCTAATGTGCTGGTTTTTGCTATAAAGCAGTTCAGCGCAGCTGATAAACAACGCAACAGATATACAAATGACGATGTTTGGCACAGCTCATAAACATATACCAGCACATTAGCATATTAGCACATCAGCACATCTATCACGTTGTAATCAGGTTTTGCAGGGATTGTTTATAATCCTTTCGCATAACCAGCTGCCCTGCATTTGCCTGTACAAAGCTTTTTAATACTTCGTTAGCTTCCGCTGCATGGTGCTGCTTTTTGAACTTTATGTTGCTTGCAATAGCGCTTACGGATCGAATAATTCCCCAGGGAAAGCCCCACCAGCCCAGGACCAGGGTTTTGGCCTGCGCTTTATGAATGGCGCTGTCCAGGCAATCGGGGCAGCCGATCTTTACCCGCTGCTGGAAATGTGTAATAAAAATGAAGCTCATTACTTCAGATACCATTGTAGCGTTCAATAGTTTATTATTGGTTTCGCAGTGCGGGCATTGCAGGTTGCGAAGCAGGTTGCAGTAATAATCTACTTCATCTGCTGCCGGCGTGGGTTTGTTCTGTAATTCCAGCGCGGTTGATAAGCGGGGATCCAGGCCGCGTTTTTTAACCTCTTCTTTAGCAATGGCAAGTGCTGCGGGTGTAAGTCCTTGTGCATCATGGGAGAAAAAGTGTATCAGCTCTTTATCGGACATTTGAGCATAGTGCTCCTGTACGATGTGGATATCGATTCCTGTACTCATAGGGATAGGTGTATTGTCTTAGACAAATATATAATAAATCACATATGAAAACAGGAATTAAACAAGACTTTTTAATAGTTAGCCCATTCCTAAAAAGCAATGCCGAACTGAAAGCCGGCTGTAAGGGATGCCGGCTGGTCATTGCCAAACCGGATGGGAACCGGAACTGCTACAAACACACTGCTGCTTTTTCCTTTTAAAACTACCTTATTCAACACAGGTGTAACGCCGTAGCGGCCGGAAGTTTCAAAGGCGCTGCGGGCGGCCAGTGTAAAGCCATTTCCCAATCCAAACAGCACACCGGGATGGAACAGGAAGTTGTTCATTTTACTGGTGCCGCCTGATGCCCTGATGATTGGTACAAACTCCATTGAAAAGCCTATCCTGGCGCTCTTCCAGATATTGATCCCGGTAGGCATGCCGACTGCATAGGCCCCGTCAAAATTATAGTGCGGTACATCGCTGCCAACTGTTACAATGGGATGCAGGATGCCCACATAAGCGGTGATCTTCGGGTAGCCGGCGGGAGCTGCCTGCTGCGCAAAGATTGGCCTGAATAAACCGGCCGCTAATATGACCGTTGTAATTATGAATATGCTGTTAAAACTGTTAGTGATGGATGTTCCCATTAGGTGTGCATTTAGTACGATTGGTTAATCGGTACAATGCTACCCATTAATGGAATGTTGAAATAGAACAGGAATTACCTCTTTGTATAAAACTTACTTTTTCCGCAGATCTTTGCGGTATTCCGATGGATTTTGCCCTGTGTGCTTCCTGAAGATCCTGGTAAAATGGCTTTGATCTGAAAACCCTGTGAGGTAGCTGATCTCGGTCAGGGAGTAGGCGGGATCTTCCATCAGCTGAATGGCCTTGTCAATCCGTTGTTTCCGGATATATTCCCCAAAGGAAAGGTTGTCGAAGTGCTTTGAAAATTCCCGGGAAAGGTAGGAAGGGTTAATATCGAGGTCTTTGGAAAGCTCTTTCAGGCTGAGGTTTGTATCGATATGGTCCTGGATCATTTCCTTTAGCTCCTGTGCCCAGGCAGGGATCTTACCGCCTGTATGCTGTTTGGATCTCAGGAACCGGTTGAACACTTCCAGCAGCAGGTTTTCATAAGGCTGTTGTGTATGTTTTTCTTTTTGAAGATAAGCAGCCCAGCTATAAAGCGCATCGTAGATCAGCATTCCTTTTTCCAGCAGCTCATAATCGTCTTTATGATTGTAGGCCAGTCCTGCCGAAATAGCCCATAAGCCGGATGCCTGCGGAGCGATATCATGGCGGTCGGTATCAGCACCCCGCACGATGGGCGCCATTGTAAGCACGGCGGGGTCTGTGATCTTATATTTTTTTACCAGGTAGTCAAACGTACATTCTTTCCCGTAATGGGTGTGCTCCACATCCGGAATGTCGAAGGGAATGGCGTTCAGGGCAGCGGCCTGCGTTAGCACTTCGCTGAAAGGCACATAGATAAATTCCGCGCCAGGATCAATAAAACGGCGAATAAGCCAGGGGCAGGCCAGGCGGTCAATTTTTGGATGTTCCCGGGTAATCCATTTCATTGGAAGTAAGATAGCACAAAATAGCTTGTCAGGATCCACCCTTTTATTGTCGTATTACCACCCCTTCCGGTATGTGTGCGCATTGTAAGTTTGCATCATCATCCAAACAAAAACTTACAACTATGATCAACAATCAGTCAGCTTACCAGGAATATACCAGCACATACAGAGAGCTGCTACAGGTGCTGTCGGCCTTTTCACAGGAGCAGCTGAATACAGTGCCGTTTGAAGGCAGCTGGACCGCCGCACAGGTAGGAGAACATTTATTAAAAGGCACTATTGCCGATGCCGTAGACGGACCAGGAGTACCTACGCAGCGGGCGCCCGATGAAATGAAAGCAGTTATTGAAGGTATTTTCCTGGACTTTTCCACCAAGCTGCAATCACCGGATTTTGTATTGCCGGAGGCAAAGGAGTACGATAAACAAAACCTGCTGCATGCAATGGAAGCCACGGTGAGCCGCACGGAGAAAGCCATTCAAACGCAGGACCTGTCTATGACCTACGCTGAATTTGATTTTCCGCAGGTAGGCCCGCTTACGCGGCTGGAATGGGTTTGTTTTGGCGTAGCACATGCGAAAAGGCATATACGGCAGCTGAAGAATATTTATGAGCATGTAGCGGAAGGCCGAAAGCTGAAAGCATAAAGCTGAAAGCCGAATGCGTTTAGCGTGCTTTACTGAACACCGGTTGTGCATTTCCGGACATACCGGTAGAAGAGCAGTGCAGTATTGCGTTGAAGATCAATTACTTTTCACTTTGGCACCATCTTGCTGAAGAAGGTATATGCGACACTTACTCCTTACCGTTATAATGGGCTTTGTAACAATGTACTGTAAAGCCCAGGGTACACTTCCCGATTCAATACGCAGCCAGCTGAAAATAAATGTAGCCGGATTTATGGGCCGGTACCACTCGCCCGGCATAGCCGTAGCCGTTATTCATGACCAGGACATTATTTACAGCGAAGCGCTGGGTTATGTAGATGTGGAAAACAAAATACCCTCCACCATTGATGCAAAGTACCCGGTACTATCCGTAAGCAAAACATTTACCGCTACCATGCTTATGCAGCTGAAAGCCAAACAGCTGGTACACCTGTATGATGAGGTGCATAAATACCTGCCGGAATATAAGCACCCTGCTACCCTGCTGCAGCTGGCTACGCATACAAGCGGCCTGCCCCGCAACTCCCAGGCAGATCTTGCTTTTATGCAGGGGATAGACCGGTGGATAATGGGCGCATCAAAAGACACCGCTATTGTTGCCTCTACGCAGCAGGCCATGCTGCAATCTTTACCCTTTATTACAGCAGAATACCCGGCGTACGAATTGCTGTCGTACAGCGACCGGCATTACTCTAACCTGGGTTACAGCATGCTGGGTATTGCATTGGAAAGGGCTGCTAAAACAACCTATACTGCTTATGTTAAACAGCATATTATGCACCCCCTGGGTATGAGCAGCAGCGGTTTTTTGCAGGATGCCGACAACCCCAAAGTGGCTGCAGGCTATCGTTATGACGATAGTACGAAATCAGTGACCCGGACACCGGTGTTTGTGCCCAATTCGGCTATGCCTGCAGGCGGTGTTTATTCAACAGCCAGGGACCTGGCTAAGTACATCAGCTTCCAGTTCCGGGATGATGCGGCGGCTAATCAAATATTACCGGCTACAGATAAGGCCATGATGCGGGCCTTTAACATAGGCTGGAAACCCGCCTATCCTTTTGTGATGCATGAAGGCGCTATGCTGGGTTACCGCTGCGAGGTCTTTTTTAGCCCGGCATTAAAACTGGGCTGGGTAATACTCACCAATGTAAGCGACTTTGAGTTTAACCGCATAAATACCATATTCAGCCAGCTGCTAACACCGGTTTTCAATAAAAAAGCGGTTACAGACCTGCATAAATATACCGGCACTTACAAGCTGGCAGGTGGCGCGGGCAGTCTTGATATTAGCATAAGGAACGGTCAGCTGTATTCCACTTACCTGGCGGAGCAGCTGGGTAATGTGCCGCTGACGCCTGCGGGCGATAACCATTTCCAGGTAAAGGTTCCCGGCACCTCATTTAGCCTGGGGTACGATTTTATTACAAATGCTGCTTCGCAGAAAATGATCCTGAACCTGGATCAGTTCATGTGGGTTAAAGAATAATGATCCCAGGCAGCTTTGGCTATCTCTGAAATAATGCGCTGGTTGGTGGCTTCATCTTCCTTTGAATCAGATACAAATACGGCCATGGCTATATGTTTTCCATTGGGCAGGGTAATAATGCCTATGTCGTTGAATGCGGCGGTAAGGTGCTGCTCATTGGTATCGGAAGTGCCGGATTTGTGGGCTACTTCCGTACCGGCAGGTAACAGGCCCTTAAGACGGTTGCTTTTAACGCCGGTGGTCATGAGCTGCCAGAGTACGGCTTTGCTGCTCTCAGAAAGGATCTTTCCCACCTGAAACTTTTGCAGCAGCTGCGTGGCTGCAATGGGGGTAGTCCAGTTATTGTACTGTACATCCCAGGCGGCGTGCATCTGTGCTTCATTAGCCACAATGTTAATGTCTTTAACCCCCAGGGTGTGAATGTAATTGTTCAGCGCTGATGGTCCCCCTACCAGGCCAAATAAAATGTCGCAGCCGTTATTATCGCTCTGGGATACGGTGTAGCTTAATATCTCCTTTATGGTAAGATCAAATTCCGGTGCGGTGTGCTCATCCCGCAAAGGGCTCCAGGATTTTTTTGCAAGCGATGATTGTTTGATGTGAATATGTTGAGTGAGGGAAAGCTTTCCCTGATCTACCTTGTGTAATACCAGCAATGCCAGGTGAAATTTAAATACGCTTTGCATGGGGTAATGATGGGCGGCATTAATGGAAAGGGTGTCCTTATCTTCTATGGCCAGCATGGAAACGCCGATACGGGCTTGTTTTCCGGCAATAATGGCTTCCATTTTCTGCCGGAGTGGGGCCAGCTGGGCATGAGTGGTGTAAGAGAAAGCGGTAAAGATCAGGAGAATGAATATGCGTAATGGCATGGTAAGATTTATGAGGCGTTGAAAGTAAAGAAAATCCTGCTTACTTTTGAAATATGTTCCTTCTTGATAAAATTAATCTGTTCCCCAAATATTTCAGTCCTGCTGAATTTAGAATACCTTTTACGGACTGGGTTCAAATCCTGCAAAAGATAGAACAGCGTTATATTATCAAGGAAAACAGCAATTATCATTTCAGCAACTGGGCTTTACATATCAGGCAACCTAATAAGCTGACTTCCCTGCCAAAATCTCAATTACAGGTTTATCTGCAGCAACATCTTTCTGAAATGGATAATTATTGGGTAGTATTAGATTTTAGCAAAAATTATGTGTATGATTGTAAATTAATAGCACTCCGTAGCTTAATAGGGATTTCTACACAGGATTTTTTTATTGTTGATAAACGCTATGCCTGGTTCACTTATTTCAACCGCGAGCCGGATACCGTGCATATTTATAGCAGCGGCAGCTCCCCTACCCCTTTTAATCTTTAAACCTGTGCTTATGTAATTCCCTTCTTTTTGCATCTCTTTATCATGAAGATCAAAATTGCAGGTTTACTGGTCTTGTTCATTTCGGGTTGCACCCAATTTCCCAGGACAATAAATACTTATAAGCTTCAACATTTTACCCTGCTGGATACTGTTTACCGGGAGCCGGCAACATACCGGCAATACGATAAAGAGGATGGCGGATACCCGATCTACTATATTGGTAAAATGCAAGATACTATAGGTATTGGTGAGCGATACCTGCCCTGGAAGAACAAGATGCAAAAAGATCGCCTACAGGATACCTGTGTCCGGTTCCTTTCACCGGATAAGATGACTATGTTTGTGGATACCACTGTTAAAACCTGCATTGAAAGAATGTATGGCAATAACAGGGATTCTGTTCTTAACTACCACGCCTACCTGTTGTGCATACATAATGTATCCGATACGGCTCTTTGGCTTGGAGATACCTTTTCCCTGGCTTATTTATACAGGGAGGTTCAAAACAAAAACGGAGCATGGATTAAAATAGAGAAAATGGTCAGCGAGATGGATTATTGCGGAACCGGTCAGCCCAATGTTATTCTTAAAGCAGGTGAGATCATTCTTGCGAAGGTTATAAGATACAAGGGAGAGGCTCCGGCCAAATGCAGGTTAGTAATGAAACACTTCAACCAGACAGTATATTCCAATGTTTTTGTTGACCAGGTAGAAAGGTCATTATTGGACTAAGATGTCATATAACCCAAACTTCTCATAAGTAACCCGTGTTAAATCACTATTATCTTATGCCCACCCATTAACCGGGATTATACTCCACATATTGTACAGTCTTTACCTCCTATATGCTTATATTACAACCTGGTTATTAATAATTTTATCTGCTCAGCGCGGTTTTACAACATTCTGTTTCTGGAATGTTGTTTGTTTAACAGTACCGCGTGGCGGGTTACGAAACCAGCAGAAAGGGCATGTGCATGTGATAAATGGCCATTATTAATAGATAAATACCAGCTATGGGGTCTACTGAACGATCAGAGCAACCGGTTATTACCAAGGGCATTGATAAGTTTTTCCTGAATTTTTATGACATACTCAAGTTCATTCTCCGGTTTTTTAAGGAGATGTTCACCCCCCCTTTTGAAGGGCGGGAGTTTGTACGGCAGTGTTATTATATAGGAAATAAATCATTGCTGCTGATCACGCTCACCGGGTTTATTACGGGGCTGGTGTTCACCAAACAATCCAGGCCATCGCTGGCGGAGTTCGGGGCTACCTCCTGGCTGCCATCGCTGATCTCCATTGCAGTGATACGCGCTTTGGCGCCGCTGGTGACTGCCCTGATCTGCGCAGGTAAGGTGGGTTCCAGCATTGGCGCGGAACTGGCTTCCATGAAAGTAACGGAGCAGATCGATGCCATGGAAGTATCGGCCATCAATCCTTTTAAATACCTGGTAGTAACCCGGGTAATGGCCTGTATGCTATGCGTGCCGCTGTTAATGGCCTATACGGGGCTGGTGGCCATGGGTGGCTCGTTCCTGGATATTCACCTGAATGAGCAGACCAGCCTGTCCATTTTTCTTCAGAATGCATTTGAAAAGATCTCGTTCCTGGATTTTTTCTCCTCGTTCATAAAAACGCTGTTCTACGGCTTTACCATTGGGATTGTGAGCTGCTACCAGGGCTATCATGCCACACAGGGTACGCAGGGCGTGGGTAAGGCGGCTAATGTGAGCGTGGTAATATCCATGTTCCTGATCTTTATAGAAGAGATCATTATTGTTCAGGTAATAAATATGTTGCGCTAGCTATATGAAACCATTTACGCCGGAAATACACTGGGATGAAACAGTGATCTCTATCCGAGACCTGTATAAATCTTTTGGACAGAACCATGTGCTGCGGGGCGTTAACCTGGACCTGCACCGGGGCGAGAACATTGTGGTGCTGGGCCGTTCGGGGACAGGTAAATCGGTTTTGATAAAGATCATTTCTGCCTTGCTCTATGCGGATTCAGGTACTGTGAATGTGCTGGGGCAGGAAGTAGCAACCCTTAAGCATGATGAGCTGCGGGAGCTGCGCCTGAAAATTGGTTTTTGCTTTCAGAACGGAGCTTTATATGATAGCATGACGGTAGGCGAAAATCTTTCGTTCCCCCTCAGGCGTAATATGCCGCATATGAGCAAACGCGAAAGGGATGAACGTATTACAACGGTGCTGGAAGCCGTGGGCCTTTCACAAACAATAAACCAGATGCCGGCGGAGCTGTCCGGCGGGCAGCGTAAACGCATCGGCATAGGACGTACCCTTATATTGCGTCCGGAGATCATGCTGTATGATGAACCCACCGCCGGGCTGGATCCCATCACCTGCACGGATATCAATAACCTGATCAACGAAGTGCAGAAACGGTTCAAGACCAGCTCCATTATTATTACGCATGACCTGGCCTGTGCAAAAGCCACGGGCGATAAAATTGCTGTAATGAAGGAAGGCAGGTTTATTAAAGAGGGCAACTTTGAAGATGTATTCAGCGACAATGATGAGCTGATACGGGAATTTTACGACTATAACTTTATACAATAGCTTATGAAAGAAACTAGCAGATCAAGAGCCGTTAAAGTAGGCCTATTCAGTTTCCTGGGGCTGCTGATCTTTGCCCTGGCGGTACTGGTACTGGGCGGACAACGGAAATCCTTCATGTCATCTGTAGAGGTAAAAGCAATTTTCCATGATGTGGGCGGGCTTGCCAAAGGCAATAACGTTTGGTATTCCGGTGTAAAAGTAGGGATGATCAAAAAGATCTCCTTTATACAGCACAACCAGATAGAGGTGCTGATGAATATTGACAAGAACTCCCGCCAGTTTATTCATAAGGATGTAAAAGCTAAGGTAAGCACCGATGGGCTGGTGGGTAACAAGATCATTGCGCTAAGCGGCGGCAGCGGCACTACCCCGGTGATTGAGGATGGAGATGTGATCGGCGTGGCCTCCAGCATCAGCACCGATGAAATACTGGATACCCTGCAGGTAAACAATAAGAACCTGGTGCAGATCACCGGCAGCCTAGCCAAACTGGCCCAGCAGCTCTCCGAAGGCCGGGGCACCCTGGGTAAGCTGCTTACCGACAGCACGGTGTACGATAACCTGAACACCACCATGGCCAAACTGGGTACCAGCGCTACCAATGCGCAAAACCTTACCAATAACCTGTCCGCCTATACGGCTAAATTACAGAACCGGGGCACGCTGGCTAATGACCTGGTAACAGACACTGTTATATTTCAACGCCTGCGTAACACCGCTACCGGCCTGGATACCATTTCCCGCAGGGCTAATGATGTAGTAGCTAACCTGCAGCAGGCCAGCAACAGCATCAGCACCAAGTTAAACAGCAGCGAATCGCCGGCAGGTGTGCTGCTGAACGATGACAGCGCCGCGCACGACCTGCAGCTTACCTTAAAGAACCTTGCCAACAGCACCGGCAAGCTGGATACCAATATGGAAGCGGTACGGCATAACTTCTTACTGCGCGGTTATTTCCGCCGGCAGGAGAAGCAAAAGAAGAAAGAGCAGAAAGAGCTGGAGAAAAGAGCGGAGCAGGCGAGAAAGGATAGCCTGAAGGCGCTGGGGCAGTAATTGAGAATGACGAATGAATAATTAATAGAGAGGGATGTATCATGCCTGATACATCCCTATTTTTTTGCGAAATGTTGTATTGAGCTAACCTGCATCACTCCAATCTTAAACTTTTCACGGGGTTCATTAACGCGGCCTTAATACCCTGATAGCTAACAGTTAGCAGGGTAATGGCAATGGCTCCCAGGCCGGTAACGGCAAAGATCCACCACGACATTGCTGCGCGGTACTGGTAATGCTGCAGCCAGGCGCTCATACCATAGTAGGCTACGGGCACGGCTATACAAAAGGCAATGATCACCAGCACTACAAAATCTTTACTCAACAGGCTCCATAAATTAAATACCGAGGCGCCCATTACCTTGCGTACGCCTATTTCCTTGAAACGCTGCTCTGCCATAAAAGCAGCCATACCAAACAGGCCCAGGCAGCTGATGAAAATGGCCAGGATGGTAAAACAGCCGGCCAGCTTGCCAATGCGCTCTTCTGCATTGAACTTGCGGGCATACTGCTCATCGGCAAACTTATAGGTGAAAGGTGCTGCGGGTGCATAAGTTTTGCAAACAGCGGCTATTTTTTCCAGCGCCGTATGTGCGCTTACGTTAGGACTGATACGGAAATTCACATAGCCGAAATCATATGGGGTTATATAGAAAATTGTTTGTTTTACGGGTTCGTAGGGCGATTGCATCACCATATCCTTCACCACGCCAATAATATGATAATCCCTGTTCCGGAACCGCACGATCTCGCCTACCGGATCATTAAGCCCCATATATTTTACGGCAGCCTCGTTAACGATCAGCGAGGTGGAATCCGTGAGCAGCTCCCTGGAAAAGTCGCGGCCTGCTGCAAACTGCCAGCCTACGGTTTTGCCATACTCAGATGTTACGCGGATATTGGCAAAATTATCTGTCATTGCCGGATCTTTTCCTTTCCATTCCAGGCCGCCACGGTAGTTGTTTACACCGGTAGCAGGGCTGGATGATTCTGATACAGCTGCTATGGCGCCGGACCGCAGGAGATCGGCGCGTACGGCTTCAAAATGATCGTGCAGATCGTCGGTAGAAGTTTCTATGGTGATCAGGCCCTCACGGCTGTAGCCTACCGGGCGGTTCTGGGCAAAACGGATCTGCTTAAATACAATGATAGTACCAATGATCAATACCACAGACACTGCAAACTGCGCTACCACCAGCACTTTGCGCGGTATCGCCGCCATACGGCCGGCCCTGAAAGTACCCTTCAATACTTTTACCGGTTGAAAAGAGGAAAGGTATAAAGCCGGATAGCTGCCGGCCAGCAAACCGGTTAATAAAGCAAAGCCTATGGAGCTGGCCCAGAAGAAAGGGCTGTTCCACAGGATATGCATATCCTTACCTGCTATATTATTAAAGAATGGTAACACCAGCACTACCAGCAGCAGGGCCAGTACAAAGGCCAGCACGGCCGTTAACATGGATTCGCAATAGAACTGGTAAATGAGCTGCGCCCTGAATGATCCAATGGCTTTGCGGATGCCTACTTCCTTTGCCCGCTTTTCTGAGCGCGCTGTTTGCAGGTTCATAAAATTAATACAGGCCAGCAGCAGCACCGCAACACCAATGATGCCGAAAAGCCACACGTATTGTATAGCGCCGCCTACGTTCACACCATCTTTAAACTCCATATACAGGTGCCATTTGGACATGGGCTGCAGGAACAGCTCCGGCTTAGCCAGCGCGTTGGCCGCCCCTGCCCTTTCTGCCTTAAGGGTTCTTATTTTGGCCGATACCTTTGCCAGATCTGCATGATCTGCTACCTGCACATACATTTGCAGGAAATCATCATTCCAGTCAGCCGCAGCCCTGTTCACGATCCAGTCTTCCGAAGTTCTGAAATAATCCCAGGGGGCCATAAAGGCTACATTGTGCAGGGTTGTGTTGCGGGGCAGATCTTCATACACACCGCCTACCAGAAACGTAACCTTATTATCCAGCTTCACTACTTTGCCCATGGGGTCTGCATCGCCAAACAAAGCTTTTGCTACGGTTTGAGAAAGCAGCATGGAGGAAGGGCCTTTTAACGCATTACGCGTGCCTTTAAGCATGCGGAGGGAAAACATTTCCGGGGCATCTGCACTAATATAATTGCCGGCATAGGTAACCTTATTATCACCCGCGGATAAAATATGATCCCAGGTAAGGGTTGACATAACAATGTATTTAAAATCGCTGCCATAACTTTCATGCATGGCGGCATTCAGCGGCATGGGAATTACCTCGCCTGTGCTCACCTTGCCATCCAGCGTTTTCTGCTGCATTACTTCCGCAATACGGTTATAGTTCTGATGATACCTGTTAAAAGAAAGCTCGTTCCAGATCCACAAGCCGATCAGCATAGCTACTGCCATGCCCACTGACAGCCCGCCGATGTTGATGAAGGCATGTGTTTTGTTCTTACGCAGGTAACGCAGCGCAATCTTCAGATAAGTGTTAAGCATAGCGGTGTTATATGAGTAAAGGGAAAATGCAGGCTGGAAATTCAAAAAAAATGCCTGAAAAATAGTTAGTTATGAATCAGGCATTTACATGAGGGAGGAAGGAAAGGATTGTTCATTATCGGACAGGGCATGTCCGGTAATTAAACATGCTGAATGCTTAACGCTAAACGCTTAATGCATTTCCAGGATTATTTCGATAAATTGATGTAACATTTAACAACAGCAAGCTATGGATAGTGAAGCTTCTCCTGCTGCCGGCTATTGGCTTACGCGCTTTGTTATACTTCGTATGCTTGGGTTGGTGTATGCAGTCGCTTTCCTGGTGGCCATTAACCAGCTTGTTCCTTTAATTGGCTCAGATGGATTGCTGCCCGTGAGCAATTACCTGGACCGGGTAAGCGCTGCATTTGGATCAAGCGGCGCAGGTTTCCGGCGTTTGCCTTCTCTTTTCTGGTACTGGCATTCTGATACCGCGCTGTTAACAGTGGCCTGGGCCGGATTCATACTTTCCTGCATAGTAGCAGCCGGTTATGCAAATGCCATCATGCTTACGGTGCTGTGGGCCCTTTATCTTTCCATTGTGCATGTAGGGCAGGAATGGTATGGATATGGCTGGGAGATCCAGCTTGCTGAAACCGGTTTTCTTTCTATTTTTCTTTGCCCGCTGCTTGACCCGCGCCCTTTTCCGCGTACGGCGCCTCCCCTGCCTGTGCTCATTTTATTCCGCTGGCTCATTTTCCGTATTATGCTGGGATCGGGGCTGATCAAGTACCGGGGCGATGAAATATGGCGCAATGGCACTGCCCTCTACCATCATTTTGAAACACAACCCATTCCAGGTCCCTTAAGCCGCTGGTTTCATTTTCTGCCGCATGCTGCGCTAAAAACAGGCGTATGGCTTAACTGGCTGGCAGAGATTGCAGCGCCCTTTTTTGCATTCGGGCCACGCATAGCCCGGCATATTGCGGGTGTGGTGATCGTTTTATTCCAGGTGAATATTATACTCAGCGGTAACCTCTCGTTCTTAAACTGGCTTACTATTATACCTGCGCTGGCTTGTTTTGATGATGGCTTTTGGTCGAAGATATTGCCAGGGATGCTGGTACGTAAGGCGGAAGCTGCTGCTGCCAAAGCCATAATATCCAAACCCATGACCGTTACGGCATGGATCGTTACGGCTGTTATTGCGCTGCTCAGCATTCAGCCCGCCCTGAATTTGCTGTCGCCCGGGCAGGTCATGAACAGCTCTTACGATCCGCTTGCGCTGGTAAATACCTATGGCGCCTTTGGATCAGTGGGTGAGGAACGTTTGAATGTGGTATTTGAGGGTACTGCCGACGAGTATCCTGATGATAAAGCCAGCTGGAAGCCCTATATCTATAAAGGCCTGCCGGTAGCCCTTGATAAACGGCCGCCACAAATAGCACCCTACCAGCTGCGCCTGGACTGGCAAATGTGGTTTGCCTCCATGTCATCAGCAAACGAGTATCCGTGGACGTTACACCTGGTATGGAAGCTGCTGCATAACAACCCGGGCGCTGTAAGCTTATTTGCCGGTAATCCCTTTCCCGGTAAGCCGCCCAGGTTTATCCGCGCCGTATTATACTGCTATACTTTTGCCAGGCCTGGCAATGCAGGCGGCCTTTGGTGGAACCGTGAGCGTGTGGGCGAATGGATCCCGGCATTGTCTGTAGATGATCCGCGGCTGATCGCATTTTTAAAGGGACAAGGATGGCTGAAATGATAAAGACTTCGCCTTATCAATATCAGCGCTATGGTACAACGCTTCCGGGATCTGCCCCAGGGTGGAATCATGCACCTGCTCCCCTAACCCATAGAACTGCTGGAAGCTCATGATGAGCGGGCGCCATTTATCCGGATCCACACGGTTGGTTGTACCCTCCATTAAAATACTATCGTGGATGTGCACACGCTGTATACGCAGCTCAATGGTTACAATGCGTCCTTTTTGCAAAGGCTCATCATCACCTACACCATGTACGGCTGCTACCTTAGCCTCCATATGCACGGGGCATTCCAGCACGCGGGGCGGGGCTATGGTTTCGGAAGCGATGGGCGTAAGACCGGCAATTTCAAATTTGGCGGGCTCGTAACGGTAGCCTTTTTTCTGCTTACCTTCCGGCACAGGATTGCTGCCCGTGGTGCGGGCCAGGCGGTTCACCGCGGCCACCTGCTGTACAGAGGGCAGGTTTAACACGCATTCACCGTTTCGTATAATGTTCTGCGTAGTTTTGGATGGTGCGGCCAAACCCAATATACAACGCCATCCCAGCCAGAAGGCAGAAGACATAGGCGCCAGGTTGGCGCTGCCATCTTCATTCTGCGTGCTGATCAAAACTACCGGTGTGCCGAAGTATAAAATAGCGGGATCTGTGCTGAGGTGCATATACAATTGTTTTGTTTACACTACAAATGTAGCGGTGCACCTTTGGCCGGGAAACCCGGTTCTTGCGGAATATGTTAGAACGGCGGTACCTCTATTTCGTGTAACAGGGGCTCCAGCGCTGCCAGGGATTCCTGCAGGTCTTTTTCCACCCGGGCCTGTTTGCCGAGCTTAAATAACAGCTGGTTTACAGGGTTTTTGTGCGTGTACCAGGACAGCGTGAAACGGCTGGTATGCTCATCCATCTTTTCCATAAAGAAATGGAGGGAGTTCTTCTTATTTGCATCGGTTTCTGTAAGCACAATACTTTCATCCGGATTATAGGCAAAGCTGCTAACATATACTATACGCTCTCCTTTTTCCAGCTCATAACGGTACCGGTTGCCGATGCCCGGCAGCTTGTGGTCCACATCATGTACGGCTTTTATTCCTTTTTGCCAGCGGTGACGGAACTCCGGGTGGCAGGCGGTGTAGAACAGGTTTTTAATATTAACATGAAAGACCTTGCTGGCAGTCACCATTTTTACCTGCTGCGCCAGTTCCGGGCTGGCAGGGTAATCCGGCGGGATCTGATCCTTCAGAGAGCTTAGCTGTGTGTAATGGAAGGGAATGCTGCCCGTCTCCGTTTGTTTGGCGCTCTGGTTCCACTGCATCCACTGCGCAAAACCTGTGGGCGGGGCGCCGGGCAGCAGGCTTTCCGTTACCAGCCAGTATTCGTGCTGCTCAATATCGTTCTTCAACAGCTGGTGGGCAACAATAATATCCTTGCCAATAAGCTTACTGAAGTTCTTAACGTTATAGCTGGTAAACTCCCCGTAATGGGTAATTACTTTCAATGACAGGCTAACGGCCGATACGCAGGCTTTGCACTGGCATAAACGGCGGTATTCATAAGCAATGAGGTGACGGTGGAATTCGCAGAACATCCGCTCTACCTGTTTGTAAATAGCTTCCAGCTGCAGCGGTGCGCCGAATTTATAGAACAGGATGGCGTCTCCTTCTATTTCAGAAATTTCCAGTCCTACCTGGTTGGCGTTAATGAGGATCTCCAGGAGGTCCTGGATGATATAACGGCTGTGTTCAATTTCCGTTTCCGTTACAAACCGGGTGAAGCCGCTTATATCGGGAATAAATAGCAGCCCTTTGTTTTCCATTTTTCTTTTAAAGTTAGGTATAAATAGTAGTTTTTGTGGTAAAAGGGTTTTGTTGCTTGGAAAGTTGGCTCCCCTTCCCCACCTGCCATTTTTTTACGTATTTTGCCAATAATCAGCCTGCATCCATGTCACAGCATAAGCAAACAGCACCGATCATTATCTATAATACCTTATACGATCAGTATGTTGCACAGGGGTTACCCCTGGGTAACCTGAACGAGCATACGCAGTTTACTATTCATAGCCTGAAAGATATTCTTACCAACCTGCCTTTTCAGTCGGAAGTATATAAGCCGAACTTCTTTTCCTTTGTGTTTGTTAAGGATGCCAATGGCCAGTATACAACCGACGATCATGTATTTAAGACGGAGCCTTACATGATCTACTTTACCAATCCCGGGCATTATAAATCACATTACTGGGAGCGGCTGGGTGAAGTGTACCTGGTAACGCTGAGCGAAAGCTTTCTGAAAGAGAACGTGCACCCGCGCATTTTTGAAGAATTTTCTTTCCTGCTGTCGGAAACCGTGCAGCCGCGGGTGGTAGGCCCGGAGATCTATGCGGAGTTTGAGCAGCTGTATCTGCAGGTGGAGCAGGCCTACCTGTCTGATTCTCCCTATAAGAACAGGATCATCGGTAACCTGTTTGTAGTGATCTTATTAAAGGTGAAGGAATATTTCTGGGAAGACTATAATCCCATTTATGAGGGTAACCGCAGCTCGCAGATCGTAAAGGATTTTAAAAGGATGCTGGAGCAGCACTACCGCGACCTGCGTAACGGTAAAACGGAAAAGGTGTTCCGCGTACAGGATTATGCGGATGCCCAGCACCTGCACCCCAACTATTTAAGTAACGTTATTAAAACTAAAACGGGCAAAACCATCAGCACCTGGATCACGGAAAAAACCATTGCAGAAGCTAAATCCCTGCTGCAGCATTCTGCTACCCCTATTAAGGAAATTGCCTACCAGCTGGGCTTTGCAGAGAGCACCCACTTTAGCAACTACTTTAAGAAATATACCGACCTCTCCCCTGTGCTGTACCGGAAACAATTCGGGCAACCGGCATCCTAGATTTATTTTTGCTAATCAGCTAAACTATTATCTTAACAACGGATCGAATTTATTAATCATTAAAAAATTCCCGTTATGAAAACCCTCACCCTGTTTGCAGGCGCGTATGCGTGCCTGTTATGCTGTAGCTGCGGAAAAAATAATGAGAGCGCGGCTGACCGCTCGGTTAACCAAAAGCTATCTGCAGTTTCTGCCACCGCTGTTAATGCCAACATTGCAGATTACACCATTTACACCTTTTCCTGCGTAGCAGGGGGTAAGTACATGGAAGTTACCGGCTTCCCCACCTACAATGAAAAGTATGACGATCAGCGTAAGATCACCCAATACGCCAGCTCTGTTTCAGATGGCGTAATTGACGGCTGGCAACGCTGGCATATTATTTACAAGACCACGGTAAATAATACCCGGTATTATCATATCCGGAACGTATTCAGTGGTAAGCTGCTGGATGTACCGGGCGGCTCAAAAGTATCCGGTACGCAGCTGCAGCAATACTTTGAGTTTCCGCTGTTAAGTGATGAGCAGCTGTGGAGCATTGAGCCTGCGGCTACCAGCGGCGCCTACCGCATTATTAATAAAGGCAGCGGCATGGCGCTTACCAATGCAGGATCATCCACTGCCGACGGCACCCCTATTACCCAGGAAACAGCCGGTACCGGCACTAACCAGCAATGGATCTTAACTGCCCGGGAGGCCGATACTTACCGGGATGACCGGGTGGTTCGCTTCTTTAACCGCAACAGCAGCTCCATGGGATCAGTGGCTTTTGATGAAGGCACCAGCATTCCATTGAGCAATGGCAAAGTGCTGTGGGTAACCCAGGATGCCTGGGATGGCGCATCCCTGCAGCCCAATGGTAAATTCAGCTGCAATTCTTTTTTCAGCTATGGTAATTCTATCCTGATACAACCGTCCACCGGTAACTGGGATGCCGCTTCCACGCCCAACATGACCCGGGATTCCAGCGCACAGGGGCGTCCTAAACAAATGTGCGACATTCAGCCCGGTAATACTTTTGCATGGCCCGGCCCCGGGGTAGAAATAGGTAATCATGTATACATCCAGTGCGGGGAAGGCTCCGGCCTAAGCCTCAGCGATCAGTCATTATATGATCTTACAGAGAACGCAGGCACCAAATGGCAGGTAAAACGCACCACACCGACCGGCATGTCGGGGCAAAACGCAATCAACTATGCCGCAGGCATGGTAAAAGCATCGGATGGCTATGTATATGTTTTTGGAGCGCAGGCAACCGGTTTCGGTTATACGAACAATGTGCATGTGGCCCGCTTCCCTGTAAGCAACCCGCAATCATGGACCTTCTGGAATGGCGGCAGCTGGGTTAGCAATCCTGTTACCGGCGACGGCGCACGCATTACCGATGCGCTGGGCACCGCTGCTGTTGCCTATGTAAATGGAAAGTATGTAATGGTAACCATGGACCAGGGCTTTAACTGTGATAACAGCCGTAATATTTATACCGCTACTGCCACCAGTCCCACAGGCCCATTCACTGCCCGTAAGCAGGTGTATACCATCAAAGAATACCTGTATGGCAACTATGCCCGGTATTATACCCCGGCTATACATCCTGAATCCGTGAACGGGCGTAATGAGCTGCTGGTAACCTATTGCCTGAACTTCTCTGCCTGCGGGGTGGAGGATTGTGTAAACGGCTACCTGGACCCCTATTTTTACAGGGTGAAAGGCATAAGAGTGCCTTATGGGAAAATTGGATTGTAAGCGTTCAGCCTATCTTAGAATTTTGTACCTAATAGTGTAATATTTGCACTTTTAGGGCGCGTGCATCATAGACCTTTGTATTGTCAACAACGAACAATTGTAAACAATAAAAACAAAGTGATATGAGCACGCTAACCAACAAAATTGCATTAGTAACCGGCGCATCCAGGGGTATTGGCGCTACGGTTGCCCGTTACCTGGCTGCCGCCGGTGCTAAAGTAGTGATCAACTATGCCGGTGGTAAAGAAGCTGCCGGCCAGCTGGTAAATGAAATAAAAGAAAAAGGCGGCGATGCCATTGCCGTACAGGCCGATGTAAGTAAGTCTGCCGATGTAAAAAACCTGTTTGATACTGCTATTGCCCATTATGGCAAAATAGATGTACTGGTGAATAATGCCGGCATCATGATCACCAAGCTGCTGAAAGACACTACAGATGAAGATTTCAGCCGCCAGTTCGACATTAATGTGAAAGGCGTTTTCAACACCCTGCGCGAAGCCGCTACCCGCCTGGCCGATAACGGCAGCGTTATTAACTTCTCCTCTACCACCACCCGCGTAATGATGCCTACCTATGCTACCTATGTTGGCACCAAAGCAGCGGTAGAACAGTTCACCCGCATCTTTGCCAAAGAAGTAGGCAGCCGCGGTATTAATGTGAATACTGTATCTCCCGGCCCCACCAACACGGAGCTTTTTACTAAAGGTAAATCTGATGAATTGATAACCCGTCTGGCCAGCCTCTCTGCCTTTAACCGTATTGGCGAACCGGAAGATATTGCCCGTGTGGTTGTATTCCTGGCCGGTGATGATGCCAAATGGGTGAATGCGCAGAATATCGGCGCAAATGGAGGTATGGCGTAATAATTAATAATGTTAAAAAACTGAACTATATATGAACAGCTTAAAAAATAAAGTAGCCTTAATTACAGGATCTGCAAGGGGATTGGGTAAAGCCATTGCAGAAAGATATGCAGCGCTGGGCGCAGATATTGTGATCAATTATTCACGCGATAAGGCCTCTGCAGATGAAGTGGTGAGCAATATTACCGCCATGGGCGCTAAAGTAATAGCCGTGCAGGCCGATGTGAGCAAAGTAGCTGAGCTGGAAAAACTATTTACGGAAGCTAAAAAAGCCTTTGGTAAAATAGATATTGTGGTGGCCAATGCCGGTATTGAAATGGTGGAAGTGCCGGTAACCGAGTTTACAGAAGAACAGTTTGACCGCGTATTTTCCATCAACACCAAAGGATCTTACTTTACGCTGCAGCAGGCAGCCCGTAACGTGGAAGATAACGGCCGTATTATTTACATTGCTTCCAGCACCACCTCGTTCCCCGTGCCTGGTATGGCAGTATACGGCGGCAGTAAAACCACGCCCCGCTACCTGGTGGATATTCTTTCCAAAGAAATAGGACACAGAGGCGTAACCGTTAACTCTATTATTCCTTTTGCGGTAGATCATTCCGGCATCTTTGTGGATCCGGAAAGCTATCCTGCGCTGCGTAAACAGCTGCTGGACAGCTGTCCCATGGGCCGTTTGGCCGAAGTGGAAGATGTGGCTAATGTAGCGGAGTTCTTTGCCAGCGACCTCTCTTCTTTCGTGAACGGGCAGCATTTGCTGGTTAACGGGGGAGCAACGAATTAAATAAACGCTTAATGCTGAACGCTGATTGTATTACCGCGTGTACAAGGGGCTCATATTAAGATCAATGCAATAGTCTGTGATCCAGCTGCCGGCAGCATCTACGTACAGGATATTGGGTTTGTTCTTTTTGTTGATGGTGCCGTTGCTGATCCAGTCGTTCATGGTTGGTAACAGATAACGGTTGCCCCTGGCGGAAAGGTCCAGGATGGTCTGGTTCTTTTTCAGAGCATTGGTAAGCAATATTACGCCGCTTACCACAGCGCCGGTTCTGTCGGGGCGAAAACCATTGCAGATCAGCGCTGCTTCCTGGCTGCTTTGCGTTAGCTGCCAGTCCAGGCGTATGAGGTCATTGTCCTTCACACCTTCTTTCATGCTGTTGAAGAACAGCACCTGGTCGGCCAGCATTTTTTTGATGTCGTTGGTAGCGGCGTATTTACGCCGGTAATTAATAAAAGCGCCGGATGTATTTGCAATGCTGCATGAATCAATGGCACCCTGGTAGGCATGCTGCTCAAATACTACGATCACTTTACCGGCCAGGTCTTTCAATTTTATATCTGCTAATTTCTTTTGTTGATTGCGGTACAGGTGCGTGCCCAGCTGCGCTATGATAGTGTCTGCCAGCCGGGCTGTAGGTACATCCTGATCGCAAAAGTGACTAAAGTTCAGCATCACGGTTTCCATTTTATTGGTTTCCAGGAAAGCGTGCACACCGCTCAGCACATCAGCCAGCTTTTCCCCGTAACCGGCGCCTACAGCATCCACATCACAGTCAGATTCCGCGTGTTTTATATATAAGGCCTGCGCATAATTGCCTACCCGCAGGTCAAACATACGGATGCCGTTTTGCAGCTGCTCTTTTATAGGCATGCTTTGGGTGAGCGTATTGCAGGTGTTAATAGCGTCTTTCATCTGCCCGCCGGTGCCGTTTAATACAGACATGCCGGCATCGTGCGCGCCGGGTATTACAATATCCTTTAAGGTATAGGCTTCTTTGGCGGGGTGCAAAAGGTCCTGCATCCAGGAGGCGGGGTTATAGGCTGCAAAATAGCTCAGGTACATGTGCTGATCGTTACCGGTGTAGGCCAGCATAAAATTGTTGGCATCTATTTCACAAATGGCTACCGGGTTACTGCTGTTGAAGTAAGGGGGCAGCACCTTTTTTTCCGTTGGCGGGTTCCCGTTACCGGCAGTGGCGTAATAAATGTGGGGATCGTTCTTAGCGCCGCTCCACAGGTAAAACAGCTGCTGTGCATTGTACACACGGTATAAGGCGGGTGCAGCTCCTGTGGCCGCGCCTGCCAGCTGGGTGGCCGTGCCCCATTTGCCGTTATGCAGGTTATAGTCGGCATAATACACATCATTTCCCTTATATGCCTGCCAGCAAAAGCGTATGTCGGTGCCCGTGAGGCTTACAATAAAGGGATAGGCGGCTGCTTTTACGCCCTCTGCCGTTTGCAGCTGTGCATCCTGCAGCAGGCCCTTGTCGCCCTGTTCCAGCAATGCAAATACCAGGCTGCTTTTATCATTTGCATGAGAGGCCAGCACAATTTGTTCATGTATAGCCGTGGTCGTTAGCCCGTTCGCCAGCAGGCCATTCAGCTTTACGGTATATACCTGCTGTGCTGCCAGGCTGGTATCGGTATCGTTCTTTATATATTTCAGGGTTCCATCGGCAGCTATCCAGAACAGGTACAGGTGCTCATCCAATACCTGCAGCACCGGCGCGCAGCTGGTGGCGGCGTTGCTTACAATAACATCCTGCTGCGTAAAGGTGGTATCCTGGTGTTTGCCCAGGTAGCTGGCATGAACAGGGGCATTATTTCCGGGGGCTTTCCAGGTTACAAAATAGCCGCCTTTGAAGTGTATAAGATCCGGCGCTTTGTCTGTAACGGCCTGTGGCAGCAGGGCTACGGGCGGTGTAAAGGAAAGGTTCTGTGCCTGCAGCGGGCAGGTGAATAACAACAGGAAGTAAAAGAATTTATACATAATTGGCAGATCAGGTATCTAATGGACAGCAATGGTTTGTATTTTATAACGCGCCAGTTTCTATTTTTGTTTAAACCTTTTGCAGGTCTGCAATGTTAGTTACCAATATATTAAACAACCATTGATATGCCAAGAACCCTCCTGCTATTGTACTGTATCACCATTGCTATGTTACCTGCATTTGCACAGGATGCACATTACTGGTCAAACAACTACGGCCCGGGAGTGCTGCTAACGCCGGGCAGCGTTATTGCCAGCAACCGCGATAGTGGTGTGCTGTTCTACAACCCGGCCCTGCTGAGCCTTTCCAACAAGAACCGCATTGCCATCAGCACTATTTCCGCCAATATTTACCAGCTGGATGCCACCAGGATCAAAAACGGCGCCGGTACCGGAAGGGATCTTCACAACAATAGTGTCAGGATTGTGCCGCAAATGTTATCCGGCAGTATTTCGCTGGGCAAAAAGGCGCCGGTGGTAATTGCCTATGCGCTGATAAATTCCCCGGGATTCCGCTTCCAGGCCTCGCAGCGGCGGGATGACAAGATCAATGCGCTGAATGATGCTTACAGTCCCGGCGATGAATACTTCGTGGGCGACTATGTGCTGGAGAACCGGGTGAATGAAACCTCCGCCTTGTTAAGCACCGGTTTCCGGCTAACGCCCCGCCTTTCTGCCGGCTTCTCTGTTGAGGGACAGCTGCGGCAGCAGCATTATAATGTTATCAGCAACACCCGCGCGCTGGCGAATGCCGATATTGACAGCTTATCATCGCTACCGCTGGTAAGCAGCAGCGCTTACTACCTGGCCACCTATGTTCATGCAGGGGTACGCTTTAAAGCAGGGCTTGCCTATGATGCAGGCCGCCACCACCTGGGATGGACGATCAGCTCCCCTTTGCTGCATGTATGGGGTAGCGGCACTATCGTAACCGACTATACGGTGAGTAATATGTACCTGGATGTGCTGAAGGAATTTTACAGCTACCTGGCCAACAGCCGGCAGGAAAGTCTGAAAACGACCTTTAAAATGCCATTGAGCACCGCGTTGGGTTATGCCTATGATTTCAGGCGGGGGCAGCTCTATGTGGCGGCGGAATACTTTCGCCGGGTAAAGGAGTACAATGTAATTACACCCCGGAACGATGCTTTTATACGGCCGGATACCGGCAGCAATTCCAGCTTAACCCGTGAGTTCGTGCGCCTGCACGATGCGCGCAAGGCCATCCTGAACGTAGCCGTAGGCGTTAGCTACAATATACGGCCTTCGGTAACGGGTTATCTATCTGTAAGAACGGATATAAGCTATGCCGACAAAGACCAGTTCAAAGACCAAACCGGCTATGAGCCCTATACCGCCTACTGGAACCTTGTACACTGGACGCTGGGCGCTAACTTTAAACAGAAGAAGTTCAATTTCCGTACTGGTTTCCTCTGCTCTTATGGCGTTACCAATCACTTTCCGCAGGATGTGAACTTTGATCATCCCAATGAAAACAACCTGCTGCAGGGCGATGCCACGGATGTAAGGGCCCGGCGCTTTTCGGTTGGGTTTATGTTGGCGTATATTCATAATTTGTGAGAGCGGAAAGCTGAAAGCATAAGGCATAAAGCTTTCTGCTTTTCGCTTTATCCTTTCTGCTTCAGCGAAGCGTTACGGATGCGGCTCAGGGATTCGCGGGTAATGCCTAAATAAGATGCTATCTGGTGCTGGGGGATGCGTTGTTCGAAGTAGGCGTATTGCGCTAAAAAATCCTGGTAGCGTTCTTCCAGCGGTTTTTGTAAGAACAGCACGCGGCGCTGCAGGGTAACAAAAGCCTTTTGCATGATCATGCGCCAGTAAATGTTCATGGCAGGTATTTCATTGAACAGCTGCTGCTGCCGGTCATATTCCAGCACCAATACTTCTGTATCCTCCAAAGCATCAATATTATAGAGGGATGGCGTGTGGGTAAGCATACTATACAGGTCAGCTATCCACCAGTCTTCCAAAGCAAACTGCATTACGTTTTCCCTGCCTTCATTATCCACCTCGTACTGGCGCAAACAGCCTTTTATTACAAAGTGATCGGCGTTGCAAATGGCGCCTTCTTCCAGCAGGTATTGTCTTTTGCGCAGCTTTTTGTGCCGGAAAAAACCGGGGATCTTTGCCTTTTCCTCGTCCGTTAAAGAAATGTACCTGCAAAAGTTGTTGATGAGTAACTGATGCATTGCTAACCAGGTTTACAACTGCATAGTTACAACATTTTACCTGCGCTATGGCACTACTCCCAATTGTTTCATAAGGGTCAGCTCATCGGTTACCCGCCAGTGCTCCACAATCTTTCCATGATGGATCTTTTCAATATTGATCTGATTCACTGCAATCTTTTTGCCGGTGGGCGGCTGCCCGAACAGGTCGCCGGTTTGCGTGCCGGTCATTATCACCCTTGCCACAGCCATGCTGTCGTTTACAATAAGGTCCTTTATTTCATAGTGCAGATCAGGGAATGCCTTGCGGATGGCGGCCACAATGGGTTTAAGGCCGGCCGGCCCGGGTGGCGGATTGGGTGTGCTGGGTGTATGGTTAATGTACTGCGGATCCAGCAGCTCATCCAGCACCTCCAGCCTGCCGCTGTTCCATACTTCCGCAAAGTAACGTTGTACAATCTGTTTGTTTTGCGCTGCCGGTGTGGGCGGGCAGCTATAGGAGGCGCATAACACGCCTATCACCAGGATCAGAATTTGCCGCATAGTTTAGCTTTCGCTGCAAAGTTCCGTTAGCCGGCGTGCTTATTCCAATGATGTATGATAATGTTTTTTTGTGATGCGGATCAATTCTTACCCTGCTAAGGCTCTGCAATAAATGCCAGCTGCGCGTTCTGGTAGCGTGGTTTGGCCAGCTGCTCCTTCAGCTTCTTAAAGGTTTCCGAAGGGCCTTTGGTGGCGAACAGGTTCACCAGCCAGGCAGGTAAAGAGCCACCGGGATCAGTTTCCAGCGTATAATCTATTTGTACGGTCTTTGGCTTTACGGGCGTGAGGATCCACTTTCCGTAGGAACGGTGTACACGTACAATGTTCTTTTTTTCCGGTACATAATCCGCTACGGTAGGCCCGTTGATGGTAACTATTTTGGTTTGCGGGTCCTGTGTGGTGATCAGGTGAGCCACAAAATCGCGGTTGCTGACAGGCCAGGGAAGGCTTACTTCTGAATAATAAAACAGCTCTGCCGGGGTTACCTGTTTTAATAAAGTGCTGGATTTGGTGCTGTATACCCATTCAGCGCCGGTGTTCACGTCTAAGATCACGGTTACCAGCTGGGATAAGGTGGCGGGTACCAAACAGCGTACCCTTACGGCTTTGAGGTGGGAGTTCTCTATATTCTTGGTAAAGATCTCCATATCCCCATCTCTTGCTTTCAGGGTCCATTTTTGCTGCCCATTTACCAGGAGGGATAACAACATTGCCACGCACAGTATCAAGGTTCTTTTGTTCATACGCATAATGCCAGGTTGATTGTAACTAGTTCCTTTCTGGGTGCAAGTTACGGAGAAGTGCGGGGTTTTTGGTCACACGAATGTTATAGAAGCTGAAAGGGGGACCGGGAGTACCGGAGGGGTTTATTTGTTGTGGAATGGTAAACTTATCTGGTAACCTAAAGGTTAGTGGGTTGATGAAAAAGAAAATTGGGCCAGCCAAGAATAGCCGGCCCTTTTTTCACGCTATTGAACAATGAAAAGCGCAGGGGTCACTGCGCTCAGAGTAAACTCAACGATGGGTGAAGGGTTGGGTAAGCTGTGCGGATGATGTTTAAACCCGGGTTTATGCATCACCGTAATGTTCCCATGCAGCTCCTTTACTTTCCGCTCAAACAGCAGGGTATTCTCTGCCGGCGGCACTGCCTCATCTGCATCTGCACATAGTATAAGTATCGGGTACTTTCCCTTCACAATGTCCTTAACCTTATCTACAGGGCTGCCTTTGAACTGCTGCAGCTGCGCATCGGTGGTAATGCCGTAATCTGCTTTCAGCTGCGGCAATACATTGGCATCCGGTTTTACCTGCCCTAAACCACCAGGCCAGCTTTTGAGGTTCAGCACGGGATTATCCACGTACACACAGGCTACCTTGTCCGGGTTTTCCGCGGCCCAGTTAAATACATATACGCCTCCCCTGCTCATGCCTTCCATGGCGGCTTTGCGGGCCAGCCCGGCTTTTTGCAGCAGACCGTAAAAATGGTTCCAGGTTTGAATGGCTACCCGGTTACCCAGCAGCTCTGCTACATCGCAGTACACCACATGATAACCCCGTTCCAGCAATGCAATGTCTGTTTGCGGCTCATGGCCCCAGAAACGGGCGCGCCAGATCCAGGGATGGCCTTTGGCCGCCCATTTCGGCTTTACCACTTTGCAGGCATGGTTATCCAGTGTAAAATCGGCACAGGCATAACCGTAAAAGGCGCTGACAGTAGTGGGTACCGTAAGCTGTTTGAAAATATCGAAAGCAGCATCGCGCTGTACCATCAGCTGTTCGTACAGGCGCTTAGCCATAATGCCGGAGCCCGCGGCATTGGGATGGATATTGTCGGGCAGCAGCTCCGGCTTGTCGATCAGCAAGGGGTGCATGTCCAGCATTTCCAGTCCCTCCTGCAGGGCTACCTGCTGCATGTGCGGGATCACCTGTTTTACGATCACTGCATCCCAAATACCGGTGGTATCTGTTACAAAAGACACTACAGGGCCTAATAAAATAATGCGCGGGTGCGATGACAGCTGTGTAAATGATTTGATGAGAGCGTGATAGTCGGCTTCATATTCAGCCATGTGCACGCGGTTAATGAGCTTACTATCATTGCCGCCCAGGTCAATGAACACTATATCCGGATTGCTTTGTAAGGCTTGTTGGTACTCGTTTGTTTTTATGTAAGGATGATCGCCGCTGCTTAATAAGGTTGTGCCGCTTACACCGTAGTTACTTACGATATAATCCTTACCCAGCAAGGCTTGCAGCTGCGCTGGAAAGGAGTTATGCTCCCGGTCCGGCACCGTAGCGCCATAGGTAATGCTGGCGCCTATGCAGGCTATTTTTTTCTGTGCGATAGCGGGTGCAGTGGCACAGAGGGTGATGAAGAGTATGATGAGTTTTTGCATGTTCAATAGCGTTACACGTCCCGCCTGCGGGACGTTACCGGCTGAATGTATAAGTTTTTCCAGCCTGTGTTGCAAGATCATATAACAACGTTTCCTTCAGCGCGGGCGCTGTTAGCTTTGCCTTTTCATTAATGAGCGGGCGGGGCGTGGTTTCCGGCTGAAAGAACGGATTGTTATTATCGCCCGTTGCGGCTTTCAAGCCCTTGCCCTGCAGCGCATTGGGCACACGCAAACGGCAGCTGCCACCCAGCGTAGAGCGGATAGTGACCTTACTCAGCTTACCATCTTCCCACTGCATATTTACAATCTCAAAACCGCCCCTTGCACGCAGGCCGCTGATGCTGCCGCTTTTCCAATCGTCCGGCAATGCGGGCAGCAGGTCAATAGCGCCGTCATGGCTTTGCAGCAGCATTTCTGTAATACCTGCTGTGCAGCCAAAGTTGCCATCTATCTGAAAAGGCGGATGCGCATCAAACAGGTTCGGGTATGTACCGCCGCCGCTGTTTTCCTTTGCCCGGTTCTTCCCTGCCGGCGTAAGCTGGTTTTTGATCAGCTGCCAGGCATGGTTACCATCCAGCAGGCGGGCCCAGAGGTTTACTTTCCAGCCCATAGACCAGCCGGTGGAAATATCGCCCCGCTGTATTAAAGAGGTTCGGGCCGCATCAAAAAGCTCCGGTGTGCGGTAAGGAGAGATCTGATTAGCCGGGTACAAACCAAACAGGTGCGATACATGGCGGTGTTTATCTTCGGGATTATCCAGGTCCTGCAGCCACTCCTGCAGCTGGCTGTACTGGCCTATTTGCATGGGTGGCAGCTTGCTGCGGACGGCCCTTAGCTTAGCCACCAATTCCTTGTCCATATTTAATATTTCCGCGGCGTGAATGGTATTGGATAACAGATCAAACACCAGCTGGTTATCCATAGTGGCGCCCGCGCTGATGGAGATACCGGGATGCGCCTTAGGTGCGTTCTCCGGCGACATGGAAGGCGATACCACCAGCCATTGATGCGTGGGTTCGGGTATTAAAAAATCAAGGTAGAACTGTGCTGCGCCTTTCAGTGCCGGGTACACGCTTTGCAGATATTTTTTATCGCCGTTGTACAAATACTTTTCCCATAAATGACGGCTAAGCCATGCGCCGCCCATGGGCCACATGGCAGAATAAATACCATCTACCGGGCCGGTAATACGCCACAGGTCCGTATTATGGTGTGCTACCCAGCCACCGGCGCCATACATTACACGCGCGGTTTCCCGGCCGGTAACAGACAGCTCTTTTACCATTTGCACCAGCGGCATATGCATTTCCGGCAGATTGGTTTCCTCTGCTGGCCAGTAGTTCATTTCCGTATTAATGTTAATAGTGTATTTGCTGCCCCAGGGCGGATCCATTTTGTTATTCCACAGGCCCTGTAAGGTAGCGGGCTGCCCGCCGGGCTGAGAAGCGGAAATAAGCAGGTAACGGCCAAACTGAAAGTACAGGGCTACCAGCTGCGGATCATTGGCCTGCGCAAAATCGCGTAGGCGTATATCCGTTGGGTTGTTAACGGAGTCCGTGGCGCCCAGGTCAAGGTGCACACGGTTAAAGTATTTTTGATACGCCGCTATGTGCGCGCTGCGCAGCTGTGAAAAGTTTTTGGTTAATGCTTTATTCAGATGATCTGTAGCACGTTTACCTTCATCAGCGCTGATATCCTGGTAATTCACATAGTTAGTGGCCATGGAAATATACAGTGTAACCGTGTTAGCGCCGGTAACGCTGATGGCATCGCCGGTTGCGGCTACCTTACCGCCTTCATTTCTGAACTTTACCAGCGACTGGAATTTTACTTTACCGGGCACATTTTCTTTATCGCTGCTGATGCCGGAAAGCTTCAGTACATCATTTCCCACTACGCTTATAGCCGACTTATGCTCACTATGGAAAGTTGCCCGGAATGTAATACTGCCGGGCGTTGTGGCGCTGAGGCGTACCACTATCACCTGGCCGGGTGTGGAGGCAAACACTTCGCGGGTAAAGGTAGTGCCATTCACCTTATAGCTTGTTTTGGCAATGGCGGTTTCCAGGTTCAGCTCCCGGTAATACTCTGTGTATTGATCGTGGCCTGCAAAGTCCAGCAGCAGCTCACCTGCGGTCTGGTACTTCATGCCGTTGTTCTTTTTAGACTGTATGTTTTGCGCGGCCATTTTACTGGCTTCTTTATACTGCCCGTCGAAGATGAGCTTACGGATCTCCGGTAAAGCAGCTAATGCATCCGGATTATCGTTGCGGTTAGGGCTGCCGCTCCAAAGCGTGGCTTCATTCAGCTGTAATGTTTCCGTTGCAGGATTGCCGTATACCATAGCGGCCAGGCGGCCGTTACCTACCGGCAGCGCGGCTTCCCATACCTTACCGGCAGGCGCGTTGTACCAGAGCTTCAGTGTTTTGTCCTGCGCTATTGCTGGTGTTGCCAGCAGCAGCGTTATCACATAAATGCCTATACGTTTGATCATACACATGGTTTACTTTTTCAAAGACGTTGGAATATCCGGGTTGTTGGCAGCCTTACCCCGCACAATATTGCTGGTAGCGCCGGCCAGCTGCAGGTACCAGTCTGAGGGTAATTGCAGCCCATCCTGGTCAAGCGATACAAACTGCGCGTGTGCCGGTTTTTGTGCCGCTACCGGCGCTACTTTAAACATGGCGGTGCCTTCATCCACCTCATCGTACATGGCAATGTACACCATATGCACTCCCGCTTTAATTATATTATATGACTGGCGCCAGAAAAAGCTGCCGCCATTACGCGGTATCTGGTTAAAGGGCGATTTTCCATTGCGCAGGTTATACCAGGAAAAGCCCGGCCATATTACCGGCATGTAATCTATGTGCTGCTGACTGCAATACGCTTTATCCGGTATTACGGAAGTATTGCAGAACTTATCCGCACCAGCTGCATCTTTAAAGCGGCCTACTGCCCAGGGGCTAATGACATCCAGCTTGTTGAACACAGATTTCCAGGGCTCCGGCTGCTGCATCCACGTATTGTTTAATCCCCCCATAATGGTGGCCGCATATTTTCCGGAATGGAACCATTGCAGCAGTGAATCCGCAGCCTGTGCCGTTGCAAAGCTGGTATGGTCAAAACCCAGACCCCAGATGGCTAACAGCGGCTTGCCCTTATGGTGTAAATAAGATTTTCCTTTAGTGATCTGCAGGGAATCTACCAGGTATTGCCAGTCGTGCATAATGATCTCTTTCCAACGCGGGCCTGCGCCGGAAATATCATACATGATGCAGTATACACGTTCATATTTTTCACTGGCCTGCTTAATGTTGCGCACTACCTGGTTAAAATGTTTGCGTCCGTTCTCTCCTCTTATTTCAGTAACAAAACGTTGTGCAAATACGCCATCTAGGGCATGCTCTTTCATCCATTTAAAATGGAGGTCTACTGTGGCATATTTGTAGGCGGAGAACAACTTTGCCGGCCGGCCATCGGCATACACCATATTAGTAGCTTCCTGCACATCAGCGGGATACTCACGCATATCCGGCCAATAGTCGAAAGTGGCGTGTGCGGAATCCGGCTGGTTATTGCGGAACCAGTGTTTCCAAGCGCCATTGCCGGAACCATCATTAGGCGTACCAAACCAGCCCTGGTAGCCGAACATCACCTTTTTATCCAGCGTAGCAGCATCCGGCACATACCCTTGCGGGTAGCTGCTGGAAGCCGCTAACATCGTGGCGGCTAGTACTATTATTAATGCATATAGTTTCATTCAGCTGTATTTTATTGTGGCCGCGATGCGGGTGATGTTCCAAAATTATAATTGGGCTTGCTGCCCATCCAGAATTGCAGGGTGCCGCCCTTCACAATATCCGTATGGAGCAAATAGCTTTTCGTGTACTCTTTACCGTTGAGCGTAATGCGCTGTACATAAATATTTTCCGGGCTGTTATTCAGGGCAATAATGGTAAAGGGCTTGCCGGATGGTGTTTGTATCACGGCTTTATCTACCGCCGGGCTGCCGATCACATACGCGCCGGAGGCGGGGAACACAGGATAGAAACCAAGGGATGAGAACACGTTCCAGGCCGACATTTGCCCGCAGTCCTCATTACCGATAATGCCATCGGGCTTATCGTGGTACATTTCCTTCATAATGTAACGCACCTTCTCTGCTGTTTTCCATTGCCGGCCTGCATAGGCGTACAGGTAGCTGATATGGTGACCGGGCTCATTGCCGTGGGCGTACTGCCCTATTAAACCGGTAAGGTCCTGCAGCGTACTGCTTTTCATTTCCAGGGTAAAGAAGCTATCCAGCCTGGCAGCAAAGGGCTTTTCTCCGCCTAAGAGCTTTATAAGCCCCGGCACATCGCCGGGTACCAGCCAAAGGTATTGCCAGGCATTGCCTTCCGTATAATCCGGGTTGGGCGCCTTCATGGCATCAAAAGCAGGGCGGCGGCTGCCATCCAGCAGCACGCTGCGGAAGAATTTTGTGCCGGAATCGTAGTACTGGTGATAGTTCTGCGCACGTTTCTGAAAATACGTGTAGTCGTCCTGTTTATGCAGGGCTTTTGCCATCAGGGCAATGCTGGCGTCACTTACGCCATATTCCAGGCCGCGGGCTACGGAGCCGCGGAACTTATCGCCGGGTATGGGTTTAAAGCTCTTCACGTACATAAGGCCCAGACTATCGCCCATGGCGGTGCCTTTTACGGCATTGTAAGCACGGTTTACATCAAAGCCTTTAATGCCTTTAAGGTAAGCTTCCGCCACTATCTGCATACTGCTGATGCCTACCATGGTACCGGTTTCATTGGCATTGAGGTGCCAGATGGGGAGCTTGCCCTGCTGGTCGTAAATGGCCAGCATGGCGTTGATCATATCTGCCGTGCGTTCCGGTTCAATGAGGGTGTACAGGGGATGGGCGGCCCGGTAAGTATCCCACATGGAAAAGATAGAGTAATTCGTAAAGCGGGCGCCTGTATGCACCTGCTTATCAGCACCGCGGTAGTCGCCATTGTGGTCATTAAAAATGGCCGGGTCAATCATGGTGTGATAGAGGGAGGTGTAAAAAATGCGCTTTTCTTTGTCGTCCTTCGTGTCTATCTGAATTTTAGAAAGCTCTTTGTTCCATTTTTCGTCTGCTGCCTGCGCAACCTGCTTAAAGTTCCAGCCGGGTATTTCAGCATCTATGTTGGCCAGAGCATTGCCGGCACTTACGGGTGAAATACCTACTTTCATCTGCAGAGTGAAGGGGCCTTCCTCAAAGCTCATCAAACCTTTAATGGCAGGGCCTTCTCCCCTGCTGCCCTGCAGCAGCTGATCGTTATTATATACGCTGAACTGTTTAACAGGTATGGATGTACGGATAGCGAAATATACCCGCTGGTCTTTAGCCCAGCCGGTTGAATAACGGTAACCTTTAAAGGTTTGCGCATCTACCTGCTCTATAAAAGTGGCGGTGGCTTTGTCCTGCGTACCTTCTTTAAGGTCTATGATCACACGGGCAGTAGCATCTCCCGGGAAATTATACTGATGAAACCCTACGCGTTCTGTTGCCGTAAGCTCTGCTGATACATGATAATCATCCAGCTTTACAAAGTAATAGCCGGGTTTTACTTTTTCATTTTCGTGCGAGTATAATGATGCGTAACCTGCGCTGTGGTTGGCTTCTGTACCTTTATCGGTTTTAATTTCACCGGTGTATGGCATGATCAGGATGTCTCCCAGGTCACCGATGCCGGTACCATTCAGGTGCAGGTGTGAGAAACCGATCAGGATGCTATCCCCGTAATTGTAACCTGCATCCCAGTCCCAGCCTTTGAAAATATTGGTGGGTCCTACCTGCACCGCTCCAAAAGGCACGCTGGCGCCTACAAACACGTGCCCATGCCCGCCGGATCCGATATGCGGATCCACGTACTGCGTTTGTGCTTTGGCAACTACTGCCAGGAAGAAAGTTGTTATGAGTGTGAAGTACTTCATTAATAAATGGTTTGCGAACAGTCCATGGTCCCTATTTCTCCAATTCCTCCAAGGTCCAGAACTTGCCACGGCTGGCGGTTTCGGCCCGTACCTGCTTTACTTTTTCTACGGATACAACAGGTGAATTATCCCGGTTCCTTTCCCTGCGGGCGCCGAAACTATAACGTACATAGCTAAGCACAGATGCTATCCATTCATCATTATTAGATGCACCAAAAGGCGCCATTACATCCGTATAGGTTTTACCATCAATAGGGCCGCTTAAGCCGTTGAGCAAGATCTTCATGAGGGTTACCTCATCCCCATCCACACGTTTGGAGCCTACGAATGGCGGCGCGGCCGGTGAGCCATTGCCCACTACAATGCCTTTACCATCCGGGCCATGACAGGTAGAACAGAGCTGTTTGTAAATAGTTGCGCCCTGCAGTATCCTGTTACGGCTGGCCGTGGGCATGCTGCCTAAACGGCGGCCAAACAGCTTTGTGTTCATATTCACTTCAATGCTGTGCGCTATGCCCTGCATAAATTCTTTATCGGCGCCTGCATTTACAATGCCTGCTGCCAGCGCTTTTGCATCGTCTGATTTGCTGGTAGAGAGGGTGTTTACCAGCTGCACCTGCACATCTGCAGAAGGATCGTTCTTTAAGGCAGCCAGCTGGCGGATCATGTCTGCATCATCCTGCTTCACATAACGTTCGCTGATCCATACCGCTGTTTTACGTACCGCTGCAGCAGTATCTTTCAGGGCTTTTAATAATGTTTCCTTATCAATGGCATTCAGGCCTTCCAATGTCCACAAGGCATGTATGCGGCTAAGGGTAGTATGCGGGCCGGCAGCTATTTGCCGCAGCGCCGGTACCAGCGACTGATCGCCGCGTACAATAATTTCCTTCTGCGCATTTTCCCGCCACCAGGCATTGGGATGATCCAGGTAGGTTAAGAGCTGTGCGCCGCTATCATCCAGCAAATGCGGTTTAGGACCGGGTTTGTAGCCATCATACACCACGCGGTAAATACGGCCGCGGCCAATATTTTTATCCAGGCCTTTGTTTATAATGCGCGGACGCAGGAAGCTGCCTTCTTTGGTCCAGTTGCTTTCCTGGATAATGCCGTGGTACATATCTACAATATACAAACAGCCATCCGGGCCGGTGGTGGTGTTTACGGGACGGAAGTTCATATCTGTGGAGGTAATGAACTCCTGCTGGTTGTAAGCGTTCTCCAATGTTATTTTCCCGTTGTTGTCTATCACTTTTGCGCGGCGTATTAAACGGCCTACGGGCTCGCAGATCAGCAGATCGCCTTTCATATCAGCAGGTAATGCATTACCACGGAAAACAGATTGCCCGCAGCTGGCGGTAAAGTGGTTGAGCGTGGTATCCGGCCGCAAACGGCTCATACCGCCCTGCACATCCGGCGTAGCAATAATGGGCCATACAGCCTGGAAAGCATCATTGAACTGATCGCGCGGGTTTAAGATGCCGTAAGCAGGATTGATCTGGAAACCCAGCGCCGGTATTTCCGCGCCTGCGCTGGAAAAGTACAAACGGCCAAAATCATCATTGCCCACGCCCCATTGCCCGCCCGGCGAGTTAGCCAGCGAATCGGCCACCAGCTTACCATTGGTGTACTTATAACGTACGGGATCGCAGCTTACATAGATCCAGTTATCCAGGTTCCATAACAGGCCGCTTTTCTGGTGTTCCAGGTTGCGGGTGTCCGGCGTGTCGTTCTTATATACCTGTACTTTTTCATCTGCTTTGCCATCGCCATTGGTATCGGCATAGCTGTAAATGTTATACGTATAGGTTTCGTTCACCAGCAGCTTATGGCCCACGCATAACAACATGCGGGGCAGCACCATGCTGTCTATAAAGGTGGAACGCTTATCCATTTTACCATCACCGTTGGTATCTTCCAGCAGGGATACCTGGCAAATGGGTTTGTTTTCATCTGTGCCGTTAATGTCCATCATGTAGGTGCGCATTTCTGCTACATACATGCGGGCATTGCCATCCCATACAATGGCCACGGGCTCCTGCACCATAGGCTCACTGGCCACCAGCTGCAGATGATAGCCGGGCTGCAGGTAAATGGACTGCATGGCTTCTTTCACCGTTTTATAGGAAGGATCGGGATGCGGGTTTACGATCACCTTACCGGTTGCATCGCGCTGCAGGGCCGGCTGCGATGATCTGCAATGATATACCAGCAGGCTCCCTAATAATAAAGCTGCTGTAATACGCCATTTGTAATGTGCTTTGCTCATGACCATCTGTTATTTGGCGTTGTTGAGAGAAAGAATATACTGCACCATTTTTTTAGCATCTGCGGCGGGTAAGGCGGGATGCGGCGCCATGGCTACCTCGCCCCATACGCCTGCGCCCCCGTTCAGGACCTTGTTACAAAGCAATGTAACGCTGGCTTCTGTAGCGGGATATTTTTTAGCTACATCCAGGTACGCGGGGCCTACCAGCTTCTGATCCAGTTTATGACAGGCCAGGCAATCGGATTTGGAGAGCAGGGCTTTACCATCTGCAATGTCCTGCGCGCTGGCTACCGGTTTGGCCGCCGGCTTAGCAGCTGATTTCGCGCTTGCAGTTTTGGCAGGCGCCTTTTTTACCGGGCCCTGTTTAGTTTGTTCGACGTGGCTGTGGGCAGTGGCGGCTATCAGGAGAAAGCCTGCCAGCAATAAGCATCTGGTCATTGAATATGCAGTTTAATATTTTCTGTTTTGAAAGTCCATGAACTATTTTTTTAGTTCATGGACTTTTCTACTGTTTATGCCCCTGGTATATTTACCTGCCTGGGCGTATTGTAGTTATACCGTTTGTTTACATTATCGGCGGTGCGGGCGCCTACGCGTACATAGTAGCTGCGGCTGTTGCCCAGCGTACCTTTGGTGGTAATGCTGATGGTTTGCCCCAGCAGCGCATTACCCTCTGTTCCATTGTACTTTACCTGGTTAGAGAAACGGTTGTCGTAACTGGCGTTGCTCACAAAATCCGTGGTAGATACATACAGGAACACGTCTGTTACATTAAACTGGTACGCAGGATTGGCAGTGCCGCGTGTGAGCTTACACTGTACGGTTACGGTTTTATCCGGGTTCACTACCGGCTCCCCTACCCATTCCACTTTCAGGAACGGATCTACATTAAATTCCAGGCTGGTTACCCCGGAGATATCCACTGTTTTGCTGTTGTCAATTACCGGCGTGCCGGTGGTTACCAGCGGTACAAAAGCACCATCCATGGGATATACTTTGTACTTACCCTTGAACAGGCGGGTGTTATTAAAAGTACCATCCGGCTTTACATTAAAGTATTGCGGTATTACGCCCTGCCCGTTGTTCCAGCTTTGCTCCTCCAAACGTAAACGGATACCCGCTGATTCCGTTTGGATGGGCTGCCCGGTGCTATTATCAATCACCCGGCCGGTAAGCGTTTCAGCCGGCTCCTCATAATTATCGTTCTTAGCGCAGGCGCTTAGCAAAGCCAGCCCCATGCAAAAAATTGTTGTATATATATAAGTGCGTTTCATTGTTTGACTTTTTATTGGTTTTGTACCAGTTTAGGGTTCTTGGTGATCTCTCCATTGGGTATTTGCTCATAATACCACATGGGCTGGAAAGTGAACTGCTGGTTACCCTCGTACCTTCTTTTATCAAAAATGTATTTGCCGTTGGCGGCTACATAAATGGGATTCAGCACCAGCCATACGCGGTTCTGGATTTCGGTATCTGCGGTGCGCCAACGTTTAATGTCCCACCAGATCTTGTTCTCAAACCCAAGCTCCTTGCGCCTTTTATTGCGGATCACGTTTATGCTGGTAAGGTCGGCTGAACCGGCCAGCAGCGTAGCGCCTGCACGGTCGCGGATGTCGTTGATGCAGGTGAAAGCATCCTGGCGGTAATCCACATCATTTTGGCCGGCCGTCATTAATTCGTAAGCTGCTTCTGCACGGTTCAGTAAAACTTCTGCATAGCGCATCTCTATCCAGGGCTGGAAAGATTTGTTCACGATCACATCTGCCACCGGCTTGCGCTGATCCAGGTACTTACGCTGGAAGAAACCGGAAACAGTTACAGAACCGCCGGTGGTGCCATAGGTGCCGCTTAAGCCTCCTGCATTCATTTTTTGCCCGTTGGGCAGATCCACCATAGGCGAAGGCAGGTTGCTGCTGTTAACCGCCGGTACTATGTTCGGGTTGTTAGCGTAAGGATTGGTTGTGTTCGGGAAAGGGCTTACACTACCGGGGAATGGATTGATGCCGCCTGCAATATCACCTTTATAAATACCCCTGCGGACATCGATCACCTGGCCTTTGAAAGTGGCGCCGGGCATTAATACCGTGGCCAGTAAACGCGGTTCCGCATTCTGGAAAAAGCTGTACGGGTTATCGTAGTACGCATACTGGCCTGTAGTGGCATCAATGGTTTTAAGGCTGCCGTCTGCATTGCGGGGCAGGCCGTCAAACAGCTCCACGTAATCCAGGGTGGGGTTCATGTAAGAGCTGTAACCATCCTTGCCCTTCATTTGGTTAGGGATGGCAAACAGGTCAAAGCTGTGCACTGCATTCAGATCACTGTACTCTTTCATGAAAATGGCTTCCTTATTGGCGCTGCTCACATCAAAGAACAGGTTATAGTAATTCTCCTCCTTATTGGCGGATGCGCGGTAAAGCGTGTAACCACCCGTTTCCACCAGCTTTGCGGCGGCATAACATTCCTTAAAATAACGTACGGCCTCTGTAGCGGGAATGCCCTGCACCTGCGCACCTGTGGCGGGATCGGAGATGTTCTTGGTATTATATTTTGCAATGGAGCCGGCAAACAGCATTGCCCTTGACTTAAGCGCTGCGGCTATGAACTTATTGGCGCGGCCCCGTTGCTCGCTGGTATTATTCATGAGCATGATAGCCGTGTCCAGGTCTTTGCCAATATAATCATACACCTGCTGCTCGGAGCTGCGGGGGATCTGCAGCTCCTCCAAACCCTGCTGGGGATAGAACTGCACGCCGGGCGTAATGGGTACGCCGCCATAACGTTTCACCAGCTCAAAGTAAGTGAAGCTGCGGATAAAGCGGGCCTCCCCCAGCCAATGGTTCACCTGGGCCTGGTTAAAGTTGAACGCATAGGCCGGCATGGTTTCCAGGAAGTAATTGGCATTACGGATCACCACATAAGCATCGCCCCAGTAGCCGGTTTGCGCGGCGCTGGCGCCCCCTACCTCGCGCGACATAGATTCGCCCGTGAGGTTATTGATATTAGGGATGTAGCTGAACTGGTTGTAGCCGTTGTTCATATTATACTTAAAATCCTCTATGGGCAGGCGGTTGTACAGGCCTGCAAAATAAGCCGTAATGCCGCCGGTGCTGGCAAAGGCATCTTTATCCTGCACAATATTATCGGGCAATATGCCCAGCTTGTTGCAGGCGGTGACTATACACAGCAGTATCAGTAACGGATATATGAATTTTTTCATTTTTTGAATGCTTTAGTTAATCATTAAAAATCTACACTCAGCCCAACATTATACGTTTTGTTCAGCGGGTACACATAGCCGTACAGGTCCGACGGATGTTCCGGATCCACGTAGCGTATGCCCGTTGCCGTGAAAATGTTGTACCCGTTCACATACAGCCTGGCTTGTCTTAAACCGGCCTTACGCGTAACGTTTTTCGAAAACACATATGTATAGCCTAATTCCACGCTTTTAAGCCTGGCATAGGCAGCATTCTTTACTGCAAAAGAGGAGTTCCCGTCGAAGCCGGTGCCTGTCATGGCAAAATAACCGGGCACGTACTGCGTATTAGGATCGTATGGGTCTGCCGCAGGATCCACCGTGTGCCAGCGGTCCATGTACTGTTCCAGCGCATTGCCGTTAAAGTTCAGCGGCGTGGCCAGCGCTTCGGGGTAAGCGATCCATTTCATGGCTGCGCCCTGGATCAGCGCGCTCAGATCAAATCCCCGGTAGCTAACGCCAATGCTTACCCCAAAGTTGATGAGGGGCGGATTAGGTGTGCTGGTGCCCCGGTCCGTATTACCATTATACGTAGATGCAATTGGATGACGGTCCAGGTCATCTATATAACCGTCGTTATTCCAGTCTTCATACTTATAATCACCGGGCAGCGTGGCGCGGTTGCCGCCGCCATTGTCAACGTTATAGTTATAAATATCGTTGAACGATTCAAAGCGCCCGGCGCCGGTATACCCCCACCATACATCGTTATAGCGATCGTTCACATTATTGCGCCAGTTATCGTAAGAGTTACCGGCTACTGCGCGTTCATAATGTTTCCATTTAGTACGGGAGTAGGAAATGTTACCGCTGATGTTATAGTTGATCTGCCCTATGCGGTTGCGGTGCGTAAGCAACAGCTCCACGCCGCTGCTCTGATCACTGTTCAGGTTTTCCTGCGGCAGCGCTGCGCCTAATGAACCGGGCAGGGATAACAGGCGGTTGGCTAACAAACCATTCCTGTCCCTTTTAAACCAATCCAGCTGAAAGCCGAACAATCCTTTCCAGAAATCGGCATCCAAACCGAAGTTGAGCGTTTTGGATTTAAACCAGGTAATATCCGGATTAGGCAGCACACGGAAACCCAATGCATTGGTGTAATTGCCATCAAACACAGAACCGCCGGGCAGGGTTTGCAGGTTGCCGGATGAAGGATAGTCGTAACCGGTGAGGTACTGGAAACGCAGGCCGCTGGCATCGCCCATTACCCCATATGATGCACGGAACTTAATGTTGTCAATGAAGCTGAGCTTTGGATTGTCTTTAATAAAGCTTTCTTCCGAAATGCGGTAACCGGCAGATACGGCCGGAAAGAAGCCCCACTGGCCGGTAGGCGCAAAACGGGAGGAGCCATCGTAACGGCCGCTCAGGTCCAGCAAATACTTTGCATTATAATCGTAATGCAGCTTGCCCACATAACTTTTGGTGGCATAATTGGTTAAGCCGCCCAGGTCCTGCGTACCTATCTGGTTGGCCGTAGTGCCGGTGCCCAGCTGGTCCAGCGTACCTAATACCAGGTAACGGCTGGCGCTGAAGTTGTCTGACTTTTGCGTACGCTCCTCATACACTGCCAGCACATCTACATTATGCACTTTGGCAAAGGTGTGGCTGTAATTCAATGAGAATTGCAGCATGGTGTTAGGCGCGGCAGAGTAATACCGGTTTACGTTAGATGGCGTTTGCAGCGGTTTGGGATTAAACACGGTGCTATCGCCTACTTTCACTGCCTGGTACACATTAAAAGAGCGTGCAAAGTTCTTGTTGTCTGACATAGCATAATCATAGCTATACAGCGCTTTGGCATTTAAGCCTTCCAGGAAAGGCACGGCATAGTTGAGTGTAAAGGTACCCTGGAAGGTGTTGGACACAGATTTCTTATACCCGTCAATAGCTGCATTGGTAAGGGCCAGTGCGCTGGTGCCGTTATCGTCCAGGTAGTTAATATAATCAGGATTGTTATCGGCATACAATGAATAAGTGGGCGGGTGGCGCCACAGGGCTTTAAAAATGCTCCAGGAATCTTCATAGGGCTGGTTGCGTGTATCGGAAATACCGCTCAGCTGCAGCTCCGCAGTAAGTGTGCTGGAAATTTTTGCCGTAAGGTTAGAGCGTACGTTATATTTTTTGTAATTCAGATCGCCCGATTTCCAGAAGCCCTGCTGGCTCAGGTAACCCAGGCTCACGAAGTAGGTCATTTTTTCAGAGCCGCCGCTGGCCGTAAGGCTATGCTCTGTTTGCGGGGCTGTATTGCGTACTACTGCGCCATACCAGTCGGTGCTGGTTTTGGTACCGTTGGCATAAGCATCAAAATCGTTCTGGTTGTACACCGGCGTACCGCCGTTCACATTGTGCAGGGCTCTTTCATTGAATAAGGTCATCCAGTCAGTAGCATCCAGCACTTTGGGTAAGCCGGACGGTCTTTGGATGCCTACGGTAACGGTGTAGTTCAGCTGGGTGGTACCTGCCTTGCCTTTTTTGGTGGTAACCAATATTACACCATTGGCAGCCTGCACGCCGTATACTGCGGCGGCAGCATCTTTCAGTACGGAAATGCTTTCAATATCATTCGGATCCAGGCGGTTCAGATTACCGCGGGGTACCCCGTCGATAATAATGAGCGGTGCGCCTAAACCGCGAATGTCGAAGCTGTTGCTGAACGACCCCGGTTCTGCGCTGTTCTGTACCACGCGTACACCAGGCAGCTTGCCGGTGAGCATGTTCAGCACATTTTCATTGCGGGTGGTTTTGATCTCATCGCCTTTTATGGTGGCTATGGAACCGGTAAGGGTAGCCTGGCGCTGCTGTCCGTAGCCTACCACTACTACTTCGCCCAGGCTGCTGTTATTACGCGCCAGGGAAATGTTCAGCTCCTGCGCGGAGGCCTGTACTTCTTTTGCTTCGTACCCTACATAGGAAATAATTAAGGTAGCATTGCCGGGAGCGTTGAGATTAAACCGGCCTTCTGTGTTGGTAACGGTGCCCGTGTTACCATTTTTTACTTTTACGGCTGCGCCAATGAGCGGCCCGCCGGTGTCGTCCGTGACCCTGCCCCTGACGGCGATATTCTGTGCGTAGCCTTGCAGCATTGCACAACACGCCAGTACCATAAATAGAATTTTTTTCATACCGTGGTGTTTAAAATGTGGATTTTAAAATTGGTTGTACCGGCGACAAATTAAGCGGGCACCGCTTAACAAATGCTTAATTACAGATTAACCGGCCTCCCATTTCCATTAATAAACACCCTATTAGTGCATTAATTTCCGTGTGTTTCACGACATAAGGAATAAAGTCTCAATAGTCTTGCATGACTTTAATGGTTTGCCAAGAAGGCGGGGGATAAAATTAGCCCCGGAGCCTTAATAAAGAACTAATAAAAGATTAATAACAGGGCTAATGGTGTTAATTACTGTTAACGGGGTAAGTGAGCGGTTGTAATAACGGATGAGCGGAGGGGTAGCGAATGAGCGAAGCGAATGGGATTATTTTTAAATTATTGCTGTGGGTTATTCAATTTCTTTTGGGGATTGTATTTCATGGACGCAATTGTATGACGCTTAGCTTTTCTGAGGAGCATTGGGTGCGAATTATAGGGTGCTTAGCTTTTAAAGTGTGTCATTCGTGGTCACTAGGTGCAAACTGTATAAGGCTTGGCTTTTTAAGTGTATCGTTCTCCGCAGATCCGGCTGCGAACTGCACCCGCCTGTTTTGAATGTCTATTGAGCGTTGGAGGGTCGTAGGGGCTTAGGGGGGTAATGGGGCGTTGTCAAGCGTATCACGCCGGGCAAAGGTTCGCAGCCCGGATCCGCGGCAGAACTACCCCAAGAGGAAACAGTGAGGAACCTCAGCGATAGCAATACTGAGATAGAAGACAGGCATGGAATAACCGCCGATAACAGGTAATTTAATTATGGGGCATCGTGGGAAATTGTTTTCCCCAGGGCCCTAAATTGCTCTGATCTCCAGGAAACCGATATTAGAATGCGGGAAATTTTCCCAGTCCTAACAGCAAGTCCTTCAATCGCTCCGGTCTCCGCGATCCCCGGAGGTCCAAATAAACGGGCCTTTGCCCGGCGTGATACGCTTGACAAAGCCTAACAGCAATCTACTGCTGATACGATAATACAATGCCAAATAGATTTACAAAACAGGCGGGTGCAGCCCGTTTATTGGACCTCCGGGAAAGCGATACGGGCTCATAAAACAAAATAGAGCGCTTTGTGGTGTTACACTAAACGAAGAAGGATTAATTACAAAACCTTCGCTCTTCACTCCAAAATCTCCTGAAAGTTCTTCTCAAAATCCTCCCCGTACAAACGCTTGTACTCTTTGCCGAAATGTTCAAAAGTATCCCGCGCAAGGGAGTGTTTGCCAAGGTAAGCCAGGGATTTACATTTGATGCTCATGGTGTCTTCATTCACCGGGTCAAAGTAGTAGATGTAGTTAGCTACTTTGATCAGGAAATCAGGATCTTCACGCAGATCTACGGAAGAGGCGAAGTGCATGTAGGTGTCTATGATCTCGTTGGAGATCTCGGATTTGAAAGCGTCCAGCCATTCATGCTCGTCGTTGGTGAGAAAGCTGCCCCGCTGAATGATGTCTGCCAGGCCGCTCATGCGGTGTTTATTGAGCTGGCCTTTGTCGCGCATAATGGCCAGGTAACGGCTGTAATCGATATATACCTTGTCTTCATCAAGATCTATTTTCCAGTAACCCGTGTCTTTGGAAATACGGATAAACCCGATCCTTTCCAGGATGTTTTTTAGCTTGGCAATATTTACGGAGCGGTTGTTACGCGCGCTTGCAGCGGTTTTATCGAACCACAGCAGCTCTTTCAGCTTCTCAGAGCTGATGCCCCGCTCCCAGCGGATGCTGTACAAGAGTATTACCAGGAACAGCTCACGGATGAGCGGTGTAAATAATTTCGTAACCTCCTCCCCGCTGCTATCCCGTACCTGGAAATCGCCGAACAGGTGGATAAGCACTTTCTCCTGGCCGGGTGCGGCGGCTACAGGCGCTGGGGCTACAACATCAAACTGCGGTTGCAGCGGTGCCGGCTCCTGGGGAATAGGTGTTGGTATAACAGGTGCTGTTGTTACAGCGGGCTGTTTACGCCGTAACCTGCGGTAAAGCTGCCAGCCCGCAAACAGCAGTAGTAATACAGCGCCGGCGCCCAGGGCAATTAATCCTGTGTAACCTTTACGTGGCGCAGCTTCCGGCGCCTGCACCGGCAAGGGCGGGCCGTATAACGAATACATGCTGATGGTAGTGCGGTTAGCTTCTTCATCATAGAACAAAGCCGGTACAATGAAACGTTTGGCAATACTATCGTAAAACACATCTGCATAAGAACGGATGTCGTGAAACTTATAGGGGATCTTATCCCCCACTGCCTGGAATACAGGTTCTGTTAAAGAGCCCTGGATCAGTTGCAGCTCCGAATCAAATTTATGCTTGGGAAATATCAGCCCGTAATAGGTATGTGCTGCTTCGTTAATAACCAGTGAGTTGGCAAACACAAATTCTTCTGTGTCTATTTTAAGGTCGTAGATCTTTGTGAAAGTGCGGGTGCGCACATCAAAGTAATTAAGGTCGTACAGGTTCTTGGGGTTCAGCACCTGCCGGCCGGATGGGTTGCCATATCCGCCCATAATATAGGCCCCATGCGCAGCGGGGCCCAGGGCCGCCAGGTAACGCGGCGTCATTTTGGCTTTGGATGAATCTATCAGCTGCACTATGCCGGTAGGCATATGATAGCGGTAGATGTTACTCTTGTATAAAAAGAACCCATAGCCGTTAAAGGTGTACAAAGCGCTATCTACCGGTGAATAATATTTATTGAAATGGCAGTAGTTCATACCATCTGTAAACGAAGGCAGCTGCTTATCCCAGGCCAGGGTAGCGGGATCCAGGATAGCCATATCCTGCAGGGTAACGGGGAGCAGGTAGATCTTTTTATCAACAGCGTTATAGTACGACTGGTATTTTGCAGAAAGGGATTGCGGACCGGTGCTGTATGCATCCGCTCTCATTTTATTTAAGGGGATGGAATAACGGAATAAAGAATCCCGCCCAATAATATATACCGTTTCCTCTGCATGATTAAAAGCCAGGCTGGCAGCGCCGTTAATGGTGAACGACTGTAAGGCCTGCCAGTTGGTGCGCATTTTTTTAACCCACAGCGCATTGGTGGCCAGGCCATTGCTATTGCCTGCGGAATCTGCTGCCAGGCCGCCATCTGCCTCATTCAAAGGCCAGTAATGGGTTAGCTTATTATTTTCCAGGATGCGGATGTTGCGCAGCATCATGGGCGGCACATCGGAGTTCTTAAAGTTCTGGTAATCATTGGCGCCAAAGAACAGCTTATAACAGTTCTTATTACTGAGGGTCAGCGGCTGCTCAAAGGTTTGGCCGCCTGCCAGCAGGCGCAGCATGCCTTTATGCTTATTGAACTGCAGGCGGAAGGTATGCCACTGGTCCTGTGTGCCAATACCCGGCAGGTCAAATACAATGCGGGAGAAAGTATCACCTATCACAATCCTGAAATGGCGGATGGGCGGTGATTTATCGTAATCGTAAATAAGATCGATATTACGGCCGTCGTTACCGATAACACGTACCAGGTAACCGAAATAATTCTTTTGGTTGGGTATAAAGGATACTTCAAAAGACAGCTCCACATTATCGGTAAAACATAATGCATGTTCCTCCCCTATGGCAAGGCCGGTGCGCTTATCCTGTACAACCTCATGGCTGCGGAAATCAAGCCCATAGGTTTGGCCGAACGCACTGCAGCTGGCAATTAACAGGATAAAAAGGCTGGTAATGAATTTGTGGAATTTAATCTGTGTACACACCTTGTTCAATAAAGCTAAAATTTACAGACTAAATTTAGCAAGAATTTGGAATATTCCATTTACCATTCATACAGGTTTGCAGGAATGCGCTGTGGTGGCGGGTAGGGAGCGGCCCGGTCCGTGTTTAATTTTCGTAACGCGAAGCTGACAGTTTATAGGTTCTATGTGCAATGATGGTATAAAGCTTCTTAACCCTTCCCGCGCGGTCGTATGTATAACTATAAGACTGGTCATCACTTCCCGGGGCACCTATGCGAAAACCCTGAAATTCAGATTTAGGCTCTCTTGTGATGATCCTGCGTTTTAGTTTACCATTATTATGATATTCAAAACAGGTGATCTCTTTCTCTTTATCACTGGTTATTTCTTCCTTTTTCACAAGTAAGCCATCCTGGTAGGTTAAAATATAGGTCCGTTCGAAAACAGTATCCGCTTTTTTTGCCGGATAATAATGATATGAGAGCTCCTGGTAGGTAAGTACAGAATCGCCCTGGTTTGCTATCAGCCGGTATGTTATTGAATTATTATTGGGGAATGTGCATTTTTGAAAGGCTATTCTACTGTTTATGTAGGTATACTCATATGTAGTCGTGTCTGTCCTTTGAGGATCGTTGGTGCTGTAAATACTCCGGGTTACGTCATGCTTATCGTTGTATTGGTATAAATATTTTGCCAGGAGCTTGTTACGCTTATAACTACTCTCTTCCACAGCTCTCCCTAAAGCATCTATCTTTTCATACGTCCAGTATCCTCTGCCGCCACTTCCATTGAAATACTTACGGTGAATACCGGTGGTGTTAGGGTATAAGCTTGTTTCCCTAAAAAGCTGCGCTTTTAATATGAAGGCGCAAAGAATAAAGGTCAGGGTTAAGATCGTCTTTTTCATAATTCGCCAGGTTAGGGTTCGGGTTGATAAGGCTACAAATTAGCGAAAATGTTTTGTAAGCTCACAACAGTAAAAGAGCCACAGTGCTGGCTGCGGCTCCTTCTAATATATTCATATTACCTACTCCTGGCCGGGAAGCTGCGACATATCCATGTACACTATTTCCCACTGGTGCCCATCCAGGTCGGCAAAGCTGTGCTGGTACATCCAGCCATGGTCCTGTGGTTCCGCATAAATTGCGCCGCCGGCTGCCCTGGCCTTTGCCACCATTTCCTGTACTTCCTCTTTCGACGAAGCATCAATGGCTATCAGCACCTCGGTAGCTGCTTTTGCATCGGCAATGTTCTTTTTAGTAAAGGTTTTAAAGTACTCTTCCGTGAGCAGCATAGCGAAAATATTGTCACTAATGACCATGCTGCCGGCTTTCTCGTCGGTAAACTGGGGATTAAAGCTGAAACCCAGGCTGGTGAAAAATGCCATGGACGCTGCCAGGTCTTTTACCGGTAAATTGATGAAGATCTTTGATGCCATTGTTTTGTGTTTTATGTGATTGATGACACAAAACTGCAGCAATCCGCTTTCCTAAACTTTTACATATGTTGAGAAATGCAGAAATTATTTGTTGGCAAAAAAGATCCGGCTCAACTGGGTGGGCGTAATTCCAAGGTAAGAAGCAATGTGGTGCTTTTTCAGCCGTTTTATAAGCTGCGGGTACCGGTGTAATAGCTCCTCATAGCGTTTTTTTGCTGTGTCGTGGCGAAGCGAGATCTCGTAGGGCTCTTTTTCAACGATCCAGTGCTGCTCCATGTACTTTATGTAAAAAGCTGCTATATCCGGGTATTCGGTTACCAGCTTTTTAAATGCAGTAAAATCGTACTCCAGCACCGTGGTATCTTCCAGGGCAGTTATGGTAAAAGCCCCTGGCTCAGCCTTCAGCATAGCGCTCATGGAGCCTGCAATGCGTTGCTCGGGAAAGAAATACTTGATAACCATGCTGCCATCGTCCGACGTATAGTACTGTGAGAAAAGCCCCGATACTACAAAGGCCAGCTTATGCGGTACCTGGCCTTCACGTATAAAATTCTCGCCCCGGGCGTATGTATTCTCCCTGAGCAATGCTGTCCATGCTGCTTCTGCAGCATCTGTCAGCGCAGCATAGGTCCGGATCTTGCGGAAAAATATATCGGTAGTCATTATGTACAGTACTATTGGTTACCACGATAAAGATACAATTTTACTTTTTTCAGCTTCCCTGACACCGTTGATACCGCTTAAAACGTACATTTGTACCTGTTATATCCATTAAAGAACAGTAGTAGCCCGGAAAGCCCTTGTAATCTAAAGCCTATTAAGTGTAGCACTTATTCCATGAGCAAAAAACTTCCCTGGCCCTGTTATTAGTATAATTGCCATATACCTGTATGGCCGAACCACGTCATTTAAATTGTACCATATGAAAAGCCCGATCTACTCAACAGATCTGTTGAAGGCGCGCACCAGCATGTTTGCGTTCCTCCTTTTTTTATTATTGCCATTATGCTCCCATGCGCAGCGGCAGCTGGTATGGGAAGAGAATTTTAACACCGGCACTGCCCCGGATCCAAAAGTGTGGACCTATGAAACCGGCGATGGCTGCGCCAAAGGCAACTGCGGCTGGGGCAATGCGGAGCTGGAATACTACACCAACCGCCCTGAAAATGTGCGCATTGAAAACGGAAGCCTGATCATTGAAGCCCGGCGCGAGGCCATGGGTGGTAAACCCTTTACCTCCGGCCGTATTAAAACTGCCGGCCGCGTATCTTTCCGCTATGGCGCACTGGAAGCACGCATTAAAGTACCCAAAGTAGGCAACGGCCTGTGGCCCGCCTTCTGGATGCTGGGCGCTACCGGTGGTACCTGGCCGCATAATGGCGAGGTGGATATTTTAGAGATGGGTTTTGCCGGGGCTATAGCAGCAGGCAAGGCTAATAAAACCGTAAGCGCGGCCACACACTGGTGGACGGAAAACCCCGGTGGCTATACCGGTCATGCCACCTATGCCAAAGACACCGTAACAGAAGCTGCGGAGCTTAGCGATGCTTTTCACCTGTACAAGCTGGAATGGGATCCGAACTTCCTGACCATTTTCCTGGATAACCAGCCCTATTACAAAATAGGTATAGCAGGCGGTAACGGGCTGGATGCTTTTCAGAACCCGTTTTACATTTTGCTGAACCTTGCTGTGGGCGGCAATTATCCCGGCATACCTTCAGAAAGCGGTGTAACAGCGCCGCTGCCCGGCCGCATGGAAATAGATTATCTTAAACTGTACCAGGATGCCACCCAGGGCGAAGAGCTGATCCTGGGCACCAACAACGCGCCGGAAGGCAACTACGGCATTTTCACCGATAACACAACGGTGAGCGATAAAGTAGTATTTGGCCAGGGCGCTAACCTGTTCCTGTGGAACAACATTACCAGCATCAGTCCCGCGCCGGCGCCCTTTGAAGGCAGCAATGCCTGGGCCTTTCATGCCAGTGCCGGTAACTGGTTCGGCTTAGGTGTAGCCAATGATGCAAAGAACATGAGCAACTTTGCAGGCGGTAGCTTAAAGTTCCATATGAGAACCACTTCCACCGCACCGTTCAAAGTAGGTATTGCTACCGATGGTGCAGAAGGCTGGGTGAACTTTACGGGTGCCAATGAACATGGCCTGGTAAGAGATGGCCAATGGCACCAGGTAACCATTCCCGTAAGTGAGTTTGGCAGCACGCTGGACCTGATGCAGGTAACGCAGCTGTTCATGTTCTCCGGCGATGCGCCGGCAACAGCTGCCGATTTTTATTTCGATAACATTTATTATACCGGCGGCGTATCCGTCAATCCTGCGCCCATAGTGGCCATCACCAACCTGGCCAATGATACCGTATTCACCACGCCGGCAGCCATTAATATTCAAACCAATGCCAGTGATCCTAACGGCA
>Ga0207426_1000508_pt1 | contig 57035 bp, 50 predicted proteins | sample AraplaMF_Cvi_mMS_FD_184265 | JGI IMG/M metagenome (GOLD analysis project Ga0207426, IMG submission 184265) | Arabidopsis root microbial communities from the University of North Carolina, USA - plate scrape MF_Cvi_mMS (SPAdes) (version 2) | ecosystem: Host-associated > Plants > Roots > Endosphere...
CTGAAGGTCGATTGCGGCGCATTCTGCACCTTCTCGATGTTGCCGAGCACGGAAGGGTGATAGGTCGCGACGCAGCGCGCGCCGGTCAGCAGCGAGAGCAGCCGGCCCCACATCAGCATGCCGAGCCCGTGGACGTTGATCACGGTGATGTTGTTGTCCCGGATCACCTTCAGGAGTTGCATGAAGATCGACAGCGAGGGCAGCTTCCGGAGTCCTGGCACGACGTGCCACTCCTTGACGGCCGCAGCCAGCTTCTGGCGCTTGTATTCCGACTTCTCGTCCGAACGCACTGCACCGGAGACCAAGTGGATCTGCACACCCCGGGCGTGCAAACCTGTCGCGAGAGTCTCGCAATAGGATGCAATCCCGTCATTGCAATTCACGACCTCAACCAGAAACATTACATTCGGGGCGGGATCTTGCATGGATATGGCCTTACTCCGTTCAGTCGACGACGCGTCCGCTAAGTCAGTGATTAGCGGCAAATTTCATGCCGTGCCAGCGCTTTGCCCGCGCGAGCCTTGCGCATGTAACATACTGACGTTGCGGATCTGCGACGCTACGCTTTGCCTCAAAAAGTGCCTTCAAAAGCCTCTTTTCTTCAGCTCGGCGTCTTCCGCCGGCGTGAGCTTTCCTCCGGCGAAGCGCGACACCAGATAGAGCGCGACCTTCGGACGGTTCAAATCGTACATCAGCCCGAAGCGGTTTTCCGGCGGCTTCTTTCCGGGCTCGTCGACGATCTCGTAGATGCTGACGCTGTCGATCGGGACGTCCTTCTGATCCCGAATGGCGGCCAACATGCCGTTCAAATTCTGAAGACAACGCTCGGTTGCAGCGTCGCCTGGCGCATTTCCATAGTCGGGCTTGTAGATTTCGCCACAATTGACCTCGTTGAAGAGGACGTGCCGGCGGTAGGAGGCGAGCTTCTTGAACAGGTCGAAACGCGGGTTCCAGCCGTTCCAGGCACGATGCGGACTCTGTCCCAGCACTTCATAGTAATGATACGAAATCAGATCGTAGTGGACGCCGTGCTGCTCCATGAAGTCGAGAAAGCCGAACATAGTGGACGTCGTGTTCAGTATCTTCTTCAGGTGCAGTCCGCTTTCCTGATTGATCCGGTCGATCGCATCCGATGCGCCACGGAGCACGGCGGCCCAATCCTCCATGACCGGCGCCTCGAATTCCGCCGCGGTCGTTCCGCTGCCGAACAGCCGCTTGTTGTCCTTGCCGCGCGCAACGAGATTGATCTCGTTCTCCAATTCCCATTGATCGATGTCGTTCTTGAATTGCCGCACGAAGTCGTAGGTTCGGTTGTATCCCTGTTGGTACAAGGCGTCGCGATCGCCGGCGGGATACCGGCCGCTATCGGTGCGATCACCCCAACGGAACGGAAAGCCGAACACCGCCTGCAGCTTGATCCCGTGAGCTTTCGCCAGCCGGACCGCGTTCTCCAGCATCGGTGCTTCGGTCTGCTCGGTGTCCCTGGTCAGATTGACGCCGATACGGAGCACGGTGAAGCCGCGTTCCTTCATCACGCGAAAGACCGGTTCGGGATCTTTCCGCATCGACGACGGACTGCTCACGCCCCATTCGAGCGCAGCTGCAGGCAACGATGACGACGTGCCGATCGCTGCGACAAAAAGCAGCGTGATGATTTTTGGGAGAAGGTTCCATCGCATCCGCTCTGCTTGCTCCTCGATGCTTCGGGATATTTCGGAAGACTCCGCTCGATCGATTCACACCGAACAGTCGCCACATCCGTAATTTGATCCGTGTTTCTACGGCAATTTGCTTCTAGGCAATTCGATCTGCCCTGGCCATAGGCTTAATGCCGCTTAACGCAATCGCGTTCGCGTTGCTCGCGTGACAAGCAGATGCAATGCGATTGGGCATCTGCACAAGTTCGATCAAACATCGTCGTTGCATCGCCACGCCGACGACACGCTCGCAGCACATTGGCATGGTGATTCATACACCAAACTCATCCGAGCAGATTCGTACGCGAGTCGCGTCGTGACGGAATCACCGGCGAGAGATTCTCCCCGGTGCGTCCATTTTTACCGATCTCCCCAACTCGAAAAAGAGAGATTGGCCGATACGACTGACACAAGCGACAACGAACTCTCATGCTCCCAGAAAGGGCTTCGGAATACCGATGACTACTGCATCACCTGATCAGACGATCCTGTCGGCGAGCACCTTCCTTAGTTCCATCGGCGTCAATACCCACGTTGGCTATTCGTGGGGTGCCTACAACAACCTCGCCCTCGTGGAGGACGACCTCAAATATCTCGGCGTCACGAAGCTGCGTGACGGCGTCGCATCGAACCCGACGGCACAGCCGATCCTCGATGGACTTGCAAAAGACGGCTACAAGTTCGATCTCGTGGTTCCCTCGAGCATTCCGGAAGGCGGCAACGCCGCACTCCAGGCGTATCTGGATACGGTCAAATCCTTCGCGAGCAGCCATCCGGGCAGCGTGATCGCGCTCGAGGGCCTCAACGAGGTTAACCTCTATTCATTCTCCTGGAACGGAAGCTCCAGCATCTCGGCCGCGGCGCAATTCCAGACTGCCTATTACAACGCCATCAAGGCCGACGGCACGCTCAGCAAGATTTCGGTCTACAACCTGTCGCTGGGCTATAATGACTCGACCGACTACGGAAAGCTCGGCGACCTCTCCGGCTCGACCGACTACGCCAACTCCCATGCCTATGTCAGCACGAGCCTGACGCCCGCGCAGGCGCTTCAGGCCCTGCTCGCCAATGCCAAGTCGGTCGCCGGCAGCGATCCGGTCGTGATCACCGAGACCGGCTACACCACCAAGAGCGACACGCCCTTCATCGGCGCGTCGGAAAACGTGCAGGCGAAATCAATCCTGAACACACTGGTCGACGCCTTCAAGGATGGCGTCGGCACCACCTATCTCTATCAGTTGCTCGACGCCTCGGCGGACAACAACGCGGCCGACCCTGAGTCGCATTGGGGCCTGTTCAACAGCGACGGAACCCCGAAGCTCGCAGCGACCGCCATCCACAATCTGACGACGATCCTCGCCGACGACGGCAAGGGCACCCATACGCCGACGGCGTCGCTGGGCTATACGATCGACGGCCTGCCGCCGACCGGCAACAGCATGGTGCTCGGCAAGAGCAACGGCGCCTATGAACTCGTTGTCTGGGCCGAGCCCAAGGTCTGGAACGATGCCACCGACACCGAGATTTCGAATCCGACCAGTTCGGTCACGATCCACCTCGGCAGCGTCCACCACACGATCAGCGTTTACGACCCGTTAAAGGGCAGCACCCCGATCGCGACCTACACCGACGTCAGCGAGATCGTTGTGCCCGTTTCGGATCACCCGCTGGTCATCGAGATCGACGCGCCTGCAGGCGGCGGCGCGGCGCCGCCCGCCGTCACCGACGTCAGCGGGACTGCCGCCGATATCGTGTCGCAGATGTCCGAGCTGAACGCCTCGGGCTCGCTCGAGACCATCACGCTCACCGACACCCATGTGCTCCCCGTCGCTTCGGAAGCGACCATGGAGTACATGATTTCGCACTATTCCAAGGCGCTGGCGGCCATCCAGGGCGGCTACCAATTCTCCATCACCAACTCCACCGCGGCGTGGAGCGTGACGAAGATCTACGATTCCACGGCGTCATTGCTGTCGACCGCCACGTCCAACTTCACGAACGGCGTCATCACCAGCAAGGTCACGAACTACGCCGACGGCTCGTCGGACAGCATCGCCTATAGCGGTGGCAAGATGATCCGCGACCTCAGCATCTCCGCCGACGGCAACAAGGACACCAAGACCTACGATACCAGCGGCAAGCTGATCGCGGACCTCGTCCAGAACAAGGACGGATCGTCCACCAACACGCTGTACACGGCAGGCGTCAAGACCAAGGTCTACGGCACCAATGCCGACGGCAGCCACGACAATTATTATTACAACATCACCGGGCAGAGCTACACGAGCGAGCACGATCACCTCGACTCCAGCGGAAAACTGCTCTCGGTAACCCGCACGCATGCCGACGGCACCATGGCCTACAGCCAGGTCTTCAACGCCAATGGCAGCAAGGTCACGACGCAGTACGACGCGACGGGCCACAAGACGACGGTCATCACGGTCACGACGGCCTCCACCACGACCGACATCTACACCACGGCCGGCATGCTCAAGCAGACGATCTTGCAGACGGCCATCGGCGACGTGACCACCACGAACTACAACGGATCGGTGCTGGCATCGGTCTATGTGGTGAATGCCGACAAATCCAAGGAATCGAAACTATACGATTCCAAGGGCGTCCTCGTCAGCGACCTGATCCAGAAACCGGACGGATCGTCCTCGAACACGCTGTACACAGCCGGCGTCAAGACCAAGGCCTATGTCACCAACTCCGACGGCAGCCACGACAACTATTATTACAACATCACCGGCCAGTCCTACACCAGCGAACACGATCATCTCGATGCCAATAACAAGCTGGTGTCGGTGAGCCGCACCCATGCCGATGGCACCATGGCCTACAGCCAGGTGTACAACGCCGACGGCAGCAAGGTGACGACCCAGTACGACTCCACGGGTCACAAGACCTCGGTCATCTCCGTGACGGCGGCCGCCACGACGACCAATCTGTACACCACGGGCGAGGTGCTCAAGCAGACGATCGTCCAGACCACCACCGGCAACGTCACCACGACGAACTATAATGGTTCGCTGCTGGTGTCGGTCTACGTCGTCAACGCCGACGGATCCAAGGACACCAAGCTGTACGACTCCAAGGGCGTCATCGCCAGCGATCTGGTCCAGAACAAGGACGGTTCGTCCACGAACACGATCTACACCGGCGGCGTCAAGATGAAGGTCTACGGCACCAACGCCGACGGCAGCCAGGACAACTACTATTTCAACATCACCGGCCAGTCCTACACCACCGAGCACGACCACATCGACGCCTCCGGCCGGCTCCTGGTGATCAGCCGCCAGCACGCCGACGGCACCCAGGCCTATAGCCAAGTGCTGAACAGCGACGGCAGCAAGGTCACGACCCAGTACGACTCGACGGGCCACAGGACCTCGGCCATCACCGTCACCTCGTCGGCCACGACCACCGCGACCTATGATCCGTCGACCGGCGTCTTAAAGCAGCAGATCGTCAAGACAAATTCCGGCAATACCACCACGACGAACTACAACGGTTCGCTGCTGGCGTCGGTCTATGTCGTCAACGCCGACGGCTCCAAGGACAGCAAGCTGTACGATTCCAGCGGCAAGATCGCCAGCGACCTGGTGCAGAACAAGGACGGGTCGTCCTCGAACACGGTCTACACTGCCGGCGTCAAGATGAAGGTCTACGTGACCAACGCCGACGGCAGCCATGACAACACCTATTACAACATCACCGGCCAGAGCTACACGACCGAGATCCAGCACACCACCGCGGCCGGTGTCCTGACGACCCTGACCCGGCTCCACGCCGACGACAGCCTCGCCTACAAGCAGGTGATCAACAGCGACGGCAGCAAGGTCACCGACCTCTACGACAGCGCCGGTCACAAGACCAGCGAGGTCCATAACAACGCCGACGGATCGACGACGACGGACATCTACAATTCGTCCGGCGCAGTCACCCAGCACGTCCTGAAGACCGCGGACGGCGACGTCACGACCTCGAACTATGCGAACGGGCAGCCGACCTCGATCTATGTCGTCAACGCCGACGGCTCGAAGGACACCAAGCTGTTCGACAGCAACGGCGACCTCGCGAGCGACTCCGTGCTGAACAAGGACGGATCGAACTCAACGACCGTCTACACAGCGGGCGTCAAGACCAAGGCTTACGTCAACAATGCCGACGGCAGCCACGACAACTACGCCTACAACATCACCGGCAAGACCTATGTCACGGAACACCAGCACCTCGACGCTTCGAACAAGGTGACCCTGGTCGAACGCACGCACGCGGACGGCACGTTAGACTACACGCAGCAGCTCAAGTCCGACGGCAGCAAGATCACCGATGTCTATGACAGCACCGGGGTGAAGACGACGGAGACCATCAACAACGCCGATGGCAGCTCCGACATCTTCAAGTTCAAGGTCTCGGGCCTGCCGGGTGCCGTCGAGCACGACAGCTACAATTCCAGCGGCGCGCTGCTCTCGATCGACGTTGCCAACAACGACGGCACCCACACGGTCACCGCCGTGAGCACGGGACTGTCGTTGAGCGGCGGAAGCGGCAACGACGTCTTCTCCGCGGCGCCGAACAGCACGAACATCGTGTTCGGCGGCGGCAACGACCAGATCAAGAGCTTCCAGACCGGCGCAGGAACCGGTCACGACACGATCGAGATCCTCAAGTCACTGGTGGCCGACTACAGCCACCTGCAGATCTCGCAGTCGGGCGCGGATACGCTGATCCACATCTCCGCGAGCGACTCGATCCTGCTGAAGAACGTGAACTCGTCCACGCTCGATCATGGCAACTTCCTGTTCGTCTGACGAACAGAAAAAGCCGCCGGCAGGTTCGCCCTGCCGGCGGATTTCCCAGAACGACGCGCGGTGAGAAGGTCGTCAGTGCGACCGGGTGGCCGCACCGATGAAGATGATGTCTTCGGCCAGCAACGGAAGCTGCTTCAGCAGCATCGACTTCAGCTTGCCGGCCCGCATGAAGGTCGCCATCTTCACCTCGACCGGCGAATAGCCGGCGTCGATCGCGACCTTCGCGATCGTGTAGGGCGTGAAGAAGAACCGGTGATCGCTGTTGATCGTCTCGACGTTCTGCAGAATGCCCTTGATGTTGCCGCCCCGGAAGGCATTTGGAACCGTGATCACGAGCTGGTCGACGACGTCGCCGTAGTTTTCCCTGAAGCGCGACAGAAACGCGACCGGGTTGGAGATGTGCTCGACGACCTCGCCGAAGATGGCAATGTCGAACTTCCGGCCTGAAATCGCCTCGATCTTCTCCCCGGACGTCACGTCGCCCGCGACCATGTTGTCCAGACCCGAGATCCGCGACGCCTCGCGCACCGCATCCGCGTCGATGTCGACACCAACGGTGTATTCGGAACAATCTGTAATCAGGCCGTGCAGCCAGTCCTTGTTGTCGATCTTTCGCTTGATGAGCGGCAGGTGATCACAGCATCCGACATGCAGCACCCGCTTGCCGCGGCAGAGGTCCACCAGCACGTCGCATCTGTACCGAACGTCTCCATCGCCCTTGTACTTGACCACAATCGTGTCTTTGAACTTGGAACCGTCGAGATAGGGGTAGACCTGAGAAAAGTCCGAGATGATCGACGACATCGGCTGGCCCTTGTGTCTGAGACGTTTTCAGACACACAACTTTACATCGCAACTCATCAGAATTGTGACCGGATCTGGCCTGCATCAATTTCGGGAGCATGACAACTGGTGGAACTCATAGTGCAGCTTGCGTTTGCTCAACGCCGCGACTGTCCCAGCCTCAACTTTGTGCAGGCGGATATAGCTTGAGTTCTCGCGAACCCGCGAGCAGGGAACTCGCCATCATCACGGCGCGATGAGACACACCATGATGGCTTGCGCGTTCGCTCAGGCGCGCTTGCGTCCCGGTGCTTCCGCGCGCACGACTCGCGCCGGCGCACCTGCAACCACCGCGTTCGGCGGAACGTCACGCGTCACGACGGCGTTGGCGGCCACGTTGACGCCCTCGCCCAGCGAAATCGGGCCGACCAACACCGCGCCGGTATAGATGACGACATTATCGCCTATGGTCGGACAGCCCGGCTCGTCCCAGGCGCGGCGGCCGAGGGTGACATTGTGATACAGCATGACGGAACGGCCGATCCGCGCGCCCTCGCCGATCACGACACCGGTCGGGTGCGGCAGGATCAGTCCCGGACCGATCTCGGCGAGAACCGAGATGTAGCAGCCGCGCTTCATCAGCATGCGCACCAGCAGCCAGGTGATCTGATGTCCCCAGCGGGTCTGAAATCGCAGCATCTTGGCGATGCGCCAAGTCGTGATCACGGCAAAGCCGGGGCTGGTGAGCAAGGCGATGATCGCGGCACCGACACCGGACTTGCCGGTATTTGCCATCAGATCCTCGCGCCACGGAAGTCCCGTCTGGCGCTCGTCGCCCGTTCCCGCTCCTGAAGACATCAACCAATCTCTACTAGCTTGCCGAAGGAAGATTTGCCTGGACCGGCGTCGGCGAGCCGCCGAGCAGCGACTGCACGCTGCTCCAGATCCGGCGCCTGAAGACCACATAGCTGCCGAGGACGATCAGCGTATAGACCGCCGTCGCGATCAGCCAGTGCGACAGGCTTGCGACGTCGCCCCTGGTCGCGACGAGCGCGCACAACGCACCGAGCGAGGTCGCGACCGTGGCCGGCATCAACGCGCCGAACAGCGCGCCGTAGGAGATCGCGCAGTTGCGGGCGCCGATCATCAGCATAAGGGCGCAGACCAGGATCGACACGATCAGGTACACGGCTGCCACGGCCGTGAGCCCGAACGGCAGCGCCACGAGAAAGGCGAGAACCATACTGGCGCTGTTGGCGGTGCTGACCCAGAATTGGAGCCGGGCCTTGTCGTGGGCCAGCAGGATCGGACCGGCATAGGCTGCGATCGATTGCGCGGCGCCCGCGGGCGCGAGAATGGCAATCAGCGGCAGCACCTCCTGCCAGTGCGGCGAAAGGAACGTGGCGACCGGATATTTCAGCCCGAAGGTCAGGTAGATCATCGCCGGAAACGTGATCATCGCCGTCATGCCGAGCACCGCGCAGATCGCGGCCTTGCGCCGGTCTCCCTCGCCCTCACCGTTCATCCGGCTCAACGTCGCCATCAGGACGCCGCCGCCAGGCCAGGAGAGGATCATCAGCGGAAGCGTCATGAACTGGAATGCGAGGCCGAACAGGCCGACCGCTGCCGCCCCGAGCTTGGCCCCGATCATGAGATTGCCGACGTTTCGCGCGGCGAAGTTGAGGACGTTCGATGCCAGCACCCAGCCGCCGAACGACAGCATCTGCGCGACGCCACGCCATTTGAAGCAGAGGCGGATGTGGCGCCTGGTGTTCACATAGAAGGCGACGGCGCGCACCGCCTGCATCAAGACATAATAGGCGATCAGCGCCCAGATGCCCCATCCGAGCAGGGCGCCGACCACGCCGATCGTCGCGGACGTCAGTGCCGCGCCGGCCTCGATCAGGGCGATGGTCTGATATTGCAGCGAGCGCTCGAGCACCGCGCGCGGGCCCATCGCGGAAATCGACAGGACCACCGAACCCGAGAGCGCGGCGAGCACGGCCGGCAGCCCCTGCATGTTGACGGCAGCGCCGAGCGGCTTCGACGAGGCGGCCAGCACCAGCGCGCAGCCGATCCCGATCGCGACCATCAAGGTCGTCGCCGCACCGGCCTCCTCCTTCGTCAGCGACGTCCGCTGGATCATCGCGCTCGACAGCCCGAGATCGGTCAGCATCGAGATGAAGGCAATGAACGGCAGCGAGAACGCCACGAGGCCGAATTCCGTAGGCGTCACGAAATAGGTGATCAGCAGCGTGATGAGGAACTGAACGGCCGACTTCACGACGTTCACGCTCGACATCGAGAGCAGGTTCTTGATGATCATGATGTCATCCGTGCGTGATCGGTTTCCAAAGGGTGCGCTCAGGCGACATAACGGGGTTCACGGCGCACTCCGAAGAACAGGCCCCGCAGCACCGGATCGAGCAGGCGGCGAAGCCTGACCTCGATCAACTCGTAACTCACCGCCCCCGAGACCAGCGCGGCCATGAAGCCAAGGCCGGCAAATCCCGCCCAGATCAGCCAGAGATTCACCCCATGGGCTGCGAGCTTCACCCCGATGATCTGCAACGGGAATAGCGCGAACGGATGCACGAGATAAAGGCTGTAGCTGATCTTGCCCAGGAACTGGAGGAATTTGCCGCTCAGGGCGGCCGCGACGCCGGATTCCGGAGCAAGGACCATTCCAAAAAGCAGCGCGCCGGGGATCAGCCCCACCACGGGATGCAGATATTCGATCGACAGATACATCGCGGCGCCGCAGAGGATTCCGGCGAGCACGCCCGGCCTTCCGGCGATACGGATCCGAAAGTCGATCAAGGAAAACAGCAGGCCGACCACAAAGAACGCGGCGATCGGACGGTAGATGATGCCCGCAATCGCGATCGCGACGAACGGCGCCGCCAGCATCCAGTTCCGCGCCGCCGCCATGAAGGCGAGTGCGAACAGGATGTAGAACGCCCATTCATAGCTCAAGGTCCAGGCATTCTGCTGCCCGATCGGCAAGCCCAGCGCGTCCGGCAGAAAGGCAAGGTTGACGACGAACAGCTTGAGATAGGTCGGCAGGTCGATGCCTTTGAAGAACTTGTAACCGACCAGCGGCCCGACCGTGAACAGGATCAGGTGCAGGATCACGAAGACCGGCAGGATGCGCAGGCAGCGATCGAGGAAGAACTTGCCCACGCTGCGGTGGCGCACGAGGCTCGCCGGAATCAGGAAACCGCTGATCATGAAGAAGAGCTCGACGCCGTGCCCGCCCATGTTGATGGTCGCCTCGAGCCACGACCAGATCGGCGGCAGAAACCCGGCGAGCAGCGGCATGTCCTGAAGATGGACAATCAGGACGCTGAGCGCAGCGATGCCGCGCAATCCCTGGATCGCCGGCAGGAATCCCTTGGTGTCGTCGCTCACGGCCTGTTCTCCGTTCGCAATCCGGGGCCGGCACCGGACAAGGCCGGCGCACCAACATACACAGCGTGCATTGACATCGGTTTCACGCCGGCCGCGATACCAGATCGTTGACGTCGGGCGCGAGCGGCGCCGGGTCCGCGGTCGCCTTTGCAGGTTTCGGGCCGAAGACGTCGCTGAAGGCCACGGCCAGCATGATCAGACCGCTCGCCGGACCGTAGGCCAGCACGGTGATGGTGAAGAGGTTCATCGCGAAGGCGGCGGAGAGCTTGTAGATGTCCCGGGACCTCGCGACCGCGACGATCGACAACGCCACGAACACCAGGAAGATCGGCCCGAACATGAGGTAGGTGCCGAGATAGAAATTATCGACCGGCACGTAATAGCTCAGCTTGTTCGAGAACAGCAGCTGCGGATAGTTGAAACAGCCGAGCCCGCAGCCGAAGATGAACCCGACGGGCATCAGGTCGCTCATATAGACGAACGGCAGCTGCCAGCTGTTGTTGATGCGGTCCTGCAGGCTGAAGAGGCCGCGCGAAATGCTGGTGAGGCCGTTGCCCGCAAAGAGCATGATGAGCAGGAACGGGACCAGGATCGACAGGAACGACGCCAGCGACATGCGCCGGAGCATGGGAAACTTCTCGCGTTCCGGCACCAGGCGGACGATGACGAGACATATGACGTAGATCACCATCACGCCCAGCGAGGTCTTGCTGGTCGTCAGCTTGATCGCATAGAGCCCGATCGGCGCCCAGAACAGGCACCAGAGCAGGCTGCGACGCGCGGAGGTCAGCACGTAGGTGATGAACACGAAGAAAGCCGCCATCGTGCTGTCGGCCGCGAGCCCCGCGAGCCGCGTCTCCGACGCCGCCCACCACAGCCGGCTCGCCTGCCGCGTCGCGCCGAAGGTCTCGTAGGCAAAGCCGACCCAAGGCAGCTGAACGCGCCAGGACAGGAAGATCCCGAAGATCGTCAAGTAGAAGAGCGGATGAATCCAGCCCAGCAGCCGCCGGTAGTCGCCGAAATTGCGGCCGCAGAAGCAGAACCCCACGAACACCGGCGCGATCATCTTGAACGACGACATCATGCCGGTGAAGTAGCCGAGGAAGACGTATCCGAGATAGAGCGCGAACGCCAAGTAGAACAGGGTCAGGATCGCGACCAGGCTCTTCCCCACCAGGATGTAGCGCTGGATGAACGCCAGGATGCACACCATCGCGAAGATGTCCGGCAGAAACCAGATCGCGTCGATCTTGGCGACGGACAAATAATAGCGCAACGCGCCAGCGAGCGCGTCGCGATAGAAATAGAGGCCGAGCGCGATTGCCTCGAGATTGAACGCCGAGCCGCTCGCCTGTGCGCCGTCGTCAATCGGCGGCTCCACGAAGTGGAAGCCCGGGGCGGCAATCGCGGGAGATGAGGGATAGCCGGCCATCGATCACTCGGCCGCTGCGAGCGACTTGGCCGGACGGGGCCGAAGCAACCCGAGAACCAGCCGCGAACCCGGCATCTCGATGGTGGCGTAGGTCAGGTTCGACAGCGCGAGCACCGCGCCAACGAAGGCGACGAGAAGCACCGTCGCCGGCAGGCCGTGCAGCAGGGCATCCATCGACTGGAAGCGGGCTGCGCCAACGCCGCGCGCGAAATATTCGAGCAGCACGAGCACCAGCGCGTGGACCATGTAGATCGAATAGGAGCGTTTGCCGAGCCACACCAGCGGCGATACCGTCAGCAGCCTCGGCAAGGGGCAATCGGGAAACAGCATCAGCGAGCCCAGCAGGATCGTAAACACAAAAGGCGCGACGAAGCTGATCGCCGGCAGCCATCCGACCACGGAGATGAGCACGATCGTCACAAGCGCCGCGCCGATCTGCACGGCCGACTGGAGCATGGGGCTCGCGACCTGCGGCATCTTCGCGACGGCGCGAACCGTGAGGACGCCAAGGAAGAAGCTGAAGATGCAGCGAACGATGCCGAACTGGTAGTGGAAGTCGAGGCTTTGCACCCCGAGCACGAACAGGATGATGCCGAGGCTGGCCACGACGAGCAGGATCGACAGGGCGTAGACGAGGCGGACGCTGCGCCCGGCCTGCGCCAGCAGCATCACCGCCGCGAAGACGAGGTAGGTGTAGAATTCCGAGCTGATGCTCCAGCTCGGCCCATTCCAGCTCAGGTAATTGATGATGCCGGAGGCCTGCAGCAGCAGCAGATTCACGACGAAGGAGAAGTAGTTGTTCACGGGATTCTCGGGCTCGACGAAATGCAGCACACCGACCGCAACGAGACCGAGCTTCATCAACCGGAACGACAGGAAGGCGAGCAGCGTCGCCAGATGAAGCGGATAGATTCGCGCAATGCGCCGCGCGACGAAATCGCGGAGGTCGAACGCACCGAATTCCGACTTCATATAGCTCATCGAGATGACGATGCCGCTGAGCACGAAGAACAGATCGACCCAAAGCCAGGAATTGTGGAAGAAGGCGATGTCGATCCACGCCCGATGCGGCAGGATCGCCTTCAGCGTCTCCGAACCGCAAAAGTGGTGAACGACAACGCACACGGCCGCGATGCCGCGAACGCTGTCGAGCGGCATGTAGTGCGCTTTTGGCTTATGGACCGACAAGGCAGAGCACCTGACAATGAGCTAGAGCGAGAATGCTGCGTTGCAGCATAATGCCTTCCTTCGATCTACGGTTCAACTGCTAACGTTTAAATTGAACCATCGAGACGATTAGCGCTCATCATCGCTTGATGTCCGGCCATTCGCATCAGCTCAGGTAAACACGCCGATCGTGCTGAAATCGTGACGCGCTGCGCATTAACTTGATATCGCGCGAAGTTCTGATAGCTCCGTCGCGTCGAGTTCAATGACAGAGGGCCCTTTGGGCGCGATATCGCGATTTTTCGCCACAGCCGTGTTCGTGCTGGCGCCACTTCCGCTTGGATCTCTCGACCTCGCGTGGATTTGTTTCTGGAATTTTCTGCTCGCGTGCAGCCTTCTCACTGCGGATCTCTCGGCTGTAAGTCGGCGCAACGCGATGTTGCTCATTCCATTGGCAGCGTCGATCGCAGCGGTCAGTGTCATCGTCGCGTTACAAACGTGGAGCGATCCCTCCGCTGAATCTGCAGCCATCTGGGAATTGCCGCGGCATTATTTCGGCCTCGCATTGCCGGATCGCCTCTCGGTGACCGCGCGCGGACCCTGGCTGGCATTCGGGTCGGTCTTGCTGATGGCGCTCGCCTTCACGCGCGCCTTGATTCTTGCAAGCGATGCGAGCGCTGCGCGCTCACTGCTACGAATGCTGGCATGGGCCGGATGTCTCTATGCACTGTATGGAATTCTCGCCGAGCTGATCGCCCCTGAGATGATTCTGTTCAGGCAGAAAGAAGCCTATCTCGGTTTTGCCACAGGAACGTTCGTCAATCGCAACACGGCTGCCACATTCTGGGGCAGCTGCGCTCTGCTGTTTCTCGTACCACTCCTGCGCACAATGCATCGCCAGGAGCGGCGGCCGGAACAACAGCCGGGCTGGCGCTCGCAACTGGATCAGACGCTCTCCACGCCGGTCGCGCTCGGTGCGGGATTCGCAATCTGTACGATTGCGCTTGCGATGACCGGATCACGGGCGGGTCTTCTGCTGTCGGTCGGCACGTTCGTGCTCGCCATTATTCTCTATCTCCTGCCACTCGAACTCGGCCGTTCGCGCAAATGGCTGGTGCTCGGCGGCTCGGCAGCTGCAGCGCTCGTGCTCTTGCAGCTCGTCGGTGGCCTCGTGGTAGGGCGAATCCTCGAATACGGGCTGATCGACCCGCAGAGACTCATGGCCTACCGGGCTTCATTGGGCATCATTGCCGATCATCCCCTGCTCGGCGTTGGGCTCGGCAATTTCGAAGCTGTCTTTCCCGCCAGCAGGCCCGAAGCACTCGGCAGTCTCGGCATCTGGGATCGCGCCCACAGCACTCCGCTGGAAATTGCCGTCGAATTGGGCATTCCCGCCTTCACGGTGATCGCACTCGCAAGCCTCTGGTATTTTTATCATCTGTTTGCCGGAAGCATGCGCCGAAAACGCGATCGCACCATTCCCGTCGTCGGCGCCAGCGTCGCAGTCTTGGGAATCGCGCATAGCTGCATCGATTTCTCGCTGCAGATTCCCGGCTACGGCGTTTTCTTCGCAGCCATCATCGGATGCAGCCTCGCGCAGTCACTGTCATCACAATTTCGAAAACAGCGTGGCAATTCCGTGCAAGTCGAGTTAAACTGAACGTATTGTAATTGGGTTGGGTTCATGACTGGGAATTCGATTAAGCGCTTTGCTGTGATCATTGGAGCGCTCGGATTGTTCGCCGGAACGCAGGCGGCATTCGGTGCTACGGGCGTCAGCGCGGGATGTGTTGCCAACACCGGCGCTGTTTCAGCAGAACGTGCCACCGATTTTCTCGCCAATCCCACCGGACTGCTCGATCAGTTCAGGGATGGACAAGGCGGCCTCGCCTCGGCTGTTCGCGATCTGTTGACCGCGCGTCCAGAGACGGTCGAAGGCATCAACTCGCTGGCGAAGGCCAGCAGTGCGGACCAGAGCCGCGCCATCGGCGCCGGTTTAGGAACTGCCGCTTCGGTGTGCGTCCTGTCGCAACCCGGCGTCGCCCAATCGATCCAGGAAGCGGTTCTCAAGACTGAAAATCCAGAACTGATTCAGTCCTTCACCAGCATCACCGGCGATATCCCGACCGAAGCGACGAATGGTGCCGATCCGACCGGCGAAACCACCGCGGGCGGCGGACAGGGGTCGACCGCCGCGGATGCGCGCGGTGGCTCCGCCAACACGCCAGAGCCGACCGTGGTGAACCAGGGCGGGCCTGGCGCGGCGTCCCAGCAGACGCTTTTTGCGGCGACATCCACCGCAGTTTTGACCTCGGTGAGCCCGTCGCGCTGACGGTTGGAACTGCTCTCTTATTGGCAGTGGATTAACCAGCCTGCGCCGGCCGGTCCCGCGGCCGGCTTATTTGGCTACAATTGTAAATATCCGCGGAACCAAAGCTCAAATCGTTTGTGAGATACCCATATCGTCAAGAAAGACGAGACGGGAATGTCATGAGCTGGATTATCAAATCGCTGATCGCGATCGGGATCGCGTCGACCTGCGCCGCCGCAAAGGCCGAGACTGTGAACGACGGTTCGCCGCTCCAGGCGAAGCCAGCGTTCATCCGCGAGTACGACAATGCGCTCGCGCCGCTGCAGTTCGTCAAGTTCTGCATGACCAACGACGCCGATTGCGCCGCCGACACTGCCGAACGGGCCCTGCCCGCGGGTGAGCAGGCGATAAGCATGCTCCGCGAGGTCAACAGCTCGGTCAACGCTTCAATCACGCCGATGCAGAAATCGACCAATCCGATGGTGGCGCGCTGGACGCTCTCGCCCTCGGCCGGCGATTGCAACGACTACGCGGTCACCAAGCGTCACCAGCTGATCGAGATGGGCTGGCCCAAATCGGCTTTGCGTCTTGCGGTTGTACTGACAAATGGCGGCCAGGGCCATCTCGTGCTGGTTGCGCGCCTTGCCGACGGTGATTTCGTCCTGGACAATCTCTCCGGCTCGGTCCGCCCGTGGAACGCCGCCGAGTACGAGTGGATCTCGATGCAATCCGGAAACAATCCGCGCTTCTGGGTCGCGATCGGTGAGCACGGCGAGCACTTGCGCGCCAAACGTCTCGCGATGCTGCGCACAGCCGAATAGATCACGCGAAGTTTCACACACATTTCAATCAAGAGCTGCAAAGCGCGAGAAGATGGTCTCATGACCGCTTCTCGCGCTTTGTCTTTGGCGTTTGCCTAAGAATCGTGCTTTGCGCGCGCAGTTATGAGCAATGTTTCCGCTGAATTGACGCCTGTTCACAACGCGAGATGCGTTGATGTCGAATCACGAAGTTTGACGCGAATAGAAATTTGGGTCCGCACTGGTTTATATTTTGCGCCGCACAAGAATTTGACATAGTTTTGGGCCACCAACGTGTACGGCCTAAATCGATACGCCTGCCAATAATTCGCAACGAGATATGAGCGCGATCCTCCTCAAACTCGATAGCTTGTTGCGTGGACCGCTGCGGACCGCGGGGATCGTCATGATCGCCGCCGCAGCGCTTGCAACACCGGCGCGCGCGCAATGCGTCGATCGTTCCGAGCGCGCACCTCCGAGCGCCGTGAGCGCCTTCATCTCGGATCCGACCGTCATCCTTCGGTTGTCGAAAAACGATAGAGACAAGCTGACTGGCCGGCTCACCGGCGTGCTCGTCACCGATATCGCAGCACTTGATGCGGTTCGCGACATGTTGCGTGAAGCCAGTCAGGCCGATCGCATCGCCATCGGCGTCGGCCTTCACCGCGCCGAGGACCGCTGCGTATCCACCAAGCCCGACGTTGCGCGCAAGATCAGCGAGTTCGTCAACAAGCTTCACGACGGCGCCGTGCTCAAGGGATATTTCGCCGACCAGGATGCCGCGATGGCGCCCGCCCCCGGGAGCCCCGCGCCACCTCCAGCCAATAACCTTCCGGCAGGCCCCAACTCGAGCGCCGGCCTCATGTCGGGTGAATGGAAGACCGAACTCGCCGACCCATTCAAACCCGTTCCCCTTCCCGAGTGATAACCCCAAGAATCCGCAGAGATGTTTCAGCCACGAGATCAGTTCCCGCAACGTCCGAGATATGCCATCGAGGTCGGTGGCACGACGCTCAGCGCCGAGCGCGCCCTGGACATCGTGCGCCGCCAATGGCCGCTGATCGTGGCGATCGTGGCCGGCACGCTCGCGCTCGTTCTCGTGTACCTGATCAGCGCGACGCCGATGTACACGGCGAACGCGCGCATCCTGATGGACACGCGTCAGACCCAGGTGCTGGACAAGGACAGCGGAACGGCCAACGCGCTGATCGACCCTGGCTTCGTCGACAGTCAGGTCGAAATTCTCCAGTCTGACGACCTGCTGCTGTCGATTGTCCGTAAACTGAAGCTGACCGAGGACGCCGAATTCAACGGATCCGAGCCCGGATTACTGCCGCTGATGATCGGCAAGGTCATTTCGCTGTTCGGATCGGACGGTCCTCCCAGCAAGGAGCGGGTCGAACGCGGCGCGGTCGAGCTGCTGCAGAAGAACCTCAAGGTCGAGCGCGTGCTGACGACCTATGTCCTTTCGATGAACTATCGCTCGATCGATCCGAACAAGGCCGCGAAGATCGCCAACGCCATTGCCGACGCCTACATCGTGGGTGCGCTGGAGGCCAAGTATCAGTCGACCAAGCGCGCCGGCGAATGGCTGCAGCAGCGCAGCGCCGAACTGCGCGAGCAGGCCACCGCGAGCGATCGCGCCGTGCAGACGTTCAAGTCCGAGAACAACATCGTCGGCACCAGCCGCGGCCTGATGAGCGAGCAGCAGCTTGCCGACGCCAACTCGCAGCTCGTCACCGCGCGTGCCGCGACGGCGGAGGCCAAGGCCCGCCTCGACCGGATCGAGGCGCTGCTCGACAAGGATCTGGTCCAGCCGACCGTCACCGACGCGCTCAACAACACCGTCATCACGCGTCTGCGCGCCCAGTATCTCGACCTCGCGGCCCAATATGCGGATTGGTCGAGCCGCTACGGCAAGACCCATCAGGCGGCCATCAACCTCTCCAACCGCATGGACGAGTTGCGCAAGGCCATCGCGGACGAAGTGCGCCGTATCGCGGACGCCTATCGCAGCGAATACGAGATCGCCAAGAGCCGCGAGAACTCGCTGGACGAGAACCTCAAGAACCTCGTGTCCCAGGCGGGCAGCACCAGCCAGGCCCAGGTCAAGCTGCGCGATCTCGAGAGCGCGGCCGACACCTATCGTAACCTCTACAACAACTTCCTCGAGAAGCTGCAGAACGCGACGCAGAACCAGAGCTTCCCGATCAGCGAAGCACGCATCATCAGCACCGCGGTCAAGCCCGACAAGAAGAGTTCGCCCAAGACGCTGCTGGCGCTGATGGGCGGCCTGTTCGGCGGCCTCTGCTTCGGCTTCGGTGCCGCCTTCGCGCGCGAGCTGCTGAGCGATGTGCTGCGCTCGCCGAGCGATGTCGAGGACCAACTCGGGGTCAAATGCCTCGGCGTCCTTCCCGACATCCGGCCGTCGCGGTCGACGGCGGACAGCCCGGACGTCAACGTGTCCAGCTACGTCGTCGAACACCCGTTCTCGCGATTTGCGGAAACGCTGCGGAACATCAAGGTCTCGGTCGACGTCGCGCGCTTGTCGCGCGAGGTCAAGGTGATCGGAATCCTGTCCTCGCTTCCGAAGGAAGGAAAGACCACGGTCGCCGCCAATTTCGGCCACCTCGCCGCGCTGACGGGCCACCGTACGCTGCTGATCGACGGCGACCTCCACACCCGCTCGCTGACGCGGGCGCTGGCGCCGCATTCCAAGACCGGCCTCGTCGAGGCGCTGAAGGATCCGCGTTCGTTCGGCTATCACATCCAGCGCAGCAAGGAGAGCGGGCTCGACTTCCTGCCCTCCGTGGTCGCCTCGCGCATGGTGAACTCGGCTGACATGATTGCGTCCAAGTCGATGGCCGACCTGCTGGCGGTGGTCCGTGAAGAATATGAGTACATCGTCATCGACCTGGCGCCGGTGATGCCGGTGGCGGACGCCAAGGCGGTCAGCCACCTCGTCGACGCCATGGTCTATGTGATCGAGTGGGGCCGCACGAGCCGCAACGCGCTGCAGGAATCGATGGCGAGCTCCGAGAGCATCCAGAAGAAGCTCATCGGCGCCGTGCTCAATCGCGCCAATCCGAAGATGCTGAAGCGGATCGAAGCCTATAAGGGCTCGCACTACAACAGCTATTATGTCGAGGGCGCCTAGCGCCGGGCCGCCGGCGCTGTCGTCGAGGCCTGCGTTTCGCTGGGTGTTGCGCGGCTCGACCGCTGCGCTTGCGGTGGTCGCGCTGGCCTGGGTCTTATCCGTCGTCCCAGACGTGACCAATCCCGCCGTGCCGCAGATCGCCGGCCGCGTTGCGCGCGGCGAACGCTACGAGCTTGATCGGCTGAGATTGATCGTGGCGGACAATCTGCCGTCAGCCCGCCGGCTCTGCAGCGCCAAGACACTGCGCGAGCTGCTGGTGCTGCAGCTTGCCATCGCCGACGAAACGACACGCGCGGGCGATCTGAAACAGTCCGACATCGATGCGGCAGCCGTCGGCTCCACGAGCCGCGCCTTGCTGGCCTGCGCGCCGACCGAGGGGCTCGGCTGGTTCGGCAGTTACTGGGCCGAAATCCGCCAGGTTGGTTTCGGACCGAGAACTGAGCAATTGATGGAGCTCTCCTATCGCTTCGCACCGCACGAGGCGTGGCTCCAGCTCATCCGCGGGCCGCTGGCGCTTCGTGTCTACAATGCGGCTTCGCCCACGCTCAGGGATCACGCCGTGCAGGACTTCGCCGATATCTTCCAGGCGCGCCTGTTCCCGAGCGCCGCCGCGCTCTACCAGGCGGCCGCGGCGAATGCCCGCCCTGCGCTCCTGGACCGGACGTGCAACGCCCCCGACATCGACCGCGAGCTGCTGATGCATTTCGTCACAGAGAAGGGACTGCCGCTTGATCACCGCTGCTATCCGTTCGAGGAACGGCCCCACGGCTGAATGCGCGGCATGAAAAAAGCCCGGCGCCGAACGGCGGCCGGGCTTTTTTTCGCAATGACGTGGTGAGACGGCGCCGACGGTCAGTAAGCTTCCTGATGCACCAGGGCCAGCGCGGTCTTCAGGATGATCCTGACGTCCACCCAGATGCTCCAGTTGCTGACGTACCAGACGTCGTACTCGACCCGCTTCTCCATGAGATCGATAGTCGGGGTCTCGCCGCGGAAACCATTGACCTGAGCCCATCCGGTCAGGCCGGGCTTCATGTGATGACGGTAGACGTAATTGCTGATGAGCTGGTCGTAATAGTTGTCGTGCGCGAGCGCATGCGGACGGGGACCGACCAATGACATCTCGCCGCGCAGCACGTTCCAGAGCTGCGGCAGCTCGTCGATGCTGGTCCGCCGCAGCACGCGGCCGACGCGGGTGACGCGCGCATCGCTCTTCGTCGCCTGCGTGACGACATGACCATTCTCCGCCACCGTCATCGAGCGGAACTTCCAGATCTCGAATTGCCTGCCGTTGAAGCCGCGCCGGGACTGCTTGAAGATCACGTTGCCCTTCGAATCGAGCTTGACCATGATCGCCGCGGTGATCAGCAGCGGCGCCAGCAGCAGCAGCGCGAACGAGGCGAGACCGATGTCGAGGCAGCGCTTCTGCGCCTGCTCGAACACGCTGAGCGGCGCACGCTGGATCTCGATCGCGACCGTGCCGCTGACCGGCTGGAACGGACGCGAGACCAGGTCCGCGATCGGGAAATCAGGCAGAAGACGAATCGGCTGAGGAACGACGCGCAGATGCTGGCTCAGCTTCTGGAGAAGCGGCATCTCGTCCCAGTCGATGACCAGGAGATATTCTTCCACATCCGCAGTGCGCGCCTGACGAATGATGTCGCGGATCTCGCGATCCCAGCCTGCGCCTTCTTCCGCGGGCTCGAGCACGAAATGCCGCACCACGTTGAAACCGTGCTTGCGCAGATCCTTGAAACGGCTCGAGGTGAAATCGAGCGGCTTGAGGCTGAGCAGCACGACCTTGCGATCGACCAGGCGTCCCTTGGCGAAGCTGGAGTTCAGGCCCACGCGCCACAACACACGCAGGCCACCCAGCGCAATACCGCCGGTCGCAGCGAACAGCAGCGTGGTTCCACGCGACAGGTCGGCGGAGGATTTGAGCAGGAACGCCTCGACCGCGAGGATCGTCAGCGAGATCAGCCAGACCACGAGCGCCTTGCGTAGCTGCCACACCGTGTTCAGCAGGCGATGATGATCATAGACGCCCTGGAAATACGCGATCGTCACGAACACCGCGCCGACGACGAGGCCCGCGCCGACGGAGGAGTCCTGTTCGGATACGAGCACGCGATACAGACCGTTCGCCGCGAAATAGCTGAGCAGTACGGCAACGAAATCGCCGGCGATCAAGGCCACTTGCAGGGGTCTCTGGAGGGCACCGCGCCGGTTCGAGATAACCGAATAATAGTTTTCCGAACCGTAAGTTGCTACAGCCATCCGAACCTCGCTGCCTCGCCACGCGCCCGCGATCGAATATCGCGAGCAAGTCGATCCAAATTCTCAACGTGCAGGTGAATGTATCTTAACTAAACAAAGCGACATTGCGGCAGTGCACCGAAAAAATCAAATCGATTTTCATGCAGCGCAGCGTCGCTGCATGTGCATGCTCAAACGACTGTCACACACGTGACAATTAAGCGGGCATCGCGCCGCGTTTGTTGCCAAATCGCGGCATTTTCGCACAGCAATTTCGCGAGCATTTGAACCACTGTTCAACCATACCGCTTAAGCCGTTTTTAGGCGGCGGCCATTAACACTCGTGACCAATTCGGGGGAGTTGTGTCGTGAGTACGATTGCCATCTTTAGTCTGCTGATCGGATCGTTGCTGGGAGGCCGATTCCGAATCTTCATCCTGCCGCCTGCCATCGTCTTCGGTGGCGCGATCCTTGGTGTCGTCTCGACCTGGTACGGATATGGGGCAGGTCACACGGTTGTGACGATCCTGGTTTTCGCCTGCGTGCTCCAACTCGGCTATTTTTGCGGCGCTTTTCTGGTCCGCGCGCGCGCGCCGGCCTATCCCAGCAAGACCGTGACATCGTTCGACAGCCGCAGCTTCGGCTAGCCTCGCACAAGCTTGATCGTCCACGATTCGCCCGCCACTCGGACGGATCGCGCCGGCGCGGACGCTGGCGCAGTCATGGGAGCGCGGCGGCGGGGTCAAGAAAAAGCTATTCGTGGCCCCCCGATTTCTTCGATAAGCGTATTGACATCAAGGGTGAAGCTCTTTGAAAGAGTTGGACCCCATGTCCGCAACTGCGCCCCGAAATTCGCCCCGGCCGAAGCTACCGAACGGCGTGCGCATCTATGCGATCAGCGACATTCACGGCTGCGCACATCTGCTCGAGCAGATGTTCGCCGTCATCGACGCGGACATGGCGAACAGCCGTCCATATCGCGCAATCGAAGTGTTTCTGGGTGATTACATCGATCGTGGACCGGATTCGCGCCATACCCTCGATCTCCTGATCAGGCGCAGCCGCCACCGCAACACGGTTTTTCTCAAGGGCAATCACGAGGCCTATTTCACCTCAGTGCTGGATGACCCCTCACGCGCCGCCGACTGGTTTCAGTTCGGCGGGCTGCAGACGCTGATGTCCTACGGCGTGTCGGCCGCGCCCGGCCTCGGCAAGGACGAGCTGCCCGAGCTCGTGCGTGAGCTTACATCGTTGATGCCGCCGGAACACATCGCGTTCTTGCGCCAATTGCGGCCGACCTTCACCTGCGGCGACTTCTTCTTCGTGCACGCGGGCGTGCGCCCCGGAATTCCGCTGGCCGAACAGCGCGAGTCCGACCTGCTGTGGATCAGGGACGAGTTCCTGCAGAGCAAGCGACGCTTCGGCAAATATGTCGTGCACGGTCACACACCGGTCAAACAGGCCGAATTGCTGGAGAACCGCGCGAACATCGATACCGGCGCCTACGCCACGGGCAACCTGACGCTACTGTCCATACAGGGCAACAGCATGCTTGCAATCTAGCCCTGGCGCCCCCGCACCTCGTCGGCCGTCAGTTGGTGGAACTTGCCGGAGGCCGGAATTCCGGGAAACGGCTCAGCATCGCCGCTTTCAGGAACTTGAAATGAGCGATCGAGGCGCCGAGCTCCTTGAGCCGGCGCTGGCCGTTCAGGATTTCCTTGTCGAACAGATCCTGATGATGATTGTCGAGCGCCTCGCGCTCGAGATATTCGTCGTCACCGTTGCCGATGGTGACCGCGGCGCGCGCCAGCACATCCTCTACCCGCCTGTTCAGACCCGACTGCTCGCGCTCCGCCGCATGCAGGGCGTCCTCGATCGCGATCATGATCGCTTCGATGCGCGTGCGATCGGTCTCGGCATCACGCTCGGGTGAGCGGGCGCGGAACGTCTGCTCTCCCCCGAAACGATCCTTCAGGAAGTTATGGGTGCGGGCCCGCAGGAAGAGCTGAAACATGCGCGCATTTTCCGGTTCGAGGCGGCGGACCAGAAAATGGGCCCGGGATGGTTAAGAAAGGTTGAATCCTTCGCTTCGTCCGGTGCGGCTTTGCGCCATCCAGGCCTTCCAGGCGTCCTCGTGCTTCTCATAGAGCTCACGCCGGCGCCGATGGCCCGCGTCCAGCCATCCGGCGCGGCCGTCCGGCGCTGGCGGTTCGCGGCCCGTCGCCTGCTCGCTGTCGAGCCGCTCGAATTCACAAGTCTCCTCAGGCGTCAGGCCGATCAGGACACGGTGGCCGCCGCCATCGACGAAATAGCGCCGCGGCGCGTTGCTCGTCGGGCCCATCATGGCGTCGTCCGGAAATGCCGTCATGATCCGCCCCACTCTGCCGTCGCGCGAACCGAAACCGGACCACTGTACAACGGTTGTAATTCCTCAGAATGCACGCCGCGCCCTCGCCAGTGAATTGTTCTGCCGGAACGCGGTGGGACTGTAGGGACGATGGAACGGCGTACGCTCCGTTCGTACGCGAGAGCGTTGCGCGCGTAGCGCATAACCTGCACCAAAGCCGGCAAGGAGCGAAATCGCGATCGTACCCAGCATCATTCGGGATTCTGCTCCGCTGACCGAACGTCTTGTCTCATGACGCGACAGTCTCACATTCGAGTTGTGTCGAGATCATGATGAGGGTCGCCGATTTTCTCGTCACGTCAGGGATTTTTTGGGCAGCAAGCTGCATGCCAAATGTCCGGTGGAGTATTGGGTGTCGGGTGTTTCAGCTGAAGAACCAGAGGAACAACCTCACCAGCAACAGCGTGATGAAGTACACCCATCCCGCCATCGCAGTCAGCGCGACGCTGAAGAACAAGCCTTCGAATGCCCGCTCTCTGATCTTGGTGAGGGGAAGTGCCGCTCGCGCTCTCTGAAGCATCTCGGTCTTCTTCTTGATTCGTTGATTTTGATTGGCCGTCTTTTTCGTCGTCGTTGCGCACAACCATAGCCGAACGAATTCGACGATCTCGTGACGACCTGCGCGAGAATACCGCAACACTGCTCGCCGAGATAGCCGACGCATGCATGTATCGCGGTGAAATCTATTCTCGTTCGAAGTTGCTCGATCGAGCCGCGTTGCACTTCAACGCATTTTGATTCCGGGAAATCATGTCGTGATCTCACGACAAGTCATTTGCGATCCTGCGCAAGTGTGGATACCGAGCGAAGCATTTTGGCTTCGATGCAATGTGCAACGCTTGAAGACGAGCAGCGTGGAGTGCTTCGCCCGGCCGGGTTTGCGTTATGAAGGCATGCGTCGGGACGCGTCCGGACGGCAATCACAGCCCAGAGCCGTTTTCGCTCGCACCATCCACCATCAAGCGGACGTTACTGTCCGAGGTGGGCCTGGACTGACCTGGGCCTTGCCGAGCCGCCGTGCTCGATGGCCAGCGTATTCGGATCGCCCCCGGGTGAGCGAAACTCCGGGATACTACGGAGAGTTGTGCATCGATTTTAGCGCGGTAAGGTTGAGGAGTTAGCTTAATTCGCGGTGTTTGTTGCGAATGCGCAGGGATCGCATATCCATCCTCTCACCGGGCTTCCCCAGGCCCGGCCCCACCCAAGCAAAGCCGTCGAGCGAACGTGGGTCCGCTTGGCGGCTTTGTCGTTGTGTCGACGAGAGGATGGTTTCGGTTATGGCGCGCAGGCCCTGGTCATTCAAAGAGGACCGCCGGCTGATGGAATTGGCCAAGTCTTCGACTACGCTGGAAGATGCAGCGAAAGTTCTCGGGCGTTCGCCCGATGCCGTCAAGCGTATGGCCTTGCGCCTCGGCTTGTCGCTGAAATCCAAAGGCTCCAAGAAGAGCTAGCGCGCCGGTCGTGCGCGTCAGGTTGTGGACAGACGCGTCTTGCTACTGCGCGATGAATGGCAGCCGCCAATCGACGCACTCGCCGGCCTCCTCCAGCGCTCTCGATCTCAGCGCGCACGGATGTTAAGATCTCCAGCAATGAAGATTGAACATCGTCCCTTTTCGGCGCAGAACGGTCGCCGGACCGGCCTCGGTTTCAGTTCGATGATTTGTTGGAGGAATGCACCATGATGTCCCGCGCGTTCGCCGTAGCTCTGCTTCTGGCTCTGCCTTCAATGGCGTCTGCGCAAGTCCCCGTGGGGTTCGGCTTCCCGAACGGTGCGCCGTGGTGCGCCTTTGGTTTCGACTGCCGCTTCCTGAATTACCGCGAATGCGCCGACTGGGTCTACGATCCCACGCGAAACTGCCTGAAGAATCCGCAATTTGCGGCTCGCTATCCGACCAATGTCGACAAGGGCTGGTCTTACAATCACCGCTGATCGCCGATCCCCGCCGCGTCGTCAGACACGCAGCAGCGTGCGCGACGCAAGCGGCTCGGCTCGTTGATGGCGATAGTTTGGGCAGGTGCGGTCACCTGCCTGTTCCCTTGACGGCGGAACTCCCCACCTTGCTCCGCATTGTTTCCGAAAGAAACGCGGGAGGCGGAGCCATCATGACAAGCTCTTTCCTGATCGTGATGTCGATCTGGTTCGGCATCAACATTTTGTTTGTGGCGATGCGGCTCTGGGTCACCCGGCCGGTGGATTGGCAGATCGATTCGTCCCCGCCACAACTCAGCCCCGTCCGCGTAACGTCTCGACGACACCGTCACGTTTGAGATCCGTGAACACACGCGTTTCAGTCCGCCGATGAACTTCGGTTCATGGCCTGAAGCTCTCGGACTTTAACGATGTTCTTGGCTTTCGCAGGCGGCCGGCCCCCCAGCGGGATATGTTGGCGCCATGCGCCGCAACCATCTCATCGCAGCCGCGATTATCTGCCTCATACTGATCGTCTATGCCACGCTCGCCAAGCTGGCGGGCCGGCCGGCGCTGATGGGCCACGCGGAGGCCTACTGGGTCGTCGTGATCGAGCGCTTCAGCGCTTACGGGCTTTTGGGATTTCTACTGGCATTCCTGCTGCCGGGGCGCATCACGCTGGCTTGCGCGTTCGTGATCGCCGTCGCGGCCGGGCTGGAAGTGTTGCAGGCTGTGACGCCGGATAGTGATCCGCGCTTCATCGATGTGTTGCAAAAGGCCGCCGGCGGCACGGTCGGCGTCCTTTTGGCTCAAACCATTCTGGCTTTCCTGCCGCGACCGCCAACCGAGGACGACCACGACCGGCAGAGCAAGCTTACGCCACCCCGCGGCGCGAGCCCTGGTAATCGCTCGAAATAACACCCGACATCTGCCGATGCGCATCGCGCAGCGCCGCGACGGCTTCGTCGAGGTCGAGTTCGGTCTCACGAATGGTCTCGAAGAACCGGGCCATCAAGGCGAGGTTCAGCTTGACGCGCGTATTGCCGTCGCGGCTCTTGCGGCGGTCGAGCGACAGATGCATCGCCTGCACCCTGGCCTCGGCAGCGCTGCCGCCGCTGAGCGTGGCGAGTTCGTCATAAGTCATCCAGATTTGAGGCATGTTCCCTGTCCGCCTTTTGTTATGGCCTCAAGCTAGATTTGAGCTCTAAAGGCAATCTTGCCGCGGTGCGATGGCGCACGATTTTCGCGGCAACAGCGTCAATGCAAACCTAAGGCGGCGATGCTTCAGGATGCCGGCGCTTTGGGCGGCGTGAACGGATGGCGCGGCCGCAACCGGCCGTCGAGGCCCTTTGGCAGCTTGTCGGTGTTGAGCTTCACGATCGCGCATTTGGCATCGATGGCGGGCACGTCTTCCTGGCTGAAGATCAGCGTCGCCTCGAAACTCACGTCGGGCGCTTCCTTGGCCCTGCCTGAACAGTTGGCCACCAGACCGTTGCATACGCCCGAGAGTTCGACCTCGACCTGATCCAGCCCGAACACGCTGGGCGGACCGTCGGCGTGACGGTTCACGGTCAGGATGGCCGAGAACTGCCGCTCCTCGACGCGATAGGAGCCGCCATAGGTGAAAAAGCTGTCGCTCCCCGAAATACGGCCCTCGACGAGATCCACGACCCCGGTGCCCTGGCCGCGGGGCGTCCTGAACCAGGCAGCGTATTTGCCGTCTCTCAGCATGGGAAATTTCCCGACGTGAAAATTGACCCGTATTTGCGACCAACTCTGGGGCACGACAATGACCGAACGGTTGACGTTGCGGCCAAGGTTAACGTTGCGAAAACTCAATTCGTCGAATTGCCGCCGACACACGGCGGCCGATATCAAAACAATTCTATGCCGTCATCCGCGGCCTCGACCGTCTCGACCCGCCGCGCCGTGGCCGCCGACGCAAGGCCGAGCGTCTGCAAGAACTCCCGATGGACGTCGCGCTCGCGCTCCATCGTGTAGCGCGCGAAGAGATCATCGAGGATCGCCTGATCCTGCGTCTCGGGCTGAGGCCGCCCCGCGCCCGCACTGGCCGTCTCGAGCCGTGCCGCAACCGCGGGCAATGCCGCGGAGCCCTCGCCCAGCGAATTCATCAGGCCTTGCGCTGAATGCATCAGGCCTTCGAACTCGGCGCCTTCGTCGACGAGCCGGCTCATCAGCTTGCCGAGCCGCTCGTTGCCGGCCTCCACCTCGCGCAACGCCTGGAGGATCTGGGGCTCTAGATTGGCGAGCTGCGTCGGATCGCCCTGCACGCGAAGCTCCCTCAGCTCCATCGCCGAGCGCTCAATGCCGTCGAGGACGGGCTTCAGGCGCCCTGCGCCCGCGGAAACCTGGTCGGCGGTCGCCTTCAGCTCGTTGGCTATCACGACGAAGGCACTGCCGCGGCTGCCGAGATGGCTAGCCTTGAGGCCTGCGTTCATGCCGATGAGGGTGATGTCGACAGTCGCTTCCGCGAGCCCGGCAATGGCCTGGCGAAACTTTGCCAGCGTGTCCTCGACGATGGCAAGCGCCTCGTCGACGGAGCGGCCGGCACTCTCGCAAGTCGTGATCAGGGTCGAAGCGTGCGCCAGCGTCTGCTTGATGCGTGTCAGGAACGACGAAGAGCCGCCCGCCTCGCCGCCGAACAGCGCGCGGCCATGACCGACGACATGGCCCGCATCGTTCAGGATGGCGGTCAACGCGCGAACGATCTGGCTGATGTCGCCGCCGAATTCGCGCTGGGCATCCCTGAGCAGGGCGGACTGCAGCTGGCAGATCGCGCGCGCGCCGTCGTCGCTGGCAACAAAATCCGGAACGAGGCTCGGGGCCGATCCGGATGCCAAACCGAGACCGTGACAGACATGTTCGAGGCGCTGCCGTGTGCTGTCGCCGGCCTGCAACGAGATGATCGCACCGCCGACCGCCTCTGCGATCTTCCTTGTACTGGCGCTCGCGAGATCGGCGAGCTGGCTGCTGCTGCGACGCTGGTCACGCAATCCGGAATAGGCATCGCCAAGCTCTGCGCTCTCAGAGACCAATTGCTTGGCGTACCGGCTCTCGAACTCCTTCTGTCGCCCGGACGCGGTGGCGACGGCCTCCGACAGACGCTGCTGGTCCCGCGCACAGCCCTCGATCGAACCCTGCACGGCCTTGCCGAGATCGTAGGCCTCCTGCGTGAAGGCGAGGAAGCCCTCGCGGTCTCCCTCGAGCGAGGCGGCCTCGATCCGCGCGCTGCGCGCGATGATGGTGATCATCCCGATGTGCTTGAACAGCGGCTTGAGCAGCGATGACGCTTCTGCGGTGCGCGTGCCGATCGTCGCAAGCAGGGCGCTCTCGGCCGGCAGCGCTCGCGCCAGTTCGCTGAGCCGCGCGGAAATGTCCTGCAGAGCGGTCGCGGCGCCCTCGATCTCGGCACCGGAGAGCTCTTCGGAGAGCGTCCCGAGCCCCTGGTTCAGCTCCTTGAAGATCAGGTGACCGCGTCCGAGCTCATGTCCGACGCGCGCGAAAACGTCCTCGATCCGCGACGAGACATGCTCGATCGCGGCACTCGCTTCGGTCAGCGTATGGGCCGGAATGCCAGACATTGCGTTCAACCTGTCAGCGCCTGATGGCCGGCATGATACCAGAGCATGATCTCGCGCGGGATATGATTGAGCGAGACGACCTTCTCGACACCGCCATGGGCGATGGCTTCCTTCGGCATGCCGAACACCACGCAGCTCTCTTCATCCTGCGCGCGGGTCGAGGCTCCGAGCTTGCGCATCTCCAGCATGCCGCGCGCCCCGTCGTCGCCCATGCCGGTCATGATGACGCCGAGCGCATTGGCGCCGGCGTGCTGGGCGGCCGAACGGAACAGCACGTCGACGGACGGGCGATGCCGCGACACCGGCGGTCCGTCCTTGATCGCGATCTGGTAGCGCAGTCCGATGCGCTGGAGCAGCATGTGACGGGCGCCCGGCGCGATATAGGCGCAGCCCGGCAGCACCGGTTCGCCGTCCTCGGCTTCCTTGACCCGGATCTGGCAGATGCTGTCGAGACGCCTGGCAAAAGCGGCGGTGAAGCCTGCCGGCATGTGCTGCACGATGACGATCGGCGGACAATGCGGCGGCAGCATCTCGAGTACGTCGTTGAGCGCCTCGGTGCCACCGGTGGAAGCGCCGATGCACACGATGCGTTCCGTGGTCGGACGGACCCTGCCCTGCACCGGCGGCGGAATGATCGCGTCGGCCGTGAGCTTCTTCTCGATCGCGCGGCGCTCCGCGCGCGGACGCACGCGCGCGCGCGCGGCCGATTTCACGGCTTCGCGCAGCCGCGTCGAGCATTCGAGCAGCGCCTGCCGTGTGTCGATCTTCGGCTTCGGCACGATATCCACCGCGCCGGCCTCGAACGCCTCGAACATCACGTTCGAGCCTTCTTCGGTGAGCGAGGAGCAGATGATCACCGGGATCGGGCGTTGCGCCATGATCTTGCGCAGGAACGTCATGCCGTCCATGCGCGGCATTTCGAGGTCGAGGATCATGACGTCGGGGATCTCGTCCTGGAGCCGGCGCGCCGCGACGAACGGATCTGATGCCGTCCCCATCACCTCGATGTCAGGGTCGTCGTTGAGGATCGACTGCAGGATTTGGCGAACCGACGCCGAATCGTCCACGATCAGTACGCGAACTTTCTCCCTCGGCATCTCGCGTGGCTCCAATCAGACCTGGAAAATGGTTGGCTGAACTTGCTTCAGATCCGGAACGGAACTGTGAATCATGGATTCCGAATGCCCGACCAGCAGATAGCCGCCCGGCCGCAGATGGCTGCAGAGCTGCTGGACGACCTTGCGCTGGGTCGGCTTGTCGAAATAGATCAGCACGTTGCGGCAGAAGATGATGTCGACGTCGCGGTCCACCGGATAGGACGCATCCATCAGGTTCATGCGCATGAAATGCGTCATGCGGCGCAGCTCCGGCACCACCCGCACCTCGCCGCGCGACTTGTCGCGCGACGACAGGAAATAGCGCTTCAGGAACGGCTCAGGCACGGGCGCCAGCACGTCGCGGGTGTAGATCGCGGTCTTGGCGAGACGCAGCACCGCGGTCGATATGTCGGTGCCGAGGATACGATACTGAAACCGCGAGCCGCTCCGCGTCATGTCGTCCAGCACCATCGCCGTGGTGTAGGCCTCCATGCCGGTGGAGCTCGCCGAACTCCAGATCTTCAGGTTCGCAGTCTTGCGGCCATGGGCCTTGAGCAGCGACGGGATCGCGACGTCGCGCATGAAGGTGAAATGCTGCGGCTCGCGGAAGAAGTCGGTCTTGTTGGTCGTCACGACATCGATGAGATGCGTGAGCTCGGTGTCGAAATGCTCGGCTTCGAACAGATTATCGACATACTCGTTGAGGTCGGAGAAGTTCAGCGCGCGCACGCGCTTGTGCAGCCGTCCCTCCAGCATCAACCGCTTGCCCTGCGGCAGCTTGATGCCGACCTGCCCCTCGATCAACTCGGCGATGGTCCGGAAGTGGCGGTCCGACAAATGGACGGCCGTATCCTGCATGGCGGGCATCATGGCTGATTGCCCCGATCCCGGATCGGCGATTGCATCGATGCTCGGGCCATCATGGCCATGTTGAATCCTACGCAATTACACAAATGACTGGGGACGGCCCGGCCAGTCCATGAGGTTGGCCGGGCCGTCGAAGCTGCTAGCGCTGGAACTCGGCGTCCCGATCGTCCTCGCCGTCGTTCATGTCGAAGGCGAAACCGCCGCCACCGGCCGCCTTCACGGCGCGCGCCGGCTTGGCCTGCGGCTTCTTGGCCGGACGCTCGACGGCCGCCATGGTGGCCGCCTTGGCGCGCAACTGGTTCACGGCACGGTCGATCGGCGCAGCCGCCTGGGCTCGTGCCTGCTCGATCCGGAAATAGGCGATCGTCGACTGGAGCTGCTCGGCTTGCGAGGCGAGCTCTTCAGAGGTCGAGGACACTTCCTCCGAGGCGCTGGCGTTCTGCTGGCCGACCTTGTCGAGCTGCTGGATCGCCTGGTTGATCTGTGCCGAACCGACATCCTGCTCACGGCAGGCAGCCGTGATCTCTTCCACGAGCTCGGCCGTCCGCTTGATGTCCGGAACCAGCTTGGAAAGCATCGCACCGGCTTCCTGCGCGACCTTGACGGTGTCGGCCGAGAGCGTGCCGATCTCGGCCGCGGCAGCCTGGCTGCGTTCGGCGAGCTTGCGCACTTCGGAGGCAACCACCGCAAATCCCTTGCCGTGCTCGCCGGCGCGCGCAGCCTCGACAGCGGCGTTGAGGGCGAGCAGATCGGTCTGCCGCGCGATTTCCTGCACGATGGTGATCTTTTCGGCGATGGTCTGCATCGCATTGACGGCGCGGCCGACCGCGGCGCCGCTCGCCTCGGCATCCTTGGCGGACTGCGCGGCGATCTTCTCGGTCTGATTGGCGTTGTCGGCGTTCTGCTTCACGTTGGAAGCCATCTCCTCCATCGAGGAAGACGCTTCCTCGGCCGACGAGGCCTGCTCGGTCGCGCCCTGCGAGAGCTGCTCGGCACTGGCCGAAAGCTCCTGGCTGCCGGCGGAAACGTTCTGGGCGGCCGTCAGGGCTTCCGAAACGATCTGGCGGAGCTTTTCCACCATGCGCTCGAGCGCGAGGCCGAGCGTATCCTTGTCGGACAGCGGCTTAGCCTCGACCGTGAGATCGCCCTGCGCGATCTGGTTGGCCAACGCTGCCGTTGCGTTCAGGTTGACCGTCATCGCGTTCAGCGACTTGATGAGATCGCCGATTTCGTCGTTGCTGGACGAGTCGATCTTGTGGCTGAGGTCGCCGATCGCAACCGCGTCGGCGAGCCCGACGGCCTGCGCCAGCGCGCGGCTGATGTTGAGCGCGATCCAGGTCGCGGCAACCACCGCGATCAGCAGCGAGGCAATCACAAGGCTCATCAGGATCAGCTCGGCGCGCGCGCCGTCCTGCTTGGCCTGTTCGGCCTGCTCGGCCATGTTCTTCTTGACGTTCTTGATGTAGCCGTCCGCCGCATCCAGCGCATCCGCGACAACCTTGCGGCCGTCGTGCATGGAGCGGTCCAGCGCCTTCGGCTTGTCGCCCTTGGCAAGCGCGACCGTCTCATCCTGATAGGCGTTCAGCTTGGCGAAGGCGACGTTGAAGCTCTCCATCAGCTTCTTGCCGCTTTCGCTGGCGGCCGCGTAAATATCGTCCTTGGATTTGGCGACCGCCTCGCGGTTCTTGAGAAGGTCGAGCCGGAACTGTTCGTGCTCTGCGTCGGACTGCGCCAGGATCGCGTTCTTCTCGGAGCGCACCAGCAACAGGATGCCTTCCTTCAGCTCGGCAGCCTTTTCCATACGGCTTGCACGGCTCACCAGAAGTTCGGTGGTGCCGACCATGTCGGCGAGCTTCAAGTATCCGACTGCACCGGCGATCATGGACAGCAGGATGACGACGCCGAACGCGCTGGCAAGCTTGGCTTTGACGGTGAATCTCATATCAGTCTCGTTGGTTCGAATTGAGGTGCTTACGCTTGACCACGCACTTGCAAAAACTCAGGCGGCGCGGGATGAATCCGCGGCCGCGTTACGTCCTTCTGGGATCTCGTCATTCGCCATCAGCTTGGCGAGATCGAAGATCACGACGAATTTCTCGCCCTTGCGGCCGATGCCGGCGGCATAATCGGACTGCCACCTGCCGCCGACCTCCGGGATCGGCTCGATCGCCTGCTCGTCGATGTCGGTGACCTCGAACACGCAATCGGCGACGAAACCGACGCCGACCAGGCGTTCCTTCATCGGCACGTCGAGAATGATGATGCGGGTCGCCTCGGTCGCCGCCACGGCCGGCAGGCCGAGCTTGGTCCTGAGGTCGACGATCGGATAACCCGCGCCGCGCACGTCGATCATCCCGAGCAGGAAGTTCGGCGCATGCGGAAGCCGCGAGATCGGCCGCATGTCCAGGATCTCACGGACATTGCGGATGCTGATGCCGAACGTCTCGCCAGCGAGCCCGAGCGTCAGATATTGCGAGGTTGCGGCCATTGCATTTGGTCCAGGGTCAGATGTTGCTCGGGATTGCGATCAGCGCTGGAACTCGGCGTCGCGGTCGTCTTCGCCGTCATGCATGTCGAAGGCGAAACCACCGCCGCCGCCGGCGACCTTGACCGCGCGCGCCGGCTTGCGGGCGGGTGCGGGCTTCTTCGCACCGCGATCCGCTGCCGCCATGTGTGCGGCCTTGGCACGGAGCTGGCCAACGGCACGGTCGATCTGCGCGGGCGCGGCAGCTTCGTCGCGGCCGGCATGCTCGATGCGGAAGAACGAGATGGTTGACTGCAGCTGCTCGGCCTGCGAGGCGAGCTCTTCCGAGGTCGAAGAGACCTGCTCGGAGGCGCTGGCGTTCTGCTGGCCGACCTTGTCGAGCTGCTGGATCGCCTGGTTGATCTGGGCGGAACCAACGTCCTGCTCCCGGCAGGCCGCCGTGATCTCCTGGACCAGTTCGGCGGTCTTCTTGATGTCGGGGACAAGCTTCGACAGCATGTCGCCGGCTTCCTGCGCGACCTTCACGGTCTCGGTCGACAGCGTACCGATGTCGGCGGCTGCCGCCTGGCTGCGCTCGGCGAGCTTGCGCACTTCGGAGGCGACGACCGCAAAGCCCTTGCCGTGCTCGCCGGCACGTGCCGCTTCGACCGCGGCATTCAGCGCGAGCAGGTCGGTCTGGCGTGCGATCTCCTGAACGATGGTGATCTTCTCGGCAATGGTCTGCATCGCATTGACTGCGCGGCCCACAGCGACGCCGCTGGCTTCGGCATCCTGGGCCGATCGCGCCGCGATCTTCTCGGTCTGGTTGGCGTTGTCGGCGTTCTGCTTCACGTTGGAAGCCATCTCCTCCATCGAGGAAGACGCTTCCTCGGCGGACGAGGCCTGCTCGGTCGCGCCCTGCGAGAGCTGCTCGGCGCTGGCGGAGAGTTCCTGGCTGCCGGCGGACACGTTGCTGGCCGCGGTCAGCGCCTCTTCGACCACCTGCCGCAGCTTCTCGACCATCATGTTGAGCGATTTGACGAGATCGCCGATCTCGTCGTTGCTGGAAATGTTGATGGTCTTGCTGAGATCACCGCTCGCCACCGCGCCGGCGAGACCCACCGCGCGGCCGAGACCGCGCGAGATGCTCAGCGAAATCCAGAACGCGGCGGCCAGACCGATCACGAGGGATGCAACGACGGCCGAGACCAGCATCATATGAGAGCGGTTGCCGTCCTCATGAGCCTGGACGGCCTGGTCGGCCATGTTCTTCTTGACGTTGGCGACGTAGGCGGCGGCGGCCTCCATGGTCTCTCCGACGGCCTTGCGGACTTCGGTCATCGACCGCTCGGCGGCCTTCGTCTTGTCGGTCCGGGCGGTCTTGAGCGCATCATCCTGGACGGCGTTCATCCGCGTATAGGCGGCGCCGAAGTTTTCGATCAGCTTCTTGCCTTCGGGCGAAGCCGCCGCGTGGATTTCTTCCTTCAGCTTCGACAGCGCCTCACGCTGCTTGGCGATCTCGGCAAGGAAGCGCTCCGCGTCGGCTTCGGGCGCCATGATCAGGTTCTTCTCGGCGCGAACCTGGAGCAGGATGCCCTTCTCGATCTCGGCCGCACGGTCGATCCGGCCGGCGCGCGACACCAGGCTGTCGGCGGTTTCGATCATCTCGCTCAGCTTCACATAAGCGAGACCGCCCGCCGCCATCGAGAGCAGCAGGATCACGCCGAATGCAATGGCAAGCTTTGCCTTGACCGTAAATCTCATTTCCAGCCCCTAACCCAGTCTCGCCCGAGACCTCATTTCAATTCAGAATGCGTTCCATGTTCGGAACGATGACGAACTCTTCACGCCACTTCGCGATGAAGCGAATGAACTCCGGTTTCCAGTGCATACCGACGCGCGGCGTCTGCTGCACGTCGGTCTGCGAAATTTCGGTGACCTCGTAGACCTTGTCGGCGGTGACGCCGACCAGCACCGGCTCGCCGTCGAGCTGCAGCTCGATGACGACGATGCGGCTGTCGGCGGTATCGTCGAGCTGCGGCATGCCGAAGCGGATGCGCAGATCGGCGAGCGGAATGACGTTGCCGCGCACGTTGATCACGCTGGGAACGAAGGCGCGCGCGCCGGCCACCTTGGTCACCGGCACGGGATCGATGATCTCGCGCACCAGACCCGCGTCGAGCGCGAACTTCTCTTCGCCGAGGCCGATCATGACGACCTGCATGGCGTCGGCATGATGTTCGCTGGTTTGAACGTCGCCCATCACGCCGCCTCGCTGATATGCTGTTTCTCGACCTTCGACTGCGCCAGGGCAACGAGCTGCGCGACGTCGAGGATCAGCGCCGCGGTGCCGTCTCCCAGGATCGTCGCGCCCGAGAAGATCGTGACGTCGGAGTGCAGCTTGGAGAGCGACTTGATCACGGTCTGGTGGTTGCCGATGATCTGGTCGGCGACGAGGCCGACGTGAGTCTCACCGGTCGAGATGATGATCGTCTTCTGGTGCCGGTCAGGCGTGCCCTGCGACGCCAGGATTTCGCGCAGGCGCAGGAACGGGACCAGGTTGCCGCGGACGTTGAGGAAGTTGCGACCACGGGAGCGTTCGTCCTCGGCGGTCAGCTCGATGCATTCCTCGACTGCCGACAGCGGAATGATGTAACGGCCTTCGCCGACGCGGATCAGGAGACCTTCGATGATCGCCAGCGTCAGCGGCAGCCGCAGCGTCACCGTGGTGCCCTCGCCCGGCCGGGTCGACAGGTCGATCGTGCCGCGCATGTTCTCGATGGTGCGCTTGACAACGTCCATGCCGACGCCGCGACCCGACAGCGCCGAGATGGTCTGCGCGGTCGAGAAGCCCGGATGGAACAGGAACTGGTGAATCTCGTGATCGGTCAGCACGGCGCCGACGGCGATCAGACCCTGCTCTTCCGCCTTGGCACGAATGCGCGCGGTGTTGAGGCCGCCGCCATTGTCCCTGACGGTGACGAGCACCTGCGCGCCGGAATGAACGGCGGCGAGCTCGATGCGGCCCTGCTCGGTCTTGCCGTTGGCCGCACGGGTCGCGGTGTCTTCAATGCCATGGTCGATGGCGTTGCGGATCAGGTGCACCAGCGGATCGGCCAGACACTCAATCATGGTCTTGTCGAGCTCGGTGTCCTCACCCGTGGTCACGAAGTCGACCGGCTTGGAGAGGTCACGCGACAGATCGTGCACGAGGCGGCGGAAGCGGCCGAACAGCGATCCGATCGGCACCATGCGCGCGCCCATCGTGGTGTCGCGCAGCGAAGACGCGAGGCGCTCGATTTCCTCGGCAATCATCTTGATCGAGAGGTCGGAACCCGACGAAGCAAGCTGGGTCAGGCGCGCCTGAGCGATCACGAGCTCGCCGACCCGGTCCATGAGCTCGTCGAGGCGCTCGGCCTGGACGCGGACGGTAGCGATGCCGCGGTCCTGCTTGGCCTCGGGCTTTGCTTCGACCTTGGCTTCAGCTTTGGCTTCGGACCTGGATTCAGGCTTGGCCTCAGATTTGGGCTCGAGCTTTACGTCTGGCTTGGGCTCCGTCTTGACGACGGGCGCAGCGACGGCCTCGACGACCGGCGCCGGTATCTCGGCGACCGGAGCCGGTTCCTCATCGAGGAGATTGAACAGCGGCATCGGCGCGGGCGCTTCGATTTGCTCCAACGGCGAGAGCGTCAACTTCATCTCGTCCGAGACGAACATGAAGACGTCGTCGATCGCATCCTTGCCGCACGCGGCATGCAGCTTGACGTCCCACTTCAGATAGCAGTCTTCCGGCTCCATCTCGTCGAGGAACGGGATGCCGTCGGTGACGGGCACGACGAAGCAGGGGCCGAGCTTGCAGAGATCCTCCAGCAGGTCGAGCGGGTTCGAGCCGTTGCGCAGGATGTGGGATTCGAATTCGAGATAAAGGTGCCAGCCGGCCTGCTTGCTCTCGACCGGCGCCGGCGCCTCGGCGACGGCGCCGACCAGAGCCGCGACCTGATCTGGAAACACGAAGCGCTTGAGGTCGTCGAGAATGGCTTCGCCGATGATGTCGTCGGTCGACTGCGGATCCTCGATCAGCGCGCGGATATAGTCCTTGGCCGCGAGCGCGACCGAGATGAGTTCCTGCGTCGGCTTGATCTCGCCCTTGCGGACGCGATCGAACGCGGTCTCGAATTCATGGGTGAAGGAAGCGACCTTGTCGAAGCCGAACATGGCGCCCGAACCCTTGATCGTATGCAGGGCACGGAAGGCGGAATCGACCAGCTCGCGGTCGTCGGGACGCTGGCCGAGATCGAGCAGGGCCCCTTCAAGGACCTCGAACAGCTCGCTGGCTTCCTGACGAAAGACCTCGGTCGGGTCCATCGCACTCATGCGCGCACCAGCTTGCCGACCACGGCGAGCAGCTGCTCGGGCTTGAACGGCTTGGTGATCCAGCCGGTGGCACCCGCGCTCTTGGCTTCCTGCTTCACCGCATCGTTGGATTCGGTGGTCAAGAACACGATGGGCATGCCGACGGCGCTCGGCAGCTTGCGCAGCGCCCGGATCAATTCCAGCCCGTTCATGACGGGCATATTAAGGTCGGTGATGACGAGATCGAGCTTGCCGGCCTGCGCCTTGGCAAGTCCCTGCGCGCCGTCGCCCGCCTCGATCACGTTGTGACCAGCCGGCTCGAGCACGACCTTGATCATCTGGCGGATGCTGGGGGAATCGTCGACCGTGAGAATCGTGGCCATCAGACGCCATCTTTCTTTTGCGGAAAATGCTGATCGATCATCGCATCGCTGGCGAAGCCGGCGCGGCGAAGGGTGTTGCGCAAAGACTGGGAGAATGATGTGAGCACCACCGGGCGGCCCTGGGCCTCGCCCGTCTTGGCGGTCGACAGCAGAAGCTGGATCGAGGTGACGTCGGCCTTGTCGACGCTCGAACAATCGATCTCGAGCCGGTCCTGCCGGCCGAACGCTTCGCGGATCAGGTCATAGACGCTACGGATCGCAGCAATGCTGCAATCTGCCGGCAGCCGTAGGGACCACTTCGGCTCGGTGACATCAGACGGCATTCGTCCCCCAAATTTCCTCAGGAATCGCTGCACGCATGACGCGAATCCTGCGTGACGACTATTCGCGTGGGAGAGTGTGCAAACCCCTAATGGCCATCACCGTACAACTACGGGTCACAAAGCCTAAAACTTCCCGCATGCATGCAGCCGTGCATGGATCGCTCAATTCTCATGCGTTGTGCGCAGTCGTGAGTCAGTTCGCCGCAGCTTGTGCGTTTGCTCCACGTTAAATCACGGAGACTATTCGTTGAGGTCATGCCTCGCCATCCGAACCAGCCCGGCCGCCGATGCTGACCCAAGCGCTTCTGGTTGACGACAGCCGTTCTGTCCTCAACTACCTGAAACGTCATCTCGAAGCGGAAGGCCTGGTGGAGGCGACCACCTGCCTCGATCCGGTCGAGGCGCTGGCTTGTGCGCGCGAGCGCGTCTTCGATGTCGTGCTGGTGGATTACGAGATGCCGCATATGGACGGCATCAGCTTTATCCGTGCGTTTCGCACCTTGCCCGGCGGCGCCGACATCCCGATCGCGATGATCACGTCGCGGCAGTCCGACGACATCAAGATGGAAGCGCTGCAGGCCGGTGCAACCGATTTCTTACCGAAACAGCCACAGAGCCTCGAGATGACGGTGCGCCTGCGCAATCTGGTGCGCCTTGGTGCAGCCGTGCGCAAGCAGAACGACCGCGCCGCCGATCTGGCGAGCGCCGTCGCCGCCGCGACCCAGAAACTCGGCGAGCGCGAGGAGGAGATCATCTTGCGGCTCGCGCTCGCGGTCGAATACCGCGACAACGACACCGGCGAGCATACGCTGCGGGTCGCCCGCTACAGCCGCATCATCGCCGAGCAGCTCGGCCTGCCGGCCCGGCTGTGCCGCGACATCTATCTGGCCGCGCCCCTGCACGACGTCGGCAAGGTCGCCATTCCCGACAGCATCCTGCTCAAGCCGGGCAGACTGACCGACGACGAGATGGCGGTGATCCGCACTCACGCGACGATCGGCGAGCGGATCCTGGCGGACTCCAGCTGCGAGTTGATCCAGCTCGGAGCACAAATTGCCGCAGGCCATCACGAGCGCTGGGATGGCGCCGGCTATCCGAACGGCCTGAGGGCCGACGCGATCCCGGTCGCCGCTCGCGTGGTCGCAGTCGCCGACGTGTTCGACGCCCTCACCACACGGCGCCCATATAAAGAGCCGATGCCTCTGGATGCCGCGCGCACCTATCTGATCGAGCACCGGGGCCGGCAATTCGACCCGGCCTGTGTCGAGGCCTTTCTGTCGCGCTGGGACGACGTCGTCGAGATCGCCGCCGGGCGGACGACGCCCTATCTGAAGTCCGAGGCCGCTCTCGCCCCCAAGATCGAGAGTGCGGCGGACGCCCGCCTGACCGAGCCGGTCCCGGCCGCCTGACCTGCTCCATCCCGCCAATGGCTTGCCGCGGCTGCGTTTTCTCCGGTCGCCGGGTTGAACCTGTTCCTGCTAGAGTGCCACCAATAATAAAGAGTGATTCTGGTCACACTTGCCTGGGCGCCGCGCTGCTAAGCATCGAACCAGGACGGGGGCCGGTCCTTTATCGGTCGAACTGAATGAGAACTCCCATGAAATGCCTGATCGGCGCCGCTATCGGCGCGCTCTGCCTTGTCGATCCCGCAATGGCCGAGACTCCCGCCGCGATCGTCGAGGACGTCCAGGGCAAGGTCGATGGCATCGCGTTCATGGACTATGTGGCGCCAGGCAAGATCATCAAGCTCGGGCCCAAGGCCAGCATCACACTCAGCTATCTCAAATCCTGCCAGCGCGAGACCATCAGCGAAGGCGTCGTCCTGGTCGGCGCCGAGCAGAGCACCGTGCAGCTTGGCGAGGTCAAGCGCGAGACAGTCCCCTGCGATACCAACGCGGCGAAGCTCTCCGAGCGCGAGGCAAACCAGAGCGCCGCGACGACCTTCCGCACTATGCGATCCGACGCCAAGGGCGCGCCATCGAAATTGCCGACGCTCTACGGCGTCTCCCCGCTGGTGCAGGCCAAGAGCGGCAGCACGCTGGTGATCGAGCGCACCGACGGCAAGGAGCCGAACATCACCGTTCCGCTCAAGAGCGAGATGATGGTCGGCGGCAAGTTCTACGACTTTGCCAAGGCTGGCAAGGCGCTGACCCCGGGCGGCAGCTATCTCGCCATTCTCGGCGCCAAGCGTTACGCCTTCCAGGTCGATGCCAGCGCCACGTCGTCGCCGACGCCGATCGTAGGCCGCCTGCTCCGGCTCGAATAGACGATCTAGCGACGGGGCAATGCGGCGGATCGGCAGGCGGGACATCGTTGCGGCAATCCTGATTGCGCTCCTTGCGGGCGCAATTTTCACGTCGCCGCCGCTCCAGACATTGCAAGGCCTCACCCTCGACATCCTCACCGCGCTACGCGGCAAGATCGTCGGCGACCGCCGCGATCCCGCGACTTCACCGGTCGTGGTCGTCGCGATCGACGGCGAGACGTATGACACGCCGCCGTTCAAGGGATCGCCGACGCTGACCTGGACGCGCGAGATCGGCCGGGTCCTCGGCAGCATCAGCGAGGGCGGCGCCAAGGCCATCGGCTTCGACGTCATCTTCCCGAGCTCGATTGAGCAGTCGGAAATTCCCTTTGGCGACGCGGCGCTCGGCACGCGCATGAGGGGATTCGATCGCGATTACCTCATCGCCCTCCGGCAACTCTCCGACAACGGCAAGGTCGTCCTCGGCGAGATCCTGAGCAATGATCATCCGGAGCGCCCCTACCGCGCGCAGCAACTGGCGGTTCGCACCAACATCCGTGCGCTCAACGTCCATACCGACGCCGACGACGTGATCCGGCGAATGCCGCTGAGCTTCTCCATCGACGGCAAGCCCGTGCCCGCCATGGCCGTCGAGCTCGCCGCACGCGCGCTCGGCGCGAAACTCGATATTGCGCCGTCGGGCGTTGCTGAATTGTCCGGCTATGCCATCCCGAGCGCGGTGCCGAACACGCTGACGGCGAATTTTCGCGGGCTGGGCCGCGACATTCCCGTGTATTCCTTTGCCGATCTGCGCGCCTGCGTCGAAAAAGGCGATCGCGATTTCTTCCACCGCGCTTTTGACGGCAAGGTCGTGCTGCTCGGCACCGCGCTGAATTTCGAGGACCGCAAGCTGACCTCGATGCGCTTTGCGGGCGGATATGACGGCGCGCCAGGCGTACGATGCGCGTTGCCCGCGCCGGCAAGCACTTCACAGAAGGCCCGCAGCGACGTCGCCGGCGTTTTCGTGCATGCGACCGTGGTCCGCAACCTGATCGAACGCGACGCCGTCAGCGAGCTCGGCTTTCCGGCGCGAACCATACTGACAATCGTGTTCGCCGCGATCATCGCCTGCGCGGCCTGCATGTTCGCACCTGGAGGCGCGCTGATCGCCTGGTTCGGCCTCACCGCGATTTATGCAGCCGCCACTGTCGGCGCGTTCAATCATGCACTGGCGCTGCCGCTCACCGAGCCCGCGCTCGCGAGCCTTGCCGCGCTCGCGATGATGATCGGTTATCGTTTCGTGCTGGCCGATCGCGACGAACGGTTCCTGCGCAAGAGCTTTGCCTTCTATCTCGCGCCCGAAGTCATCAACACCATGGTCGCCTCGGGCAAGATGCCGGCACTCGGCGGCGAGATGCGTAACGTCACCATGTTCTTCTCGGACCTCAGCGGATTCTCCTCCATCGCCGAGACGATGACGCCGGGCGAGCTGGTGACGCTGATGAACGAATATCTGTCGGGCATGACCGACATCATCGAAAGTCATGGCGGCTACGTCGACAAATATATCGGCGACTCCATCGTCGCCATGTTCGGCGCCCCCGCCGACGATCCGGCTCATGCCAGCAACGCGGTGCGCGCCGCGTTGAAGTGCCACGAGAAGCTGGCGGAGCTCAATGCCCATAACCCCGCCTTCGCCGGCCACGGCCTGTCGCACCGCATCGGCCTCAACAGCGGCGAAGCCGTGGTCGGCAATATCGGATCGCGCCGCCGCTTCAACTACACCGTCATGAGCGACACCGTGAACGTGGCGTCGCGACTCGAAGGCGCCAACAAATATTACGGCACCTCGATCATGGCGTCGGAGACGACGATGGCGCAGACCGGCGACACTTTCGCGTGGCGTGAGCTCGACGCCATCAGGGTGATGGGCCGCGGCGAAGCGATCAAGGTGTTTGAGCCGCTGGCCGGCAAAGGCGAGGAAAGCGCAGAGCAGGCCAAGGTGGCCGGTGCATACGCGGAAGGGCTGGCCCGCTGGCGCGCGCGGGAATTCGCAGAGGCGGCCGATGCGTTCAGCCGGACGGCAGAGGCCGATGCCGCTTCAGCCCTCTTCGCCAGGCGCGCGAAGGCGCTCGCCGCCGACCCGCCGCCGCCGGACTGGACGCCGGTAAATACCCTCGAGGGCAAGTAGCAGCACGTCGCGCAAGGACCTCCTTGCGCCCGGTGCCGGGCGGTGGCCTGCCCCTCCCCAAACCCACTGGTTGCGCCAGGGTTGCCACGCTAGAATTCAGCCATGACAGTGACCGATATTGCGAGCCGGACCTACAATCACAGCTGGCGGCTGGATCCGATCATCCGCAGCCTGCTGGATACCGACTTCTACAAGCTATTGATGTTGCAAATGATTCGGGAATCGTACCCGAGTCAGCAGGTGATCTTCTCGGTCATCAACCGCTCGCGCCATGTCCGCCTTGCCGAGATCATCGACGAGGGCGAGCTACGCGCCCAGCTCGATCACGCCCGCACCATCCGCTTCAGCAAGAAGGAGCTGATCTGGCTTGCCGGTAACACCTTCTACGGCAAGACCCACATGTTCTCAGCGGACTTCATCCGCTGGCTGGCCGAATTCCGCCTGCCCGAATACGAGCTGCACAAGGTCGACGGCCAGTACGAGCTGCACTTCCACGGCCCCTGGACCCACACCACGATGTGGGAGATCCCGGCACTGGCCATCCTCAACGAGTTGCGTTCGCGCGCGGCGATGAAGGGGCGCGGCCGCTTCGAGCTCGATGTGCTCTACGCCCGCGCCAAGGCCAAGCTCTGGACCAAGGTCGAGCGGCTGCGCAAGTTGGAGAATCTGCGGCTGTCCGACTTCGGCACCCGCCGCCGCCACGGCTTCCTGTGGCAGCGCTGGTGCGTCGAGGCTGTGAAGGAAGGTCTCGGCCCGTCCTTCATCGGCACGTCGAACGTGCTGCTGGCGATGGACAACGATCTCGAAGCCATCGGCACCAATGCGCATGAGCTGCCGATGGTCGCAGCGGCACTTGCCAAGGACGACGAGGAGTTGCGCTGGGCGCCCTATCGCATCCTCGACCAATGGCGCCAGACTTATGGCGGCAACCTCCTGATCGCGCTGCCCGATGCCTTCGGCACCAAGGCCTTCCTGCGCGACGCGCCGGAATGGGTCGCCGACTGGACCGGCTTCCGCCCCGACAGCGCGCCGCCGATCCAGGCCGGCGAGGAGATCGTCGCCTGGTGGCAGAAGAAGGGGCGCAACCCCAAGGACAAGCTGCTGGTCTTCTCCGACGCAATGGATGTCGGCTCGATCGAGGAGACCTATCACCACTTCTCCGGCCGCGTGCGGCTCTCGTTCGGCTGGGGCACCAACCTCACCAACGACTTCGTCGGCTGCGCACCGGATGGTTCGTTCAACCTCGACCCGATCTCGCTGGTCTGCAAGGTGTCGTCGGTCGACGGGCACCCCGCGGTCAAGCTCTCCGACAATCCGGAGAAGGCAACCGGCCTGCCATCGGAGATCGAACGCTATCTGCGCGTATTCGGTGATGCCGGCCGCGTGCGCCAACCGGTCCTGGTCTAGCGACACAAGCTCTTCACAGTCGAATGATCACGCGTCAGCGTGACGAGAGCGCCTGACTGCGTGCAGTTCCAGCTCACCGGAATTTATCACGATATAAGCGGAGCTGATTGACGGCGCATTCACCTCGTGTCCCGGTCACTCAAGTTTTTCAGGCTGAGTTAAGCAACATTCCCTTCTACTTGGCGTTGCAGGCGGAACGATCCGCTTGGATCGTTGAGTGATTTGGGGAACGCTGGGTGTTTCACAGAACAGCAACGTCGGCGAAGGGACAAGGCTTCCTTCACGCGATCAGACTCGTCTCTCCGTTCGTGGCCGTCGTGCTGCTTCAGGCGACCATCGCCGGATTCAGTCTCGAAGTGATGTCGTCGGTCCGCGCCTATGTGGCAGGCGAGGCGGTGTGGTCGCGCTCGCAGAAGAACGCCGTCTACTTCCTCAATCTCTATCTGCATTCGGGCGACTCGAAGCAGTTTTCGCAGTATCAGTCGTCGCTCGCCGTCCCGATCGGCGACGAATATGCAAGGTGGGCGCTGGAGCACGATCCCGTCGACACCGAGACCGCGCGCATCGGCTTCCTTCAGGGCGGCAACCATCCCGACGATGTTCCGGGCATGATCTGGCTGTTCCGCTACTTCAGCGGCATCAACTTCTTCCAGCTCGCGATCCGGGAATGGGCAGCCACCGATCCGATGCTGCTGGAGCTGAGCATCTTCGGCGAGGTGATCCGGAGCAACCTGAAAGACGGCCCCATCCGCGACGTCGATCGCGTACAATTCCTGTCGTCGCGGCTCTCTGAGCTGAACGCGCATTTCACGGGACATGCCGAGCGGTTCTCGACCGCGCTTGGCGAAGGCTCCCGCACCATCAAGGTGACGTTGACTTGCCTCAACATCGTCACCGCGCTGGCCCTGATCCTGCTGATGACCTGGCATACAAGGCGGCTCGTGCTGCAACGACAGGCATTCGAGGATGCCCTGCACGAGGAAAAGGAGCGCCTGTCTTTTCAAGCCTCGCATGACTGGCTCACGGGCCTCTTCAACCGCCGCGCCTTCGAGGCGCGCCTGCAGAGCGAACTCGACGTGAACGCTGCCGGCTCGCTCGGACTGGTCCTGGTCGACCTCGACCAGTTCAAGAGCGTCAACGACGCCTGCGGTCATCTCGCGGGTGATCGCCTGCTCTGCCAGGTCGCGCAACTGCTACGGCACGATCGGCGGCCGCATGATCTGGTGGCCCGGCTCGGCGGCGATGAATTCGGCCTGATCCTGCCTCAGTGCTCGCTGCCGAACGCCGTCGAGATCGCGGAGCGGCTGCGGCACTCGCTCGAATTGTTCAGCTTCGCCTGGGACGACCGCCGCTTCGCCGTGACAGCCAGCATTGGCGTTGCCGTCGTCGCGGACGGCAACACCACGCTGGAGGATACGATGCGGCGGGCCGATGCGGCCTGCTATCGCGCCAAGGAAAAGGGGCGCAACCGGGTTCAGGTCGACAGCGGGCGAGCTGAGGTCGTCGTGGCCGCGCCGCGATCGCGCGAAGCCGCGGCAGTTAGTTGAGCAGGAGATAACGGACCGGGTTGTCGTCGCACTGCCCCGCGCCGCACTCCAGTACGGTGGACAGAAGATTGGCGGCGACCAGCAAGGCGAAGATCGCAAACACCACATTGGCTACCGGCCAGTTGAGGGGCGCATCTCCGATTCGTTCACTGGCCGCGTCCTTCAGGACGAAGATGAGCGCGACGTAGCAGATCACCCCGACCGCCGCGATCAGAGCCCAGGTGTAGAAGTGCAAGCCCAACAGCGCCGATCCGTATCCGGAATCTCCGGGCGCGAGATGCAGCGACACCTGCCGCATCGAGATGAAGCCGGTGGCGAGGCTGGCAACGAGGATCATCGCATAATGCGAGGGACGCTCGCCGAGCCGCGTGTTGAACAGAAATCCCATGCCGATCGCGATGAATCCGGCCCGCTGCAGCAGACAGAGCGGACAGGGCAGCTCGCCGAGCGCCAATTGGTAGAAGAAGGCGACGGCCAAAACGAGCGAGATCCCGAGGAGCCCCAGCAGGTTCAGGACCGCGCCGACCGATCGTTGCTCGCTCATCTCTGCGGTGCTCATCGCGTCGCCGTCAGAACGAGAAGTTCAACGGATCGGTCGCGTGGTGGAAGAACCATGCGATCGTGACGACAACCGTTGCGCACCAGAGTGCATATCCCAGGGCCGCTCGCGGCCGCCAGACGGACGCGCAGCCTGCAAGCGCCAGCAGAAACGGCAGGAACATGTACATGAGCGCGGGTTCCCCAAGGCGATTCGCGCAACGCGCGAGCGCCCCAGAAATACGTCAGCCCCGCGCACCCCTCAAGAGCCGGCTTCGCTGCGCCGCTCCTGCGCGTAGCGCACCAGCGCGGCGAAGCGATAGATGCCGTGCACGAACTTGCCATAGGGCATCGTGATGAACAGCGCGAACACCGCGCCGAGATGGAGTGCCAGCAGCGGCCCCATCACGCTCGTCTCGCGCAGGACCAGAAGCAGCATGCCGGTGAGGCCCGTCAGGAACAGCATGGCAATGAAGCCGACATCCATGCCGTAGCGGGTTTCGTCGAGCAGTTCCGGCGCACGGCGCGACTTGGCGATGAACAGCCCGATCGGACCGACGATCAGCCCGAGACCGCCGAGCGCGCCGAGCACCACGGGCAGGTCCCACCACGGATACGGCGCCTCTCGGCCGAGCAGATAGTGGTAGAGCGTGGCGACCGAGGTCGCGGCGAAGCACAGCAGGAAGCCGTAGAAGGTCAGGTGATGGAACAGCTTGCGCCGGTCGGTCGGCTTGTCGTCCTCGTTGTAGCAGCCGACGCCGCCGCCATGGAGATAGCGCAGCTCGCCGGCGTCGCGGATCGCCTGGAAGATCGAGCCGCCATCGGCGCGGCCGCCGATGGGACTGCCGATGTCGCGCCAGAACGCACGCACGCTCATGACCAGCGCAAAGATGGCAAAGAGGAAGGCGGCGCTGAACAAGGCGGCCATCGCATTATGCGGCATCAATTTGTAGAACGCGCCGGGGCCGGTGTGCACGCCGAACAGCACGCTGCGGTCGTTCAACGCGGCAAAGCCGAGAATGAAGGCCGCCATGCTGAGCGCGGCAATGATGCTGATGACGAGACCGTTGCGCGCAAACGCGCCTGACAGCGCCTGCGGCCAGGTATAAGCCGCGTAGGACTCGGCGCGTGCGACGGCCAGCGTCTTGGGGACGTTGACGTTGAACTCATGCGGCGGCGAGAATTGACAGTCGACGTAACAGGCACCGCAGGAATGGCAGAGATTGGCGAGATAGTTGAGGTCGCCATCAGAGAAGGCACGGCGCATCTCCATGGCGGGAAACACCGCGCAGAGGCCCTCGCAGTAGCGACAGGAATTGCAGACCGTCATCAGGCGGTCGGCTTCGTCCAAAATCCTAGTTCCGTGCATGTTTCGCCGCTTCCCGTCCTGCGATCCGCCCGAACACGCTACCGATGGTCATGCCCATGCCGGCGGCATAGCCCTTGCCGAGCACGTTGCCGGCCATGATCTCGCCGGCCGCGAACATGTTGGCCGACGGTTTGCCGTCCGCCATCAGCATCCGCGCCTCCTTGTTCACGCGCGTGCCGAGATAGGTGAACGTGATGCCGGGCCGCACCGGATAAGCGAGATAAGGCGGCGTTTCGATCCTGCGCGCCCAGTGGGTCTTGGGCGGCGCGATGCCTTCGGTCACGCAATCGTCCAGGATCGTGTGATCGAACGTCCCCGGCCGCACCGCCGCGTTGAATTCGGTGATGGTCTTTTCCAGCGCAACGGGGTCGAGCTCGAGCTTGCCGGCAAGCTCTGCGATCGTCTGTCCGGCAATCGGCGGAAACAGCGTCGGCATGAAGCTGGTGACCACCGTGGAATCGAAGATGATGTAGGCGATCTGATCGGGCTGCGCCGCGACCAGCCGTCCCCAGATCGCATAGCGCTTCGGCCAGATATCCTCGCCCTCGTCGTAGAAGCGCTGCGAATGCTTGTTGACGACGATGCCGAACACGACGGAGTCATGCCGCGTGATGATGCCGCCGTCGAACTTCGGCGCGCGGGCGTCGATTGCCACCGCATGGCACTGGGTGGGGTCGCCGACCTCCTGCACGCCCTTGTCGAGCAGCATCTTCAAGACCGAGCCGCGGTTATAGGGCGTGCCGCGGATGAGGAAATTGTCGGCGGCCTCGCCCCAATATTGCTTCAGCCATTCGATGTTGGCCTCGAACCCGCCGGCCGCCGCCACCAGCGAGGTGGCGCGAATCTCGGTCTCGCCCTTGATCGGCCGCTTGAGGCGCGCCGCGAGGAACATGCCGTCCTCGATCACGAGGTCGGTGACCTCCGCGTCATATTCAACGTCGACACCAAGGCGCTCGGCGGTGAGATAGAGCGCGTTGAGCATTGCACGGCCGCCGCCGAGAAAGAAGGAATTGGTCCGGCCGAGGCTCAGCGTGCCGCCGAGCGAAGGCTGCCAGCGCACACCCTGCTCCACGATCCAGTTCAGGATGTCCTTGGACTCCCGGATCATGTGCCGCGCGAGCACCTCGTCGGTCTGCCCGCCAGTGACGCGCAGCAGATCCTCCCAGAACTCCTCCTCGGTATAGGGGCCGGTGAGGATCTCGGTCGCGGCATCATGGGCGCAGCGCATGTTGCGGGTGTGCCGGGTGTTGCCGCCGCGATAGAATTTCGGTGCACCTTCGAGCACCAGGACAGAGGCGCCGCCGCGGCGGGCCGAGATCGCCGCGCACAGCGCCGCGTTGCCGCCGCCGATCACCAGCACGTCGTATTTGCTGCTCATGCCGTCTGCCCGATGCGACGAAGTTAGAGACATTCTGCCCGCCGCCAGCCCTGGTCAAGGCTGACAGCCATTGCGTACTTTTGTATACAAAGATATACAAACGCGACGCAAGCGGCATCTCTGCATGGGCAGGATGCTCGTCGAGGGACCATGGCCAGACGCCCGGCAAAAGCAGGCGGATCGATCGCGCGGAGCGGCGGCGTGGCGCTGGGCGAGGCCGTGTTCCGCTCACTCTGTGAAGCGCTCCAGGCCGGCAGCTATCGTGCCGGTGACCGCTTGCGCGAGGAAGAGGTCGCGCAGCGGCTGAAGGTGAGCCGTACGCCGGTGCGGGAAGCACTGGGCCGGCTCGCGGCGCGCGGCTTCGTCGAGCCCGCCGGCGGCCGTGGGCTGATCGTGCGCAACCTCGACATCTCCGAAGTGCTCGAACTCTACGCCATGCGCGAGATCATGGAGGGTGCCGCCGCGCGCCTCGCCGCCGAGCATGCCTCCGCGCCCGAGGTCGATGCGCTGCGCGATATCGAACAGGCGTTCGTCGAGGCATCAGAGAGCAAGGCCTCAGAGAAGGCCGGAGAGGTGGCTGGAGATTTGGCAAGGCTCAACCGCGCCTTTCACGAAGCCATCTGCCGCGCCGCGCGCAATCGCTACCTCGACAACGCCTCGCGCGAGTTACAGGACTGGATCGCCCTGCTCGGTCCGACCACGTTCACGGTGACGGATCGCCCCTCGACCAGCCACGGCGAGCACCAAGCCATCATCGAGGCCATCGCCACGCGCGACGGCGACAACGCCGAGCAACTCGCCCGCGCCCATATCCGCGAGGCGCTGCGCTGCCGGCTGAAATTGCTGCAGAAGCAGTAGACGCTATCGCCGCGCCAGGGCACGGTCGACGGCGCGAAGGTGCTCTCCTAGTTCTGGAATCCGGAGGGATCGACCAACTTGGCAATGACGGGAAAGTACGCATCGCCCATGCCCTTGTCGATCGTCTCTTCGAAGATCTCGCGCATCAGCGCGGCGCCGCGCAGATTGAGCCCGGCCTGCAACCCCAGTTCCAGCGCGTAGGAGAGATCCTTCATCGCGTATTCGGTCGAGAACGCCCGCAGCGGAAACTCCTTGGCGACGATCGCCTTCATGCCGTGGTTGCGCAGCGCAAAGCTGTCTGCCGATCCCTTTGACAGAGTCTCCAGCAGCAGCTTCGGATCGACACCGCTGTGCTTGGCGAGCGCGACGGCTTCGGCGAGCGCATTGACCGTTTCGAACAATACCATGTTGTTGAGGATTTTCGTCACTTGCCCTGCCCCGGTGCCGCCGCAAAGCGTGACATCAGTGGCGAAATGCCGGATCAGCGGCTCGACCTCAGCGAATTGCTCGGGCGTGGCGCCGATCATGACACTGAGCGTGCCGTCCTGCGCGGCCTGACGTGTCCGCGCGATCGGAGCGTCGATCCAGAGCGCGCCCTTGTCCGCGAGTTGCTTTGCGAACGACCGGGTTTGCGCAACGTCGGAGGTGCCGAGATCGATCACGGTCTGCCCGCCCCTGATGACCGGCAGGATACTAGAAAATACTGACATCACGTGCTTCGCGCTCGGCAGGCACAGGAAGATCGTCTCGCTGCCGCCGGCGACATCGCCGACCGACTTCGCCGCCGCCGCGCCATCGGCCACGATCCGCGCCAGAGGTTCCGCAGCGAGATCGAACGCCAGCACCTTCTGCTCGCCCTTCCGCAACAGGTTGCGGCAGATCGGCTCGCCCATGACGCCGAGACCGATGAACCCGATCACACCAGACATTCCGTATCCTCCTCGAACTCTTACGGACCGGCCGGGAGCGTTTCCCGTCCGGTCGTCTCACTATCGCATCAGCGTACAAAACTGGATGTTCCACCAGGTCGAACGATATTCCATTTCTTTCCAGCTCTCTACAGGGCTCGACGGCGAACTCGGAGCCGCACGCTCGGATGAAGATTGTCGCGCGGAGTTGGAGAGATCAGGCCTCGAAGACGCGCGCGAGCAGCCAGTAAAAGCCAAGCAGGCTGATCACCGCAGATGCCGCGTAGACCACTCTCGCCACCCTCATCGGCTCGCTGGGATCGGCGGCGGTGAACCGGTCCAGCAGGCCGAGCACCGGCAATACGATCGCAACGATCGCGACCTGCCCGATCTCGACGCCGATGTTGAAGGCGGCAAGCGCCGGAACGATCGCGTTCGGCGGCAGCCCGATCTCCCGCAGCACGCTCGCGAAGCCAAAGCCGTGAACCAGGCCGAAAAGGAAGGCGATGCGCCAGCGCCGGTCGATGTCGCTCGAAAAGAAGTTCTCGACGGCAACGAAGACGATCGAAGCCGCGATCGCGGATTCGACGATGCGGCTCGGGATGACGACAAGATCGAGCGCGGCCAGCGACAAGGTAATCGAGTGCGCGACCGTAAAGGCGGTGATGATTTTGATGACGGGGATCGGCTTACGCGCCCACAGCATGACCGCGACCAGGAATGCGATGTGATCGTAGCCCAGGAAGATGTGCTCGATGCCGGTGAGGAGATAGCGCTGCATGGTCGACCACAGCGGCGGCGGTGCCGCCGAGAGAATGACCGTGGTATTGCCCGCATCGAGCAAGGCCTGGATTTCAGACCGGCCGTTCCTGACCAGCACCACCTGGCGCGCGGCCGCGTCCCGCTCGGTCAGAACATCGGAGCGGTAGACGATGTCGCCCGCAGCATTGGCGCAGGCAAAGCTATTGCGAACAACGATGCCGTCCCCGTCGGGCAGGATCGCAGCGTTTCCTGGGGAGCAAGGCGTTCCGCCCGCCGTTATGCCCAGGTGCTTGTCGAGATAGGCGAGGATTGCTGCTCTTGCTGCGTCGACCGCTGATGGATCGACTGCATCTTGCCGCGCATCGTAGATCTTCGTGCCGATCAGGCGGTCGACATCGCTGCCTTTCAGTCCGAGTTCGACGTCGACCGTTCGCGCGGCCGTCAACGCCACGCGCACGGTGACGAGATTGATCTGATGCGCCTCAGCCGGACGGCAGATGCCGAGCAGGATCAGAAGCCACAATAGCTGCGGCCGCCTCATGATCCCGCTCCGTCGCCCTCACGCCAGCACATCCGCAGCGATCGCCTTCAGGACATCCCGCACCTCGCCGGGCTTGAGCCGCACCTGCAAGCCGCGCTGGCCGCCGTTGAGATAGACCAGATCATGCGCAAGCGCGCTCTGCTCGATCACGGTGCGGACGAGCTTGCGCTGCCCGAACGGGCTGATTCCGCCGACCTTGTAGCCAGTGACGCGCTCGGCCTCGGGCGGCTTCATCATCTGCGCAGACTTGCCACCCACGGCCGCGGCGAGCTTCTTCATCGAGACTTCCTGGTCGGACGGGACCACGACGCAGACCGGCTTGCCGTCGACCAGCGCCATCAGCGTCTTCAGCACGCGCGCCGGGTCTTCACCGAGCGCGGCAGCCGCCTGGAGCCCGATGCTCTCGGCGTCGGGATCGTAGTCGTAATTGTGGACGGTGAAAGCGACGCCGGCAGCGGCGAGCGCCCGGGTGGCGGGAGTGACCTTGGACATGCCATACGTTTAGCATTGTCGTGGCGAGGAGCGAAGCGACGAAGCTGCGCGCTTGCCACACATTCGATGTCGTCTCCGCGTTCGCGGGGACGACAGTTGGGGCGCCGCTACGCGCGCGCCCCAATCGCCACAGCGGAGATCTACTCCGCGGCGTCCCGCATCTCGGCCCGCTCGGCCCTCGCCGCGCAGAACTTGAACTCCGGGATCTTGCCGAACGGATCGAGCGCCGGATTGGTCAGCAGGTTCGCCGCCGCTTCCGCGTAACAGAACGGCATGAACACCATGTTCTCCGGCACGTCGCGATCGGAGCGGACCTTGACCTCGACGGCGCCGCGCCGGGTCTCGAGGCGAATGAAATCGCCGGGCACAAGCTTCTTCTTGCGCATGTCCTTTGGCGACATGAACGCCACCGCCTCGGGCTCGATCTGATCGAGCACGTGAGCGCGGCGGGTCATCGAACCGGTGTGCCAGTGCTCGAGAACGCGGCCGGTCGACAGCACCATCGGATATTCGTCGTCGGGAATCTCGTCCGGCGGGATCACCTTGGCCGGCACGATTTTGCCGCGGCCGTTCGCGGTCGGGAAGCCCGTGGTGAAGATGATCTCGTTGCCGGGCTTGTTCGGATCGTCGACCGGGTAGGTCACCGCGCCTTCGCGCACGAGCCGCTCCCAGGTGATGTTCTTCAACGACGGCATCAGCTGCGCCATCTCGGTGAAGACGTCGCCGGGACCGGCATAGTTCCACGGCAGGCCCATGCGCTTGCCGATCTCCTGGATGATCCAGAGATCCTGTCGCGCATCGCCCGGCGGCTTGATGACCTGGCGCGCGAGCTGCACGCGACGGTCCGTGTTTGTGAAGGAGCCGTCCTTTTCGGCAAAGGCCGAGGCCGGCAGGATCACGTCGGCGTGGAACGCGGTCTCGGTGACGAAGAGATCCTGCACCACGAGATGATCGAGCATCGCGAGCGCCTGGCGAGCATGCTGCAAATCAGGATCGGACATCGCAGGGTTCTCGCCCTCGATATACATGCCCTTGATCTCGCCGGCATGGATCGCATTCATGATCTCGACCACGGTGAGGCCGCGGACGGGATCGAGATCCTCGCCCCACATTTTTTCGAAATTGCCGCGCAGATCGTCGCGGCTGACCGGCTGGTAGTCCGGCAGGAACATCGGGATCAGGCCGGCGTCAGAGGCGCCCTGCACGTTGTTCTGGCCGCGCAGCGGATGCAGGCCGGTGCCGGGCCGGCCGACCTGACCGGTGATCAGCGCCAGCGCAATCAGGCAGCGCGCATTGTCGGTGCCGTGGACATGCTGGCTGATGCCCATGCCCCAGAAGATGATCGACGATTTCGCCCGCGCATAGGTGCGCGCGACCTCGCGCAGCGTCTGCGCCGGGATGCCGCAGATCGCCTCCATCTTCTCCGGCGTGAACTCCTTGATCTTCTCCTTGAGGTCCTCAAACCCCTCGGTGTAGCCGGCGATGTACTGATCGTCGGTCAGGCCTTCGGTAATGATCGTGTTGATCATCGCGTTCAGCATGGCGACGTCGGAGCCGGGCTTGAACTGGAGATGCTTGGTCGCGTGGCGCGAAAGCGTCTGCCGGCGCGGGTCCATCACGAAAAGCTTGGCGCCGTTCTGCTTCACCGCGTTCTTGATGAAGGTCGCGGCGACCGGATGGTTTACGGTCGGGTTGGCGCCGATCACGATGATGACTTCGGCATCCATTGCTGCCGAGAACGGCGCCGACACCGCGCCGGAGCTCAAGCCTTCGAACAAAGCCGCCACCGACGAGGCGTGGCAGAGCCTCGTGCAATGGTCGACATTGTTCGAGCCGAAACCGGTGCGCACCAGCTTCTGGAACAGATAGGCCTCTTCGTTCGAGCCTTTCGCCGAACCGAAGCCGGCCAGTGCCTTCACGCCCTTTTCGTCGCGGATCTTGACGAGGCCCTTGGCGGCGATGTCGAGCGCCTCCTCCCAGCTCGCCTCACGGAAATGCGTGAAAGGATTGGCCGGATCGACCTGGTCGTTGGAATCCTTCTTCGCATTCGGCAGCCGCACCAGCGGCTTGGTCAGGCGATGCGGATGGTGGATGTAGTCGAAGCCGAAACGGCCCTTGACGCAGAGACGATTGTGATTGGCGGGACCGTCGCGGCCCTCGGCATAGATCACCTTCTCGTCCTTGACCTCGTAGGTGACCTGGCAGCCGACGCCGCAGAACGGGCAGAGCGAATCCACCTTCTTGTCGGCATAGGTGACGCGGGTCTGCTTCTCGTCGAGCATCACGGCCGGCATCAGCGCGCCGGTCGGACAGGCCTGCACGCACTCGCCGCAAGCGACGCAAGTGGACTCGCCCATGGGATCGTCGAAGTCGAACACGATCTTCGAGCCGTGACTGCGATAAGCCATGCCGATGACGTCGTTGACCTGGACTTCGCGGCAGGCGCGCACGCACAAGCCGCACTGGATGCAGGCATCGAGGTTGACGCGCATCGCCGGATGGCTGGCGTCGGTCTCCCAGCGTTCGGCGGCAGGGAAGCGGCTCTCGGTGACGCCCGTGGTCTCGGCCCAGTGCCAGAACTTCGAATCCGGATCGTGGCTGGTCTCGCGCTCCGGCTGGTCGGCGACCAGCAGCTCCATCACCATCTTCTGCGCAGCAGTCGCGCGCGCGGACTCGGTCTTCACCTTCATGCCGACTGACGGCGTGCGCTTGCACGACGCCGCCAGCACGCGCTCGCCCTCGATTTCGACCATGCAGGCGCGGCAATTGCCGTCAGGGCGATAGTCGGGCGCGGGCGAATAGCACAGATGCGGGATCTCGCGTCCCCCGCGTTTGGCGACCTGCCAGATCGTCTCGCCGGGATTGGCTTCGACCTGCTTGCCGTCGAGCTCGAACGTAATCTTCGTCATTCGGCCGCTTCCTTGAACTCGTCAGGGAAATATTTGATCACGGAGGACAGCGGATTCGATGCCGCCTGTCCGAGCCCGCAGATCGAGGCATCGCGCATCGCCTGGCTCAATTCTTCCAGCAGAGCGCGGTTCCAGACCGGCTTCTGCATCAGTTGCGCTGCCTTCTGGGTTCCGACCCGGCACGGCGTGCACTGGCCACAGCTCTCGTCCTCGAAGAACTTCATCAGGTTCAGCGCCGCCGCGCGCACGCTGTCCTTCTGCGACAGGATCACGATCGCCGCCGAGCCGATGAAGCAGCCGTATTTCTCAAGCGTGCCGAAATCGAGCGGGATGTCGTCCATCGACGCCGGCAGGATGCCGCCGGAGGCGCCGCCCGGAAGATATGCGTAGAACTGATGGCCGTCGGCCATGCCGCCGCAATATTCGTCGATCAGCTCGCGCACGGTGATGCCCGCGGGTGCGAGCTTCATGCCGGGATTCCTGACGCGGCCGGAGACCGAGAAGCTTCGCAGGCCATGGCGCTCATGGCGGCCATTGCCCTTCCACCAGTCGGCGCCCTTCTCGACGATGTCGCGCACCCACCACAGCGTCTCGATGTTGTTGATCAGCGTCGGCAGGCCGAACAGGCCGACCTGGAACGGATAAGGCGGCT
>Ga0207426_1000509_pt1 | contig 56767 bp, 58 predicted proteins | sample AraplaMF_Cvi_mMS_FD_184265 | JGI IMG/M metagenome (GOLD analysis project Ga0207426, IMG submission 184265) | Arabidopsis root microbial communities from the University of North Carolina, USA - plate scrape MF_Cvi_mMS (SPAdes) (version 2) | ecosystem: Host-associated > Plants > Roots > Endosphere...
GGCGGCCGACGCCATCCGCGCCCTGCCCAAGGGCAGCGCCCTGTGCTTCGCCACCGGAATGCGCGTCGCCGCACTCGACATGAAGCCCTGGTACCAGCAGCCCGAAGCGGACGAGATCTTCGCCGCTTCCGCCCGCGCCTCGAAGGCCATCACCGATCGCGCCGTCGCCAAGACGACGCCGAAGCAGAGCGACTTCACAACGGCCGCGTAAGCACCCCGCCACGACCGCCATCCGCTTCTCCCACAGACGCCACTGGACCGCCGCGGCCGGGACGACGCCGTCCCGGCCGCGGACGGACCGCGGGAGCGAGCAGATCGCCCGCATACGCTGCCAAGCCCCCTGACAGGACACCCTCATCGACACCTACGAACCCTATGAACTCGACGACATGACGCCAGCCGCAGCGCTGGACGCCGTCATCGCCGACGTTCACTCCCACCCAGTCGACGCCGGCCCCGGCGGCTTCTTCACCGCCCTGCGCCACATCGACCTGCTCAGCCATCTCGCCCTGCGCTTCGCCGGCGACGCCCACTACCACCTCGACTCTGCCCACGAAACGGGCTCCGCCTGGCATCCGGTCGAGGCGCTCACCAACACGGCCGTCCCGCTCAGCAAAGCGCAATACCACTACGCGCAGGTCATGGTTCCACTCGCCACGCTCAGTAAACCGAACCCTGACATGTCCACGGCTGCGCGGCTTCACGACATCGAGCATCACTGCTCGCTGCGCACGCATCTCCACGCCGCCGCGCAGTCCCTCGACGATGCCCGCAGCACCCTGCGCACGCCCACCCCGACACGGCTTCCGTCCCCCGCCGCCCCGCCCCCGGTGCCGACATCGGAAAAGACCACTTCGCGCCGGGCCCACTGAGCAACCACCAGACCCCACCCCCAAGAAACCACCTGGACCGCCTTGCCTCTTCTGGACATCCCCGATGTGTTCATCGGGTCCACCGACGACGGGCACACCTTCGTCGTCATCAACCGCCGCATCCCCGCCGCCGACCGACTGCTGACCGATGCCGGATTCCTCGCCCGTGAACACCTCGGCCGCACCCTCTACCTGCTCCCACCGGGCACGGCCCAGGACGCCCACGAGCGCGCCGGGGACGCGATGTACGGGCTCCTGGCCCATACCCACGACTTTGTCGACCTCTCCTGGACAACGCGCTGGAGCCCCGGCACTCCCGAAGCCGATCCGGACCTCCGCTTCCAGTTCACCGACGCCACCGTGACAGCAACAGCCCAGACCTCCGCCGCCCGCTCACTCCTGGAGCAGCACGGCTTCACCCTCGCGGCGGACGGCTCCTCCTATCAGCCGCCACCCGGGCTGGATCAACGCGGCCTGCTCGGCGCCGTCACGGCCGCCGAAACGCACGCCTACACCCACGGCCTCACCGTCCGCGTCGGCCTCGGCATCCCCACACCGACGGATATCCCGGCCGCACCCCGCCGCCCAACACCTGCGGCCCCCAGCCCGCCGTCCGGACCGGCGACCCGTCGCCGCCCGCGCTGACTCCACACCCGCCGCCCTTCTCAAGGACATGCCCCCGGAGCCCTGTTGACCACCGACATCGATCTCAACGAGCAGATCTACCACCTGCGCCACCTCGGCGACGACTTCATGGCCCTCCACGACCGGGTCCGCGGCCTCGCCGCCGCACCTGGAACAGAAACCCTTCGGCAGCTCGCACCCCTCGTACTCAAGAGCCAGGAGCTTGTCGGGAAGGTGCTCCTGTCGCTGTCCGCCCTCGACGGAAGCCCGTACGCAGCCGTGATCGGCAGCCGACAATCACTCAGGGGTCTCGGTGGCCTCGTTGCCGATGCGTCCCAGGCCAGTTGGGACCTCGCGCAAGCGCTAGCCGTCAACCCCCTGGACGGCATCGGCTTTGGCGGACCGAGCCACGACGAGGACAACATCCGCAACGCAAGGCACGCCCGTGACGCACCGGAGATGGCCGGCCACCTCGGCGACGCCGCCTGGGACCTCAACGTGTGCGCGGCCTCCTGCCACCAGCTGGCCACCGGCATCGGCCACGATCTAGAACGCGCATTGCCCACCACCCGACAGGCGCTACAAGGGATCAGTCCCACCCAGTACGAAGCACTGACCTCGCTCGCGAAGGGCGGGGCCACGATCCAGACGCGAGACCGCGGCTCGACCATCGTCCTCACCCCCGACCACACCCTCATCACCCTCGCCACGTTCCAGTCCCTGGACAAGCGCGGCCTGGTCTGCCTCGACACCTCCATACCGCTCCACCAAGGGCGGGGCATCACCGTGACCGCCGAGGGACACCGCGCGCTGGCCCAGCACCGGGCCCGTACCGGTGCGACCACAGTGCCGGCCGCCGCGTCAACAGCCGCGGCGGCCACCATGCCCACGGTTGCGGTGAAGCGGGAGGTGCGCCGATGAGCCCCTACGCACACGACGACCGGGTCATGGTTTCGCCTCGGTACATGGCAGGCGCCGGGGACCGGGTCGCCGACGTGATCGGCCCCCTGATCCACCTCTTCGGGTGGAAGCACGAGCACGATGCCGCCACCGGGCACGTCGCAGTCGACAGCCCCGACGCCAGTCTGTTCGTCGACTTCGCCCCACTGCACCCGCGCGGTCAGTGGCTCACCGTGGCCCACCATGAGCCGTACTGGGAAGCGACGTTCAGCAGGCAGACGCCCCTGGAGGCGGTCGCCGCGGTCACCCAGGCACTGCCCCAGCTGCTCGGCGATGCCCGTCACGCCGACCGCATCCCGATCACGGACATGCCCCTGGACCAGCTCGCCGAGCTGAACGACTGGTCCGCCGAGGACGGCGCCCTCACCTCGCCCGACCTGTATTGCCGACTGCAGCACACGCCCGGCCAGGAGATCGCCTGGCAGGTCGAGCACGTCTACTTCGAGGGCGCGCCGCTGGCCACGTTCACGCAAGACACCCCTGAGTGCCTCGTTCGCAACTTCTTCGCCCACCTGACCGCGCCAGTGGCGGTGGAGCGGGTCGTTGCCGACATCCCCCTCAGCACGCGGCATGGAAACAGCGCCTTGATCACACCGGTCCGCGGGTCCGGAGTGAATCCCCAGATCCATCACGCCCTTGCACAGCTCGACCGTCCCGGCCGCCCCGGCCGCCGCCGCTGACTCCCCGATCGCCCCGGAGCCATCCTGACCGAGAAGACCGCCTCCCTTGAGCCCGCCGAACAACTCCTCAATCTGGCGGCCGACTTCACCCGATTCAACGACGCTCACCAGCGGCACGCGCTCAACGGGCCCACCCCCGCCACCCTGCTGAACGCCCAGACGGAATCTGCACAGCACCTGGCCCGGTCCGCGCTCGCCATCGTGGACACCCTCAACGCCCAGCCGATGTACCACAGCACCGCCATCCACGCGGTATACGCACGCGTGCGCCAACTCGCCCATCTCGCATCCGACGCAGCCGACCATCTCATCGACGCCGTCGACCTCCTCGACGACACCCGCGCGGGGCTGCCCGTGGAGCTCGGCGACGGCTTCCTGGCGGTCGTGACCGAGCAGGAGGCCCGCCGGGGAGCCGGCCGGTGCTTCACCCTTGTTGCGAGCCTCACCGCCCTGGGCTCCTCAGACGCCCTGGCGACCGCTGAACTCTTCGCTGTCGAACGCCGCCTCCGGGGCTTCGCGCCCAAGTACCGGCCGCCCGCCCTGTCCCCCACCCAGGACACCACGCTGCGCGCGGTGGCGCGCGGCGACGTGGCGATCACCAGCGGCAAGCCCTATCTGCGCCGCGAGGACCTCCGCGTCAGCATCAGCACCATCCGCTCCTTGGAGAGCCGCGGCCTGGTGATGCGCGAGGACTGCCCGGACTGGTTCCGCGACGAGCGCGTCCACCTCACCGCAGCCGGGCGCCGCGGCCTCGCCGCCTCCTTCGCCCGGCCCCGCTCCACCGCACCCACTGCAACACGCCCACCCGCCCGACCAGCCGCGACCGCAGCACGAGCCGCGGTCCGCTGACCTCAACACCCGGAGTCTCCACGACGTCTTCCGACACCCCGACAGCACACGATCTGGCCCGGGCCCTCGCCGACCAGCTCTGCCCCGGCGCCGCACCCCGTGACGTGACCGTGCACTTCAGCGCCCGCCGACAGGCCCCAGCCGAGTACCGCCACCGCGGTCGAGGCGGACCCGTGACGGTCTTCGCCCAAGCACTGCATGCCGACCTCTTCGGCCTCCCCGCGGACGACGAGCCGCTGCCCACCGCCCTGGACACGCTCCTGCAGGCCACACACACCGCCACCGCGCCCGAGCAGCAGACCGCGATCCTGCGACAGGTCGCCGAGCAGCTGCGCAACGGTGCCGAGATCATCCAGCGCTGCCAGTACCGGGCCCAGTGGGACCGGCTCCCTGACGACGTCGCCGAGCAGCTCCGTGACGCCCACGACCAGGCCCAGCAGGTCGCCCAGACCCTCGACCTCGTCGCCCCCGCCTTCAGCAGCCCTCCCGCCGCGCCCGAGCTGCCCGGCCCGCAATCGCGGCACACCGCCGCCCCGCCCGCACGCCCGACTCCACCGGCCGGGCGCCGCCGCTGACCTCCGGCGACAGCCCCGCCGGGAAAGGCCCCACCCTGACCACTGCCGATCCCCTCCACGCCCTCCTCACCCAACCCCGCTGCTCGCTTGGCGTGTTCGTCCCGGCCGGCCTCCATCCGGTATCCGCCGAGCGCCGTCACCTCGACCAGCTCGCGCAGGCAGGTGCCGACCTGTTCGAGGTCGGCCTGGCCACCGAGGACGCCGTCCTCGACGGCCCCGTCATCCAGTCCGCCTACCACCGCGCGCTGCGACGCGGAAACGTCCTCGATGCCGCCGTCCGCGCTGTCGAGGATGCCGCCGGCCTCCGGCCGACCGTCGTCATGACCTACTGGGAGCCCGTCCGCCGCCACGGCCCCGAGCACCTGGCCCGCCTGTTCGCCGACGCCGGTGCCGCCGGCGTGATGGTCGTCGACCTGCCCGCCCACCATGCGGCCCGCTGGCACGACACCGCGCGGGACGCGGGCCTTCGCACCCCACGCCTCATCCCGCGCACCACCCCCGACACCAGCCTCCCCGCCGCGGTCGCCGACGCCTCCGGATGGCTCTACGCACCCGCCAGCACAGCCCCGACCGGCTACCGCGGCCCGCTCGACCTCCCGGCACTCGGCCACTTCACCCGGCGCCTGCGCGCCGTGAGCCCGCTGCCCGTGGTCTCGGGAGTAGGGATCTCCACCCCGGCCCTCGCCGCGCGCGTCGCCCCGGTCGCGAACGGCGTCGTCATCGGCACCCCGGTCGTCCGCGCCCTGACCACCGACCCGGGACAAGCCCCCGCCCTGACTGCCGCGTTCGCCCAGGCCCTGAGGGAGACCCGTGCCTGATCGCCCCGCACCGGCTCAGACCCTCGACCGGATCACCACCGACGCCCTGGCCCTGCACCGGGCCCTGCGCACCAGCATCACCGACGACGCGCATGCGCTGGCCGCCTGGATCACCGAGACCCAAGACCTCGCCGACACCGCCCTGTATCTGTTCCGCGCCCTCGCACAGCACACGCCGCACACCACCTCCGCGGACCTGCTGCTCCTCGAACGGGTCGCACATATCGCCAAGGCCGCCCAGGACGCGGGCGCCGAACTGGCCGCCGCCCTCGCCCGGGCCGTGGAGAACCGGCGCCGCCGAGCCGACGCCGTGTCACAGCGGGTGGTCCTCATCGGGCCCTCACCGCAGCAGTTCATCGAGTCGGCCACCGACCTCCTCGACCGCATCCCCGCCCTCTACCACGCCATACACCGCGACCGGCTGGTCCCGCCCAACCCGCCGACGCACTTGCCGCGTTGAGAGCGCGTTCCCCCATTCCCCACCCCAGGACAGACCATTTCAGATCAGCCCCGATTCCGCGCCCTTTCCCTGGGCGCGGGAGTTCAGTCCAGCACCCTCCTCGCCCTCTCCGCCGAGGGCACCCTCCCGAAGGTCGATTACGCGATTTTCGCCGACACCGGATGGGAACCCGAAGCCGTCTACGCCCATCTAGACCGCCTGGAACGGGAGATAGCCAAGCCCGCCGGAATACCCCTTCTACGTGTGTCGTCCGGGAACATTCGCAGCGACGCACTGAACCCGGATCACCGGTTCGCCTCCATGCCCCTCCACATCCTGAACAAGGACGGGCGTCCGGGAATGACCCGCAGGCAGTGCACCGGCGAATACAAGATAAAGCCGATTAAAAAGAAGGTCCGTGAGCTACTCGGACACCCCTACCCTTCGCGCATTCCCAAGGGGGTGTTCGTCGAGCAGTGGGTGGGGATCTCCACCGACGAGTTCCACCGGGCCAAGGACGCCGACGTGAAGTACATGCGCAATCGGCATCCGCTTCTGGACCTTGACTGGAGCAGGGCGGACTGCGTCCGCTATCTCACCTCGCTCGGACTGGCCGAAACACCGAAATCCAGCTGCTTCTTTTTCCCTATTGAATCTTCGTGTTGCAGCAGGACGTGTTGCGAGCGAAGAGGGACGTGTGAACAAGATCTGGCAAGTGCACTGGGTGACGAGACGGCATGTCGCGGCGGTGAGCGATCACCCTGTGCTGAGGGAGTGGGCCGACCTCGACGTACGGGAGGAGGCCGCCCGGATCGACCCGGGGGACCTGTTCTTCACGGACCCGAACTATCGAGTGGATCCGCGGCTGACGCTGTACACGACGCGGTCGGCGTTCGCGCATCTGGCCAGGGAGACGCGGCGGAACTACGCCGGGGACTGCTGCCTGTTCTTCAACTTTCTGTGGCAGCGGGGCAAGAACTGGTGCGATGCCGAGGTCGAGGACCTGCTCGACTTCGAGGACTGGCGGCGCTGGTCTCCGCGGAACCCCCGGCGGATCAGCGGCTCGAAGTGGGACCGCGAACTGTCCGCGCTGGCCCGGCTCTACAAGTGGGCGACGGCGAGGAGGTACGTCGCGGCCAACCCGGTAGTGATGCGGGAGGTGTTGGGCCGCAACGGCGAGATGGTCAGCGTCCCGGCCCAGCGGGCGAAGGACGCGAGGTCGAGCAACGTGAAGTGGCTGACCCCGCGGGCCTACCGGTTGTGGAGGGACGTGGGCCTGCGCGGCTATAGCGCCGACGGGCGCCGGGATCCGTCGTTTCGCGGCCGGAACGACGACCGCAATGCCGCCTACTCCGATCTGCTGTTCTCCTCGGGGATGCGCTTGTCGGAGGGCGGTTCGTTGCTGACTTTCGAGGTGCCGGCCCTGGAGGAGAGCGTGAAGCGCTTCTTCGACGGGCGGCTGGCGAAGGCGGCGACGAAGAGCCGGCGCGAGCGAACGTTCTACGTCGCGGTTGAGGATCTGCGGTCGGTCACCGCCTACGAGCGGACGACGCGACGGGCGGTGATCCGCCGGGCTCAGGCCAAGGGCGTCTACGAGGCGATGGACGACATCTGGGTCCTGGAGAAGCGTTCCGGTCGGCAGCGGTCCCTCCTACACTTCTGGGACGAGAACGGGCAGCTGGTCCAGCGGGCTCTGTCATCGCTGGACGTCGAGGACCGTCAGCGCCTGTTTGTCGAGGGGGACGGCGGCCTGGAGCCGTTGTGGCTGTGGTTGTCGGAGGACGGGCGCCCGTTTCAGCCGCATTCGTGGGAGGCGGTCTACCGGGCCGCGTCCGAGCGCTGCCGGAAGGTGCTGGAGGGCAGAGTTACCCAGCCACCCTACTTCACACCCCATATGGCCAGGCATTCCTTCGCGTTGAAGATGCTGGTCGCGCTGATGCACGCGCTGGACAAACGGTTCGGGCTCACCCCGGAGGAGCGGCGGGACTTCCGCCTGCTCTACGGGGATGCCTGGCGCATGGTCAAGGACCTCCTCGATCACGCGAGCGAGGAGACCACCCGCAAGATCTACCTCGCTCCCGTCTCGGACCTACAGATCCGGTCCCTACTGCTGGCCGAGGCTGACCCGGGCATCAACGAACTGCTGTCCCGGATCGCGAAGATGTCGGAGCGCGTCCTGGACAGCGAGGCACTGGTATGAGCACGCGAGGACGACGCGCCGTTTTGCCCGGAGACGACGGGCACCGGCGCAAGCCGCCGCTGGAGCCGGGTGACCTGCTGGTCTGGCACGCGGCCGGGAACGGGGCGAACAAGGCCAGTTACGACTTCGGCCAGTTGGCGGTCGGTCCGCGGCTGCAGCGCGAACTGGCGGAAGCGTTCGCCGTTCAGTGCGGGCCCACCGGCACCTGGAAGGTGCTGCCCTCCAGCCGGGAGACCTGGCTGATCTTGCTCTACTTCAGCCGTTTCCTGGCCGCGTGGGAGCACGTCCCGCAGTCTCTGGGCGAGTTGACCCCGGACATCTGGGCGGCCTGGCGGCTGAGCCGCACGCCGAACTCCACGGGAAGTCGGCAGGTCCGCAAGGTCGCCCGGCTGCTGAAGCAGCATCCGTTGGTGCCCGATGAGACCCGGAAGCTGATGAACAAGCGGATGCCGAAGGAGAAGGCGCCGGAGGAGTCCGCCTACAGCGACGCACAGTTCGACCACATCAAGCTGGTTGCCACCCAGCGGTTCCGCCCGGCCCTGCATCGCATCTGTGTCAACTGGCAGCACCTTCTTGACTGGCGGGCGGGCCGGTTCGAGAAGGGTACGGACGACTGGCTCGTCGGTGAGGCACTGGACAATCTGGTCCGCACCGGAGAGACGCCGTTCTATATCGGCTCGGACGGTCGCTACCGCCCCGATCACCGCTACACCGAGGCCCTGGGCAGCAACCGGGCCGAGGACACGTGGAAGCGGCTGTTCATGACCACCGATGAGGCTTGCGCGCTGATGGTCCTGATCATCGCGGCCTACGGGTGGAACGCGACCCCGGTGATCGAGATGAAGGTGCCCGATGCAAGCCCCGACGCGGGCAACGAGGGACAGATCATCTACCGGGTCGAGTTGGAGAAGCGGCGCCGCCGCCCGGCGGACCGCTACGAGACGAGGAACCTGGCCGACTGGGGAGCGAACTCTCCCGGACGGCTGATCACGCACGCGATCGAGTCCACCGCCCCGACACGGGAGATGCTGAAGAACGTGGGGGCGCCCACCGACCGGCTGATCGTCTGGCGGCTCGCTCAGCGGCGGGCCGCGTACGGCAAGGGGGCGGCCGGCCTGTTCGACGGCCACTTCCACGCCAACGTCTGGCGCAACTGGCGCCAGGAGCTGGGCGGCGAGGTCTCGTTGAACCTGCGGCGCCTGCGCAAGACCGTGGTGATCGCGCATCAGCGGCAGCCCACCCAGCACAGACGGGACACCCACGACGGTGCTTATGTCCTGCCGGACCCGCGCACGCACGCGGCGGCCCAACCGGTGATCACCGACGGGGTCGCGGAGGCGATCGAGGTGGCCAGAGCATCGTTCAAGGCCCAGATCAGCCGGGCGGGCACGGACGCGGAGAAAGACACTCCGACCACCAGCTGCATCGACTACACGCACAGCCCGTTCGGGGAACAGGGGGTGCCTTGCCGGGCGTCGTTCCTGCTCTGCACGGCCTGCCCGAACGCCGTGATCACCCCGCGTCACCTGCCGCGGTTGGCCTATCTGCTGCACGTGCTGGAGGGGTTGAGGTCGGTGCTTTCGCCGGAGGTGTGGGACCAGGACTGGCGCGAGCCCTTCGCGCGGCTGCGGGACCTGCGCAAGGCGCCCGACTTCGCCGACACGGAATGGAACGACGCCTTGGAGAAGGCAAGTGCCGACGACCGAGAGGTCATTGACCAGCTGCTGAGGAAGGGATTCGACGCATGAGCCTGGCCCTGAACCCCCGCTTCGCGACCCCGGCGGCCGACGCCTTCGTGTTCGATCCCGGCCAGGCGGTCGAGGGTCGCCGCGAGTTCGTGCCTCGCTACGGCGACGACGGGTGGTCGTTGCTGGCGCTGACCCAGAACCCGTCGCAGGCGGACGACATCATCCGCTGGCGATGGTTCCCCGAGGTCTTGAGGGAGCCGTTCCGTTACGCAGCCTGGACGGTGATCAATTTCCCGTTGCCGGACTTGGACGTTGCCCGGCCCGGAGTCGGCATGCGCTCCAAGCTCAGCGTCGGCAGGATCATGAAGACGGTCAATCACTGGTCGATGTTCGCCCAGTGGCTCGACGAACGCGGGATCAAGCAGCTCTCGCTGGTGACGGCCGAGGACCTGTCGGACTACAGCCACCATCTCGACAGAGCGCGGGGGCTGGCCCGCAACACGGCCACCAGTCATCTGATCGCGCTCTCCCGGCTGCACTACTACGGACAGTTGTATCTGCCCGACGCCGACCGGCTCATCGCGCCGCCCTGGGTCGCGGAGGGCATGGACGACTACCTGCCGGCGGCCTCGCCGTTGGGCGAGAACGTCACCGAGCCGATCACTCCAACGACCATGGGGCCGTTGCTGGTCTGGGCTCTGCGGTTCGTCGAAGAGTACGCCGACGACATCCTGGCCGCCTTCGGGGAACACCGACGGCTGGTCGAGATCGCGGAGGCGCTGAAGGGCCCGTTCAGGAAGGGATCGGGCCTGCGGCTGGTCGCCTACCTGGAACGGCTGGAGAGGGAAGGCAGTCCTGTCCCGGCGGTGATCAGGGACACGAAGATCTCGACACCCGGGGTGTTCCTGGCCGGCCGCACGGGGACTCCGATCGCCAAGGTCCACCAGGTCATGAACTATCCGCGTTGGAAGGCATACAAGGTTCAAAACCCCGGCCGGTGCCTGTTGGATGCCCCCATCACCGCGAAGCTGGGCGGGGAGCCCTGGCGCGATCCGTTCGACTTCCACGACGTCCCTGGGATCCTGAAACACCTGGTCACCGCCTGTTTCATCGTCCTGGGCTATCTCACGGGGATGCGGACCGGGGAGATCCTGGCCCTGGAGAACGGGTGTTGCCCGGATCCGCAGGGGCCGCCGGAGGCGGCCCGGCGGCACCTCATCTATGCCCGGCAGTTCAAGGTCGCCCGCGACGAGGACGGCAATCACCAATCCGCCGGAGTCGTACGCGACGCTCCCTGGGTGGCAGTCCCGCAGGTCGTCACGGCAGTGCGGGTGCTGGAACGACTGGGCGGACACGGACTGCTGTTCGCAATCGAGGTCCACGATCCGCTCCAGCCCGAGCGCCGCAGCGGCAGGTCGCTGGCGATCGCCACGATGAGCAACCGCATCGAGTCGTTCATCGAGTGGGTCAACATCCATGCCCAGAACCGGGGACGCCAGGCCGAGGCGATCCCGGCCGACCCTCACGGCCGGGTCGGCACAGGCCGCTTCCGCCGCACGCTGGCCTGGCACATCGCGCGCCGACCCGGCGGACTGGTGGCGCTGGCGGTTCAGTACGGGCACATGCGCACGCTGATCAGCGAGGGCTACGGATCGCGCTCGCGCGGCGGCATCCACGACCTGCTGGACTTCGAAACGGCCCGCAACGTCGCCGAGCACCTCAGCGAGGTCCACGAGGCCATCCAGGACGGCGAGGGCGTCTCGGGCCCAGCCGCGAGACGTTTGATCAACGCCGCCGCCCAAGAACACCACCGCTTCGGCGGCCTCATCACCTCCGTCCGCCAGGCCAACGACCTGTTGGCCGACCCGACCCTGAACGTCTTCGAGAACAAGGAGGCATTCCTGTTCTGCAACTACGACCGGGCCAAGGCGCTCTGCCACCCCGGCCGCGGCGCGAAGAGCGAGGCTCCCAGCCTCGACCGCTGCAAGGTCAATTGCGCGAACATCGCCCGCACCGACACCCACGCCCACCAACTCCGGCAAGCAGCCGATGACTTGGGCGAGCAAGCCGCCTCCGGTCTGGTTCCCGAGCCACTGGCCGACCGGCTGCTGGAACGGGCCCAGGCCCTGAACGAGCTCGCCGACCAGCATGACCACAACCGCGTCACGGCAGCAACGGGGGCCGAGTTGTGAGCAACGACAACGAGAGGAAGAACATCCGGGCCGCGATGAACCGGCTTCTGGCCGGCACCCCACTGCGGTCCGACGGAGCCCTAACCGTCCTCGCGCTGGCCGCCGAGGCAGACGTGAAACGGCACGTTCTCACCCACCGGCACACCGACCTCAAGGACGAGTTCTACGCGAGGGTCCGAGCTCAGGGACAGATCCCCGACAGCGAGCGCAAGCTGCGGGCCGAGCTGAAGAAGACCAAGGAACGGCTGGCCGAGTTGATCGAGGAGAACAAGCGGCAACAGGCCGAGATCGAGACATTTGCCCGAGTGGTGAACGTCCTCACCGTTGAGAACCACCAGCTCCGCGGCCAGTCGGGGCATAAGCGAGCCCCAGTGGTGGCCTTGCGCCCGACCTCCGAGCCCGGCTCGTAGTTGCACCGCCTCGTCTCGTCCTGACCGCTGCGCGGTCAGGACGAGACCACAGGGCCTGTCGAGCACGAGCTCAATCAGAGGGCATGACGGGGGACCGCATGCCGAGCCATTGCGCGGCGTCCCAGGCATGGAACCGCTCTACCTCTATGAATCCCAGCTTCGCCGCGAGGCGCATCGAGCCGACGTTGGCAGTCTGGGTGTGGAGCACTACCGGCTCGCCGGGAAGGACGTCGTCGGCAGCCGAGGTACCTGGCTGGCGCTGGCGCCGTCAAACCGGGTCTTGAGCTCCTTTTGAGGGCCGGGCATGTGTGGTGAGGTGAGCGCATGCCCATTACAGGTGGTCTTGTCCCGCCATCCTCTCCCAGTGCTCCAGGTTGTGCTGGATGAGGAGCAGGTGGGGGTGGCCGTCGGTGAGTGTTCGTTTCAGATGGTTCAGCAGTTCTCTATTTTCGGCCGCTGCCCCGGCGGGATCTCCTGCCTCGCCGCGCCAGTGAGCGAGGCTGCCCCAGGCAGCGAGAGTATCGGGGTGATCCACGCCGAGCAGACGTCGGCGAAGGGTCAGGAGCCCAGCGTGTGTGCTCGCCTTCTCTGCCGCGCTCTGCGGTCTGTCTACATCCGCATCAGAGAAATGCCGCCGCCAGTACGCAAGGTCCGACTGAAGACTGATTGTGTCGGGATGCTCTGGACCGAGTACCTGCGTTGCGTGTGCCAGCAGTTTCTCGGTCAAGTCCATGCATCCTCGGATCTTGGTCCTTAGCTCCTTCGCGGTTTTCCAACGTTGGTAGTCGTCGAAGGTCGTAGCGAGTCCGTCCACGAGCAAGCGCTGCCCTCGTTTTACTAGTTCGGGACCGACGGCGTCGTTGGTGACACGGCGCACCAGCTGGTGAACCCTGACCACGCCACCGTCTTCGTCCATATCGTGGTCGACAAGGCTGAGACGGTGTAGCGCTCGTAGGGCTCGTGCGGCTTCCTCTGCGGTGACAGGAGGATCGTCCATCGAGTACTCAGCTCGACGCCTCCGCCGCCGGCGCTTTGTGAGTGACGCGCGTCGCCGTGGCAGGTATGCCAGGACCGACGGACTGGTCAGCACGATCTGAGGGACTCCGCCGCTCCAATTGAGAACGCTGGCGAGTTCGAGCATGGGGCGTGCCAGACCTGTTGGAGGGAGAGTGTCGGCCCGTTCGACCGAGACTGCCCATACGGCCGCAAGTGGGATCTGTTGCTCGTCGGGAAGTCGGTCCGGTGTGAGCGATTCCAGCGTCATGCTGTGGTTGGCCAGCCGGGATCGGTATGAGTGGATGCTGAGACCAGAGTCGATGAGGTACGCGGCGGCCTGGGCGAGCGCGAGGGGCAAGTACCCAAGATCTCTGGCCAGCGCTGATACTTCCGATGTCGCAGCGGGGTGGCCGTGCGCCGACAACCGAGCTGTGAGGTATGAGTGGGCCTCGGTCTGGGAGAAGAGGCCGACATCAATTCGCAGTCGCCCCTCTCCGGTCAGGGCAGCATCCCGCCGGCGCGTAGTCACCAGCGTCCGGCCGGATGGGCTGGAAGGTGGCCACAGCGTGTGGAGGTCGTCGGGATCGGCAACGTCATCCAGAACGATCAACCAACGGCATGGCCGGTGGCCACTTGTGGTGAGCCACGCCAGAAAGGTGCGCGCGGCAACTTCGACGTCATTCGGGTTGGCGCAGCAGAGCTCGATGCCAGCCTGGGCATAGGCACCGATGATCGACGAGCGGGAGCTCGCTGTCACCCACACCAGGACGTCGAGATCGCCGGCGGTCAACGAGCCACGGGCAAAGTCGGCGGCGAGTTGAGTCTTGCCCACTCCGCCCATACCGGTCAGAACCTGCCCCAAGATGGTCGTGCCGTTCGCTGCGACGACTGACCGGAGCTGGTCCCCGACTTCACGGTGCTGGAAGGAGAGAGCCTGCGTGGGTATCAACCCGACCTGGTGAGGCCAGGGGACTGGCTCGGTGGGCGCGCGTTGGTGGACCAGGGTGAGCCGATCGACATGTACCTCGTGGATGTAACCGGTATTGGCGAGTCCACCGTGCGACGCAGTCGCATCGCCGGTCTCGGAGACATGCACGCGCGCTGCGATTCCTCTGGAATCGGCTGACTTCGAGCCGCGATAGCCAGTAGTCGCGGCAGCACCCTCTGACGCCGATGCGCTCCCGGTCGCGGAAACCTGGACCTCGTCTTTGTCTTGTCCGTCCCCGCCTGATGAGCTCACTTTGGCCCTCTCCAGTCCCGGTGGAGCGTCAGCTGTAGTCGATTCCGCTCACGGCGCTGCTTCCTTCACCGGATGCCGTGGCATTCCCCGTTCTGTCGGCATTGGCCGAACCGGAGCCATCGCCGCCGGGACGTTTCACGCCCGTTACCGCCGTACCTCCACCCTCCGCTTGGGCCAGTCCCGTCCCCACAGCGGTGTCGTCCGCACGACTTGATGAGGGTTGCAGCAATGCCCAAACCAGGGCCGCGATACCCACAGCCGCTTGCACAGTGGCCCCCACGAGCTGCCCCATATTGGGACCGTCCAACAACCAGAGAAGCGGCGTTGAGACGATCCCGACTCCTGCGAGCACGATGATCGTGACTTTCCATGACCGCGACATGCCATCCCCCTGCTGCAACCACGCTCCCCGCCAGAGAGAGCGTTGCACCTTCACATGGTCCCCCACAGCCTCAGCTCTGACCAGCGAATCAAGAACGATGACTTCCTGCGAGCCTGTTGGCAGCCGCTGCGGTCCGCTATGCCACGCGCAGGCTTGGAAGCGCCAGGCAAGCGCGTGCCGAAACCGTGGACATCGGGCAGTTGGTGTCCTGGCTCAACAGCCGGAACGACTCAGTTCGCTGAGAAGGCGACTCGATTGAGTGAGACAGGACAGCGCCGATCTGATTTCGGGATTCGTGAATAGAACCACCCTCTCCGCTATTACGCGGAGTCACCTCAACAACCAACACCAGGAGTCAAATGAGAGATCGCTACAACACAGCCAGACTTGACAGGGAACTGGGATGCCCGTTCCACGGAAATGCGCAGTGGCGGCACATCAGGGACACATCCCCGTCCGAGTGGGCGGACGTCGTCGAATTCGACGCGGCCATCCGGCAGGGGAACGCCCGCGCCAACGCATCCGGTAACCGGCTGCTCGGCGAGGCGTTCCTCCACCGCTCCCGCGTCCCGCTGAGCCAGGCGCCGATCGACCACGTCACCGCCGCCGAACGGGCAGCCCTGCGCCTCGGCGAAGACGAGGCCGACGAGCTGGAGAACGGCGTCACGGACGGCTGCTCGCCCTGGTCCTGCCGCGGTGACGTCGACGCCGCGGTGCAGGACGACTTCGGGCTGGCCGCTTGATACTTGATCTCTTCGCGGGGCCAGGCGGCTGGAGCAGGGCACTGGGCACCCTCGGCGCCCAGGACATCGGCCTGGAATGGGACCAGTGGGCCTGCAAAACTCGAACTGCCGCCGGGCAATTGACGATTCAGACCGACGTGGCGATGTATCCGACATGGCCCTTCCTCGGCCGGACCCGCGGACTGATCGCGTCCCCGCCGTGCCAGGCATGGTCGATGGCCGGCAAACGCCTCGGGCTGATCGACCAGCCCCTGGTCCACCAAGCGGTCTCAGACCTCGCCGCTGGTCGCGACACCCGCGCAGCGCTCCTCGACGCCTGCCAGGACGTGCGCTCCTTGTTGGCCGCCGAGCCCATGCGCTACCTCCACGACCTGAATTCGGTCGGAGAACCGGAATGGGTCGCCATGGAGGAAGTACCCGACGTCCTCCCGCTGTGGAAGCAGTACGCAGTGATCCTGCGCCGCTGGGGGTTCTCCGTGTGGACCGGCATCCTCAACGCCGCAGACTACGGCGTACCCCAGACGCGGAGGAGGGCGATCCTGCTCGCCTCCCGCGTCCGCACCGCCCAGCCGCCCCCGCCAACCCACGCCCAAATCGAAGAACCCGAGGGGCTGTTCGGGCCGGGCCGCGCCCGCTGGGTCAGCATGGCGCAGGCCCTGGGCTGGGGAGCGACCGACCGGCCTGTGCCTACCGTCTGCGCCGGCGGTGGACCCGGTGGCGGCGCCGAGCCCTTCCCCTCCGGCTCCCGGAAGGCGTTGTCCACCGCCCGCGACCGTGGCACCTGGACACCTCACCCGGACACCCCCCACCAGTCCTCCGGCCGGGAAGGAGCCGAGCCTGCCGGTCACTCCGGCGCCCAGGACGAACAGGCAGCGGGCCGTCGCGTGCCGGTGCCTGACTGGTCGTGGTCCTTGCGGAGCAACAACCAGGCCCACGCCACCGTCCGGCCCCTGTCCGAGCCGGCGGGAACGCTGTTCTTCGGGCACCGCTCGAACGAATGCACCTGGGTAGCCGAACCCGCTGCGCCGCTGGCCGGGGACGCGGAGTCGCCCGTCGTCCCGGCGCCGATCCGGATCACTGCCCAGGAGGCGGGAGTTCTGCAGACCTTCCCCTCCGACTACCCCTGGGCCGGCAACAAGGGCCAAGTCTTCAGCCAGATCGGCAACGCCGTACCACCCCGCCTCGCTGCCCACCTCCTCGCCCCGCACCTCGGCAAGACCCTCACCCCCGACGACTTCACCCTGGCCGCCTAATGCCCGACCCCACCGCTTCGTACGAGGGCGACGACCTGGACGACCTGCCACCGCCACAACCCGTGCACTACGCCGAACAAGCCCTGCTCGGCGCCCTCCTGCTCGAACCACACCGGCTCGACACCATCGGCCACCTGGAGCCACACCACTTCGGCAATCACGCCCACAACGCCCTGTTCACCGCCATACGCACGGTCTCGTCCCCCGACCCGAAGCAGCACGTCAAGGACACGGCATGGCTTGGCGCCGTACTGGCCAAGGCGCGGCACGAAGCGCCGGGGCTGACCGCCTCCTACCTGCACACGCTCATCCAAAGCTGCCCCCGGCCCCAGCACGCCACGGCCTACGCGGGCATGATCCGCGCCGATCACGCCCGCCGGACGCTGCGCGAGCACGCCGACCGGCTGTGCCAGACCGCCACCGACACCACCCTGCCGAGCCCGGCGACCACTGTCCTCGCACAAGCCGATGCCCTGAGCCGCTACCTCGACGAACTCACCACGCACTTCGCCGCGCACCCCGGCTCCCTGCCCCGCACCCCTGCCTCACCGCCGCCACCGCGGCAGACCGGCGAAGGAGCCCTCGACGAGGAACATCTGCTGCTCGCCACCGCGACCGCCCACCCGGATGACCTCCACCTCATGCGGTGGCTGCAGCCAGAGGACTTCGCGCTCCCCCTGCACGGACAGCTCTACCGGTGCCTGACCGCCCTCGCCCGCCGCGGTGACGCCGTTGATCCGGTAACGGTCCTGTGGGAGGCCCAGCACCAACAGCTGCTCACCGCACAAGTCACACCAGCCGACCTGATGGCCCTGGTCTCCGATCCCGTCGGCCTGCCCGACTACTGGGGCGAGAGGATCTTGCGACGGGCCTTGCTCGGCCAGGCACACGCCGTTGGACTGCGACTGGGCGTACTGACCGACGACCAGGCCAACACCATCCATCAGCTCATCACCGGAAGCCGCCGCGCACTCGCCGGCCTGTCCGCCGTACGTAGCCGGTGGCAGCACGCCACCTCACCCACACCGGAGAGCCAGCCCTCGCGCACCAAGTCGTCGGCGGCGCCCCGAGCTGGTCCGCCGCGGACCACGGCTCCACCGCCACCCACCGCACGCCTCACCCGGCTGACCGCAAACCCGCCGGTGGCCGGGCCCCTTGGTCCGGCCACCGGCAGAAAGAGCACCTCTTGGTGACACCGTCATCCATCGACGCGCACGTCCGCCTCGATACCCACCCCACGCACCCCAGCGCTGTAGTTGCCACTCCGACCGGCGCCCAGGCCCACATCCCCCACATGAGCCTGGAAGCCGCCGACTGGCACGTTGTCGCCAAGAACACCTTGGTCCTGGCGCACATCGACCACGAGGAGCCCTACTGGGCCGAGGACGCCGCCCGGGAACTGATCGCCTCGGGGATCGCCGTCGAGATCACGCCCAGGCTCCGGGAAGCCATCAACGAGGAATGGACATGGGCTGACTACCCCATGCACTGGTGCACCCGCACCGAGATCCGGGAGGTCTCCGCCGAGGCCCAAAAGATCTTTGACGACATCCGTCACGGTCTCCTCCTCATCCACGCCCACGCCCACGATGGCCACGCCACCGTCGCGGTCGGGACCTACCTCAACACCGGCAAGAGCGTCTACCTCCACGGCGAGAACCACCTGCGGCAGGTCGCCGACACCTTCGACTCACCCGCCAAGGCTCTGGTCGCCTTCGAGCGGCTCCACGGCGACACCATGCACCCGGGCCCCGCACCTTTGACCGACACCGAGCGCGCCGCTGCCGAAGCCCGGACCTCCATCGGCACACCGCCTGCCGAGCCCGAGCATCCCCGCCCGGAGCCGGAGACCGTACCGGCCTACGCCGCCGATCCCGGCGACCACGACGCCCTCCTCGACGAATTCCTCGACACGCACGGCGACTGGTAGAAGTGGCGCACCGGGTCAGACGAGACCACCCACGCCATCCACGAATCCCAGACCCTGCGCATCGAGCCCCTCCACGAAGCCCCCGCCCACGAGACCGCCTGGACCATCGCCGCGTACGAGACGCCCGTCTCGGACCGCATGTGGCACCTCACCGCGACTGGGGCGACACCCGCCCCCGTGCTGCAGGAGCTGCTGAACCACCTCGCCGACGGTGACGGATGGGACACCGCTGTCGGCCTCGCCGTGGACGAGAAGTCGGTCACCGCCGCCACCAAGCCGCTCGTTGAAGCCGGCTGGAAGCACACGGTCGACGGGCGCTTCATCCGTTGGACGAACCCGTCCCAGGACGCGGGCGTGCAGTTCGACGTCTTCGCAGCCCAGAAGCCGAGCAGTGCCCTCGCCACCTGGACCATCTGGGCGGGCCCAAGCGTCGACCAGCCCACCTGGGCACTGCACGCCTCACCCCACACGCCGGCTTCAACGCTCGCCGACCTGGCTACAGAACTCGCACACGGCACTGGAACCCGCCATCACGGGCCCCGTTCCAGTGCGCCCCGGCAGCCGCCCCCAGCGAATGCGAAGCTACCCGCCGCTGCCCCCACCGGCCCCGGGCTCCCAGCCCGCCGACTCCGCTGAGCCTTCGCCCAAGGCCGCAGAACCTGCGTTGGCGGCTCACCAGTCCGGACGCCATAGGATCGGCGCCCTGGCGCAACCGGCTACCTCAATGAATGGGGCAACCAATTGCCCTATCCCATCTTGTACGGCACGCTCGTGATGAATTCGGCGTCGCGAAATGCCGTGCCATCATCGGCGACCCGCCCGGCACAGCTCAGCGCCCGGCCTCTCGGCAGACCAGGCGTTGAACTCCCCTCAGATGGTGCGCCGCAGTAGGACTATCACTGTGGCATCGTCGCGGTATCCATCATTCCCTCCGCCATGATGCTGGGCCGCGCTTCGGATGACCGAAGTGACCACGCTCAGCGCCTCCCGTGCAGGGAAAGGACCTTCACTCTTCGGTGCACCCTCGCCCAAGCGTCTGGCCCGTAGGGTCGAACCAGCGGCCGTGTACGGCAGAGGAGCGCCCATGAAGCGCGGGCGGGCAACGGAGCTGCTCTACGAGATGCTCGACAGACTTCAGGAGTCACACGCCGGAGGCCAGCATAATCGCCAAAGCCGTCCCCATCCTGGAGCGGCAACGCTGAAGAAGTTCACCGATCATTCAATAACTATTTCAAATCGTTCTTCTATTGCAGCGCATTCGGCAAGACGGCCGACACTCCGGTACGAGACCGCCAAGTTCCCATAGGCATTTACCGTAAGAGGATGATCGATCCCTAGCAGGCGTTCATAGGCATCCGCAACCTGCTCTTCGATCGAAATCGCCTCAGCAAGCCGCCCGGCCTTCCAATAGCTGGTGGCCAGGTTGCCGCGCGCCAGGAGCGCGTGCGGGTGCCCATTTCCAAATATCTCCTCAAATGCGACAGCGACCCGTTCCTGAATTTCGATCGCCTCACCGACACGTCCGATCTGACGGTAGACGACAGCGAGGTTCGCGTAGGCGATGAGACACTCAGGGTGATCTTGCCCGAGCGCGTTCCCGAACCCACGGGCGACATAGTCCATCAGGGCAATACCGTCATCAATACGGCCAGCGGCACAATAGGATCGGGCCAGGGCGGCCCGACTATTGAGAGTTTCAGCGTGATCGGGACCGAGTTGCCGCTCGCGGGCATCGGCGACTCGCTCTTCGAATGCAATCGACTCTCCCAAACGCCCTGCAGCCTGGTAGGCGGAAGCCAGATTCAGGGACGCAGTGAGTGTTTCAGGGTGGTTGACACCAAACACCTCATCAAATCCGGCGACAGATTGTTCCAGCATTTCGATGGCATCATGATTGCGACCTGCCAAATGATAGTGCGCGCCAAGGTTGCTGCAAGCAATCAGGGCCGCAGGGTCGCGCGACCCCAGAGCTAGTGCATATTTCGCGGCAACTATTTCCAAAATTTCGATTGCAGGACCCAGTTGCCCCACGTGGCCATAGGCAGTAGCGAGATTATTAAGGCAGTTGAGGAGTTCTGGCGAGTCGCCCCCATGTACCTTCTCCAGCTTTATTGCATTGCGCTCCAGTAGCACGATCGCCTTGTCGCCATTTCCGGCACTCCGGCAGGAAACTGCAAGATTTCCGATCGCCGTGAGAGTATCTGGGTGATTGCGCCCCAATCGCCGTTTACGTTTCTTGGCGACTTGCCGATGGATATCTACAGCCTCTTCGAGAAGACCTGCTCGCCAACAGGCGGTAGCTAGCTTGTCGCGCACTGACAGTGTCGCGAGGTCGTTCTTCCCAAGCAATTGCTCGTACTGGCAGGTGAGGCGACGCCAGTAATCGAGTGCGGCGGGATACAGGCCAGCCTCAAGAAGGCTAGGGCCTGTCCGGTGGATCATGTGACTTCTCACGCTCTGGCCCGTTGGCATGTTCATGGGGCGGGGAGATCTTACGAACGGGGAGTGGGCCCGGTTGAAGCCGCATCTGCCGAAGTCCGGGCAGCGCGGTGGCCGTTGGGTCAGTCACCGAAGGGTCATCAACGGGATTCTGTACCGGAACCGGACTGGGGTGCCGTGGCGGGACCTGCCTGCGCGTTTCGGGAAGTGGAAGACGGTATACGAGCGGCACAGACGTTGGTCGGCGGACGGCACGTGGGACAAGATCTACGCGGCCGTCCTGGCCGACGCGGATGCCGAGGGCCGCATCGACTGGTCGATGGTGAGCGTGGACTCCACCACCTGCCGGGCCCACCAGCACGCCGCGGGAGCACGCAAGAGATCCCCGCGGGTGCCGGGAAAAGACGCACGCCCCGGCAGCACCGCCCCGATGAGGGACTCGGACGCTCTCGGGGCGGTCTCACCTGCAAGATTCACCTCGCAGGGGAAGGCGGACGCCGCCCTCTGGCCTTGCTGATTACTCCGGGCCAGTGGGGCGACGCCCCGCAACTCATCCCCGTCATGGAACGCATCCGTGTCGGCCGGCTCGGCGGCGGACGCCCCCGCACCCGACCGGACCGCCTTGGCGGCGACAAGGCCTATTCCTCCCGGCGTAACCGCCGCTACCTGCGGCGACGGCAGATCAAGCACACCATCCCCGAGCCGAAGAACCAGCGGGCGAACCGCCAACGCCGCGGCAGCAAGGGCGGACGGCCCGCCGGCTTCGACAAGACGATCTACAAGCGCAGGAACGAAGTGGAGCGGACGATCAATGCCCTCAAGAACTCCCGGGCCGTGGCCACGAGGTTCGACAAGCGCGCCTACGTCTTCCACGGCACCGTCACCGTTGCCGCGATCCGACTGTGGCTCAGGACGTGATCAGGCGGCCGGGATTCAGAGCCACCGCTGTGCCGACTCGACGCTGTCCCCGACACTGGTGTTGAACGCAAGGGCGGCCTGGGGCGCATGGCGCCGGATCAAGTTCACGATCTGTTCGAAGAGCGGAAGCAGCGGCTCGGTCTTGCGGATCCCGCCGCCGACGACCACGACATCCCACGGCTGCTTGGTCAACGATGCGACGAGGGTAGACTCGGCCGATTCGTCGAACACGATCAGCGTCATGGCCGCGTCGATGCCGTGCTCACCGAACCGGGCCAGCTCCGCATCGAGCGCCGCACGAAGAGCCTCTCCGTCGACGCCAGGTATCGCTTGCGGGTCGTAACCAACAATAAGTGCAGAAGGCATGCGGCCAACCTACCGAGCCCTGCCCGAACATGATCCGTCGGACAGGCCCTAGGCCGGCGCCGATGTACCGCGACGCGGAACGCAACCGCACGCCCTCAGAGGAAGTGCTGTGGAAGGGCACCATGCAGGCCGGAGACCTCATGCACATCCCCCGCGGCTTCTGGCACACCGCCACCCGCCTCGGCTCCGGCAGCAGTGGTCACTCGCTGCACGTAACGTTCGGGTTCACCAGACGAACCGGCGTCACGTGGGCGAACTTCCTCGCCGACGCAGCCCGCGCCGATGAGGCATTCCGCCAAAATCTGGAGAGTGCGGAAGGAGCCGCGCACAACGTGCTGGCGGACAAGCTCAGCGCCCTGGCCGCCGGTTACAGTCCCGAGCGCTACCTGGACGAACTGAGGTCCAGTACCCCGCCCGCACGCCACCTGCCGCACGTGGCCGCCCTCGGCCGGCCGGATGGAGTCGCGGCCGTCACCGAGTTCGCACCCTCCATCGTCCGATCCGGTGACAGGGTCCAAGTCTGCGGCGGCGCCAAGCGACTGACCTTCCACGAGCGCGCAGAACCGAGCCTCCGAACGCTCCTGTCGTGCCACCCGGTCTACCTCGACGGCGCAACCGACGACATCACCACTCTGGCCGACCTGCTGATCACGGAGGGGCTGTGCGAACCGCTGACGGAAGAATCGTCCTCGGGCTACACCGATCTGGTCACGCCCGTGACCTACTCGAAGCAGCCGCCGACCTCGGCATAGGACGCATCGACACCGCATCCAACTATCTTCGCCATCGCTCCCACGAGGTCCTGAAGACAACGGCTGGTGACCTGCTGGCGAACTTCTCGGTGTCCACCAAGGTTGGATTCTTCCCCGAGGGCCACAGCCTCGATCCCGCCCGGCTACAGATCGCCGTCGAGCAGGTAGCCAAGGACCTCGGGCGCGAGCCTGATCTGGTGTTCCTCCACAACCCGGAGCACTCGGCATCCGACACCGGGAGGCTCGGGCCGGCGTGCGCAGCCCTTGCCCACACTGCGCGAGCGGGGCTCTGCGGTTCCTGGGGCGTCTCGACCTGGGATCCGGCAGTTGCCTGGGCCGGCATTGCCGGGTGTCTGATCGCACGTGAAGGCCGGCAAGAGCTCCGGGTATTGCGGGTCCGAGGTCACAGTTACGGCCGCGGCCGACGGCCGGTCCGTGATGCGGCAGTTGATGCTTCGATCATGACCCAGATGTCGCCACACGTGGTGCCGGCTCCCTGGCGTCAGCTTTGTCGCGACAGGCATCGGCTACGGAAACACCAGGGCCCTGGACGTCTGCCTAGCCACCGCCACGCTCCAGCCGGCCATCACCGGCAAAACGGTACCCACCCTTGCGTATTCATCGGACAATCGGCCGCATGGTCTTGTCATCTCCCGTACGCCTGTGGCTCCTCCCCAACGCCGCTCTCCTGACCGCACTCTCCGTCTGGGGCATCGTCCGCTATCCGCATCTGCCGAGCCGGATACCGCAGCACATCGGCACCGATGGGGTGGACGCCTGGACGAACCGGTCTATCGGTAGCGCCTTCGTCCTCGTATTCGTGCACATCGGCGTAACTGTTCTGCTGACCGCCTGCGCGGAGCTGACACTGCGGGTTACTCCCAGCGCCGAACTCCCGGACAGCGTTGCGCCCTTCGGCAACGGGCTCGTGAGGTCGTCGCTCAACCGGCCTCGCACACGCGCCTCTGCCCTCTGGACCGCCCGGGCGTTGTTGACACTCAACGCCTGCGTGGGCATGTCGTTCCTGATCGGCTGCGCAGTCTTGTGGCGTTCGGCGCCGGAGCCAGAGGTATCCGGCTGGCTGTTCACCGCGATGATCGCGCCGATCCTCGCCGGGACTGCTCTGACGGTGGCATCCACCGTTCGCGACCGCCGAGCACCTGCACACTGAGCTTCAAATGGTTTCCGCCCTGACCATCCAATGCGAAAGTTCACTCCCCTCACCTCAGTCCGTCCCGGGACAACAGCCTGTCGGCGCAGTGACCCCTCATGCACGCAGGCCCAAAGACCAGTTGACGTTGAACGGCACAGTGCTCCCGTAGGTCATGCGGCACCAACGTGTATTGGCCAAGTGCGTGCGATGAGACGGGTGTTACCAACAGTGCCAACGATCCGCAGCTGGCGGCAAGGCACCCGGATGCGTCCCGCTGTGCAACGTGCGTGTGATCGCTGCAGCGATCACACGCACCGAAAGGGATGGTCGGGGGCTGAGAGAGACACGGCATGAGCTGCATCCCTCACGCTCGGTACAGCTTCCGACATCGAATGCATTCGATCACGCATGCGAACCGCTATGGCTTTAGCGAATTTTTGATACTTGAGTGGCAAAAGTGGCTGATATCGACTCAAGAGTTCCACCTTGTCGAGGAATTCGAGATTCCGTTCGATCTCCCGCTGTACGGTCATTTCTGTCCGTGACCGCTGATCACGGTGAGCAATAAAACGGAATCATCGAATCAGCTACAAGGGAGTTACACATGCTCAGACGCACAAGTGTCGCCATCGCTGCTGTGACCGCACTCGCCGTGAGCGGTGTCGCCGTCCAGGGAGCCATGGCCACACCCACCGCGCCGCGCACACATTCCGCGGAGGCATTAGCCGGCGTCGGTACTGCGAAGGATGGTCGCGCCCTGTTCGAAGGCCTTGCCTTCGCACAGGGGCGGGTGGCAGAAGAACTGGGCAAGAGCGGCAAGTTCGTAGACATCGCCACCCTCCGCACGAAGAACAGCACCCCAGAGCAGCGGAAGGCCGCCGCGTCGCTTCTCGACACCATTCAGAAGCAGCACCCGCAGTTCTTCAGCAGCTTCTCCACCAAGCTCCGCTCCGGAGACCCGCGGAAGGTGGAGAGCGCCGCCACCGAGGCCGCTGGCATTCTGAAGTCCCTCGCGACGAAGAGTTCCGCCGCCGTCGCTGAGGCCGGCACAGGTGCCGGAATGTGCGCCACTGTGGTGCTCGCAATCAACGTGCTCATCGCGATCAACCTGGGCGGTGTGGGCAACGTGTCGGTCGCCTTGAATGTGCAGGCGTGGAAGGCCGCGGTGACCACGGTCCACTTCTGGACCGCGCCTCCGAACGGTTCCAGCTCCCTGTCCAGAGACCAGGAAATCGCCCTGTTGACGAAGACTCTGGCTGCCTGAGCCAGTCCCGCCAAGGGGTCCTCCCTGCTCGTCAGGGAGGACCCCGGCTCGCTCCGGATTTCGCCCTGCCACCGTTCTTCGCGTCACAACGCCCTGAAGTTGGGACCCCGAGACTCCCATGCGCATCACAAAGAGAATTCACATCACAACGGCCGGCGAAGCGCCTCATTCGGCCGCAGTGCCACGGTCATGGGTATCGACTATTGCCGCCCTATGGGTAGTCGTGTCCTTGTACGTGGCACAGAGCTTCGTTCCCCACAATGTACTTTCCCTGCCCGCGCAGGACACTGCCCGCACTGTGGCGACAGTGGCAGCCCCTCAAGGATGGGCTTTCTTCACCAAGTCCGCCAAGGACCCCGTGTATGAGCCCTATCACTCATTCGGAGATTCCTGGAAGTCGGTCTCTCTGACTCCGCATGCCAAGGCGTCGAATGCTTTTGGCTTTGATCGCGCCTCGCGCTCCCAGGGCATTGAAGTCGCTCTGATGCTGCACCAGAAAAATGTCAAATGGACCTCTTGCGAGAATTCAAGCACCATTCACGACTGTCTTGAACTCGGAGCAAAGAAGGCAACGAAGGCCACCAACCCTTCACCTTCGCCCACCCTGTGCGGCAACGCGGCTGTGGTGGAGGAACGCCCGGTCCCTTGGGCCTGGCGTGACCTGTCCCCTGAGCGCCACACGCCCGAACGAGTTGCTGTCTGGAGTGTGAAGTGCCCATGAGCAAGGAGTACCGAGTCGCGCTGCCGTGGACCAACGTCTATGGGCTTGCTCGAACGCTCGTCGCGCTGGGAACAGCAGGAACTCTGGCAGCCTCGAGCTCCGAAACGCTGTTCCGGCCCGTGGCCACAGTCGGTGAATACCCACTCTGTAACTCCACAATGGCTGCGAGCGTCTTCTGCCTCTCGCCGCACAACGCCACCCACCTGTCCTGGATCAAGTGGGCATGCGTCATCATCCTGCTCATCACTGCTTCAGGATTCCTCCCCCGATACACCGCCCTGCCGCACGCCTACATCAACTACAGCGTGTTCTCCGGGATAGCCATCTCCGACGGCGGCGACCAAATCGCCTTGATCCTGTCCATGCTGTTCGTACTCCCAGCCTTGGGGGATACTCGCCGGTGGCACTGGCAGCCGCCACCCAGGAAACCTCCCATCACGCGCACCACGAGAGTACTTGCACTTGTTGGCATCAGCGGCCTGATGATGCTGCGGCTGCAGATGGTCGTCGTCTACCTGCAGGCCGTCATAGCCAAGCTTCCCCACACGGAATGGCAGGACGGCACTGCCATGTGGTACTGGGGAAGCAATCTGGACTTCGGGCCGGCCCCATGGCTCGATTGGCTGGTCGCCCCCATCATTGCCACCCCCATCGGCGTGGCGCTGATGACCTGGGTTCCCTTGTGTATCGAGGGATTCCTGGCAGTCTCACTTCTGCTGCCGCAGCGGCTCCGATGGTGGGCGATGGGCGCAGGAATAGCATTTCACCTGTCTATCGCTCTCATGATGGGACTGTGGAGCTTCGCCCTGGCAATGACAGGCGGCATCCTCGTTCTCTGCCTCCCTCTGGGGGCAACAATGCGAGTCCGTACCCACACTCGCCCGGAGAGCGAAGAGCCCCAACTCCCGGCAGCCGCTAAGGAACCCGTGCCGCCGCTGCAGCACCGCTGACGCGAATTGCCACAAGCGAAGCCCCGCGGCGGTACCAGCTCATGCCCGTTCCCCAGTCGGCTGGCTGAGGAGGCCCGGAGACGATTGGTCTGTGAGCAATCTTCGAGACGTCAAGAAGCCCGAGAGCCTCGGCCTTGCGTCGGTCCGGCATGAAACCAGTCGCCAGGGATAAGCATGGCCCGGCCGCCGAAGCGGACCGGGCCATGCTTGCGCCCCGTTCGATGGGGCTCATGATCCTTCATGCACGAGATTGGTAGCTGTCCGAGACCAGGGCCAGCAGGTCGTGCTCCTCGAGCCCAATGCCCTGAGCAAGCCCGACGAGCTGACGGCATGTCTCCACCACAAGGGCACGATCACCGGGCGATCGGCCGCTGACGACTGCGCCCCGGCCGCGGCGCAGTTCGATGAGGTTCTCCTGCTGGAGCAGCTGGTAGCCGCGCAGAACGGTGTGCATGTTGACGTTCAGGGTGCCGGCCAGCGCTCGGGCGGCCGGCAGCCGTTCTCCTTTGTGGAGCTTGCCTTCAGCCAGCGCCCGGCGTACCGAGGCGGCGATCTGCTCTGCCAGAGGAACTGACGAGCCGTGATCGATGGTCACCAGCATGTCATTGGCTTCCTGATTTCTGCGGCAGGTAGGAGTTGAGCAGCGCAGCGGCCGATTCGGCGTCGTCGATGGTGATGACGAACTGCGTGCCGTTGGCGAGTGAGAGCCACAGGGCATCCCCGCCACGAAGGGAGATTGCGCTGAGGCCCGGGTTCCACCGGTAGCCCCAGCCGCCCACTTCAGTGGCGCGCGTCCACTGTGCTGTCGCTTGCTTGATCCGGTGCAGGGGGAACCGGCGCCGCAGGACGGGCAGTAGTGCCGACGCCACCATGACGCCCCGCTGGTCGACGGTGACCCTGATCGCTCCCGTCACCAGGAAGGCAGCGGCTACGGTCAGCAGCCATAGGCAGAGGGTGCGGTATTCCGGATTGATGAGGGCGATGGTCAGGAGGCCGATAGCCAGCACGGTGCCGGTGGCCAGCATCCATCCGCAGAAGAGGGACCGGCACCAGACGACTACTCGCCCGGTATCGCTGCGGTCTACCGGTTGGTCCTTCACGAACGCCTCCGGCTGAGCACCCAGCCTATGGCGGCGGCAACCCCACCAACTCCGACTGCGATGGCGAACTGGTACGGGGGGAGCGATGTTGCCTGGCTTCCGGAAGACCGCGTGTTCGCCTGCATGTCTGCGATGAACCCGTACGCGGTGGCAGCGGCCAGAGCCCAGCAGAGGACAACGAGGGACCGTTGCCCGCCTGTCCTGTTCTTGATGGAGAAGGCAGCTACGAGCAGACCGACGAGCTCGACTACGAAGATCAGGCAGTACTTTGCGAGCGCTGAGCCAGGTGAGCTGAAGCCGTTCGCGGTGCCGTCGGCGGTGAAGTGGGTGGCTATCTTGCTGGGCAGCGCGTCATGAAGCACTGCGAACGCTAAGGCGACTGCGGCTGCCCCCGCCACGAAGGGGGCAGCCACTAAGAGGGTTCGCCTGGCGGCTCCCACCTCGGTTTCGCGCTGTACGGGCATGGCGTACGTCTCCATTCGTCGTATTGTGCGCATCAGTCTAGAACAATGCGCCACTTCCTTCAATACTCTCCACCGGAGAAGTCTGCTCGTCACGCCCCTGCGGAACCGGTCACTCCCGCGGCTGATCAAGCCACCCCCTTCCCCATTGCTCGATTGCCCGCGTAGGGAGTTGTAGCGTCAATCCGCCCTCCCAGAACCGCCGTTGGTCAGCCAACGCGGAGGGAAATGCGCCCAACGGAATGATGTCTAAATCGCACCCTGACATCGCTCTTTCGGCACTGATGAGGCAGCCATGCCCTGCTCGTCAACGCAATACGAGCCAGACCACTGGAAGGCCAAATGAAAATTAAGCGTGTCGCAGTCGCCATCGCCACCTGCACCGCTCTCGGAATAGCCGGAACAACGACTGCAAGCGCCTTTGCCGTCGCCTCAACTCCTTCGTTAAGCAGCCAGAGGAACGCGTTAGTGGATCACACTGAAGACGGCCGCGCCATTTTCACCGGCCTCTTCCTCAAACAGGGGAGGTACTCGGAACAGCTCGCTAGGAGTGCGGCTGCGACGACTGGGATCGACACTGGAAAGCACCAAAAGTTTGATTCGAAGCAGGTCGACAGACTGCTCAACAGCATCGCAAGGAATAACCCAAACTTCTTCACCGTCTTCTCCCGAAAGGCTCACTCCGGGAATCCGCGCCTGGTGAGGCAAGCGATCGGGGAGGCACACGACCAACTGGGCACCGTTCGCAAGCAGTCAATGGATGACACCGGGAAAGGCACCGGATCCTGCCTTGTACTGGCAGTCTATGCCGCAGTGGTGAAGTGGAAGGTTATGTACTGGGCTCCCCAGTCCAGTGCTGCTGCTGACCCACTGGAAAACGACCAAGCTGTAGCGGAATTGACGCAACGTCTCGCCGCTGCCTGACGCCTGATTTCGCTTCCTATCTCTAGGCGTTTTGTCCGAGTACAGGAAGCATTCCGACTCAGTGACAGCTGGTTCTGAGGACCTGCTTGTTCCGCCATAGCGCAACCGTCCGCGGCGCGCTGTCCGGCCGGACGGAGACTGGACAGCGCGGCCCGGCGCTTGTCGCGGCGCCTGGCGGGAAATTCTGCTAGGTGTGGCCTCCGTTGCGAGCGCACCCGGCGGGCACAGGGCCAACAGCGTCCTTAGCGGTTGGCGACGAGGGCCTCGGTGCGGATCGTCTCCTCGTACTGCCCGGCCGAATAGTGCCTCAGCAGCGCCCGCGCAGGTCTTCCTCATTGGGTGACGGGCTCCCCTTCACAGCTGACATCCCTGCGAGGACCGCGAGATTCGCCCTGGTGGGACATGCCCGATAGGGGAGGGCGGGTGAGTGAGATACCCCAGCCCCCCGTTTTGACGATGACGGCCGTCAGCACCATCGAGGTCACCGACCAGCACGACGAGGACAGCCCAGACTCGTGGGCGGTGATCGAGACCGCCGAGCAGGGGCAGCTGCTGGCCCTTCTCGCTGACCGAGGGCACCTCGCTGCCGTCCGGACAGCCCGGCCCCGGACGCCTGGCGCTCACCGACGACGAGATCGCCACCTACCGCGCCCGCGATGCCAACCTGTCTGCCGCCAGCCGGTGACCAACGGTCAGGCAGCGCAGGTCACCAACTGGTGGCAGGTCCGCCGCCAGCAGGTCGTCCCGGCTGGTGACGCATACCTTCGCCAGCTGGCCGGAACGGGTCAGCTACGAAAGCAACACCGGGATCTGTGCGTTCTGCTGGAATAGTCCTGAACCAGGTGAGCGTGCCGAGCGAGCCGTGTGCCAGGCGTCCTCTCCGCGCAGGCGGAGGTGAACCGGCCACGCGGTAGGCCGCCGCGGTCTGCGGGTTGTCCTCTCCGCGCAGGCGGAGGTGAACCGGCGAAACCGTCATCGTCACCGCCGCCGAACTCGTCCTCTCCGCGCAGGCGGAGGTGAACCGGTGTCTCGCGCACCGTGTCGCGGGGCGCCCGGGTCCGTGCTCTCCGCGCGAGCGGAGGTGGGCCGACCCGATCGCAGGACGGCGATCACCGACTGGTGTGCTCTCCGCGCGAGCGAAGGTGGGCCGGCAGACATCCTCCGGGCAGTCACCGAGCACGAGTGCTCTCCGCGCGGGCGGAGGTGAACCGTCACGTGACGTTGCAGCCGCCCCAGTTCCGGCGTGCTCTCCGCGCAGGCGGAGGTGAACCGGCCGGGGCGTCACCATCGCCCCCCTCCGAAGTCGTCCTCTCCGCGCAGGCGGAGGTGAACCGGCCATCCGCCCCCACGCCGCCGAGCTTTTCAAGTCCTCTCCGCGCAGGCGGAGGTGCGCGGTCACGTGGGTCGGTCAGTGCCTGCGAGAGGCCGTGCGACCCCGAAGGCCGGCCCCGGCCCTCCCCGGTGCTCTCCGTACGAGCGGAGGTGGGCCGTTCACCGAGTGGATCGGGCTGTACGCCCGCGAGTGCTCTCCGCGTAGGCGGAGGTGGGACGCAGGGCCAGGACGCGTGGGCGCGGGCGTATGTGTGCTCTCCGCGCAGGCTGAGGTGGGCTGATTCATGGCGTGGCCGTCAAGTTGGAGTTGAGGGGCTCTCCACGCAAGGGGCAGATGGACGACGCCGATTGCTTCGAAGCAAAGCAACATAGCGCGGGATCGCCGGTTAGCCAAACCGGCGGTCTCGCGGATCATTAGTAGTCCACCGCCAGTACTTGACCACCCGTCGAAGGGAACCGCCGAGACGGCCATCAATGCAACTTGCTCCACGCCCTTCAGCGCTCTATACAGCCGCGTACACCGTAAGGAACAGGTAACTTGCACCTCCCGATCCCATGAGGCACATATCTGCACCCCAGGTCGATCGCGCCGAAAAAACCAGAGCGCCACATTTCCCTGGGGCAACCCGGAAAAGAGGTCGACCCGCATTGGGTTAGCCCACTCATCGACGTCGACCTCAGCGCACAACGAGAGCCGCACTCTTATGGCAGTTTTAAACCGTATTTGCTGCGCGTAAGCAATACCATTTTTTACACCGGAGAATCTGAAGTGCACGAACTTACTAACGAGACGCAAGGCGCCCGGTATAGCCCTACGAGCATCCGCGCCACGTGGGACGGAACGGGGAGTGTGAAGGACGCTTCCAGGGCATTGGGGTTCTCGCGGGCGAAGGGGTACGACCTGGTACGTCGCGGGGAGTTCCCGTGCCGTGTGCTGCGTATCGGCCGTAGCACACGTGTCGTCACCGCGTCCCTGCTCCGCGTGCTCGAAAGCGGAGAGCCGGAGTACAGCGGCGGCCACACCGGACACTGCACGTCGTAGTGACCCGCCACACATGACCTTCCGCGGGAACAAGCCGACGTGGCTTGCTTCACGAGAACGGGTTCTCGCGAGCAGAAAGCCCTACAGCACCAAGAGCGGCGCGGTCGAGAAGGCCGTGGCCGAACACATCCGGGACGCCTTCAGCAAGCCCGGGAACACCTTCCCCAAAAAGGCGCGGGCAGGAATGTCCCCAGACACGACATCCCCCTGAACCGCCTGTACCACGACGCCAAGCCCAGGTCCGACAACCGCGCGGAGGCCATCAAGGCGTGCAAGGCACATTGAGGAACCGGCTACAGCCAGGGAGGCAAGGTGGAGTGCGACGAGTACCCCTTCGCCGCCACCTATAAGTCGGCGTGTGGGCAAGGACGGCCAGGGTGCATGCGACCACTGGCGCGGGGATCCCGCAAGCGCTCATCCCGGTGCGAACGTTCGGATGGCTTAGGCCACTTCGCGGGGCCCGATGCCAGGCCGGACCAGGTTGAACACTTCTCGGGCGGCGTAGCGTTTGAGACAGCGGATGATCTCGCGCCGGGTCTTGCCCTCCGCGATGCGCCGCTCGTAGTAGTTGCGGGTGCGCGCATCGAACCGGAGCCGTGACTGCACGATCCGATAGAGGGCAGCGTTGGCCTGCCGGTCGCCACCGCGGTTGAGCCGGTGGCGACGCTGACGACCGGAGGAGTGCTCGACGGGGCTGACCCCGCAAAGCGCCGCGAACGCCGCTTCGCTCCGCAGGCGTTCTGGGTTGTCCCCCATCGTGATCAGCAAGGTGGCGGCACTATCCGGGCCGATCCCCACCGGGACAAGCAGCTGTGGAAAGTGCCGCTGCACCAGCCCAGCCAGGCGCCGCTCCAGGTCACGAATCTGCTCGGTCAGCTGATCGATCCGCTGGGCCAACAGACACAGGGCGATACGGGTGGCCTGCTCCACGGCATCCTTCTCCCCGTCGTCACCCTCACGAATTTCGAATTGCCCGCAAGTGCGGACCAAGGCCGGAGTCTTTAGACCGGCCAGTTGCTCGCGCAGATCCGGATCGGCGGTGACCAGGACCGCCTTGAGCTGATTGATTGCCTGTGTGCGGGCTTTGACAGCGGAGTCTTTGGCCAGTTTGAACAGACGGGCGCACTGCACCGGCCCGTCCCCAGTCTTAGCCTGGGAGCGAGCGCGGCCACTGAGCACCGCCCGGGCCGCCTCCTGCGCATCCACCGGATCCGACTTGCCTCGCTGTCGACGAACCGAGCGATCAGGCCGATTCACCTCGAAGACCTCGACCCGGCGAGCCCGCAAGTAGCGGGAGAGGGCAGCTCCGTAGCTGCCGGACCCTTCCACCCCGGCACTGTGGACCGTACCCAGCTGGCTGGCCCACTCCCAGAGTTCGCGATAGCCCACCACCGTCGCGGGAAAGGATGCGGAGTCCATGACCGCCCCTAGAGTGGAGAGCACGACGGCCACATGAACATCCCGGTGCGTATCCACACCAAGGACCACCTCGTTCACAACATACGGACGGTTGCTCGTACTTGGGACACTCGCCATGGCGCACCTCCTGCTGCGGGAGCCTGCCGGCTCTCGCCACCAGGCCGTAGAGGCGGTCAGCAGTGAGACAGTGCCCAGTTCACGGCACGACCCTCCCCGGGACACGCCTCAACAGCCCGGCAGCAGTACACCCCGCACTGGTGATCGACGAAGGACAGACCGGACACCAGGTCCGATTTCTCACGAGTCAGAGCCCAGCGCGCGGGTACATCAACCGGTATACCCATCCCTGTCCCCTAACGGACCTTACGGCCAGCCGAAGCCATGACCGTCCATACCGTTCGCACGTTGGACTCCCTGCCCGTCCGCTATCCGATGGCGTGTTCCTCGGCGCAAACCTTGTGGGACGGTTTCGCGTCGTCGTCGAGAAGGCTGGCGGGTTTCCCGCAGTGCCAGCAAGGCTGCGGTTCGGGCAGGAAGCGGGCGGGGTCACTCCAATCGACTATCCGTTGTCTCGGCAGCAGGTTCGACGGCGACGGCTGGGGACGCACTCGGTCCTGCGAGGTGCGCTGCTTCGGGATGGCCGGGAGGGCGTTGGTCTCGATGGTGATGCCAAGCTCGACGCTGTCGATGCCACGGCGCTGCAGGGGCGCACTGGGAGTCCAGGTCTGATCGCCGAATTGGCAGGTGCTGTTGGCATCGTTTCCGGAGAAGTGCAGGTCGTGATCCGCCGGGGTTGGTTCGGGCTCGTCGGATGTGACCCCGTCTTGGTAGTCGGACCATGTGGCGTCGTCGTCGACGGGGACCCACATGAAGCTTCCGGTCCGGTGGTCTTTGCGGCTGGGCAGGAAGATGGGCACGACGCTGCCGGTGGCGGCGCCGATGATGGTGCGGCCGACGGTGACGCCGAGCCGATCGCCTCGGTCGCCGGTGTAGCCGCTCACGATTCCGTCGGAGGCGCGTGGGGTCTCCCAGAACAGGTGGCGTTTGCCGCATCCGGTCTTCGACTTGCCGGTCGGGCACGGTCGCACGGCTGCCGCGGTGCAGAGCCAGTCGGCGAGGACGCGGAATCCTCCGATGAGGGGGAGGTCGGCGGCGTTGTCGATCTCGCGCCAGGTAACGTCGCGGATCAGCATCCACTGGGCCCGGTCGACGAGGTGGAAGGTGTCGTCGTGGGTGATCCAGTTGGATACGAGCCCTGCCTCGGACTGGGCTTTGGTACGGCGCAGGACCGTGCTGGGGCTTGCGTTGTATAACTGGGCTTCGCAGCCGAGGTTGACACCACCGTGGCCGTAGATGGTGACGTCGGGGCGGGCGGCCCGGCTCTTCGTGGCCTTCTCCACCGTCGTCCTCAGACCCGCGCTCTGGCAGGTGCGGTCGAGGAACTCCTTCATCGCCTTGTGCCGGTCGCTTTCCTCCTGCGTCATCTCGTGTGCGGTGGGCAGGTGCGCGGCTCGTAATCGCAAGACACCGTCGGGGCCGCGGTGCCGGCGAACGTACATGTGTGGGCTCTTGACGCCGGACATCTCGGCCTTGCATTTACGGTCGAGGGCCTTCTCCGCGCAGATGAGGAGGTCTCGTCTTCTGGTAGCGACCGACTGGAGCAGTTCCTCGATCAGGTCGGTCACGTTGATGGCGCTGTTCGAAAGTCCAAGGTCCGGCTTATCGAGTTCGAGGACACACTTCAGTTCGGAGTGCCACACGCCGTTCGCCACACATCCCCCTGCCTGGCTGCCAGTTGGGCTTTCACGGTAGAACGCACCACTGACAATTCCCCCTGACCTGCGCATTCATGCCAGGCCAGACGACGTCGGCTTGGAGTACCGGAGCGTCAGGAAGGCACTGATTCCAGAACGAGTTACCGACCGAGGTGATGGAGCCGGGGCCCAACTGGCCGACGATGGTCGCGCCGTACGAGGCGATGGCCCGCGCCGGCGGCGCCAGCCGGGAGGCGTACGGGTGCCATTGTGTCACTCACGTCACTCGTCATTCCGCCGCCCACCAGAGCCCCGGTACGGCAGCAGGGCCCGTCCCGCGCGTCGCGGTCCGGACCCTGCCCGTGCGGTGCCGCCCTGCGGCGGCGGTGCGTCAGCTCTGTGCGGTGTCGTCGCCCGTCTGCCCGGCGCCCTCAGCTGCGCCTGCCTTCTCGCGCATCTTGCGCACCAGCTCCGCCTTCTGGGCGGCTGCACCCTGGCGGTCGAGGTTGCGGTGCGGACCGTTGTTCTGCCGTTCGGCGCGGGACAGCCTCTTGCGCTGGCCGCCGCCCATGCCCACGGGGTTGTTGATGTTCTTGCTCACGGTCACGGGTCCTCCCGGTAATGATGTGAAGTGATCTACGGATTCATCGGTGGGGGACGGGCGGCGACGTCGAAGGACGTCAGCAGGGGCCCGTCACGCTCTCACTCGTAAATCGGCGTCTGGAAGAACATGACAAGGACGTTACCCGGTTCCGTCGGCCCCGCACACAACCTTTTCGCCGGCCCGGCGTCGGCCGGCCTTCGGCGAGCGCCCGGGGTCAGCCGTTTCCTTCCGGGAATCTCAGCACCGCCCCGCCGTCACGGGACAACCTTTAGCCCGCCGCGCTAGAAGCCCCGCCAGAGCATTCCGGCGGGGCATCTCGTCTCACAGATGCCCCTATATCGGGGGCCTTCGGTGAGGTAGACCGTGTCGCGCCACGAGGGCCGTAACAGCGCAGGTCACGCCCCGGTTGAGGGCAGCCTTCGGCACCGAGCGACGTGGAGCGCCACGCTCAGCTCGGAAGGCGTGGCAGGGCCTTCGGGGCCGGAGCCTGAGGCCCTGGCGGGGTCCTAGACCACTTCGCGGAAGGTGCTCTCGGGCCGGACCAGGTGGAAGAACTCACGGGCCACGTAGCGTTTGAGGCAACGGACGATCTCACGTCGGTTCCGGATTGTCTCCCATCGCAATCATCAAAGTCGCGGCGCTGTCCGGCCCAATGCCCACCGGTGCCAGCAACTGCGGGAAGTGGTGTTCCACGAGCCGGGACAGGCGCTGGTCGAGTACGCGGATCTGTCCGGTCAGCTGCTCGATGCGCTGGGCCAGCAGACACAGCGTGATGCGGGTGGCCTGGAGCACGTCCTGCCCCGGGCCGTCGTCCTCCTCGATGCCACCGAATCGCGCACAGGTGCGGAACAGCACGGAGTTGCTCAGCCCTGCCAACTCGTCCCGCAGCACGGGATCTGCGGTGACCACGATGGCCTTGAGCTGGTTGATCGCCTGGGTGCGGGCCTTGACCGCGGAGTCCTTGGCGAGTTTGAACATCCGGGCACTCTGCACCGGCCCGTCGCCGGTCTTGTCCTGCACGCGGGCCCGGCCGTTTAGCACCGCGCGCGCCGCCTCCTGCGCATCCAGCGGGTCCGACTTCCCGTTCCTGCGGCGGGCCGCACGGTCGGGCCGGTTCACGTCGATCACCTCGATGTGATGGGCCAGGAGGTAGCGGCACAGGCCCGCGCCGTAGCTTCCGGTCCCCTCTACCCCGGCCCGGGACACCGGGCCGAACTGGCAGGCCCATTCAAGGAGCTGGCGGTAGCCGGCCGTCGTGGCGGGAAAGGCCGCGGTGCCGAGCACCGCTCCGAGCGAGGAGAGTGCGGCGGCGACATGCAGATCCCGGTGGGTGTCCACACCGAGGACGATTTCCCCCGCCCTTGACGGGAGCGGGCGCGTTGCTGGGGCGGTGAGCGTGCTGGTCATGGGCATTGGCCTCCCGACTGAACGGCATCTCAAGGAGCCGGCACGACGCCGGGTGGGCGGTCGGAACTGTGACTGCGCTGGTGGAACGGCAGGGCCCCTATCGGGACACGCCCCACCGGCTCGGTGCCGGCACGCACCGTCCCACACCGGGATCGACACATCTGTAACAAGACACCCCGGTCCGCTCTCACGCGAGTCAGATCCCAGCCCGAGACAGCACCCACCAATCCAGCACGACAACCACCGCGGGGCGCGTTCCCAAGTCCCAGGTTTCGCAAGAAAAATGGCGTTGAGGCACACAGGTGACCGTCCGATCCGGCACGGGGGGCCAGGACCAGCGCCTGCGTTGACCGCCTGCCCGTACCGACACACGGACCTTTCGACATGTCACCACCCTCAGCTGACGTCTCGGTCGCATCGCACCCCCTCAACCCCCAGGGCGGCGCCGTTCAGGCGGTCTGTCCGGGTTCGTGGCTCATATGCTTCTTTGAACCAGCGGACAGGTTCGACCCCCTGGTGACGTTCTCCGCGTCGCTGCCCAGCGGGTTGAGCTCCGTTGGCGGCATTGCTCCAGTGGCTTCACGTAGCTGAGCGTGGACGAACGGAAGGCGGCCATTGGTCAGCACGGAGCGGCTCGCTGTCCGGGGCGTTCCAGCTCACCAGCTCCCTGCTCCTGCTCGCCGCCGCCAGCTCCTCCTTCCCGGCAGGGCCCGGCCTACTCAAGGCCTTGGCCGGAACGGCCGGTGCACCCGGGGTACTGTCGCCGGTCCTCGGCCGGACAGACGACTGTTTATGCGCGATCTGAACGTGGCGTGGCGGTGCCGTCTGGGGTCGTTTCGGTTCTGGTGTACAGGACCTCGCGGCCCTGCTCCGCGGCGCGGATGAGCCCTTCGCTGACGAAGGCGAGGAAGCGGGCGGCATTCTCGAGGCGAGTGGCGGCCGGGGTGCCGCGGCCGAGGATGCCGACGCCCTGCCGTGCGGTCTCGATGAACTGGTCGTTGGCCCGGGCGCTGCGGATCATCGACCGGTACCAGAGGTCGTCGTCGACGACGTATCGCTCGCGGCGGCGCTCGTCGCGTTCCCGCCGGGCGAGGTCCAGGCTCTCGAGGAACGTGATCGCTTTGGAGATGGACGCCGGGCTGACCTGGAGGCGCTGGGCGAGTTCGGAGGCGGTGAGGCTGCCGGTGTCGGTGGTGTAGAGGCAGCCCAGCACCCGGGCCATCATCTTGGGCAGGCCCGAGGTCATCAAGACGGTGGTGAGGGTCTCCTGGTAGTCGCGCACGGCCTCGGCGTCGCGTCCGTACGGTTGCGGGAGCGCCTGCGGCCCCAAGGGCGCGGCCTGCCTGCGCTGGTGGGTGCGCTGCTGGGTGGCGCGGTGGGCCAAGTCGGCGCGGTAGCCGGTGGGGCCGCCGTTCCGCGTCACCTCACGCGTGATCGTGGAGGTCGGACGGTCGAGACGGCGGGCGATCTCGGCGTAGGCGAGGCCGTCGGCCAGCCCCACCGCGATCTGCTGGCGCTCCTGCTGGGTGAGCCTGCCTCCCGGCATCACGACCCCTTTCATGCCCCACGGGTGCTCCATGGCGCTGCTCGGTGTTCTTTGACGCCTCCACCATAGCGTTCATCTTCAATGCATTGCAACGATCAGCCGTTCCATCGTTGCATTAAGCGAGAGGGTGTTGCAATGATTATCGCGCTCCTACCTGCATAGATGCTGTTGCTATGCAAAACCTTCGTTGCATAGATCTGGAAAGCAACGTAGCTTTTCCATCGTTCGGAAAGAGCGAGCCACAAGCACAAGGGAGAGCACGATGCAGAAGTTCGACACCCCCGCCCCGATCTCCGCCGTCCTGGACATCCCCGCGGGACGCGTCCAGTTCATCGCCGCAGACCGGGCCGACACCGCGGTCGAGGTCCTGCCTGCGAACGCCTCGAAGGGCCGCGACGTGAAGGCAGCGGAGCAGGCCACGGTCGAATACGCCGACGGAGTCCTGCGGATCGGGAATTCGGCGAAGAACCAGTACTTCAGCCCCTCCGGATCCATCGAGGTGACGGTCAAACTGCCCGCCGGTTCCCGGGTCGAGGCCAAGGCGGCCAGCGCCGAACTCCGGACCGTCGGCCGCCTCGGCGACGTCGCTTTCGAAGGCGCCTACAGTCAGATCAAGCTGGACGAGGCTGCGAGCGTGCGTCTCACTGCGGTCGACGGCGACGTCGAGGTCGGCCGGCTGGGCGGGGCCGCGGAGATCAGCACCGCAAGGGGCGACATCCGGATCACCGAGGCCACGGGCGGCAGGGTCGTGCTCCGTACCCAGTCCGGCGACATCACGGTCGGCGCCGCTGCCGGCGTGTCGGCTGCCCTGGACGCCGGCACCGGCTACGGCCGCATCAGCAACGCCCTCAAGAACGATGGCACCGCCGATCTCGACATCCGCGCCACCACCTCCCACGGCGACATCACCGCCCGCAGCCTCTGACCCGCTCCCTCCAAGAAGCACCCTCAACGCCCCCGGCCATCGGGGCGAACGCGAACTCGCGAACGCCATGGACGCCGCGCCGGGAGGTGTCCCGCACGGCGAACGCAGCACGGCCATCGCCCGGGACGCGCCCGGCGGCAGCCACACCTCATCGCGACACCCACCCACACACCCCACAAGGAGCACACAGCCATGTCTCTCAACCTCACCGGTCAGCACAGCGGCTTCTCCGAAACAGGGCTCCGCAGACTGCGCGACGTGCTGGCACGGCACGTGGAGTCCGGGAAGATTCCCGGGCTCGTCGCCCTGGTCAGCCGGGGCGGTGAGACGCATGTCGAAGCGGTCGGGACGATGCGCCATGAGGGTGGCGCGCCGATGCGCCGGGACACGATCTTCCGGATGGCGTCCACGTCCAAGCCGGTCGCGATGGCGCCGGTGATGGTCCTGCTCGACGAGTGCAGGCTGCGGCTGGACGACCCAGTGGACCAGTGGCTGCCCGAACTCGCCGACCGGCAGGTGCTGAAGCGGATCGACGGCCCGCTGGACGACACCGTGCCGGCACAGCGGCCGATCACCGTACGGGACCTACTGACGTCCACGTTCGGGCTCGGCATAGATCTGACGGCGCTGGGCTCTCCGATCATGACCGCCATTTTCGAGCGGGGCATCTACACCCAGGGAGCGGAACCGGCGCCCGAGCCGGACGAGTGGATGCGCCGCCTCGGCACGCTTCCGCTGATGCACCAGCCCGGAGAGCACTGGCAGTACCACATCAGCCACGATGTACTCGGCGTGCTCGTCGCTAGGGTCACGAGCCAGCCGTTCGAGACGTTCCTGCGCGAACGCGTCCTCGATCCGCTGGGGATGAAGGACACCGGTTTCCACGTGCCCGCCGACAAGATCGACCGGCTGCCGCCCAGCTACGCCCCCAACCCGCAGACCGGAGAGTTCACCGTGTGGGACGAGGCGGTGGGCGGACAGTACAGCGCGCCTCCGGCGTTCCAGGCGGGCGGCGGCGGTCTTGTCTCCACCGTCGACGACTACCACGCCTACTTCCGGATGCTGCTGAACCACGGGCTGCACGGCAATCAACGGATCCTTTCCCGGCCCTCCGTCGAGCTGATGACCACCAACCGCCTCACGCCCGAGCAGGAGACTGCCCGAACCGCTCTGGCCCGCAACGCCGTCCAGGTGTCGTTCGGCCAAGGGCAGCACGGCGGCTGGGGTTTCGGGATGGCGGTGCGCACCTACCGCGGCGACTACGCGCCCATCGGCCAGTTCGGCTGGGACGGCGGCACCGGCACCTCGACCTACGCCGACCCGGACAACCAGCTCACCGGAATCCTGCTCACCCAGGTCGGGCTGTCCACTCCGGATCCGGCGCGGCTCATCCACGACTTCTGGACCACGCTCTACCAGGCAATCGACGACTGACACCGAGCCCACACCCCCGTGCGCCGGCCCTTGCCCCACGACACCCGACAGTCAGGTCCCTGACGCCGAACCGTCGACGTGCCCACAAGGTTCGGCCGGGGCCCTGTTAGCCAAAGCCGGATCAGCAGGATCGCGCCCTCCGCCCGTTCCATCGCATCCCACCACCACAGATCCAAAGGAGCACAGCCATGTCCCTCACCCTCACCAGGCAGGATCGCCCGGAGCTGCAGAAGGCCATCGAGGAGATCGTTGATTCAGGTTTCGCCGGGGTGCAACTGCGCGTGAACGATGAGCGGGGCGAGTGGGTCGGCAGCGCCGGGGTGCGCAAGCTGGGCGAGAGCGCCAAGCCGCCGACCGACGGGCGGTTCCGGATCGGCAGCACGACCAAGACCTTCACCGCGACCGTGGTGCTGCAACTGGTGGCCGAGGGCAAGATCGGGCTGGACAGCCCGGCGGATGACTACCTGCCCGGGTTCGGGCTGGACCGGCGGATCACGGTGCGGATGCTGCTGCAGCACACCAGCGGGCTGTTCAACTACACCGGCGAGTACTACGACGATGGGACGGTCGCGCCGGGGATCCCCTGGCAGGGCCAGGAGTACGTGGACAACCAATTCCACACCTATCAGCCGGAGGAGCTGGTACGGCTGGCGTTGTCCAAGCCGGCGCGGTTTGAGCCGGGGACGGACTGGAGCTACTCCAACACCAACTACGTGCTGGCCAAGTTGCTGATCGAGGAGGTCACCGGCCGCTCGTTGGCCGAGGTGATACAGCGGCTGATCCTGCAGCCGCTGGGAATGTCGGACACCGTGGTGCCGGGTGCCTCGCCGGAAATCCCCGAGCCGCACGCTCACGGCTACTACCGGTACGAGCACGCCGGCCAGTGGAAGGTGGTCGACGTCACCCGCTTCAACGTCTCCTGGATCTCCGCCGCCGGTGACATGATCTCGACCACCGAGGATCTCCACACGTTCTTCTCCGCCCTGATGAGCGGCAAGCTCCTGCCGGACTCGCTGCTGGCCGAGATGCGCACGCCGCACCCCAAGCTCGGCTACGGCCTGGGGTTGTTCGTGGAGGAGACGGACGGCGGCGGCACCATCTTCAACCACAACGGCGGCTTCTTTGGTTGGGCAGCGCTGATGTACAGCACGCCCGACGGCAGTAAGACCCTGACCGCCTCCCTGACCACCGGGGACGCCGAGCTCGACTTCGCCGCCACGGCCGAGGCGTTCCAGAAGGCGCACCAAAGGCTCGTCAACGAGGTGTTCTGCGGCGGGCAGGCCAAATCGGCTGACGAGGCGGCCGATCCGACTCAGCCGACGGGCTGAGCACCTCGGACCCGTACGCCTTGAAGGTGGACTCCTAGCGGCCGTGCATCAGGCAGAGCGCGAACCGGGCCACATGCGCGGACGCCGGGCCGCGCTCTCACAGAGCCAGCCGACGGGGGTTCCTCACCTCTGCCCCTATGACGGGGGTCATGACTGTGTGGGCCTGACCAGGTGGAACACCTCGCGGGCGGCGCACCTGGCCAAAACGCCGCTTGCAAATCAGTCGCAAATCGCGATATCAGTGAAACCCGAAGAGGCACGGGAATGCATCGTTGCAGGTCAGAGGGTATTTCCAGGTCAGCAAGTCAGCACAAAGCCAGCATCGGCGGCGCTACGCCGGGAAACAGGCCGACTCCCGGGGGTCATGCGGCACGCCGTGGTCCAGACCTCCACAGCGCCCGGAGTCGAGACCCGATGCCAGCCGTCGCACCACAGCACAACCTCCCCCGAAGATGCAAACATCCCCCTGAATTGCCGAGTTGGGTGCCCTCTTCGTTGAGTCACTTCCAGTGCCCTGCCACATCGGGCACCGAGGGAGCGATACCGGGGGTTCTGGGACGCTCGGACACTCCCGCCCGCAGGAGACGACCTGCGCACCAGCGCCGTGCCCCCCTGCTTACGCCGGGAAGGGCTACCGCCGCCTCACCCGACGGCCGGCTGTTCGCCACCGTGCAGCAATCCGAGCCCAGCTACCAGATCAAGGTATGGGGCAACCGCAGCCGGACCCAGCTGGCGTCCCACTGACGGGGCCCGTCAACGAGATCGTCGAGATCGCGTTCGCCGTAACTCCGTTTCCAGGGAGCCCGAGTACATAGCAAGGGCGTCGACGCGGGTGAAGCAGCGGCGCTCGGGTGGCCATAGGCAGATGATGTTGCCGCAGGCGGCGTCAGGGGAGGTATGGGCCTGACTGCACACCCCTTCCAGCGCCGTGCGGAGCCGATCATGCTGGCCCGGTGCGGCGAGGAACTCGGAGATGACGAAGAGGGACATGGCCCGGGGTCGCCTTCAAGAGTGGCGGGCGGGGCCACTGCCCGCGCCGGAGACTGTGATCGCGGTGGCGATCTCCTCGATGTCGGCAGGGGTCAGGTCCAGCGAGCCCGCGCCGATCCAGCCGTCCACCTGGGCGGCCTTGCGCGCGCCCACGATCGCTCCGGTGATGCCGGGCCAGGCGAGCACCCAGGCGATGGCCACCTCGGCCACGGTGCGCCCATGGCGTTCAGCGATCGGCCGCAGCGCCTCGGCGAGCTGGAGGTTGGCGGTCAGGCCGGTCGTGAAGTCGTGGTGGGCGGTCCGCCAATCCTCGGCGGGCAGGCCCGCCACGCGCTCGGCGGAGAAGGCCCCGGTGAGCAGGCCGGATTGCAGCGGCGAGTAGACGATCACGCCGGTCTCGTGTGCGCGTGCCCAGGCAATCTCAGCGGCGGACGACCGGTTGATCGCCGAGAACGGCGGCTGGATGACGTCGACATGGGCGATCTGCTCGGCCGCCTGGAGCAGGTCGGGCGTGTGATTGGAGAGCCCGATCGCCCGTACCTTGCCTTCGGCCTTCAGGTCGGCCATGACCTGCCAGTACTCCTCCAGCGGCGTGGCGTTGGGCGACACCGCTCCGAAGCCGCCACCGGCGTACTCCAGCGATTCGCCGGTGTCGGGATAGTGCACCTGGTACAGGTCGATGTGGTCGACGCCCAGCCGCCGCAGCGAGTCATCGAGCTCGCGGCGGACGCTGGCCGGCTTCATGATCCGCCGAGGCGCGGCCGACGGATTGTCCGGGTCCCAGACCAGGCCGACCTTGGTGAAGATGTACGGGCGATCGGCCTGCGGCAGGCCGGCGATGGCCTTGCCGACCAGTTCCTCCGAATGGCCCAGGCCGTACACCGCGGCGGTGTCGATCCAGTTGACGCCCGCGTCCAGCGCGTGGCGGATCGCGGCGACCGACTCGGCGTCGTCCGTGGCGCCCCAGCTGAAGGTCCAGCCCGAGCCCGACACGGCCCAGGAGCCGAAGCCCAACCGGGTAATCTCCATGCCGGTACGGCCAAGCGTGACAGTCATAAGTGATGCGCTCCCGTGAATCGGTATGCCGGAACCGTTCCGGCGGATTCAACTCTCGGCGTTCCACGCGAGGTCAGGCAGTGCCCGGCGCTGCCTAGGCACGTCATGACCAGGCACACCTAAAACCAGAAAATAATGGAACATATGATCTTCGACCGACGCGCCGAGCTGGGTGGATTCCTCCGATCGCGCCGCGCCCGGCTTCGCCCCGAGGAGTTCGGCCTGACCTCCTACGGACGGCAGCGCCGGGTCCCCGGGTTGCGCCGCGAGGAGCTGGCGCAGCTGGCCGGGGTCAGCGTCGACCACTACGTCCGCCTGGAGCAGGGCCGGAACCTGCGGTTCTCGGGGGAGGTTCTGGACGCGGTGGCCAAGGCCCTGCGCCTGAACCCGGCCGAACGGGAGCATCTGCACCTGCTGGCGCGCCCCGTCCCGACTGCCGCCGAGGAACCCACCGGCAGCCCGCCGCTGCGCCCGGGCATACACAGCCTGCTCTCCGCGATCAGCGACGCCCCTGCCTACGTGGTCGACCACAGGACCGACGTGCGGGCCTGGAACCGGCCGGCCGCTGCGCTCATCACCGACTTCGGCGAACTTCCCGCCGCAGAGCGCAACATGGCCAGGCTGGTTTTCCTCGACGACGGCGTGCGCGACCTGTATGTCGACTGGTGGGCGCGGGCTCGCGACGTGGTGGCCTTCCTCCGGCTGGACATTGCGCGCCCGCCCGGCCCTCCTGCCGCCCAGGCCCTGATCGAGGAACTGTCGGCCGTAAGCCCCGAGTTCGGCCAGATCTGGGCGGAGCACGACATCAAGGCCCGGGAGCACGGTAGTTACCGGTACCGGCATCCCCTGGTGGGCGAGCTCGAATTGACCTACGAGACCCTCCGGCTGCCCGGCCACCCCGACCTCGCCCTGATCGTCCACACGGCCGAGGAGGGATCGCCCTCCCAGGAAGCACTCCGCATCCTGACCCTCTAATCCCCGTATTTCGGGACTCATGCCGAGGGCGATACGGATGTCTTGGCAAGGTGGAAAGCTTACGACTTGGTGCGCGATAACACTGGCCGTATCTGAGAAACGAGGTGGTAGCTCTTGGCGGCCTGGTGTTTGGATGCTCGGCGTGACTTCTGTGGTTCTCGATGATCGCCGTGAGCGGGCGCTGTTGGACCAACTTGAGCGGTACTACGACGCGGTGCCGCGCCATGGTGCTCGCGTTGAAGATTTCGGGCCGCTGACCTTGTTCGTCCGGGAAGGGCAAGGGTGGCCGTTCTACGCACGTCCGGCTCGGGGATGGTCGGGTGCGGTGAGTGTCGCCGACGTGGCCCGAGTGCGTGTCCGGCAGCGTGAGCTCGAAATCCCGGAGAGTTTCGAGTGGGTAGCCGAGACCACGCCTGCGCTGCGTGCCGCGGTCGAGGAGTCAGGGCTCGTGGTTCACGAGCACCCCTTGATGGTGCTCGACCCGGGCTCGTCGGCGCCCGCTGTGGACGAGATGTCCGAGGACCTGTCGGTGAGGACCTTGGGCCCGGACAATCCGACGTTGCCAAGCGCGCTGGCTGTGCCGCATCTCGCCTTCGCGGAGCCCGGAACCCGTATCGGCTCGGCGGGCGCGGCGGAATTGGCAGAAACGGTGCGGGACCGATCCGGCGACGGGTCGGTGGATCGCGTGGTTGCACGCATTACGACGTGGATGACCGTTACCGGCCGGACCGTGGCCACTCCCGTGGCACAGGCCGGACAGCACGGTGCCCCCCAACGCACCCCCGTCGAAGTCGGGGGTGCGTTAATGTGCTCTGAAAGCACGCGCTGGGCGAAGTACAGGGCGCCTGGAGGGTAGACGCCGACTTTCGCCGCCGGTGCCGTGCCGGACTCAGAGGTCGGGGTTCTTGCCCTCGGCCGTCTGCTTGATCCGATCGATTTGAAGCCTGGCGAAATCGGCGTAGGGCTGGCCTTCCCGAAGGCCCTCGCTCGCCACACGGATCAGGGTTCCTCCGAGGCGCATAAAGATCTCGGTGTTCCGTCCGGTGAAGGCATCGGTCTCATCCGCGCCCGCCGAGACCTTCAGCGGCTTCGCCCCGGCGCCGGATTTACGGCGCTCCTTGGCCGCCAGGCTCTTCATCGCGAACTTCGCATCGTCCGGGGTGCGGAAGGCGTAGATGGTGAAGATAACCTGGCCCTCGCCCGCTGCCTGATCGATGTGCGACGTGCCGAGGGCTGTGAAGCCGCCGCACTTCGTCCCCGTGTCGTCCTGGCAGGTCTTCACGGACTCGGTATGTTCAGGGATGCTGACGCCGAATCCCTCCCAGTCCTGAGGGGCACTGCCCGTGTCCACCAGGGCCCTGCGAACCTGGTCCTCGGTCAGCACGACCGGCACCTCCGGCTGCCCGCCACCACCGGTAACAGCACCCGCGCCGTCGCCGCCATCGGTGGCCTCCGGGCTCCCGCCGTCGGCACCTCCGCACGCCGTGAGCGCCGCTACCATCGCAGCCCCGACCACAATCCCCCGTGCCACCCTGAACACCGTCAACCCCTCTGCCCAACAGATCATTTGGCATGCACCCAACCGCATGGATGCGTCGACTGCCAAGTCCCCCGGCCGGGACGGTCACCGCGGCACGCCGTGCAGTACCACTCAAGTTGGTCCAACAGCGCCCGCTCACGGCGATCATCGAGATCCACAGAAGTGTCACGCCGAGCATCCAAACACCAGGCCGCACTGCCCGTAACCCGGTACCAATGGAAGCCGAAGAGGCAGGGCCGCCCCGCGAGGCCCGGGCCGCAGGACACCGGGGCGGAGCTGGCCCGGCTGCGGACCGAGAACACCCAGCTGCTCACAGCCGAGAAGGAGTGGTCGCTCGCGCGCGAGATCCTGCGCCGGGCAGCGGCCTGTTTCGCGAAGGAGATGAAGCGAAGACCTGCCGCTGGGACTATCAAGGGACTGAAAGCGGAGCCCAAGACACCCACCGCAGGCCGTCATGACCACCGATGCAAGAAACCCCGCCGGAGGAAGGCGAATTCGGAGGGGGCTTCGTCGTGTCACCAGATCTCACACGATTCGCGCAGACCCCATAGACGCCTCCGCATCACAAGGCTCCGAGCTGGACTTACGCACCCCGCCCTGGACTCGCTGGACGCGCTCGGAAGGTTCCTACGACATATGCCATGTGGTACCCAGAGCGGCGCCCAGTACGAGTACGGGGGCGTCGTCGGGGCCGTCGATCCGGTGTTGCAGGGTCTTCTCACTCACCGGGCCAAGCTACCGACTCTCTGACAAGATCCTGACACCCGGGTCAGGAAGAGCCGCCGGACCGTGGCCGCCGACCACAACCGAAGCGGGGTTTGCGCAGGTCAGAGCCTCTCTGTGGAGACTACGTGGACGATCGCGTGACCCGCCTCGTCGTAGCTCACCGTGATGCGCTGGTGCGGATGCGGTGCCTTGCTCGTGATCGGGACCGGGGTCTTCTGGGCCGGAGAAGCGGCGTTGCGGGGTGGGCACGGCCAGCTCACTCACGCCTTGAGTTCCGCGAGCAGGGCCAGGCGGCGTTCCAGGCCATGGATCTGCTCGGTAAGCTGCTCGATTCGCTGGGCCAGCAGACACAGGGTAATGCGGGTGGCCTGCAGCACCGCCTCTTCACCGCCCTTGTGCCTACGTCCGCAACCTGCGGCTCGACCGGATCCGTCAGGACATCCTCGCCTCCGCCGACCCCGTCGGCACGATCGCCTACCGGTGGGGCGTCTCCCACCTCGGCCGCTTCGCGAGCGCGTATCGCGACCGCTTCGCCGAACTCCCCTCCGACACCGCAGCCCGAAGGTAACCCCAGTCTCCTGCGGAACGCAGGAAACCCGTGGGCGGCGCCTCCCTCCCTCTTACGCAAGCCCTCCGTCAGTTGACGGATGTAACACCGCGCCGGGCCCCGTACTTTGACACCGCCGCAGCAGGGGCCACAGCCAGGGATGGGGCGCTTCCTCCCCTGTCCGGGCGGCGTTGCCACGGCAAGAGGGCCGGGTACGCGAACCCGCCTCACAGGCAAGAACTGCCCAAGGAGAACCGAATAACCATGATCACCGAGCCGACCCCCCACGGGTCAGTGCGGCGGACGATGGCCGCATTTGCCGCGGTCGCCTTCGCCACCCTCGCCACGTCAGTCTCTCCGCTCACGGCCGGAACGGCCCACGCGGAAACCCCCGCCATGACCGGCCTGTCCCTGTCGCCGCGCCTGCCCCAGGGCGACGGTCTTGCGCCGTCCTTGGACCTGGCGAAGGACTCGCCGGACTACGGGACCGAAATGGTCATCAACAAGTCGCCGATAGCGAATTGGAGCATCCTTCCCAACAGGGACGGGAGTTTCCTGATCCGCAACGACAAGACGCAGAAGTGCGTCGACTTCAACACCGACAACGGCCACCTCGTCGAGCCGCGCTACTGCGACCAGAAAAACACCAAGCAGAATTGGTATCTGCAGCCCTCGGGCGGTGGTGACGGCTACTACCTGATCCGGAACGTCAACACCGATCAGTGCATGGATGTGTTCGGGGGAAGCAGCAACAACGGCACCACCGTGGGTATCCACGGCTGCAACGGTGACAGCAATCAGGAATGGATCATCGGCCCGACGCCCAGCCCGGATTACACCGGCCCCACCCTCTCGGACCTGGCCACCGCGTACGCCCTGAAGCAGTGCAGCAACAGCGTCGGCGCCGTCAAGTCGTGCGATTACGAGGTCACCGGCGACAGCGTGGCTTCCGTGGGGAACCTGAAGCGGGTCAGCTCCAACGTGTGGAACAACAGCACCGACCCCGGGGACCGGACCATCACCTGGACGCAGACCACGTCCCAGACCAATACGGTGGGCACCTCCCTCACCGTCACCAGCGAGGTCGGGGTCAACGTCGAAATCGTCACGGCCAAGGTCAGTACCGCGCTCTCCGCACGCTACGAGCACTCCTGGACCCAGACCGACGCCGTGAGCGACGCGAACAAGATATCTGTGAAGCCGGGCAACTACAGCTGGGCGATGCGAGGCCAGCTGATGAAGACAGTGACGGGTAAGTGGACGTTCACCAATGATCTCGGTGACACCTGGTCCGGCGACGGCACCGCCACGGTCCCCGCCAAGGACGGCACCGACAGCCTCAGCAGCAACCTGGTGCTGTGCACGAGCGACAGCCCCGCTCAGGAGTGCGTCAACAACCGGTGACCGGTGCAGGCACTCCCCTCGTGATCCGAGTGCACTCCGCCCTGTGATCTGACGGCACGCCGTCGGACCGTTCCCCGGCCTCCGCGAACGGAGCCGGGGAACGGTCCGTCGAGCGCCGAGGGGTCAGTCCTGCGAAGGTGACCGCCCGGACTTCTGCCGACGGGTCACCTCCGCGGCGATTTCGACCCGTGAGGTCATCGCCAGCTTTCTGAGGATGCTGGACACATGGGTGCTGACGGTGCTTCGGGCGATGGACAGCCGAGCCGCGATCTCGGGATTGGAACACCCTTCGGCCACATGCGCCGCAACCAGGCGTTCGGTATGGGTGAGTGCTTCCCAGCCGTCGCGACATCCGGTTCGGGTCCTGTGTGAGCCCCGGCGAACGGCGACCGCACGCAGCCGGGACGTCGCCTGGGCCACGTCCCAGACCGCGCCCATCTGCGCGAACGTGTCCAGCGCCTGATCGAGCAGGACGCGGGCGTCGTCCAGCCGCCCTCCACGGGCCAGCAGTTCCGCCGCATCGGTAAGTGCGTGTGCCTCATTGAGTGGCCGCGGAGCGTTGCGGTAGCAGCGGACCGCCTCCATGAGCAGATCCGGGTCCCCGCTCAGCAGACCTTGACAGCGGTAGGCGTCACCGAGGTGGTAGAGGCCGCCGCTGTGGTCGGCGCGCCGTTGCGCGGCGGCGGCGTATCGCTGTGCGTTCGTATGGTCCCCCTGGGCCAGCGCGAGGCGGACCAGATCAGGTGTCAGAAAGCTGAGGATCAGCTGGCCCGGCAGATGGCCGACGCCGCTGTCGAACGCCTCGACAAGTCGCGAGTAGGCGCGCTGGGCGTCGCCCTGCGCTTCGTCCAGAAGGACGCCGGCGCACAACGGCAGATACTCGTAGAAGGCAGCGACCGTCGAGTTGTCGTCCTCGGACAGCAGAGCGGTCAGATGCGCTTCGGCGAGGGGACGACTGCCTCTGTGCACGGCGATCAACGCCGCCAGCGCCCGCAGCGCCCGGCTCAGCGCGTCCTGGCCACCGCAGTCGAGACCTGATGCGATCTCCGCCAGCGCATCGTCCCAGCGCCCCGTGTGAAACGCGAGGAGCGCGCAGGACAGGTGGTACCAGGGCAGAAACATCCCTCCGGTGTGCTCCGCCGGGATGCGAATGGCGGCGAGGGTCCGCTGGGCGTCGTGCCCGAGATCGAGATCGACGTAGTAGTTCACCAGGGCGAGTTGCAGCCCCATCCACTGCGCCGGGTGCATCGTGTCCGGCGTGAGGCGGGACGCCTGCCGTGCGAGTTCCACCGCTTCGGCGTCCGGCGTTTCGAGGAATCGTTTGGCTGCCAGTACGTGCAGGGCGCCGGCCAGGGCGTGACTGTCGCCGGCCTTGTCGGCGGCCCGCCGGGCACGAGAGGCGACCGCGCCGGCTTCGGTGAGGTCGCCCAGCGCGAAAAGACATACCGCGCCGAACGCCTGGAGCCGGACCGCCTCGATCGCCGGTACGTCCGGGCTCCGGCATCCGGCCCGCGCCTCCGCCAGTGCCAGGTCGGGCCGGCCACGGGCGAACGCGGCCTGGATGACGATCCAGCGCATCAGACTTTCCCACCCCGGGTCAGGCGCCTTGGCCAGGGCGCAGCGGGCACTTTCCTCCGCCTCGGCGAGGAGACCGCAGGAAAGCTGCGCAAGGGCGTGGTGCAGACGGAGGTTGGCGTACCCGGCATCCATGGGGTCGCCGAGTTCCAGCGCCGTGGTGAGCAGCCGCAGCGCCATGGCGGGTGCCCGCGTGGTGAGCCGTGCCGCGGATCCTTCCAGCCACGTGATCAGGAAGTCCGGGCTCGGCAGCCCGTTGAGGAGGTGCTCGGCAACGCGTTCGGGAGCTGCCCCGGCCTCGGCCAGACACTGCGCTGCTCTCATGTGCAGCATGGCCCGGACCGACCCCGGCACGGCGTCGTACAAGGCGTGCCGGATGAGCTCGTGCCGGAAGCGCAGGCGTTGGCCGGTGTCCCTCAGCACCCCGGATGCCTCGGCCTCCGCCATGACGGCCAGCAGGTCGCGTAGGGGAAGGTCCACCACCGCTGCGAGTTCGGCGGTGGTGCAGCCGGCGCCCAGTACGGAGGCGACGCGCAGCATCTGCAGCACGTCATCACGCAGGTAGCGAAGCCGGTGCGTCACCAGCGCGGTCAGCGACGGCAGCGAACAGCCGGCGGCGATGTCCGCCGTGGCCTCACCGGTCTCGATGGCGTGCTCGCGTCTCAGCGCGGCGATCAACTCGGTGAGGTACAACGGGTTGCCGGCGGCTCCCTCGGCCATGCGGCGCAGTCGCGGACCGGCCGGCCGGCCGCACAGGTCCGCCAGCAGAGCCACCACGGCCTTCGTATCGAGGGGAGCCAGCTCCAGCAGGATGCGGTTTCCGGCGATCGGGCTCCGTGACAGCTGGTCGACTTCCCCGACTCCGGACACGGGCCGGTGAGCACCCACCACCAGAAGCGGCAACTGATGCACCGAACACACCAGTTTGTGCAGCACAGCCACGCTTGCCGAGTCCGCCCACTGGAGGTCGTCGAGGAACAGCGCCAGCGGCCCCTGTGCGCACAAGTCCTCGACCAGCCCGATCATCGCCTCGATCGTCGCGGCGTACGCCCCGGCCGTCTCACCCTTGGCACCCGGCAGACCGTAACGGGCATCGCCACGCAGCACCTCGGCGACCCGGGCCCGCCGGGCATCCGAAGGAGATTCCTCCAGCCGCAAGCAGCTGGAAATGAAGGCGAACGGACATGCCTGTTCCCGCTCCTGGGCACTCCCCCGCAGCACCCGCAGGCTCCTGCGCTCTGCGGCCGCCGCAGCCTGCTCCAGCACCGCGGTCTTCCCGAGACCGGCCTCACCCACGACGAACGCGGCCTGCCCCTCGCCCGCGAGCGTGGACTCCACCAGCCTGGACAGCTCCGCCAACTCAGCCGCACGCCCGACAAGACAACCTTCGAATGAAGCCACCACTTCGCCCCCAAGCCATGCAATATCAGGTGTTTCATAACACATGCCTTGGTTATGCGTAGCGAGTGACCGCCACTCGGACAAAAGCCGCTCGTCGATCAAGGCAGCCGTGGAAGCCGGGTACATGCGGAACCCGGGTACATGCGGTCCAGTACACGACCGTCGCCATGTCGCCCCGCCCGTCGGCCGGCGAACTGACATGACGACAGGTCCAACACATTGCCGACGTCGTATGAAGCAACTCCGGTCGACGTCCTCGACCCCGCATACGTCATCGATGAGGACGACGACGGGGTGTGATAGCCGTCCGCCCTGCCGGGCGCCGCCGCCCTCGTCGTGCCCGCCGCTCTCGATCTCGTCGACCTGCACACGCACGGCCAGGTTCTACCAGTACGCCCCGGTTGGGGCGGCGGACACCGTCGCGAGTGCCTGCCAGATGTCATTGGTGCAGTCGACGCCGTGCGGAGTCTCCTCAAGCAGAGGACACTGCAGGCGAGTTCGAGCAGACCGTGATGCAAGGTCGGCGCGTTTCTCGTAGCGAGTCCGGAAGGCCACCGGATGCCGAGCGCGATCGCAAGGCGGAGGAGGGAGTCGACGCGGAGGGGGTGGGGTCTCCCCTGCTCGAGCGAAGTCGAGAGCTTGGGGAAGAGTGACGAAAACATGGATGGGTCCCCCCGTAGCTTTTTGCGTCAGGAACAGGTACGGGCCGGTGGCCCCTGAGAGGTTCCGGTCCCAGGGAACGACTGACCTTCGTGTGCGCCACAGAAGCCGTGAGGTTCGGCGCGCGTGCCCTTTCGCGAACGGAGTAAGGATGCGCGCCGGGTACCCCCATGCGATAAAGGGAATATGGCGGATGCGCTGAAGAACGCCGATGTCGAAGTCAAGATCAGCATGTTTGGCGAGGCGGCCGATTCCGCGTGCCGGACGCTCGGGCTGGAAGCCGACGACGGCAAGGGCCTCACGATTTACTTCTGGGACAAACCGTGGACAGGCGGCAACGACATCCGTCTTCCCCTGTCGGAGGCGGGAGTTGTCATCCGGCTACGGAAGGCCGCGAAGGGCGATGCGGACGACCTGACCGTGAAACTACGGCCGTGCGTCCTGGACGCACTGCCTGCCGACTGGCAGGCAAGTCGTGACGGGAAGGACTGGGAGTTCAAGATCGAGGAGGACTGGACCGGCCGCAACCGCGCCTGGGCAGCCTCGCTGAAGGTGGAAGACGACTTCGACCGGCCCACCACCGAAGACGGGGACGGGGACAGGGACTCGCGTCGGCCCCGGCTGACCCGGGACCAACAAGAGCTGCTGGCGAGCGTCGAGATCACCGACGACGACCTGGATGACCTCGTGCCACTTGGCCCGGTCCAGGCCATCAAGTGGAAGCCCTCCCGTCGCGACCTGATCCACCCGCTCACCGCGGAATTCTGGAGCGTCGGCCCTGACCTGCGTCTCTTGGAGCTGTCGCTCCGGGCGCATCCCGCGGAAGCCTCCAGCGCACAGGACCTGCTGGAACGGACCCTCCTCGACCTGGGCCTCCAGCCTCCCTCGCCTCAGACGTCCAAGACCCGCAGCGTCCTCACCGCCCTCGCCCGCGCGCACCTGGAGGTGTGATATGTCCGAGAATGATGCAGCCACCACTCCTGCCCGCCGAGGCTGCGGCACGATGCCGGTGCACCATCTACTGATGGCCGAGGACCCGGCATACGCCGCGAACCGGGTCCAGATCGAGAACCAAGCCTTCGCCTACGAGACCGGCACCGAGGCAACGGAACGTGTCGGCTTGACCCGCATCCCGGTCGTGGTGCACGTGGTGTTCCACACCGCCGCACAGAACATCGGCGAGGACCAGGTCACCAGCCAGATCGACGTGCTGAACCAGGACTTCCGGGCTCTCAATCCGGACATCGACAAGGTTCCGGAGGTCTGGAAACCGCTCGTGGCCGACAGCCGCATCGAGTTCCACCTCGCCACGCACGATCCGCAAGGACAGCCCACTGACGGCATCACCCGCACACAGACGCAGGCCACGAAATTCAACATACGGACCAACGCCGTCAAACACTCGTCGAGCGGCGGCCACGACGCATGGCCTGACGACCGCTACCTCAACCTCTGGGTATGTCCGCGCATCTTCGACCCCAACGACCCCAACGAGATACTCGGCTATGCCCAGTTCCCGGGTGGTCCCGCGGAGACGGACGGGGTGGTCATCGGCCACCAGTTCTTCGGTACGACCGGCACCGCCTCCGCCCCCTTCAACGGTGGGCGCACGACTACCCACGAGGTGGGCCACTGGCTCAACCTGCTGCACATCTGGGGCGACGACGACAACGGCTGCAACGGCAGCGACCTCGTCATGGACACCCCGAACTCCGGCGGTCCCAACTTCCGAGCCCCGAACTTCCCTCGGCTGTCATGCAGCAATGGGCCGGACGGCGACATGTTCGTCAACTACATGGACTACACGGACGACAAGTCCATGTTCATGTTCACTCGGGGCCAGGTAGCCCGTATGGAGGCCACCCTCGACAGCGCCCGGTCGTCCTTCAACGGTGCCTGACGGGTGAGCAGTTCAGACCAGTCAGCAGCCCGTCTCATTACTGAGGAAAGGGTGCTCGCCAGGGCCGACACACCCAAGGGAACCGAGGTCAGGCAGCATTTGCACGGTTCTGAGTGCCAGCCCCTGGCAGCGCGGCTCGAACGAGAGCAACGGAACCATGTGTGGCAACGCCCCCTGGAATCTGCCCGCCTCCGGCAGAGCCTCGTCGTGGCACTCGCTCTCACACAGCTTTCACCGACTGGGCGGACTCCCCCGACACGAGGCTCTGACCTGGCGATATGAGCCTGCCCTGGAGTCTGCCGGATGCTCCTGGACGGTCGCTACGACCTATGCCAGGTGGTACCCAGAGCGGCGCCCAGTACGAGTACGGGGGCGTCGTCCGGGCCGTCGACCCGGTGTTGCAGGGTCTTCTCACTCACCGGGCCAAGCTACCGACTCTCTGACAAGATCCTGACACCCGGGTCAGGAAGAGCCGCCGGACCGTGACCGCCGACCGCGCCCGAAGCGGGACGGATCGACTGAAGCATGGTCGGTGTGGACTCGATGTCGTGCCGGGCCCATCAGCACGCGGCCGGCGCCCGCGAGGCCAGGCCGCCGTCTCCGAGCCCCAGGCGGTACATGTGGGTGCTGTCGGGGATATGAGTCTCGTTCTTCCCCAGGTCCGCGCCGCGAGTGGGCCATGCGACGTCCTCACACAGCAAGTTGTGCGCAGAGCACATCACGGGCGCCCGCAAGTCACTCGCGTCGGCTCCGTAAAGTGTGGGCCATGTCGGCGGAATCCCCCCTGATCAAGAGCATGCGCACCGCTGTTGCGGCGTCGCCCGATGACGTACCCCTACGGTTGCACCTCGCCGAGTTGCTGCTGGGCGCGGGGCATGGTGACGCCGCGGTGGGGGAGGTTGCTGCGGCGTTGCGGCACGCGCCCGGCGATGTCCAGGCACGCGAGTTGATGGTCCGGGCCCTGGCACATACTCCGGCAAGCACCCCCGGCGAAGCCGCGCTTCCCCCGCCGCCACAAGCTCCGGTGCCCGCCCAGCCTCCCGCCCCCGCCGCCGTGCCGCCGCAGGACTCGGTGCTCGGGCCGCCTCCCGCCCCCGCTTCGAGCCCGGGCTTCGACTGGAAGGCGGCCCAGGATCAGGTCGGTGATGCCGTGCCGCCCCGGTTCGTTGAGGCACCACTCGCCGTCGACGGCGGCGGCGACCCCGGAGACGCCGCTGCCTGGGACGTGGAACGCCCGGGGTCCGTCCGCCTCGCTGACGTGGGCGGCATGCAGGAGGTCAAGGAGCGGCTGGAGGCGGCCTTT
>Ga0207426_1000510_pt1 | contig 56675 bp, 53 predicted proteins | sample AraplaMF_Cvi_mMS_FD_184265 | JGI IMG/M metagenome (GOLD analysis project Ga0207426, IMG submission 184265) | Arabidopsis root microbial communities from the University of North Carolina, USA - plate scrape MF_Cvi_mMS (SPAdes) (version 2) | ecosystem: Host-associated > Plants > Roots > Endosphere...
GATCCCGCTGTTCGTGCCCGAGTTGGACCTCCAGCAGAAGCTCCTGGTCGCCAACCCTGCGCGCCTGTTTGGATTCGACCAATGACCGCGATGGCCATGGACAAGCCGCGCGCCCGCGCCTGGTGGCGGGAGCTTTGGATCCAGGTGCTGATCGCCATGGCGGCCGGCATCGCGCTCGGCATAGTCAATCCCGAGGCCGGCGCCAGGATGCAGCCGCTGGGGGACGCTTTCATCAAGGCGATCCGGATGCTGATCGCGCCGATCATCTTCTGCACCGTCGTGCACGGCATCGCCCACATGGCCGACATGGCGCGGGTCGGGCGCGTCGCGGTGAAGGCGATCGTCTATTTCGAGGTCATGACCACGATCGCGCTGGTCATCGGCCTGATCGCGGTGAATCTGCTCAAGCCCGGCGTCGGCATGAACATCGATCCCGCCGGCATCAATGCCAGCGCGATCGAGCCCTATGTCAAGCAGAGCGGCGCGATCGGTTTCGTGCCGTTCCTGATCAACATCGTGCCCGCGACCTTCATCGGCGCGTTTGCCGAAGGCAACATCCTCCAGGTCCTGTTCATCTCGGTGCTGTGCGGCTTCGCGCTGGTGCAGCTCGGCGAGCGCGGCGCGCCGCTGGTCCACCTGATCGACATCGCCGCGAAAATGGTGTTCGCCGTCGTCGGGTTCGTGATGTGGGCGGCGCCGATCGGCGCGTTCGGGGCCATCGCGTTCACGGTCGGCAAGTTCGGCTTGGGATCGCTGGCTTCGCTCGGCAAGCTGCTCGGCGGCTTTTATCTCACCTGCGTGGTCTTCATCGCGGTTGCGCTCGGCCCGGTGGCGCGACTCTGCGGCTTCTCGCTGCTCAAGCTGATCCGCTACATCTGGGAAGAGCTGCTGATCTGCATCGCCACGACGTCGTCCGAGACCGTACTGGCGCGGATGCTGACCAAGCTGGAGAAGGCGGGCTGCGAGAAGAGCGTGGTCGGGCTCGTGATCCCCACCGGCTATTCCTTCAATCTCGATGGCACGTGTCTCTATCTTGCGGCTGCCGCGGTGTTCCTGGCGCAGGCGACCAACACGCCGTTCGGGCTCGCCGAGCAGATCGAGCTGCTGCTGATACTGCTCGTGACCTCCAAGGGCGCGGCAGGGATCGCAGGCGCGGCCTTCGTCGTGCTGGCGGCAACGCTGTCGGCGACCGGCACGATTCCGGTAACGAGCGTCGCGCTGGTGCTCGGCATCCATCGCCTGATGTCGCAGGGGCTGACGCCGACCAATCTGATCGGCAACGCGGTGGCGACCATCGCGATTGCCAAATGGGAAGGGGCACTCGACGACGGGCGCCTGAGGCGCGTTCTCGACGGTGAAGAATCTGCCGCAGATCCCGCCTGACGAATTTGGCTTCCTGCATGCGGCAGGCGGCCCCACAAAGTTCATGAACGAAAGAAGGGACGTCTCCCATGAAAACAGGTCTTGTCGTCACCGCGCATCCCGGTGATTTCGTCTGGCGCGCCGGCGGCGCCATCGCACTGCATGCGAAAAAGGGCTATCGCATGAAGATCGTCTGCATGTCCTTCGGCGAGCGCGGTGAGAGCCAGTTCGCCTGGAAGGAAAAGGGCGCGACGCTGGAATCGGTGAAGGCTGGCCGCAAGGATGAGGCGCAGCGGGCAGCCAAGCTGCTGGGCGCCGAGATCGAGTTCTTCGACTGCGGCGACTATCCGCTCAAGCTCACCGAGGCGCATTTCGACCGCATGGTCGACATCTACCGCGAGCTCAATCCGAGTTTCGTGCTGACGCACGCGCTGGAAGATCCCTATAATTTCGACCACCCGAACGCGGCGCATTTCGCCCAGGAGACGCGCGTGGTCGCGCAAGCGATGGGCCACAAGCCCGGTGCGCAGTACAAATATTCGGCGCCGCCGGTGTTCCTGTTCGAGCCGCACCAGCCGGAGCAGTGCAACTACAAGCCGGACTTGCTGCTCAAGATCGACGAAGTCTGGAAGGAGAAGTACGAGGCGTTCCAGATCCTGGCCGCGCAAAAGCATCTCTGGGGCTATTACGAGCGCGTCGCACTCAACCGCGGCATCCAGGGCAGCCGCAACACCGGCGTGCCCATGACCTACGGCGAGGCCTATCAGCGGCTGTTCCCGACGGTTGCGGAGGAGTTGGCATGAAGCCGGTCGTCGTTCGCAACATCAAGCGTGCCGATCCGGCCGGCATGGCGGATTACGGCGTCTCGACCGTGCACGAAGCTTACGGGCGCATCGGCCTGATGAAGCCGTACCTGCGGCCCGTCTGGGCAGGTGCGTCGATCGCCGGTCCCGCCGTCACCGTGCTGGCTCAGCCCGGCGACAACTGGATGATCCATGTCGCGGTCGAGCAGTGCAAGAGGGGCGACATTCTCGTCGTCGGCTGCACCACCGACAATACCGACGGCATGTTCGGCGAATTGCTCGCGACCTCGCTGCAGGCGCGCGGTGTGCAGGGGCTGATCGTCGATGCCGGTTGCCGCGACGTCAAAGCGCTGCATGAGATGAAGTTTCCGGTGTGGTCGCGCGCGGTGTCGGCCAAGGGCACGGTCAAGGCCACGCTCGGCTCGGTCAACATCCCGGTGGTATGCGCCGGCGTCAACGTCGATCCCGGCGACATCATCGTCGCCGATGACGACGGCGTCGTGGTGGTGCCTAAGCGCTATGCAGCCGATGTCGCCGAAAAGGCGAAGAAGCGCAACGCCGACGAAGGCGGCAAGCGCAAGCGTCTCGCCTCGGGCGAATTGGGTCTCGACATGTACAGCATGCGCGAGGCGCTGGCGAAGGCAGGGCTCGTGTATGTCGACAATCCCGAAGACGTCTGAACAGCGGAGCGGGCGGATGGATCGTCTCAAGCTTAAGGCCGTGCTCGGCAATCATCCCCACGTCAAGGCGGTGAAGGGCGGCGAGCTCCGCTCGGAGCTGTTTGATCTCGACTTCATCGACTACACGCCGACCAATACGGCGTTCAAGCCGATGGTGCGCGAGCAGGCCTTCGACGTCTGCGAGATGGCGATCGTGACCTATCTGATGGCGAAGGCGCACGGCAAGCCGCTGGTGCTGCTGCCGGCGACCATGCTCGGCCGCTTCCAGCATTCCTATGCGCTCTACAACCCCGCAAAGGGAACGCTCGGGCCATCCGATCTCGAGGGCAAGCGCGTTGGCATTCGCTCGTTCACGACCACGACCGGGGCCTGGATCAGGGGCATTCTCGCCAACGATTACGGCGTCAATCTCGATCGGATCAAATGGGTGACGTTCGAGGATCCCCACGTTGCCGAATATGTCGACACCACCGAACGTGCGCCGAAGGGCAAGAAGGTCCTGCAGATGCTGCTCGACGGTGAGCTCGATGCGGTCCTCGGCGAGACCTCCGATGATCCCAATTTGAACCCGCTCTTCCCCGATCCGGCCGCGGAGGCCGCCACGTGGTATGCGCGGCGCGGCGTCGTGCCGGTCAATCATCTCGTCGTCGTGACCGAGCAGTTGGCGACATCGCGCCCCGAAATTGTCATGGGCGTCTACGATCTTCTCAAGCAGAACAAGGCGAAGATGGCACCCGCGGCGACGCCCGACGTCGTTCCGTTCGGGTTCGAAGCCAACAGAAAACCGCTGGAGCTGATCGTCGACTACGCATTCCAGCAGGCGCTGATCCCGCGCCGCTATGCGGTCGAGGAACTGTTCGACGCGACGACACGAGGACTGAACTGATGGCGGATCCGAAGCGGTGGCAGATCGGGCTGGTTGGCTATGGCGAGGTCGGCCGCATCCTGGCGGAGGATTTGCGCCAGCAGGATATCAAGGTCGCAGCCTATGACATCAAGCTCGGCGGCGAGCAGGGTGGTTCGCTGACGGAGCATGCGGCGAAACACGGCGTGATGTTCGCAGCGTCCCATGCCGAGCTGACCGCGAAGTCCGATTTCATCATCTCCGCAGTCACAGCCAGCCAGGCCGTTCCGGTCGCAAAGGCCTGCGCGGCGGCGATCAACCAGGGCACCTGGTTCCTCGATTTCAATTCGGCCTCTCCCGGTGCCAAGCAGCGCGCCGCGGCGCTGATCGATGGCGCGGCCGGACGCTATGTCGAGGGTGCGGTGATGACCTCGGTGCCGCCTTATCGGATCAAGGTGCCGCTGCTGCTCGGCGGTCCCGGCGCACGGGAGCTGGAGCCGCTGCTCAATGCGATCGGCTTTGCGTCCAAGGTCGCGAGCGACAAGCTCGGCGTGTCGTCCGCGGTGAAGATGTGCCGCAGCATCATGAAAGGGCCTGGAGGCCATGGTCATAGAGAGCTTTACCACCGCGCGCGCTTATGGCGTCGAGGATGCCGTGCTGGCGTCGCTCGCCGAAACGTTTCCGGCGATCAATTGGGAGAAGCAGGGCGCCTATTTCTTCCAGCGCGTGATCGAGCATGGCCGTCGCCGCGCCGAGGAGGTGCGTGAGGTCGCCGAGACTGTGCGCGAGGCGGGGCTGATGCCGTGGTCGGCGCAGGGCACGGCCGAGCGTCAGGCCTGGGTCGCCGATCTCGCCGATGAAGGCCTGTTCGGAACCAGGGGTACGAAAGAATTCGCCCGCAGCGCCGACTGGCGCACCGAGGCAGACCGTATCCTGGCGAAGATCAGGCGCTGACGCTGCGCGTCAGCTCAGGACCCTGTTGGCGTCGCGCTGACCCGAGATCTCGTCGCGGGCCGCGTCGATCATGTCGATCAGGCTGTTGGCCTCACGCACGACATCGACTGTCCGCTCCGTGCGGAACTCGGTCAGGATCAGGCGGACGCATTTGTCGGCGGTGTCGAGCGTCCAGAGCGCACGGGACATGTCGTCCTGCGTGTGGATCGCCGCAATGTCGAGACCGGACAGGACTTCGCCGATGCCGTTCAGCCGCTTGACGGCGGTTTCCGCGGGCGTGTTGGCCCGGATGGATTGATAATCGATGCTGTGGAATGCGCTGAACATATCCAAAACTTCCCCACTGAACGCAGATGGTCAGGCGCCTCATAGTTACGATCAGGTTGACCGGACTCGCAACGCGTTAGGCTACGGTCCGGGATTCTACCGGACTCGCAGTTTTGGGGAGATCAGCGGTAAAATCGGACCGACGATCAGGAGGATTTCCCGATCATCTTACCGCCGGATGCGACCAGCCTGCCTTCCTTGTAGACATCGCGCCCCTGCGGAACCGCGACGACCGCCTCTGGAATGTGTTCCGCGCTCAGCGTGACGAAGTCGGCCTTGGCGCCAACGCGCAGGCCGTAGCCTTCGAGCCGCAGTGCCTTTGCGCCTGAAGCTGTGACGACATCGAACGCGGTGCGCAGTTCCTCGTCGATGTTGAAGCCCGAGCGATAGCCGAGCGTGGTGGCCCGGCGCAGCATGTCGCCGTCGCCATAGGGCCACCAGGAGTCGCGAATGTTGTCGTTGCCGCTGAACACGGTGACGCCGGCGGCGCGAAGCGCGAGGATCGGCGGGAAGGGGCGGGCGCCGGGCGCATTGGTCATGATCGCGACGCCCGAGCGGGCCAGCATGTCCGCCATCTTCTTAAGATAATCCGGTGCGATATCGCCGAGCCCGTAGGCATGGCTGATCGCGACATGCCCCTCCATGCCGAGCGCGCGTGTGCGCGCCGCGATCTGCTCGATCTCGAAGGCACCGAGCGTGCCCATGTCGTGCAGATGGATGTCGACGTCGACGCCATGCTTGCCGGCGACGCCGAACACGACGTCGAGATGCTTCTCGACATCGCGGTCGAAGCTCGCGGGATCGAGCCCGCCGACGAGATCGGCGCCGAGCCCGATAGCTTCGTCCAGCAATTCCGGTGTGCCCGGGCTCGTCAGGATGCCGCTCTGGGGAAATGCGATCAACTGGATGTCGATCAACCCTCTGTACTCCTCCCGCACACGCAGGATCGTCTCGATCGATTTGAGGCCGACCGAGCCGTCCACCATGACGTGGCTGCGCATTTGCGTGGTGCCATGGGCGATGCAGAGATCGAGCTGGTTGCGCGCACGCACGTCCATCGGTGCGGCCTCGGCCATGTTCTGTGCCTGGAAGGCGACGCGCTCATGCACGTCGAACCCGGCGGTGCATGGCTTGTGTGGCCGCCAGGCGTCGCCATAGAAGCTGGTGTCGAGATGGATGTGGCCTTCGACGAAGCCAGGGACAACAAGGGCGTTGTCGAGGTCGATCGTTTCGGTCGCGGCGGGCGGCTGCTCAGCCGGAGTGATTTCGGCGATGCGCCCGTCCTTGACCGCGATGTGATGCCGAGACCCACCGTCGAAGCGTGCGTCGAGGAAGACTTTGTCGAAGGCCATCTGGTTCCTCCGTTGATCGATTGCGGTGAGTGTCGCGCAGGCTGCGCGCTGGGCGCAAGGCGCGCTGCAGCGTGGGCCGCTCAGCGCCCCGGGCGGAAAAGAGCGGGCCGCTGCCGTTCAAACGTCTGCTTGCCACTCTTGAAGCCCATCAGGATATCCGGCAGTTCCGCGATGGCAAAGCGGCTGTCCTTGGTGTCGAGCACGACGAGATCGGCGGGGTTGCCGATCTTGATGCCGTAATCGCCGAGGTTCATCAATCGCGCCGGCAGATCGGTGACGAGGTCGAGACAGATATCGAAGTCGCTGACTGCTGCGTGCGCGACATTGGCGTAAAAGTTTGCCATGCGCAGCAGCGAGGCATCGCCGAAAGGCGTGAAGGGATTGAGCACGTTGTTGGTCGCGACCGAGCACAGCACGCCGTCGCCGACGAGCTTGTGGGCGAGCGTCAGGCCGCGCGGGGCGTTGTGGGTGGCTTCGCGCCCCATCAGATAGAGATCGGTCGCGGGCAGCACGGTGACGGCGACGCCGGCCTTTGCGAGTTGTGCGGTGGCGGCCTTCATCCGCTCCGGCGGCAGGGCCGAGAGCTTGGTCGCGTGACCGATCGCGACGCGGCCGCCGTAATTGCGCCGCGCAGTCTGCCGGCAGACCTCGTCGAGGTGCCACCAGGAGGGATCGAGGTCGAAGTCGAGATGGAGATCGACGTCGACGTCGAACTCCCGCGCGAGATCGAAGATGCGCGCGAGATGAGCATTTGGATCGGTGTCCATATAGGGACAGCCGCCGATGGCCTCGCCGCCGTCGCGCAGCGCCTGGATCAACAGCTCCTCGGCGCCGGGATCGTTGGTCAGGCCTTCCTGCGGGAAGACGCAGAGCGAGAGGTCGATCGCCCAGGCGTAATCGTGCTTGAGCGCCTTGACGGCCTCGTAGCCGCGCAGGCCGATGCGGGGATCGATCTCGACATGCGTGCGCATCCGCGTCGTGCCGTTGACGATGGCGCGCTCGAGCACGCGGGCGCCGCGCGCGTAAACGTCCTCGACGGTAAAATCCTTCTTCATCCCGGCGACGGCGCGGATCGCTTCCGAGACGCTGCTGTGATTGTGTCCGCAGCGGCCGAGCAGGCAGGCTTTGTCGAGATGAATATGGGTGTCGACGAAGCCGGGCAGGGCGAGATGCCCGCCGAGATCGACCTCGACGGCCTCACAGGCGAGCGTCGGTTCGATCGCAGTGATGCGGCCGCCCTTCACGCCGATATCGACGGTTGCGGCGGAAGAGCGCAACAGCGCGTGGCGGAAAATCAGGTCAAAGGCGGTTGGCGTGGTCATGGCATCAGATTCAGCTGTGGTAGCCTAGCGGAAGGTATGGGGGCAGGCAGCACCAGATTGTGTGCAGTTGTGCCAGCAAATTGTTCAAAAAATGTGCATGCACTTTTGGGCCTGAATTGTAGTATGCCGGCACCCGGAGAATCCACCATGTCCGTCCCCGCCAAAGCCGAACGCCCGATAACCGACGCCGAGATCGTGGAGGCCTATCTGACGGCCTCGATGATACCCGATCCTGACGCGGCTTCGGCGTACATGAAGCCGGGCACGGTGATCACGTTCACCGGCGGACGCGAGTTCGACCATCCGCGCGGGCCCACCGGCTTCAACGCGAAACGCTATCGCTGGGTGAAAAAGAAGATGGACCGGTTCGACGTCTGCCCCGGCGCGGATGAAACCGTCGTCTACAGCGTCGGCACGCTCTACGGCGAATGGATGGACGGCACGCCGTTCGAGGGCAACCGCTATGTCGATCGCTTCGTCGTCAAGGGCGGACAGATCGTGAAGATGGACGTCTGGAACGACAGTGCCGAGCGCATTCTGGTCCAGCGCGGGATCGAGACTTAGCCTCTCCGCGCGACTTTGGGCAGCTTGACCACGCGGTCGCTGGCGACGTCGTCGGCGTAAGGCGCGAGGATATCGAGCAGGTCGCGCCCGCGTTGCGGCGTGGGCGCCACCAGGGCACGATTGGCCACGGAATCCAGGTGATGATGCATCAGATCCATCACCTTGGCCTCGTCGCCCTTGGCCAGCGCTGAAATGATCGCGCGGTGCTCGTTGATGGCGCATTCGGTGGAATGCGGCCGGCTGTAGAGCGAGAGCGTCAGGCAGCAGCGATAGGCGACCTCGCTGACATAGCGCACCAGGATCGGGCTGTTCGTCATCTGCGCGAGCAGGATGTGGAATTCGCTGGCCAGGCGAATCGAAACCGCGTCCGTGCCGCCGCGCGCGCCGTCCTCGGCATTGACATGGGCGTTGAGCTCGGCGATCTGGGCCTTGGTCAGTTTGCCCGCGAGCTGGCGGACGACGAGCCGCTCGAGCTCGATGCGGATGTCGAAAGCATCGCGTGCCTCCTGCCAGCTCGGTGTCGCCACCACCGCGATCCGGTTGCGGCGGAGCTCGACCAGACCTTCGGCGGCAAGCTGCCCCAGCGCGTGACGGGCAATGGTGCGGCTGACGCCGAAGCGCTCGCCGAGTGAATCCTCGGGCAGTTTTGCGCCGGGCTCCAGCGCCTGCTCGATGATCGCGCGCCGGAGCGCCCGGCAGATCACGCTGACCTTGTCGGACGACTCAGATGTCTTGTCGGAAGTCTTGCGGGTGGGGCGCGCCGCCATCGGCGAATCCTTGCGGGTAGGTGCGAAACCTCTTTGTAGCACGGCCGCGCCGCGTTCCAGCGCTCCAATTGCATGCAGTTTGAAGCCCGGATTGCCTAAATCGAATCCGGCCGCTTAGGGCGCTGTTCGGCCAATTCCTTGATTTTTCGAGCGGTGGCGGCTGGCATCCAGCTTGCATGCACTTTGGCTGTGATGCGCATGCAACCCAACGCCCGATTCGACGGCCCGCCCGTCGCCGCAACAGCCATCGAGCTGTCCGAGGCCTCCGTGACCTTCGGGCGCGGGGACCGTGCCGTGCCCGCTCTGTCGAAGACCACGATGCGGATCGCCGACGGCGAGTTTGTCGCATTGGTCGGCCCATCCGGATGCGGCAAATCGACCATCCTGCGTCTGGTCAGCGGGCTGGTGCAGCCGACCAGCGGCGTCGTCATCGTCGGCGGCCGCGAGGTCGCGGCGCGGGCGATGCGGGTCGGCATGGCCTTCCAGAACCCGACCATGCTGCCGTGGATGACGATCGAGCGGAACATCATGCTGCCGCTGAAGATCGTCGAGCCGTTCCGCTCCAACTTCCGCAGGTTGCGCAAGACCGAGTTTCGCGACAAGGCCAACGCGCTGCTGGAGCAGGTCGGCCTCAAGGGATTCGGCAGCCGCTATCCCTGGCAGCTCTCCGGCGGCATGCTCCAGCGCGCCAATCTCTGCCGTGCGCTGATCCACGAGCCGCGCATGCTGCTGCTCGACGAGCCGTTCGGTGCGCTCGACCAGTTCACCCGCGAGGAGCTGTGGGCGATCCTTCAGAACCTCTGGATGACGCACAAGCCAACCGTGTTGCTGGTGACGCACGATCTGCGCGAGGCTGGCTTCCTGGCCAGCCGCATCTGCGTGATGAGCGCGCGCCCCGGTCGCATCCTCGACGACAGCCGCGTCGACTTCGCGCGGCCGCGCACCGTTGCCATGACGTTCGAGCCGGATTTCGTCGCGCTGAACCAGAAGCTGCGTGCCTTCATCGAGGATGCGCGTAGCGCTAGCCAGCAGGGGGCAGGCTGATGTTCGGGATCGATATCAGGCAGAAGGCGTGGTCGGCCGGGCTGATCGTGCTGTTCTTCGTCGCCTGGGAATTGTTCTGCCTGATGACGGGCATGTCGGACCTGGTGCTGCCCCGGCCCTCGCAGGTATTCGTTACGCTGGTCCAGCGTTTTCCGGTGCTGTGGCCGCACATCGTGCAGACCTTGGCGACCACGATGTTCGGTTTCGTCCTTGGTGTCGCGCTCGGCGTCGCCCTTGGTGCGATCATCGGCGTGTCCAAGACGGCCTATGACACCTGCTATCCGCTGCTGATCGGGTTTTCATCGATCCCCAAGGTCGCGGTGGTGCCGATCTTCGTCCTGTGGTTCGGCTCGGGGACGGTGCCGGCGGTGCTGACGGCGCTGTCGATCTGCTTCTTCCCGATCGTCGTCAACATCGCGACCGGTCTTGCGACCACCGAACCCGAGCTCGAGGACGTGCTGAAGGCGCTCGGCGCCAGCAAGCTCGACATTCTCTGGAATGTCGGTCTGCCCCGGACCATGCCGTTCTTCTTCGCCTCACTGAAAGTTGCGATCTCCTACGCTTTCGTCGGCGCGGTGCTGTCGGAGACGGTCGCCTCCAACCGCGGCATCGGCAACGTCATGATGACAGCGTCCTCCAATTTCAACGTGCCGCTGGTGTTCGCCGGTTTGTTCGTGCTCGCCGGTCTCGGCGTCGCGCTCTACGTCGTGTTCTCGCTGATCGAGGGCCGCGTCACCGGCTGGGCCACGCGCAAGAACGATGTGATCGCCACCTGATTTTCGAAACCGTCACGCAACGAAGCTGAGGAGATCTCGATGTTGAGAAACGTTACCGCCGCGCTGCTGGGATTGGCCCTGTCCACGGGTGTCGCCATGGCCGAGGACACCACCATCAAGTTCACGCTGGGTTGGAAGACGCAAGGCTCGGACGCCGCGTTCTTCTATGCCAAGGACAATGGCTACTTCAAAGAGGAAGGCCTCAACGTCGTCATCGACCAGGGTGAGGGCTCCGGCGCGACCGTCACGCGCATCATGTCCGGCGCCTATGATGCCGGCTTCGGCGACGTCAACGCGATCATCCAGAACGCCTCGACCAAGCCGCAGGACGCGCCCGTCATGGTCTACATGATGTGGAACCAGCCGCCATTCGCGATCGTCGCCAAGAAGACCAGCGGCATCAACACCATCAAGGATTTCGAGGGCCACACCCTCGGCGGTGCGCAGGGCACGCCGACGACGCGCCTGCTGCCGGTGTTCACGCGCAAGAACGGCCTCGACAACGAGAAGATCAAGATCTCGAACATGGCGCCCAACCTGCAGGAGCCGATGCTGATCAAGGGCGACATCGACGCCGCGCTGGTCTTCAACATCACCAGCTATTTCAACCTCGTGCTCAACCGCCAGGATCCGGACAAGGACTTCAAGTGGTTCTCGTTCGGCGAGTACGGTCTCGATCTCTATTCCAACGGCGTGATGGTCTCGAAGAAGCTGATCGCGTCGAATCCGAAGGCGGTGGCCGGGCTCGTGCGCGCCATCAACAAGGGCGCGATCGCGGTCGCCAAGGACCAGAACGCGGGCATGAAGGCCGCGCTGAACTACGACAATCTGATCGACGTCGCGGTCGAGAAGCGCCGCCTGCAATATTCCTTCGACAAGCTGATCGTCTCCCCGGAGATGAAGGAGATCGGCGTTGGAGACATCAAGGACGATCGTATGACGCGCGCCATCGGCATCATCGTCGAGGGCTATCAGCTCGCCCGCGCCCCGACCCCCGCGGAAGTGTTCTCGCGTGAGTTCCTGCCGCCGCGTGCGGAGCGGGAGTTGGTGTATACTGCCAACTGATCTTGCCAACTGATCTTGGGGAGAGACGGTCATGGCCACGGAGATTGCGGCGACCAGCCTGTTCCGTGGCACTGATCGGGCCATCAGCGACAACGTCGTGCTCAGGCACGACGGCGGTGTCATCACCGACATTGTTGAAGGAGCGGGGCAGGGGCCTCGCTCCTTCGTCATTCCGGCCTTTGTCAACGCCCATGACCACGCCCGCGCGACCGCGTCGTCCTTCGGCGCAGTCGGTATGCCGCTGGAGAGCTGGATCCTGCGGACCGCGCTCGGCACGCCGGTCGATCCCTATCTGACGGCGGTGTCCGCATTGGCGCGTTCGGCCAAGGCCGGCTGCGCGGCGATGATGGTGCACTATACCCGCCCGAGCGGGACGATGCCTTTGCTCGATGAGGCCCAGGCAATTGCAAGGGCGGCGTCCGATGTCGGCATCCGCATGGCCTTTGCGATCGCAGTCCGCGACCAGAACCCGATCGTCTATGGCGACGCCGAGCCCATGCTCGCGAGTCTTCCCGCCGACGATCGCAAGACCATCGAGGATCTCTTCGTCCGCGCGCCGATGTCGCCCAAGGCGTATCTCGAGCTGACGGACGCGATTGCAGCAGCCATCGCAACGCCGATGGTGGACGTACAGCTCGGTCCCGCCGGCGTGCAATGGTGCTCGAAGCCGCTGCTGGAGGCGGTGGCCGAGAACTCGGCACGGACCGGCCGGCGCATCCACATGCATCTGCTGGAGACCGTGTATCAGCGCGCCTGGGCCGACCGGAATTTTCCGGGCATGGTGCGTTGGCTGCGCGACATTGGCTTCCTCTCGGAGCGGCTGACGCTGGCGCACTGCATCCACGCACGGCCGGAAGAGTTGGAGATGATCGCGGCATCAGGCGCGAGGATCGTCACCAATTTCAGCTCGAACATGCATCTGCGCTCGGGCCTCGCGCCGATCGCGGCCGCACACGCGTGTGGCTGCGCCATTGCCGTCGGCGTCGACGGGCTGGCGCTCGACGAGGACGACGACATCCTGCGCGAGATGCGGCTGGTGCAGATGTTTCATGGCGGCCTTGGCTTCAGGCAGACCTGGACGCGGGCGGACATGTTCGAACTGACGATCCGCAACGGACGCCGCGCCACCGGCGCGCCGGGTGGTGGTGAGCTGGTCGCCGGCAATCCGGCGGACTATGTCGTGATCGATCTGGACGGCCTCGACCGCGACCAGATCATGCCGGTCGATCCCATGGCGCTGCTGTTCGCGCGGGGCAATGCGTCGCTGGTGAAGGAGGTCGTCGTGGCCGGCAAGACGATCGCCAGGGACGGCGTCTGCGTGGGCGTCGACCTTGCCGCCATCGAGCGAGAATTGCGCGCGATGTACCGCGCCAATGTCGGCAAGCTCGGGAGCTTTCAGCGGATGTGGCCGCCTTTGTCGGAGCGCATCTCCGGCTGGTTCGAGCAACAGCTCACCTGCGAATAAGGTGCGACAAACGAAAGCGCCCGCCAGACAGTCAGGCGGGCGCTGCTTCAGCTTTGGACTTGATCGTTACTGCAGCGCCTCGAGCTTCGCGTTCTTGCCATCGACGACCTTGAACACGACATAGCGCGGCTGCATCTGGCCGTTCGGCAGGAACTGGACGTCGCCGAACACGGTGCCCTTGACCGCCTTGCCGCGGATCGCCTCAGCCACGGTCTTGCGATCGAGCGATTTGGTCTGCGCGACCGCCTGTGCCCAGACCTGCACGGCGGCAGCGCCGAGCGCGGCGCTCTTGTCGGGGAGCACGCCGTAGGCCTTCTTGTAGGCGTCCACGAATGCGACGCTCTCTGGCATGGTGGTGAACGGCGGCAGGTCGGGGAAGAAGATATCGGCCGAGATCACGCCGTTATTGGCGTCGCCCGCGACTTTGTACACGGTGCTCAGCATGATGCCGACGGCGCCGACGAAGGTGGATTTGATGTCGGCCTGGCGGTACTGCTCGACCAGCGCGGGCAGGCCCGAGGAGTTCGACGAGCTGGTGACGATCACGGCGTCCGGATTCGCGCCCTTGATGTTGGTCAGCTGCACCCGGAAATCGGTGTCCTTGAACGCGAACTTTTCGGTCATAATGACTTCGCCGGAGAAATTCATCTTCTTGAACTCGGCCTCGACGGCGGTCTGGAAGCCGTTGCCATAGACGTCGTTCTGGGTGAGGAACGCAACCTTCTTTGCCTTCATCGTCTGGGCGACGTATTTGGCAATGACCTCCGCATCGAAGCCGTTCGAGCTGTTGATGCGCATCGCGTAAGGGTTGGTCTCGCCGCTGAGGATCAGGTCGGACTTCGAGACCGCGGTGAAGTCCAGAATGTTGCCGCGGGCGAGGATCGGCTGCATCGCGAGCGTCACCGGCGAATTCCAGCCCTCGATCACGATGTCCGCCTTCTCGGCGACCATCTCGTTGGCGCGGCTGACACCGACCGCGGGCGTGCTCTCGTCGTCCTTGGAGATCACGGTGAGCTTGCGGCCGAGCAGGCCGCCCTTGTCGTTGATCTGCTGGACCATCAACTTGACCGCATTTGTCACGGTCTGGCCGTCAGGGCCGGCGCCGCCGCTGAGCGGAAAGATGGTGCCGACCTTGATGTCCTGCGCCATCGCAGGTGCGGTTGCGAGCCCCAGCAGCAGCGCGAGAGCCAGTTTCGTCTTGTGCATGCGCTTCCTCCAATATTTTCGCTTATGACTTCTTGGTAATTCGGCGATACAGGCCCACGAGCCCCGCGGGCCAGAAGATCAGGACCAGCGCCAGCACCGATCCCAGCACGATCTTGTTCCAGTCGCCGCCTAGCGAGAACAGGTTCTGCTGCGCGATCAGGAGCGCAGTGCCGATCAGGGGACCGAGCAGGATGCGGCGCCCCACCAGCACGATGGCCGTGAGCATCATGACGAGGAAGTAGGATTCGAACATGTCGGGGCCGACATAGGCGCGCTGATAGGCGTAGAGCCAGCCGGCGAGGCCGGTGATCGGCGCCGAGATCACGAACACGGCGAGCCTGATCCGACGCGGATCGACGCCGAGGCTCGCCGCCAGTGCCGGGTTCATCTGCACCATCAGCGCGGTGGTGCCGAGCCGCGAGCGGCGGAAGCGCGCGATGAAGGCCAGCGTGAGCAGGAGCAGAATGAAGGCGACCGGCCAGAGGTCTTCCTGCATCGCACCGGAGAAATTGGTGACGAGCAGCGGCAGCTTCAGCGGGGGAATTCCCACGATGCCGTCGGAGCCGCCGACTGCGTCCCAGTTGAAGGCGACCTCGTAGGCGACCACCGCAGCCGCGTAGGTCACGAGCGAAAAGACGAACTCGCGGGTTCTTAAGGTGACCGCGCCGAGAAAGGCGGCCGCGGCGAGGCACAGCGCGATCGTCGCGGCCGCGGTCAGCCAGCCGTTCAGGCCGTATTTGACCGCGAGGTTCGCGGCCGCATAGCCGCCGATGGCCCAGAACACGGTGTGCCCGAGGCTGACCTCGCCGAGATAAGACAGGACGATGTCGGCGCCGTAACACATCACCGCGAAGATCGCGATCGTGGTCAGTGTCGAATAGGCGACCGGGGTGCCGCCGAGCAGGCGCGGCAGGAAGAAGCCGATCACCACGAAGGCCGCGATGGTCGCGCAGCGCAGGAACGGGATCGGCGCGGAGTGCGGGGATTCGATCGCGGTCATTTGGTTGCAAGCCCCGCGGGACGGATCACGAGCAGTGCCAGCAGCAGCGCGAAGGCCGCCGCGGTGGTGTAGGCCGGCGCAACGAAGGCGCCGAAGAAGGCGGTGAACAGGCCGAGCCCGAGCCCGGCCGCGAGCGCACCACCGATTGAGCCGATGCCGCCGAGCACGACCACGACGAAGGTCATGATGACCTCGTTGAAGCCCATGCTGGTCAGGATCGGCGAGCGGGGCGCGACCAGCGCCGCACCGAGCGCAACCGCCGAGCATTCGAACACGAAGACGCCGAGATAGACGACCTTTGCGTTGATGCCGAACAGCTCGGAGAGCTTGGGGTCCTCGGCGACGGCGCGAATGACCGAACCGAACCGGGTGCGCTGGGTGAACAGCCAGACCGCGCCATAGAGCAGGAGCGTGACGACCAGCACCAGCACGTCCTGCCAGGTGAACCAGAGCGGGCCGAGGTCGACCTTGGCGCGCGCCAGCGTTCCCGGCAGCGTCTGCGGATTGCCACCGAAGATGAGCGCGCTGCCGCCCTGCAGGACATAGCCGAGGCCGAGGGTCACGATCATCAGGCTGGTCAGGTTCTGCGTCATCACGAGGCGCATCATCGCGCTTTGCATGAGCAGGCCGATGGCCCCGAGCACGACGATCGCCACCAGGATGGCGACCGGGTAGGGGAGCCCCAGCCTGGTGATGGCGTACCAGGTGACGAACGCGCCGAGCATATAGAGCTGGCCGTGGGCAAAGTTCACCAGGCGGGCGACACCGAGCAGGATGGTCCAGCCCAGCGCGATGCAGGCATAGCCGGAGCCGAGCACGATGCCGTTGATGATCTGCTGCGCGATGTTCATGAGGGCTGCCCATCCGCGATGGTGCCGAGATAGGCCTCGATGATGCGGTGGTCCGCGGCCATGACATCGGCGGGGCCTTCGCCCACGATCTTGCCACGCTCGAGCAGATAGAGATGATCGACCACCTTCAGCGCCGCCTTGACGTTCTGCTCGACCAGCAGCACCGGCAAGCCGCGATCGACCAGAAGGCGGATGCGCGAGAGCAGGTCGGTGATCAACCGGGGTGCAAGGCCGGCCGAGGGCTCATCCAGCATCAGCACGCGCGGGCCGGCGAGGAGTGCGCGGCCGACCGCGAGCATCTGCCGCTCGCCGCCGGAGAGCGCCGCGCCCTTGTGCGCGCGGCGCTCGGCGAGGCGCGGGAAGAACTCGAAGACTTCAGGCATGGTGAAGAGGTGCCGGCCGGTGGTGTCCGCGGGCGACCGCACCAGCGCGAGATTCTCGTCGACGGTCAGCTCGGCGAAGATGTTCTTGCCTTCGGGCACGAGCGTGAGCCCGCGCGCCACCCGTTCGTGCGCGGCGAGCTTTTCGATGTTGCGTCCTTCGAGCTGGACGCCGCCGGTGACGACGGCGCGGCCACGCGACCAGCCGGCGAGCGCGTTGACCAACGTGGTCTTGCCGGCCCCATTGGCGCCGACAAGGCCGATCATCCGGCCCGCAGGGACCCCGATATTCACGCCCGCGACCGCGACGTTGCCGGCGTAGCGGACCGAGAGGTTGTCGCTCTGAAGCACGCCGCTCATTCGTCGCGCCCCAGATAGGCTTCGCGGACGCGGGGATCGCGCTGGATCTCGGCGGGCGTGCCCGTCGCCAGCATCGCGCCCTGGTCGATCATGACGATGCGGTCGGCGATCGACATGATCAGGTCCATGTGATGCTCGATGACGACGAGCGCGAGGTTGCGCTTGCGCAAGCCGATCAGGACGTCGGCGAGCTTTTTCATGTCGCCGCCGCTGAGGCCGGCGGCGGGCTCGTCGAGCAGCAGCACCTTTGCGCCTGTGCCGTAAGCGAGCGCAACCGAGAGAAGACGCTGCACGCCATAGGGAATGTCGCCGGGCAGCTGGTCGTGGTACTGCCGGGCGATACCGAAGAAATCGAGCAGTTGCGCCGCCGCCAGCTCGGCGGCGCGGCGCGTGGTCGCCTCGCGCCACGGCGCAAACAGCGATGCCGCCAGATTGGTCGAGAAGTCGCGGAAAATCGCCGAGACCGCGTTCTGCAGGACGGTCAGTTCGCCGAAGAACGAGTTCTGCTGAAAGGTCCGCCGCAGGCCGCGGCCGGCGAGGTCGAAGGTCCGGAGCGCCGAGACATCGCTGCTGTCGAGGAAGGTGCGGCCGCGATGGGTGACGGCGTTGGTGACGGCCGCAAAGCAGCTGCTTTTGCCGGCGCCGTTCGGGCCGATGATGCCGAGAATCTCGTCGCTATGCACGGACCAGCTGACGTCGCGCAGGGCGACGAGCGCGCCATACTGCACGGTCAGCCCTTCGACGCGCAGCACCTCGCTCGCGCCGCGATCCGTTTCCCCGGAATTTGCCACCCGGCCGTCCATCCCTTGTTGTCCCCGCCGCGTTGACGGCGGCCGGACTTTTTGGCGAGGCAGCGCACCGCGATCGATGCGGAATCAAATCGCTGGAAAGGCAGCCTCGCGGGACGCAAAGTATTGTGCGCCCATCATGAAAACTTGTGCTGACTGGTTGTCAGACCAGAGTGGTCTGCGCTGTATCGCGCTCAACCCCGACGGTGCGGCGTGATGTCTGCTCCCGTAACGGTACATATAAATCCGCGATAGCTGATAGACGGAACCGCGTCTGGCGATCACCGGGTCCGTGGGCTATGAACCGTCTGCTGCGGCACGGTGCAGCCGATGACCCCTTTGAGGAGCCCCCGATGCGTCTTCCCACCGTTCTTCTGGCTGTCACATGTCTCGCGGGTGCTGCGTCCGCCGAAGACCTCTCTGGCACGCTCCAGAAGGTGAAGGAGACCAAAAAGATCACGCTGGGCTATCAGGAAGCGTCGGTGCCCTTCAGCTATCTCGACGGCAATCAGAAGCCCGTCGGCTTCGCCATGGATATCTGCCTCAAGATTGTCGACGCCGTGAAGAAGCAGCTCGGCATGCCGGACATTGCCGTGGACTACGTCGCCGTGACGTCGTCGAACCGCATTCCGCTGATGGTCAACGGCACGCTCGACCTGCATTGCTCGGCGACCACCAACAATGCCGACCGGCAGAAGCAGGTCGCCTTCACCAACACCCACTTCCTCAGCGCGACCCGGTTCGCGGCCAAGAAAGCCGCCAAGATCAACACCATCGACGACCTCAGGGGCAAGGCCGTCACGGCGGTCGCGGGCTCGGTCAATCTGAACCAGCTCGCCAAGGTCAATACCGAGCGCAACCTCGGTATCAAGATCATGCCGGCTGTGGATCAGGCCGAGGCCTTCCTGCTGCTCGAGACCGACCGCGCCCAGGCCTATGCGCTCGATGACGTCCAGCTTGCGGTCGCGATCGCACGCTCGAAGGAGCCGGGGCTGTTCATGATCAGCGAGGAGACGTTTGCGAAGGCCGAGCCGTTCGGGATCATGCTGCGGCGGGAAGACGCGCCCTTCAAGGCGCTGGCCGATCGCGCCACGGCCGAGCTCTATGCGAGCCCGGAGATCGAGGTGGTCTACAGGCGCTGGCTGGAATCCCCGACGCCGCCGAACGGCATCAACTACAATGTGCCGATGTCGGCAGCCTTGCGCCAGGCCTTCAAGACGCCGAGCTCGAGCGCTGATCCTGATGTCTATCTGGTGAAATGAGGCTAAAGCGCTAGCGCGCCCGCGGTGTATCCAGCAGCTGCCCCGCTAAAGCCGCGCCGATGACTGCGATCGCGGCCATCATCAGCGCCCATGGCACGAACAGGCGATGGCCGATCAGTGCGCCGCTCAGGAGCGGAGCGCTGATATTGGCGCCTGACATCAGCGACTGATTGAGGCCCATGATCATGCCCTGGCGGTTGATCGCGGTCGAACGCGACAGCTCGGCCGTCAGCGTGCTGCGTGCGAACATGGTGCCGACGATGATCAGCGTCAGATTGACCGCGAGCAGGCCGACATTGTCCCGCGCCGCCAGCCCTGTGAATCCGAGACCCATGCAGGCGAAGGCCGCCACCACGATGCTGCGGTCGGACGCGATGATGTTCATGCGTGTGATCAGCAGGCCCTGAACCACCATGTTGATGAAGCCGGCATAGGCAAAGACCCAGCCGAGCTCGCGCGCGCCGAAGGCATGGCCCTGCCATGAAAAGCGTGCCGACAGGAACAGGCCGATCTGCGACAGGAACATCGAATTGACGAAGAAGAACACGATGAGCAGGCCGAGCAGGCGCCAGGCGTAGCGGAAGCCGAGCAGGCTGTTGGGCAGCGGCGGCTCCGGCACGCGATGCTGGTAGAGCGGTTCGGACGCCGGATGATCTGGCGGGAGCAGGGCAATTGTCGCGACAATGCTGATCAGCGAGAGCGCGGCAGCCGCCCAGACCGGTGCGGTCGGGCCGTAGTGAACGAGGAAGCTCGAAAGTGCCGGGCCGAGCAGCAGCCCGGTCCCGATCGCGCCGCTGGTCATGCCGAGTGCCTGCTTGCGCGTCGCCGGCGCGCTGTGCTCGGCGGCGTAGGCGTGCGCGACCGAGATGTTGCCCGACGTCAGGCCATCGATGATGCGCGCCAGAAACACCAGCGTCAGATTGCCGGCGAGTGCGAGCAGGACAAAGCCGATCAGCGTTCCGATCTGGCTGACCACCAGAACCTTGCGCCGGCCGTAGCGATCCGAGAGCATGCCGACCACGGGGCCGGCGATAAGCTGGCACACGGCATAGACCGAGATCAGCGCGCCGAGCAGGAAGGGCGTGGCGCCGAGCCGCTGTGAGTAGAACGGAAGCAGCGGCAAGATGATCCCCATGCCGGTGGCATCAACAGCCACGACAACGAAGGTCGGGATCAGCGCCAACGTGCTGTCGCCCGCGATCGCCTCCCGTGCTTCGGTCGTGGAACCCGGTGCCATCTGGAACGCCCTCGTTCGCTTTTGCGTGATCGGCAGCAATATGCCGGCTTATATAGTTGCAACCTAATAGTTCGTGTCCTATCTAATTTGCATGGCGCCGCCGCCAAGCTTCATCCACGCCGAGATCGGCCGGCTCGTCACGCGGCTTGGCCGGATCTGGCGGCGCGAGTCGGATCAGGCGCTGTCGGATCACGGCCTGTCCTATGCGACCGCGATTCCGCTGCTGGTGCTGTCCCGGCAGGGCGAAAACGTGCGGCAGGGTGTGCTCGCCGACGAGCTCGGCATCGAGGGACCGTCGCTGGTTCGTCTTATCGACCTGCTGCAGGCCGAAGGGTTGGTGGAACGCCGCGAGGACCCGACCGACCGCCGCGCCAAGACATTGCATCTGACCAAGGCGGGTGAGGCCAAGGTCGAGGAAACCAACAGGATCCTGCGACGCGTCCGCGCCAGCCTTCTTAAGGATGTCGCGCCCGAGGATCTTGCGATAACCTTCGAGACGCTTCAGCGCATCGAACAGCGGGCCAGTCGCTTGCAGGACAGCAAGGTCGGTCCAGAGGCGAAGTAGCCATGTGCGCAGATGAGCCGTTCCTGGTTCGCCACGCGGACCTCATTTTTGCTTTGAAGACGTTCGCCGCGTCGATCCTGGCGCTCGTCATTGCGCTGGCGATGGATTTGCCGCGGCCTTACTGGGCGATGGCGACGGTTTACATCACCTCGCAGCCGCTGGCGGGCGCGACCAGCTCGAAGGCGTTCTTCCGCGTCATGGGCACGCTGGCCGGCGCGATCATGACGGTGGCGCTGGTGCCGAACCTGATCGATGCACCGGAACTCCTGTGCCTCGCGATCGCGCTTTGGGTCGGGCTTTGTCTCTATCTGTCGCTGCTCGACGGCACGCCGCGCAGCTACGTCTTCATGCTGGCGGGCTACACGGTCGCGCTGATCGGTTTTCCTTCGGTGTCCGAGCCCGGCGCCATCTTCGACACCGCGGTGGCGCGGCTGGAAGAGATCTCGCTCGGCATCATCTGCGCGAGCCTCGTCTCCACCATCGTCTTCCCGCGCAGCGTCGCGCCTGCAGTTGCAAATCGCGTGGACAGCTGGCTGGCCGATGCGCGCCACCTCAGCCAGATCGTGCTACTGCGCGACGGCACCAGCGAAGCGCATCGCGGCAAGCGCCTCAAGCTTGCGACCGACATCGTCGAGATCGATACGCTCGCCACCCATCTGGCCTATGACCGGCTGACCGATCGCAACGCCGTCAGCGGCCTCGCCGAGATCCGGCTGCGCATGCTGATGCTGTTGCCGGTGATTGCCTCGCTGGAGGACCGGCTGGCTGCGCTGGAAGAGGAGGCTCTGCGCCGCCAGCCCGAGCTGAAGCGGTTGCTGGAAGATCTGGCGCAGTGGATCACCAGCGATATCGGTCCGCGGCAGCCTGCAGAGCGGATCAAGGCGATGATCGCGGCGCGGCAGGCGGTGCTTGACGACAACGCGTCCTGGGAAGGGATCATCATCACCAGTCTCCTGTTGCGGCTGCGCGAGCTGGTCGACCTCTCGCGCGACTGCCGTGCGCTGACCGACGCCATCGCCGAGGGCCGCGACGTCTCGACGCTCGATCTTGCCTTCCAGTCCGAAGCCGGCGCTGCGCCGGTTCGCCACAGGGATCGCGGCCTTGCCTTGTGGTCGGCGGCCGGTGCGGCCGCGGCGATCCTGATCTGCTGCGCGTTCTGGATCGGGACCGGCTGGCCGGATGGCGCGTCGGCACCGATGATGGCGGCGGTCGCGTGCTCCTTCTTCGCCGCGCAGGACGAGCCCGCGCGCTTCATTCGCAGCTTTGGACTGTGGTCGCTGGTCGCGATCGTCGTGGTCGCGGTCTATCTGTTCGCGCTGGTGCCTGCGATCTCCCATGTCGAAGTTCTCGTCGTGGCGCTAGCGCCGACCTTCCTGCTCTACGGCTTCCTGATCGCGCGGCCGGCGACGGCGGGCACCGGCATGGCGCTCGCGGCCAACACCGCAACGCTGCTGGCTTTGCAATCGACCTACAGCGCGGACTTTGCGTCCTACGCCAATTCCGCCGTCGCGTTCTTCGTTGGCGTCGCCATCGCCGAACTCGTGACGCGGATCGCGCGCGGCGTGGGGGCGGAATGGATCGCCCATCGCCTGGTGCTGTCGAACTGGACATCGCTCGCGATTGCCGCCGAACGGCGCGGTAAGCGGGATCGCGCCGAATTCGCCGGCCTGATGCTGCATCGGCTCGGACTGCTGGTGCAGCGCATCGCCTTCCTGTCCGAGAGCGACCGCCGGGACACCGACAGCCTCGTCCAGCTCCGCATCGGGATCAACATCATCGACCTGCGCCGGGCTCGTTACGGCCTCGCGGCGTCCACCATCTCCGTCATCGACGACATGCTCGACCAGCTTGCGATCGCCTGCCGCAGATTTGCCGGCGACGGGATGCCGCATGAGCTTTTGACGAGCGTCGACCGGGCGCTGGCCCAGGCGGTGAAGGATCCCAACGAGAAGGCGCGCGAAGACGCATTGATCGGTCTCGTCGGCATCCGCCGCGGGCTGTTTCCGGATGCACCGGCCTACCGGCCGGGCGCGGAGAGTGTCGCAGCATGAGATACGTCATCGACATCTACGGTGTGCTCGTGCCGGCGCTGCTGCTCTGGATCATCGTCGCTTATGCGCTGAGCGCCCTACTGAGCCGGTTGATGCAGCGCTTCGACCTTTACCGGCTGGTCTGGCACCGCGCGCTGTTCGATTTCTCGATCTTCGTCTGCCTGCTCGGCGGCGTCGTCTATCTCTCGGAGTTCTTGTCATGAAAGGGAATGCTGCCTGGCTTGGCCGCCTCGCGCTGACCGTGCTCGCCGTCGTCGCCGCGCTCGCCGTCGGCCGCGAGCTGTGGGTCTACTACATGGAGTCGCCCTGGACCCGCGACGGCCGCGTCCGCGCCGATGTGGTGCAGGTCGCGCCTGATGTCTCCGGCTTCGTCACCGAAGTGCTCGTCAAGGACAACCAGAAGGTCCATCGCGGCGACGTCTTGTTCCGGATTGATCGCGAGCAGTTTGCGCTGGCGCTGCGACAGGCCGATGCGTCGGTGGCCGGCCACCAGGCCACGCTCGACCAGGCCAATGCCGATCTGAAGCGCTACAGCACGCTGACCACCGATGCGGTGTCGCAGCAGAAACAGGAGCAGGTGCTCGCGACCCAGCTGCAAGCCAAGGCGGCGTTCGATGCGGCCGTCGCCGATCGCGCCGTCGCCCAGCTCAATCTCGATCGCAGCGAGGTCCGTGCCTCCGTCAATGGCGTGATCACCAACATGGATCTGCGCCCCGGCGCTTACGTCACGGCCGGGAAGGGCGTGATGGCGCTGGTCGACAGCGACACGCTGCATGTCGAAGGCTATTTCGAGGAAACGAAGCTTGCGCGCATCCGCGTCGGCGACAAGGTGCAGGTCCGCCTGATGGGCGAGAAGACCACGCTGTCGGGCCATGTCGAGAGCATCGCGGCCGGCATCGAGGACCGCGACCGTGCCGATGGCGCCAACCTGCTCGCCAACGTCAACCCGACCTTCAGCTGGGTGCGCTTGGCGCAGCGCGTGCCGGTGCGCATCGCTCTTGATCCAGTGCCCGGGGCAGTGTCGCTGGTGGCGGGACGTTCGGCGACGGTCGAGGTGTTGGATTAGTTCGATGCTTGGCTGTGCGCATTAATGCGCTCTCTCCGCTTGCGGGGGCGGGCAGCTCCGCTGGTTCGTGCAAACTCGCTTGGGTGAGGGGTATCTCGCCACGCTTACCGGGCCGAGAGATACCCCTCATCCGGCGCTTCGCGCCAACTTCTCCCGCAAGGGGAGAAGGAAGAAGCTGCTGCCTCGCGTTCAGCGCTCAAGCATTCGAATATTTCTTCAGCTCGAACCGCGCAATCTGGTTCCGGTGCACCTCATCCGGGCCGTCGGCCAGCCGCAGCAGCCGCGCCGTCGCATAGGCCTGTGTCAGCCCGAAATCGTTCGACGTGCCGCCGCCGCCATGGGCCTGGATCGCCCAGTCGATGATCTGGCAGGCCATGTTGGGCACGGCGACCTTGATCATCGCGATTTCGGCCTTCGCGACCTTGTTGCCGACCGTGTCCATCGCGTAGGCGGCGTTGAGCGTCAGCAGCCGGGCCTGCTCGATCATGATGCGGGCCTCCGCGATACGTTCCTGCGTCACGGTCTGCTCCGAGACCGGCTTGCCGAAGGCGACGCGGCTGCGCACGCGGCGGCACATCTTCTCCAGTGTGCGTTCGGCAAGGCCAATCAGCCGCATGCAGTGATGGATACGGCCGGGGCCGAGGCGGCCCTGCGCGATCTCGAAGCCGCGGCCTTCGCCGAGCAGCATGTTTTCCTTGGGCACCCGTACATTGGTGAAGATGACTTCGGAGGCCCGATCAGGCACGCCGTAGAAGCCGAACACGGGCAGCGGCCGCTTGACCTCGATACCGGGCGTATCCATCGGCACCAGGATCATCGATTGCTGCTTGTGACGGTCGGCATTGTCAGGGTCGGTCTTGCCCATGAAGATGCATATCTTGCAGCGGGGGTCGGTCGCATTGGTCGTGTACCATTTGCGGCCGTTGATGACGTAATGGTCGCCGTCGCGGACGATCGAGCTCTCGATGTTGGTGGCGTCGGACGAAGCGACCGCGGGCTCGGTCATGGCGAAGCAGGAGCGGATCTCGCCGGCCAGCAACGGCTTCAACCAGCGCTCCTTGTCCTTCTCCGTGCCGTAGCGCTCCAGAACCTCCATGTTGCCGGTGTCTGGCGCCGAGCAGTTGAACACCTCGGGCGCGAGATGCGAGCGGCCCATGACTTCGCAGAGCGGGGCATATTCGAGGTTGGTGAGGCCGGCGCCGTGGCTGGATTCCGGCAGGAACAGATTCCAGAGGCCCTCGGCGCGCGCCAGCGGTTTGAGCTCCTCGACGACGGGATAAACCTTCCACGGCCCGAGTTCTTCCGCCTCGCGGTAGAACCGCTCCTCGTTCGGATAGATGTGCCGGTCCATGAAGCTCTCGAGCTTGCGCTTGAGCTCGGCGACTTTTGGCGACATCGGGTAGAGCATCTTCGTCTCCTTGATTGCGTCAGGCCGGATCTAGGCGATCTCCAGATAGTCCGGCGCGGGCAGCTTTGGGAAGGGCGCGGTCGGCAGCGTCTGGTACCAGAACGCAACCGAGGCGATGTCGTCCTGCAACGGAAGATATTTCGACTCCTTGACGCCAGGCAGCCAGCCCAGCGCCTGGATCGTCACGCGCAAATCCGAGCGGAAGCGCACGGGATCGGGAATGTGCCAGCGGTACAGGCCGAAGCGTTGCTGCGATTTGTAGACGCCGTCGGGGCGGATCACTTGCGGCAGGCCGGAATAGGGGGTGGTGAACTCCAGATAACGCGACTGCCCCTGGCCGGCATGCGCGACATGGGGATCGAAATTGTAGGATCCGCAGAAATAATCTTCGGTGCCGGTGCCGCAGATGGTCGGGAATTCGCCGTCGCCGTCGATGAAGAACTTGATCTCGCCTTCGCCCCACCAGCCGTTGTTGTTGACGCCCCAGGCCATGTAGGTGCCGACATAATGTCCTGCGCCGTTGACGCCTTCGAGGATGATGTAGATGTCCTTGTAGGGCAGCGGGTTGGTGCGGCGGAACTGCGCATGGAAGTAGGCGCAATCCTCCGGCACGTCGGTCAGCGTGTAGTTGATCTGGTAATAGACGGTGAGCGCTTCCTCGCTGCGATTTTCCAGCGTGAACCGTGCACGCTTGCGGAACGGCATTTCCCAATAGCAGTTGAAAGCGCGGCCGGGATTGACGCAGACCGCGAGCGAGGACACCTGCGCGTATTCCTCCCAGCCGCAGGCGAAGAAATCGCCGGCCGGGCACTCGACGCTCGGCTGATCCTGATCGTCCCAGTAGACGCGCAGAATGGAGTGACGCAGACGTCCGCGAGCCAGCGTCATCCAGATCTGCTGGATCGCGCCTTGACCCTCAATGTCTGCAAGCGTGAAGGTCGCACCGGGCTCGATGACGACGTAAGGCGAGACCTTCCAGCCCTGGCCGAGGTCGCGGGCCTGGCGTGCGGCCGGACCATCGACGGACATGCCGCCCTTGCCCTTTTCGCCGGAAAAGTTCTCTGGACTGATCGAGCGCGTCTGTGCATTCGATAGGCGTGACAAATTGCCGAGATGCAGGCCGAGTCCAGAAAAAGCCATGGTGTCCTCAATGAGGGGGTGGCGACGTCCCGGTATATCGCCGCCGAATTGACCAAAAGATGAAGACCGCCTGCGGAATTGTCGGCACGGTGCCCGATGTCGTCACGCGACGCGATATTCCCTGAACTTCTCGCGCAGCGCCGATTTCAGCACCTTGCCGGTCCCGGTCATCGGAAACTCGTCCAGGAATTCGACGGCATCGGGCATCCACCAGCTCGCGATCTTCGGGCGCATATGGTCGAGCAAGGTCTTGCCGTCCACGGTGGCGCCTTTCTTGCGGACGACGAGGAGCAGGGGGCGCTCCTGCCATTTCTCATGCGCGATCGCGACCACGGCGGCCTGGAGCACGTCGGGATGCGAGAGCGCGATGTCCTCGAGCTGGATCGAGGAAATCCATTCGCCGCCGGACTTGATCACATCCTTGGAGCGGTCGGTCAAAGTGACGTGGCCTTGGCTGTCGATCACGGCCATGTCGCCGGTGATCAGCCAGCCGTCGCGGTCGAGACCCTCGTCGAGCTTCATGTAGCCGGACGCGACCCATGGGCCGCGGGCGCGCAAATGACCGACCGTCTTGCCGTCGCGCGGCAGTTCGGCCCCTCCGTCGTCGACGATGCGCAGGGCGGTGCCGAAGCAGGCGCGGCCGGAAACCTGACGCCGATCGAATTTCTCCTTGTCGCCCAGATGCTCCGAGCCCGGCCGCAGGCCCGGCATCGAGCAGCCCAGTGCCTCGGTCATGCCCCACGCCTGGATGTAGTCGATGCTGTAGTCGCGCTTGAGTTTCTCGACCATCGCGCGCGGCGGCGCCGAGCCCGACGACAAGGTCGCGCGCAGGGTGGAGAATTTGCTGCCCGTGCGTCCCAGCCAGTCGAGCAGGATCAGCCAGAAGCTCGGCACGCCCGCCGACAGCGTCACTTTCTCGCCTTCGAGCAATTCATAGAGTTTGTCGGGCTCGTAGTTACGGCCGGGCAGCACCAGCTTCGACCCGGTATAGGGCGCGGTAAACGGCATGTTCCAGCCATTGCCATGGAACAGCGGCGCCATCGGCATCATGACCTCGCGCACGCCTTCGACATGGCCCGGAAGAAAGTCAAAACTGCAGCAGGTCATCGTCTGCAGAATCGCGGCGCGGTGCGAGTAGATGACGCCTTTGGGATTGCCAGTGGTGCCGGAGGTGTAGCAGATCGTGGAGGCCGACTTTTCGTCGAACTCCGGCCAGGCGAAGCCGGCCTCGTTCTCCTTCTCCAGAAGATCTTCGTAGCAATGGACGTTGGCGAGCTTCGTTTCGGGCATCCGCTCACGCGAGGACATCACGACGTAAGCCTCGATCGTCTTCAACTGCGGCGCGATCGCCTCGACCAGCGGCAGCGTGGCGCGTCGATGAACAGCAACCGGTCCTCGGCGTGGTTGATGATGTAGACGAGCTGCTCGGGAAACAACCGCGGATTCACGGTGTGCAGGACATAACCCATGCCCGGCGCCGCATAGAACATTTCGAAGTGACGATGCGTATTCCATGCCAGCGTGCCGACGCGGTCGCCACGCGTCATGCCGAGCCGCGCGAGCGCCAGCGCCATACGCTTGATGCGCGGATGGGCGTCCGCATAGGTGTAGCGATGGATGTCACCTTCGATCTCGCGCGCGACGATCTCGGCTTCGCCGTGATTATCGGCGGCGTACTGGATCAGGCCGCTGATCAGCAGCGGCATGTCCATCATCAATCCCTGCATGGTCTCCTCCGGAAGGCGCCACGTCGTCGCATGGCGTAGGCTTGTGATTTGCTTGAGAGGTTAGCGGAACGCCCTGCAGCGTTCACGTAAAAAACAACAGGCATGATTGCATGCGTTACTTTTTCAGGGCTAACTGATCCGAAAGCAGTGTTCGCGGCGGAGGAAATGGATGCCAGCGGAAAGACACAAGACCGGTGCAGCCGGCGAATCTACGGTCGACATTGCCTCGCTCCGCGCGCGCTACCGCGACGAGCGCGATCGCCGTCTGCGCCGCGAAGGCAAGGCGCAATATGTCGAGGTCACCGGCGATTTCGGCCGTTACCTCGACGATCCCTGGGCCGATCCCGGATTTTCACGCGCAGCCGTCAGCGAAGAGACTGAAGTCCTGATCGTCGGCGGTGGCTTCGGCGGTCTGCTTTGCGGTGCGCGTCTGCGCGCGGCCGGCATCGACGATTTTTGCATGGTGGAAAAGGCCGCCGATTTCGGCGGCACCTGGTACTGGAATCGCTACCCCGGTGCGGCCTGCGACACCGAGAGCTACATCTATCTGCCGTTGCTGGAAGAGACCGGCTACATGCCGGTGCGCAAATATGCGCGTGCGCCGGAGATCTACGAGCACTCCCGCCGCATCGGCCGTCACTTCGGGCTCTACGAACGCGCGCTGTTTCAAACCGTGGTCTCGCGGATGGCGTGGCAAGAGAGTGAGGCGCGCTGGCTGGTCGAGACCGATCGCGGCGACTGCATCCGTGCGCGCTTCGTTATTCTTGCGGGTGGTCCGCTGAGCCGACCGAAGCTGCCGGGGATTCCCGGCATCGAGAGTTTCAACGGCCACAGCTTCCACACCAGTCGCTGGGATTACGGCTACACCGGCGGCACTGCCGAGGGCGGCCTCACAGGTCTCGCAGACAAGCGCGTCGGCATCATCGGCACCGGCGCCACCGCCGTGCAATGCGTGCCGCATCTCGGCCGCTCGGCGAAGGAGCTCTACGTCTTCCAGCGCACGCCGTCGGCGATCGGCGTACGCGACGACCGGCCGACCGATCAGGCCTGGGCGCAGAGTCTGAAGCCCGGCTGGCAGCGCGAGCGCATGGACAATTTTACCTCGGTGATCTCAGGCGAGCCGTTCGAGCAGGATCTGGTGCAGGACGGCTGGACCGGGCTGCTCGGCGAGATCCTGCTGGCGCCGCGCCGGCAGACGCAGCCGGTGACCTCGATGGAGGAGGCGCTGAAGGTCATCGAGCAGGCCGACTATCGCAAGATGGAAGAGATCCGCGCCCGCGTCGATGCCATCGTGAAGGACGAGGCGGCCGCAGCTGCGCTCAAGCCCTGGTACAAGGCCTTCTGCAAGCGACCGTGCTTCCACGACGAATATCTCGACACGTTCAATCGCCCCAACGTGCATCTGGTCGATACCAAAGGGCAGGGCGTCGAGCGCATCACCGCAAACGCCGTCGTGGTCGACGGCAAGGCCTATGAGCTCGACTGCCTGATTTATGCCAGCGGCTTCGAGGTCGGCACCGATTATGCGCGCCGCATGGGCTTCGAGGTTCATGGCCGCGGCGGCATGAGCCTCTCCGAACGCTGGCGCGACGGCGTCAAGACGCTGCACGGATTCTACAGCCGCGGCTTCCCGAACTGTTTCCTGATCGTCACGGTGCAGGCCGGGCAGAGCGCCAATTTCCCGCACATCATCGACGAGCAGTCGCAGCACATCGCCCATGTCATCGCCGAGGCGCGCAAGCGCAAGGCGCGGACGCTGGAGCCGACGCTCGCTGCCGAAAACGCCTGGGTCGAGGAGGTCGTCAAGGCCGCGCTCGGCCGCCAGAACTATCTCGCCGAATGCACGCCCGGCTACTACAACAACGAAGGCGTATTCGATCCGATCGCGGCAAGAAACAGCCAATATTGGCGCGGGCCGGTGGCGTTCCTGCGGCTGCTGGAGAAATGGCGCAAGGAAGGCAATCTGGAGGGGCTGGAATTGACGTATCCTGCCATGGAGTCGGCGCTGCCAAGCGGGTAAGCTGGGGCATCGGATTGCCGGACAGAGAGGATATCGGACATGATCAAGGGCTGGGCTGTTGCAGGGGCGGCTTTTGGCGCGATGGCGCTGCTCGTTGCGCTCGCGCCGGGCGCCGGGGCCGCGCAATGCGGCAGCTCGCCGGCGGGATTCGAGGCCTGGAAGCGTGAGTTCAGTGCGGAGGCGCAGGGCAAGGGCGTCGGCCAGACCGCGATCTCGGCGTTGATGCAGACCAATTACGCCAGCGCCACCATTGCGGCCGATCGCGGCCAGCGCAGCTTCTCGCTGACGCTCGACCAGTTCCTCGCCAAGCGCGGCGCCACCACCATCGTCGCCAAGGGCCGCCAGCTCAAGCAATCGCAGGCAGCGTTGTTTGCCTCGATCCAGCAACGCTATGGCGTGCCGCCCGGTCCTTTGATCGCGATCTGGGGCATGGAGACCGGTTTCGGCAGCCAGCGCGGCAACCAGAACATGTTGTCGTCGATCGCGACCCTGGCCTATGACTGCCGGCGTCCCGAATTTTTCACTGACCAGCTCTACGCCGCTCTGAAGCTGATCGATCGCGGCACGCTGTCAGGCGCTACCCGCGGCTCGATGCATGGCGAGGTCGGCCAGACCCAGTTCATGCCCAAGAACATCCTGGCTTACGGCACCGGCAACCTCGAAGTTGCGGCCAACGCGCTGAACTCGACCGCCAACTTTCTGAAGGCTCATGGCTGGCGTGCAGGAGCCGGTTACCAGCCGGGCGAACCGAATTTTGCCGCGATCGAGGCCTGGAATGCGGCCGGCGTCTATCAGAAGGCGATCGCCCTGATGGGCCGCCAGATCGACGAGGGAGGGGCGGCGGCGTCGCGTTGAGGCTGCACAAGACTCGGCCGCGCAGAGAAAGTTGTTGCGTAGAGGAACTGACGGCACGAGGTTTGCTTTGATCGGGGGCAGGGCTGGGCATGAGGAGACTCAACATGGCAACCCAGATCGTGATGGACCAGACCGGCGATACGCGCCACGAGTTTGATCCTGCCAATGCCGAAGCGCTGGCGCGCGCCGAACAACGCTTTCGCGAACTGACCGGAGCCGGTTTCACCGCCGCCTTTCGAACAGGCGCCGGTGAAGTCACCCGGATTAAATCCTTCGACCCGACCGCGCACGAAACGCTGTTCTATCCTCGCCTGGTCGGCGGCTGATCCGAGCTGCATATGATCGCGGCAGTTTGGTTTCGCACGCCGGCGCGTGCGCGTCTGCATGCGTTGCGCGAACTTTATCGGCGCTTCTTCGGCGAGAACACGCCGGATGCCCGCGGACGGCGGCTGCTGGCCGAATGGTTGTCACCGGCGCAACGTGACCAATTCGAGCAACATCGCCATTTCGATGTGATCGGTTGCGACAGCGGCAAGGTCTATCGCATCCATTACGGCACCGCCGCCAACGTTCACGAGATCGACGGCGAGGGGAACGCGACGATGGGCTGGTGCTTCGTCCCGTCAGGATTTCTGGTGCCGGGCGACGTCATGCTGGCGCAGAAGATCGCGCTCGAGACCGACGAGAAGGGCGCGCTCGCGCTCGCCAACCGGTTTCCACCGGCAACGCACTCAGAACACTTCTACAGGCGCCCATTCTAGTGCCGGCAGGCAACGAAATCAGGAGTGCGTCGTGCGGTAGGCATCCAGCGCATGCGCCGCGAAGACACCGATGCTGCAAAGGGCGAGGAGGGCGGAGATCAGCTCGATCATAGCTCGTCCTCCCCCAGCTGCTGGGCAACGAGGTTCTGGCAGCAGTAATAGTCCATGAGCAGGTCGAGGATGAATTGCATGATGGCCGTCCCTGTATTGATTTTGACAACGAGTTAACCGGCCATCTGTTTCAGGCGTGTTTCGTCGTTCTGGGAAACGGGTTTCGCGGGGAACCCGGGGCTGGTTTGTGCGCTGCGAACCCGCTACATCCCGCCTCCAATTCATCCCCTGGTCGCGCGCCTGTCCGGCGCGCGGCGATCCAATGCGAGGCAAAATCATGGCGCAAGTCGAGTGGTTCGACGATCTCACCGTCGGAATGCGGTTCAAGTCGCCCGAGGTGCAGATTACTGAAGCCGACATCAAGCGCTTCGCCGCAGAGTTCGATCCGCAGCCGATGCATCTCGACCACGAGGCCGCCAAGGAGACCCTGTTCAAGGGCCTGGCTGCATCAGGCTGGCACACTGCCGCCATCGCCATGAACCTTGCGATCCAGGCCCGCCCGTTCGGCCCGCATCCGCTGATCGGTGCGGGCGTCGACGGCCTGCGCTGGACCATTCCAGTGCGTCCGAATGACCGGCTGCACCTGGTCGGCGAGGTCATGAGCCTGACGCCGTCGAAATCCAAGCCGCAGGGCATCGCGCTGGTGAAATGGACGATGTTCAACCAGACCGGCGAGGAGGTTTACACCTTCACCCCGATCGCGATCATTCCCCGGCGGATGTAGCGCCGGCGTTTTCGCCGCGGGACAGCCTCGCCAAACCCTTGCGGCTCATCGGGAGAGGTGGTCATCTCGGCGCGGGGAACACGCTGGAGGCTGACATGAAACGAATTCTCGCCGCCGGGATTCTTGCAGGTGTTCTGGCCGCCGGGCCGGCGCTCGCGCAGCAATCCAAGGTCGGCGACTGGACCATCGAGAAGCGAACGCAGGACACGCACTGCAATGCGAGCCGCGGCTACAAGGACAAGGAAGACGAGAACCGCGACTATGTCATCGTCATCACCTATTCCGACAAGGCCATCGTCATCGTGATGATCTATGACGGCTGGGAGTGGGAGAAGGTCGGCGAGATCCTTCGCGCCGATGTCGGCACCGACGACGCCGATATCATGAGGAAGGCCAAGTGGGAGGTCATGGACAAGACCACCGTGCGCGGCATCTTCGAATACGATCAGTCGATCATGGACCGCCTCTCGAAGGCCAAGCGCCTCACGCTCGACTTCGAGGACGATGACGACGACAGCATCGAGATGCAGATTCCGCGCGCGGGCGAAGCGCTCGCCGCGCTGAAGTTCTGCGAGGAGAACCGGAAGTAAATTGCCGGTGTCGGCTGCGATGTCGGCGGGAATTGTCGGCAATCAAAACAGGCGGCAGCGCGCGTGCACGTGACTCAACGCACACAGTCCGCGCGCTGTTCGTCATTATCCTAGTCTTTGGCGAAAACGTCCAAGCCGCACCCTGCGGTTGCCTTTACGCAGAGACGATGTTCGATATTCCAGCAATTCGCTGTCACTATTCTTCCTCGTCCATAGCGACGACTGACCGGTCTGTTGCTTCCCGAAATTCACATGGCGTGCGCTTCCGTTGTCATCGGAGCAATGCACCGATCGCTTCGCTGCCGCGATGACGATCCTCCAGGCCAATCGCTTTTCGTCGCTGGTCGGGGAAATCTACGACGCAGCTGCCGATCCTGCGCTCCGCAGCGGTGCGCTGGAACAAGTGTCGTATTTCGTCGGCGGATGCGCCGCGACCATTCTGTCTCGCGACGCATCGCGGCTCTCGATCGAGATCCACCAGCATTTTGGAACCGAATCCCGCTTCCGTCAGCTGTATCGTGACCGGTATGTTGAGCAGGATCCTCTGCTCGATCGTCAACTCGCGATTGCCGCCGAGCAGACCATCGGCGTCACCGACATCATGCCTCATGCGGATTTCGTGGCGACCAGCTTTTACCGCGAGTGGGTCGAACCGCAGGGGGCGATCGACCTTGCGACGGTGGCGCTGGAGAGGTCGGAGGCCCGCACCACGGTCTTGCAGGTGCTGCGTCACCGCTCCCGGGGAACTGTCGACGACGCCATGCGCGAGCGCATGCGGCTGCTCGCGCCCCACATCCAGCGCTCCCGGCTCATGGGCCGGCAGATCAGGGCGCGGTCGCATACCGTGGACGACCTTGCCGAAGTTCTGGACGGCCTGAGCACGGCGATCTGCCTGCTCGACATCGATGGCCGCGTCGTCCATGCGAACGCGGCTTGTCGGCAGTTGTTCGTCGATGCCAATCTGCTCGCGTTGGTCGGCGACAGGATCGTCGCGAAGAACACCCAGGCCGACAAAATATTCCGCAGTCTGTTTGAAATCATGTCAGATGCTGACGCTCCACCGGCAGGTCGCCGCCGAATTCAGCTCGTGACGTCGGCCGATGGCCAGCATTATCTCCTCCACGCGCTTCCGTTGCGGCGCGACCACGGCTTGCCGCGCGACGTCGCGGCTACGGTGCTCCTGGTGCAGAAGGCGGCGATGCTGCCGTCGCTCGTGCCCGACGCCATCGCGTCGGCTTTCCGGCTGACACCGTCCGAATTGCGCGTGCTGATGGCGATCGTCGAAATCGGCGGAGTTCCCGATATCGCCGCAAAACTCGGTATTGCCGAGACGACGGTGAAGACGCATCTCGGCCGCTTGTTCGAAAAGACCGGCGCCGGACGGCAGGCCGATCTGGTGAAGATCGCGGCGGGTTTCACTGCGCCGTTTGCGCAGCGGACGAGCCGCGACGACGCCGTGTGATTCACTTCACAGCGCAAACTGCGGCGCGCGGTGCAATTTCAATCCATTGTGATGATCAGGATTGGCCGGTCCTCCGAACGTAGGACGCGTGTTGTCTGGGACTTTCGTATATGGCGCGACCTGGAAATGAGGAGGGCAGCGTGCGCCACGGAACAATGCGCGACGGCACCGAACACAGGTGCATGGAGACAACAGCGCCTGGCCGAGCCTTCTCGAGGGCTGGAGAGACTGCAGTGAGCGGCAACGACGAATTTTCCATTCTCAACGTTTCAACGGACCACATTCCCGAAGACCAGCGTGTTCCGCTGCTGCGTGAGTTCTACTGTCGCGGGGTGCTCAAGTCGGAGCTGGAGGCGACGGAGGGAAAGCCGTTCGCCGCGAATCTGACGTCGCATAGCTCGCCGGACGCCCAGCTCGTGATGGGCGGGCTGATCGGGGCCCGGATCATCCGGACCAAGCAGCTTGTGATCGACGGTAACGACAGCCTCGGCCTGATGGTCAACCGCTCCGGTGTCGTCGGGATTTCGGCGCGAGGACGGGATCTTCGGCTTCATCCGGGAGATGCGGTGCTGACCAGTGCAGAGGACGTGACGACCTTCGAACGGCTCTCGCTGGGGAATTGTCTCTCGATCCGCGTGCCGCGACGGGTGCTTGCGCCCTTGATCGTCGATATCGACGATGCCGTCATGCGCATCATTCCGGAGCATGCGCCCGGGCTTCGCCTGTTGGTCGATTACGCGACGTCACTGGTGCGGGAGCGCGCGTTCGCCGTGCCGACGTTGCGCCAGCTCGGCGTTGCCCATATCCACGAGCTCATCGCGCGCGTTCTCGGCGCGACAGAAGAGGTGCACGAATTGGCCGGGCGTCGCGGCGTCCGGGCCGCGCGGTTGAGGAAAATCAAGTCCTTCATCGTCAACAATTGCTGGCAGCAGGATCTGTCGGTCGCCACCGTTGCGCATGAGTTCGGCGTGACCACGCGCTATCTCCAGCGGCTGTTTGAGGCTGACGGCAAGACGTTTTCATCCTTCCTGACCGAGCAGCGCCTGAAGCGCGCCCACCGCATGCTGCGGGAGCCGGACTTCGCGGGGCGGCCCGTGAGTTCGATCGCCTACGACGTCGGTTTCGGCGATCTCTCTTATTTCAACCGCTGCTTCCGGCGGGCCTATGGCGCGACGCCGAGCGGCGTCAGGAGCGGCGAGGCGATGTGATCGCGCACATCTGAAGTTCTGCAAAATATTGGTCTCGGCAGGGAAGGATCTGACCTGATCCTCGATCACGGAGTCATGGCCAAATTCCAGTTGTTCTCACGCAGTGTCATTCTTGCAAGTCTTCTGGCGGGACCGTCGTCCTTTGCACGCGTGCCCGACGAGATCCGGGTTCCCGGAGAGATTCCCGGGACGTCCCTGCATGCCGAGGGTGTGCAGATCTACGAATGCCGGGCCGATGCCGCCAGGCAACTGGTCTGGCAGCCGCGAGAGCCGGCCGCGATCCTGCTTGACGGCACCGACCCGGTCGGCCGGCATTTCGCGGCGCTTTATCTGGAAACCGTCGATCCCGGCACGCTGGTGTGGGAGCACAAGGACGGCAGCGCGGTGAAAGCGCGGATCGTTGCCCGCATTTCCGGCCGCGCCGCGGATGATCTTCCCTGGCTGAAGTTCAAAGCAGTCGCGCAAACCGGCAGCGGTCTGTTTCACGGCGTCACCCATGTCCAGCGCATCAACACGCAAGGCGGTCTGTTGCGCGGTTCGTGCGATCGGGCGGGCGATTATCGCAACGTACCGTATTCGGCCGATTACGTGTTCTGGCGGGTGGAGTAAGTCGTGACTCCGCTTTCGAAGCGGAGCCGAGCGTTGGAGTTTGGAATGCGCCGTTTCTTTTTTGATCTGCTGGTCGACAATGTCGTGAAGATCGATCCGGGCGGCATGGTGTTCGAACAGGCGAGGGCGACCTTCGTCGTCGCCGACGAGATGGCAAAGCACCTGTTCGTCTGGCGCGACGATCTGCGCGATCGCGATGCCTGGATCCGCGTCAGGGACCATGACGGGCGCGAGATCTATCGTACCCAGGTCTGGGCGGAGAGCGCGGAGAGGGTCGGCTGGGATCAGGCGTAGTCCGACCGGCGGATGTCGCGGCTGTGCATCAGTGCGACACGAAACGGCATCGGTTCGCTTGAGGCCAAGACCCGGTCGCATCAGTCCAAGTCGGAGGCGACCGCGCTTTCTAGCGTGGCGTCCTGCGAATCCAATTTCGCGTGAGACGGCATCCTGCGATCGGGGGAGGCCAGAGGCGGCGGGGACCGGGAATGAACGTGACGGCTTTGGTGGATGTTGCAGGGTGGCGCTTGGCGTCGAGGCCGATGCGTTGTCTTGTGCCAGCCGTTCTGCTGACCTTGTTTATGGTCGAGCAATCCGAGGCGGCCTGCACGCCGGCGGCGCCGGTCAATGATACGATCGTGACCTGCACGGGAACGACCCTCAATGCCAACGGCACTGCCGGTTACGGCACCGTCAACGATAGCAACAACACCTACGGGATCGAGCAAGGCGCGTCGGTCACGGGCGACAATACCGGTCTGAATCTCCATTCGGGCACGGTCGAGAATTCCGGTCTCGTTGTCGGCAACGGCTTCTTCGGCATCAATGCTCATTCGGTCATCCTCACCAACAACGGGACCATCCGCGCGACAAGCGCGGGCGGCGTGGGGGTCTCCGCCGATGCCGCCACGGTCACGAATTCAGGCACCATCGATGCATCCGATATCGGCATCCGGGGAGCGAACTCCGCCAGCGTGACCAACACGACCGCTGGCATCATCCAGGCGACCGGCCCCGGCAGTCTGGGCGTTACGGGTCAGAACGTCGACGTCAGCAACGCAGGGACGATTTCCAGTACGCAGAACGCCGTCAACGCCGACCTGACGGCGAATGTGACCAACAGCGGTACGATCTCTGCCGGCTCGGCCGTAATTTTTGCCACGACGGCCAACGTGGTCAATACCGGACTGATTTCGACCACGCTCGGATTCGGCATGGGCGGTGTCACGGTGAACCTCAACAATTCCGGGACCGTCACCGCTGATCGTGGCATCAATGCGATCTTCGGCAACGTCATCAATTCCGGATCGATCATCGGACAAGACGCGGCCCTCAACGCCAACGTCGTCAACGTGACGAACAGCGGCCTGCTTCAGGCGTCGACCGTCAACGGCAGCGGCATCACGACGACGCAGGCGACAGTCAATAACTCCGGCACCATCATCGCCAGGGTCGGCATCAGGTCGAGCGACGGGTCGAACATCATCAATTCCGGCACGATCACCGGAACGGCCGGCGTCGCAATTCAGCTCTCCAACCGCGCCGATACGCTGACCCTGCTGCCGGGCTCGAAGATCAACGGCGTGGTAGATTTCGGCTTCGGCAACGACGTCGTCAATCTCAACCTCTCGCCGACGAGCCGGGTGTCGTCGCTGACGACCATCGACCTGCCGACCTTCGTCAACTTCAATGGCACCATCAACACCATCACGTCGGGCGGCGCTTTCAACGGCCCGTCGGTCGTCTCGGGCGCGACGATCGCAACGCTCGATCCGACGGCCCTGGCGCAGACCGACCGGACGTTGACGGACTTTACCGGCGGCGTCTCCTCGCTGGTGCAGGGACGGCTGAACGGAGGGGCAGGTTCCGCCAGTGGCAACATGATGGCAATGGCCTATGCGCCGGAGACGGCGCAGGCCGGCCCCTTCGCCAAGGCGCCGCGCGGCCTCGATCCGACGCCGATCACCGTCTGGGTCAACAGCTTTGGCGGCCAGCGCATCCAGGACGCGACGGCTGCAACGCTCCGCGCGACTTCGACGGCGTGGGGTGGGGCGATCGGCATCGATCGCAAGGTGCGGCCGGACTGGCTGGTCGGCGCCTTCCTCGGCGGCGGGCAGGGCGGGCTTTCGGTCGATCTGAACTCGCAGTCGGTCGATACCAATTACATGTTCGCCGGCGTCTACGGTCGCTTCGAATGGGCCTCGCAGTTTTTCGACGTCACGCTCCAGGGCGGCAATGCCGACAACAGATCGCGACGGCTGGTGCTGAACAATTCTGCGGTCGGCGGCATGGAGACGGCGAGGGCGAACTACAGCGGCTGGTATGTCAGCCCGGACATCGCCTATGGCTATAGGCTGACGGTCGGCAACGGTTATCAGCTGACGCCGACGGCGCGGCTGCGTTACGTCGCGGGCCGGTTCGACGGCTACAGCGAGACCGGCTCGGAGCAGGCGCTGTCGATCGGCGGCCGCACCCTTCAAGACCTCGAGGAGCGGGGCGAGGTCGATCTCTCGCGGGTGACGAGCCTGGCGGGCGGCGAACTCAAGGCAAACGTCCATGGCGGCGTGATTGCGCTTCAGCGTGTCGGCGACACCGACATCAACGCGGTGCTGATCGGCCAGAGCCTGTCCTTTGTCACGCCCGGCAGCCGGAGCTCGGTCGGCGCCGTGGCAGGCTTCGGTTTCGATTACCGCACCGGCCGTAATGTGTCCGTGTTCGGTGCGATCGAAGGCATGATGATGTCCGACCAGAGCCGTACCGGCACGGCGAAGGTCGGCGTTCGGGTCGCGTTCTGAGCCGGCATTAGCCCCGGCGGCTTGGGCGCGGCACCGGCCGGCCGGGCTCCATCCGCCCGGCCGGCGCTTCTCATCCGATCGGAGGATGCCGCGTGCCGGGGTTGTGCTATGCTGGGTGACATTGATCACTCAGGCCATTTCAAGCCATGTACGGACCTCGGAAGCTGCCCGAATTGGTCGAGTCCATCTATGACGCCGGGCTCGACCCCACCATGTGGAACAACGTCGTGTCAGGCATTCGCGACTTCGTCGGCGGCCAGGCCTGCGGGCTGTTTTCCAAGGATTCGATCAGCAAGTTCGGCGTGACGCATTATTACTGCGGTGCGGATCCACATTACATTCAGCTCTACTCCGAGACCCATTCGAAGTTCGACCCGCTGACCGTGTTGCCGCCGCATGGCGAGATCGTCAGCATTCCGGATCTCGTCAATTTCGAAGAGTATCGGAGAGGGCGCTTTTACCAGGAATGGATGAAGCCGCAGGGCTGCAGCGATGCGGCCAATGTCGTGCTCGAGAAATCGAATGCGAACTGCCCCGTGATGATGACGGTGCTGTCCGGCCGCCGCATGGTGGATGCAGCGATGAAGCACCGTCTTTCGCTGATCGTGCCGCATGCCAGCCGCGCGCTGCTGATCAATCGCGCCATCACCTCGCAGCTGACGCTGGCGACCGCGCTTGCGGATGTGCTCGACAATCTCGCCTCCGGTATCTTCCTGCTCGACGGTTTTTGCCGCGTGGTGCACGCGAATTCGGCCGGTCATGCGCTGCTGGCGGCGGACGATGTAGTCCGCGCCGTTGCCGGGCAACTCGTGACCAGCAGCGCGGAGGCGAACCAGACGCTGCGCGAAGCCTTTGCGACGCGTAGCGATGCAGCCCTGCTTGCGGCGCGAGATCGCGCGATGCCATTGCTGGCGCCGAGCGGCGAGCGCTATGTTGCCCATATCCTGCCGCTGTCATCGGTGCTGCGGAACGGCAGCGAGCGGGTGGTCGATGCCGCCGGTGCGCTCCTGCTGCGGAAAGTGTCGCTCGGAGGGGCGTCCTATGGCGAGTTGATCGCGCGGACGTTCGACCTGACGCCGGCGGAACTGCGCGTGTTCCTGTCGATCGTCGAAGTTGGTGGTGTGCCCGAGACGGCCGCCGCTCTGGGAATCGCGGAGACGACGGCGAAGACGCATCTGCATCGCGTCTTCGCCAAGACCGGCGTCTCGCGGCAGGCTGATCTCGTCAAGCTCGCGGCGGGGTTTTCGAATCCGCTAGTCAACTAAATGGTTGTTTGGGGCTGTCGGAGTTGAACCTTTTGCCTCCGTGACAGACTCACAGGAGCCGCAAGGCATGAAGATCGTTTCGTCCTCTCCATGTATCGCAACTGGCTCCTCCCATGCCCCGTTCCCCCAAGCAGTCCGAGCTGATCGAGAGCATCTATGATGCCGGTCTCCACCCTGAGTTGTGGAGCGAGGTTGTCGTCATGGTCAATGCGTTTCTCGGCAGCAAGGCCTGCGGCCTGATCTCGAAGGACCCGATCAGCAAATCAGGTGCGACGCATTATTATTGTGGGGTCGATCCGCACTACATTCAGCTCTATGCCGAAACCTACGCACAATACGATCCGCTGGCGCGGCTCCCGCGTTATGGCGAGGTGCGGAACATTCCCGATCTCGTGAACTACGACGAATACCGCCGTGGCCGCTTCTATCAGGAATGGCTACGGCCGCAGGGCTGCGTCGATGTCGCCAATGTGGTGCTGGAGCAATCGAAATCACCGTGCCCGATGCTGCTGACGGTGATCCCCGGCAAGGGGATGCTGGATACCGAGCAGCGGGCGCGGATGCAGTCTCTGGTTCCGCATGCGACCCGGGCGCTCCTGATCAACAAGGCGATCGAACGCAAGGAACAGCGCGCGATCGCGCTCGCCGACGTGGTCGACCGGCTGAATGCCGGCGTCATCCTGCTCGATACAGCCTGCAACGTCGTCCACAGCAATCCGGCCGCTGAAACCATTCTTGCGGCCGACGATGTTCTGCGATCGGTGGCGGGACGGCTTGTCGCGAGGTCGTCTGCGGCAAGCACGGCACTGCGCGATACGTTCCGTGACGCAGGTGAGGTGGCCCTGGCTGCCGCGTCGGGGCGGAAGATTCCACTGATGTCGCATGACGGTTCCTATTACGTCGCGCACGTCATCGCACTGCCGTCGCTGCTCCGCGAGGGCGCGGTAGAGCGCACCTCCGCCGTCGGCGCTCTCTTCATCTGGAAGGCGGAACTCGACGGTCGTTCGTCAGCTGGTGTGATTGATCGCACGTTCGATCTGACGCCTGCAGAGTTGCGGGTGTTGCAGTCGATCGTCGAAGTCGGCGGCGTGCCGGAGACGGCGGTGGCGCTTGGTATCGCCGAGACGACGGTGAAAACGCATCTGCATCGCGTCTTTGCCAAGACCGGCGTCAGCCGTCAGGCCGATCTCGTCAAGCTTGCAGCCGGATTCTCCAATCCGCTCGTGCATTGACGCGCGCATGATCGCGCACGCGAGTCGCGCGGCGCGCGAATAGGTTCAATCAGAAGCATCATTCAAAAGTTATCACGCGTCGTTCGATCGAATGACGCGATGCTTTGCGCTCTCACTTACGAGACGACACACGATCTGTTGTTCGACGCATCAGATCTTCGTGTGAAGCAGCTCACTGCCATCGAAAATGAATCCCAGCAATCTCTCGTGCAGATTGAGAGGAGATTGTCATGCGAATGGCCTCGCCCGTTCTGTCAAGAAGGTTCCGCGACATCGTTATTCGTATCGGCGCAGCGTTCCGCGCACAGCGCGAGATCGACGCGCAACGCGCGCTGCATCGCTATCGCCATCTGCTGCAGCAGCCACAAGACATATCGTCTTTGAACGAAATTATTCCCGTCTCCAGTGAAGAGGACATTTCGCAAAATGCCGACCGAATTGATCCGTGCGCGCGCGCGACCGGCCAGCCCTCCTTCGAACGGGCGTAACGTCAGCGTCGTCGCCATCGCGCTGACCGCGGCGCTCGTCACGCTTCAACTGGTTGGGCTGGCCATGCTGGAGCGCTCGCACGCGCAACCGGTCTCCCAACCGGTCCTCGTGTCGCATGATTCGGAACTCTGTAACGGGAGCGTCGACGTTCCCGCGACCCAAACGCCTTACGACTGACGGAGACCCAGCGTGCCAGACATCACCACCAGCCTTCTGGTGAGCATCGCCGTGTTCGCCGGCGCCTTCGTCTCCGGCCTTTCGGGGTTCGCATTCTCGGCGGTGGCGGGTGCGATCCTGCTCCGTGTCTTCCAGCCGCTCGAAGCGGTGCCGTTGATGATGGCGTGCAGCATCGGCGTGCAGGCCACGAACCTCTGGGCGCTCCGGCGCAGCATCCGCTGGGAGGGCAGTTTGCTGCTGATCGTCGGCGGCCTGATCGGCGTGCCCATCGCCGTTTCGCTGCTTCAGTCCACGGACACCCATCTGCTTCGGCGTGGCTTCGGCATCATCGTCGCGCTCTATGCCGCCTATATGCTGCTGCGGCCGACGCTGGTGACGGCGGGCGAGACCGTCGGCCGGCACTGGGTCGCGTTGATCGGATTTGGGGGAGGGCTGGTTGGCGGGTTGACCGCGATGCCCGGCGCGATCCCGACGATCTGGTGCGATATGCGCGGGATGCCCAAGAGCGAGCAGCGCGGCCTGGTTCAGCCCTTCATCGCGGCGATGCAGCTGTTCGCCATCGCGCTGCTGGTCGGGCACCAGGACTTGTCGTCGAAGGTCTTCGTCGATCTCGCGATCAGCCTGCCGGCATTGTTCGCGGGATCGGCGCTCGGCGTGATCGCTTTCCACCGGATCAACGAGACGGTCTTTCGCAAGACCGTGCTCGTTCTGTTGCTGGTGTCGGGGATTTCCCTGGTCTAGTGCCCGTCTCTAGTGGGCCGCGCCTTCGGGGTGCAGTCCCTGGACCGGCGCCGCGCTGGTATTGCTGCCGTGATGCACCAGCGGCTTGTTGCCGGTGACGGTGCGCAGCAACACATAGAACACAGGCGTCAGGAACAGGCCGAACACGGTGACGCCGATCATGCCGGAGAACACGGCGACGCCCATGGCGCGCCGCATCTCCGAGCCGGCTCCGGTCGAGAGCACCAACGGCAGCACGCCCATGATGAACGCCATCGACGTCATCAGGATCGGACGAAGCCGCAGGCGGCTCGCTTCGATCGCGGCCCGGATCGGCGTGCGGCCGGCGAATTCGAGCTCGCGCGCGAATTCGACGATCAGGATCGCGTTCTTGGCGGAGAGGCCGACCAGCACGATCAGGCCGATCTGGGTGAAGACGTTGTTGTCGCCCTTGGAGAGCCAGACGCCGAACATTGCAGCGAGCAGGCCCATCGGCACGATCATCAGGATCGACAGCGGCAGGGTCAGGCTCTCATAGAGTGCGGCCAGCACGAGGAACACCAGCAGGATCGCGAGCGGGAACACCCAGAGCCCGGAATTGCCGGCGATGAACTCCTGATAGGTCAGGTCGGTCCATTCGAAGGCAAAGCCGGGCGGCAGCGTCTCGGCTGCAATCCGCGTCGCGGCCTCCTGGGCCTGGCCCGACGAGAAGCCGGGCGCGGCGGCGGCATTGATGTCGGACGACAGGAAGCCGTTGTAGCGGATCGCTCGCTCGGGGCCCGCGCTCTGGCGGATCGTCAGCAGCGCCGACAGCGGCACCATGTCACCCGAGGATGAGCGTACCTTCAACTGCCTGATGTCGTCGGCGCGGGCGCGGAACGGCGCGTCGGCCTGGACGTAGACGGAGTAGGTGCGGCCAAACTTGTTGAAGTCGTTGACGTAGTAGGAGCCAAGGTAGATCTGCAGCGTGTTGAAGACTTCGGTCACGGGCACGCCAAGTTGAAGCGCCTTGGTGCGGTCGATGTCAGCAAAGAGTTGCGGCACGTTGACCTGAAAACTCGAGAACACGCCGGCGATTTCCGGCGCCTTCTGCATCGCCGCCATGAACGCCTTGGTTGCCTCGTTCAGCGCTTCGTAGCCGAGACCGGCGCGGTCCTCGATCTGCAGCTTGAAGCCACCGATGGTGCCGAGGCCGTTGACTGGTGGCGGCGGGAACATCGCGATGAAGGCTTCCTGGATGCCGGCGTATTTCTTGTTGAGGTCGGCCGCGATCGCGTTGCCGCTCAGGGCCGCGCCCTTCCGCTCGTCGAACGGTTTCAGCGTCGAGAACACGATGCCGGCGTTGGACGAGTTGGTGAAGCCGGAGATGGACAAGCCTGGGAAGGCGACCGAGCTCTCGACGCCGGGCTGGGTCAGCGCGACATCGCTCATCTTGCGGATCACCTCTTCAGTGCGGTCGAGCGCGGCGCCGTCGGGCAGGCGGGCGAAGCCAACCAGATATTGCTTGTCCTGACCCGGCACGAATCCACCGGGCACCTGCTGGAACAGGAAGGCGGTCAGGCCGACCAGCACCACATAGAGGCCCATCACCGCAGCCTTGCCGGAGATCACCTTGGTGACGGTGCCGCTGTAATTCTCCGAGGAGCGTGTAAAGGCCTTGTTGAAGCCGCGGAAGAACCAGCCGAGGCCCTTCTCCATGATAACAGTCAAGCGATCCTTCGGCTCGTCATGGCCCTTGAGCAGCAGCGCCGACAGCGCCGGCGACAACGTCAACGAGTTCACCGCCGAGATCACGGTCGAGATCGCGATCGTCAGCGCGAACTGCTTGTAGAACTGCCCGGTGAGGCCGGAGATGAAGGCGAGCGGCACGAACACCGCGATCAGCACCATCGCGATCGCGATGATCGGGCCGGACACCTCGCGCATCGCCTGATAGGTGGCATCGCGCGGCGACAGGCCGCCCTCGATGTTGCGCTCGACGTTCTCGACCACGACGATGGCGTCGTCGACGACGATGCCGATCGCGAGCACCAGGCCGAACAGGCTGAGCGCGTTGATGGAGAAGCCGAAGACATGCATCACCGCGAAGGTGCCGACGATCGACACCGGCACGGCCAGCAGCGGAATGATCGACGCGCGCCAGGTTTGGAGGAACAGGATCACCACCAGAACCACCAGCGCGATCGCCTCCAGCAATGTGTGGATGACGGCCTCGATCGAGGAGCGCACGAACTGGGTGGGGTCGTAGACGATCTGGTAGGACACGCCTTCCGGCATGTTCTTCTTGATCTCCGCCATGGTGGCGCGGACGTGGTCGGAAATCTCGAGCGCGTTGGAGCCGGGTGCCTGGAAGATCGGGATCGCGACCGCCTGCTTGTTGTCGAGCAGCGAGCGGAGACCGTATTCGGAAGCGCCGAGCTCGATCCGCGCGACGTCGCGCAGCCGCACGACTTCGCCGCGCGTGCCGGTTTTGACCACGATGTCGCCGAATTGCTCTTCGTTGGCGAGACGTCCCTCAGCGTTGACGGACATCTGCAGGTCGATGCCCCTCACGTTCGGGGACGAGCCGACCACGCCGGCGGCGGCCTCGACGTTCTGCGCCTGGATCGATTTCACGATGTCGCTGGCGGTCAGGCCATGTTCGGCGGCCTTTTGTGGATCGACCCACACGCGCATCGAATAGTCGCCGGCACCATAGAGCTGGACGTCGCCGACGCCGTCGATCCGTGCCAGCCGGTCCTTGACGTTGAGCACGGCATAGTTGCGCAAGTAAGTCATGTCGTAGCGGCCGTTCGGCGACAGCAGATGCACCACCATGGTGAGGTCGGGCGACGACTTCTTGGTGATGATGCCGAGCTGCCTCACGACTGCGGGCAGGCGCGGCTCGGCCTGCTGCACGCGGTTCTGCACCAGCTGCGTCGCCTTGTCGGGGTCGGTGCCGAGGCGGAACGTCACCGTCAGCGTCATCGCGCCGTCAGTCGTCGCCTGGCTCGACATGTAGAGCATGCCCTCGACGCCGTTGATCTGCTCCTCAATGGGCGTCGCCACCGTCTCCGCGATCACCTTGGGATTGGCGCCGGGATAGGTCGCGCGAACCAGCACCGACGGCGGCACGACATCGGGATATTCCGAGATCGGCATTGCGAACAGCGAGATCAGGCCTGCGAGAAAGATCAGGACCGACAGCACGCCGGCGAAAATCGGACGATCGATGAAGAACTTCGAGAGATTCATGGCTTTGCCCCTGGGCAATATCTTGGTCGTCCTTGCACAGCTCCGCCGTCATTCCAGGGCGCGCATAACGCGAACCCGGAATCCAGAGATGATGTGTTCAGAGTTTCGTGACGTGGTCGTTCCGGACCGACTCTACGCGCGGCCCGGAACGACGTAACTAGCGTTGCACCACGTCCTGGTTGCTGTGGTTCGATGCTGCCCGCTGCTCGCGCGCCCCCATTGCCGCGACCTCGGTCTTGAGAAGGGCGCCGGGACGTACGCGTTGCAGGCCGTTGACGACGATGCGATCGCCGGGCTTCAGGCCCGCGGTGACGATGCGAAGTCCGTCGACCGAACCGCCGAGCGTGATCGGCCGATAGACCGCGCGGCTGTCGTCACCGACCGCCATCACGAACTTCTTGTCCTGGTCGGTGCCGATCGCGCGCTCATCGATCATCACCAGCGTCTGCTGCTTCGGCTGGCCCATGCGCACGCGCGCGAACTGGCCGGGAATGAGACGCCCGTCATCGTTCTGGAACACCGCGCGGACGCGGATGGTGCCGCTCTGGCCGTTGACCTGGTTGTCGATGAGCTGGATATGGCCCTTGGCCGACAGGCCGCCCGACGTGGCCATTTCGACAGGGATCTGGTCGAGCTTCCCGCGCTGGCCGGTCGCATCGGCGATCGAGTTCAGCGCACGCAGCACCACCTCTTCGTCCGCATCGAACGAGGCGTAGATCGGGTTGACCGAGACCAGCGAGGTCAGAACGGGAGAGGCGGTCCCGGCGGCGACGAGATTGCCGACGGTGATCTCGAACTTGCCGACGCGGCCGTCCACGGGCGCGCGCACCTCGGTGTAGTCGAGATTAAGCCTGGCGGTCTGGAGCGTCGCCTCGGCGGCCTTCACGTTGGCGATGGCTTCGCGGTTGGCATTGTCGCGCTGGTCGTAGTCGCGCCGCGTAACGACGGCGTTGCCGACCAGCTGCGCGCCGCGCTCGAGCTCGCTCTGCGTGAATACCACGCGCGCTTTCGCGGCTTCGAGCTGGGCGTTGGCCTTGTCGACCTCGGCTGCGTAAGGCGCCGGATCGATCTTGAAGAGAACGTCGCCGGCCTTCACCAGTGCGCCCTCGGTGAAGTTGGTCGCAAGGATCGCGCCTGCGACACGCGGGCGGAGCTCGACACGATTGATGGCTTCGAGCCGCCCGGAGAAATCGTCCCACAGCACGGTCGGCTTGGGCTCGATCATCGCGACGGTGACGGACACCGCCTGTTCGGCCGCGGCGGCCGTTGCGGTTGCCTGGGCAGCCTGAAAGTAGCGCCCGGTCGCGATTGAGCCCGCGACGGCGAGGGCGCCCACGATGGCAACGCCGCCGAGAAGGCGTCGGAAACGGCCGGTGCGGGCGGTCTTTTGAGAGGGATGCATTTGCGCGCTCCAGATATGTAGTGTTCACTACAGATGTGGAGCTGGATGCCGCAGTGCAAGATACTTATGTACCGTTCACTAAGAAAATTGTAGCCGCATACCATATAAAATGGAAGCCGGTCAGAAAACAAAGTTAGAACAAATAGATAGGATATCGCGTTAGCTTCCAGCGAGACGCGAATTCGAAGGAGACAGGCAAATGGGCATGGGTCGCCCCCGCCAATTCGACGCCGAAACGGCGTTGGACCAGGCGATGGAAGTGTTTTGGCGCCATGGCTACGAGGGCGCCACCATTGCCCAGCTCACCGAGGCCATGGGCATCAACCCGCCCAGCCTGTACGCCTGCTTCGGGAACAAGGAAGGCCTGCTCAAGGCCGCGCTCGACCGCTACACCAAACTGCGCGGCGTCTGGATGGACGAGGTGGTTGCCGCACCCACCGCGCGCGACGTCGCCGAGCGGATGCTGATGGGCATCGCCGACAAGCAGACCGATCCTGCCAATCCGCCCGGCTGTCTGCTTGTCCAAGGCGGCATCGCCACCGGCACCGGCTCCGAGAACGTTCCCTTCGAGCTCGCCGCCCGCCGCGCCCAGAACGAAGATCAGCTCCGTGACCGCTTTGTCCGCGCTCAGGCCGAAGGTGATCTCAAGCCGAGTGCCGATCCCGCCGCGCTCGCGCGTTATGTCTCAGCGGTCTCCGTCGGCATGGGCGTGATGGCATCGTCCGGCTCGGATCGCGAGGCGTTGCGGCAGGTCGCTGACGTCGCCGTGCAGGCGGTCGCGTCGCAGTCGGCTGAGAGAACGTAGTCGACCGCTCTCAACTCACGGATCAATTTGCAGAGATCGCTGAAGGTCTGACGATTTACGAGAGGTCGTCATGCCCGGGCATCCGCGTTCTCAGTGCGCCGGATCAACGCGTGGATGGCCGGGGCAAGCCCGGCCATGACGCCGTGAGGAGAGTCAGGACGCTTCCTTCAGCACCGGCGACGCCGTCTCCTCCGCCTTCAGCTCCTCGAGGCTGCGATGCCGCGGCTCGATGCCGAGTGCCCAGACCGTGATGATCTGCACCACGAGCAGCCCGATCATCAGTGCCATCACGCCGGCGACGCCGCGCGTCTCGAACAACGAGACCACGAGGAACGGCGTGACGATGGTGGCGCCGCGGCCCAGCGTGTTGACGATGCCGGAGGCGCGCAATCGGACCTCGGTCGGGAACAGTTCGGGGATGTAGATGCCGAACAGCAGCGCGACCAGGACGTAGATCGGCACGGTCAGCGCGAAGCCCACGGCCGGAAGCAGGATCGGATCCGAGATCATGGGATAGAGGATGCCGAGCACCACGGCGGTCAGCGACGCGCCGATGATGGTTGGCTTGCGTCCCCAGCGGTCCGCGGTCAACGCGCCGATGGCGGAGCCGATCGGCGCGCCGAGCGCCATCAGCAGGGAATAGCCGAACGAGGTCGCGATCGAGAGACCCTGCTTGACGAAGAACACCGGCAGCCAGGTCACGAAGCCGTAGAGCAGCGTGTTGATCGTGATCAGGCAGACGGCGCCGACGATCATCCGCGACAGCAGCGGCGCGGTGAACAGCGTGCCGAGATCCGGCGCGACCGGAGCCGGTGTCGTCGGTGCGGGCGCGGGCAGGGGCTGTCCCTGCGCGGCTTCCTTCTCGATGGCCTGCATCAGCGCTTCCGCTTCCGCGGTGCGTCCCACGGCCTCCAGCCAGCGCGGCGATTCCGGCAGCGACTTGCGCATGTACCAGACCACGAGCGCGCCGATGCCGCCGAGCACGAACATCGAGCGCCAGCCGAACTGCGGAACGATCACAGATGCGATGAGCAGCGCCGCGGGCAGGCCGGTGACGACGCAGACGGCGGTGAAGCCGAGCCATTTGCCGCGGGTGCGCGCGGGCACAAATTCCGTCATGGTCGAGTAGCCGACGACGTTCTCCGCCCCGAGCCCGACGCCCATCACGAAACGGCAGGCGATCAGGAAGGCCATGTTCGGCGAGAACGCGGCGGCAAGGGAGGCGAGACCGAAAAGCAGCAAATTGAATTGATAAGTGAAACGGCGGCCATAGCGATCGCCGAGGAAGCCGGTGCCGAACGATCCCAGCATCATGCCGACGAATGTCGCGGAGATGAAGGCTGCGTTCTGGGCGAGGGTGGAGAAGCCCGTCTTCAGCGTCACGCTGAGCACGGTACCGGCGATGTAGATGTCGAAACCGTCGAAAAACATGCCGATGCCGATCAGCAGCATGATACGGCGATGGAATGGCCCGATCGGCAGCCGATCAAGACGGCTGCCTGCGTTCACCGATGTCGACATTTACGCTCTCCCTTGACTGTTGTTCTCATGGATGCGGCCCGCCTCTTTCGGGCGGTCGGCCGCGTCTGGTCTCTGGCTAGTTCAATCGCTTCTGGTTGGCCGTGTCGCGGTACCAGTCGAACGGCTGCTCGTGGGTCGCGACCATCACGCTCTTGGTGTTGAAATGGTCGTCGAAACTTTCAGTGCCGCATTCGCGGCCGATGCCGGAGTCATCGACGCCGCCCCAGGGCGAGGCCGGGTCGAGCCGATGATGATCGTTGATCCAGACGATGCCGGCCTTCACCGACGCGGCGACACGGTGCGCGCGGGCGACGTCGCGGGTGCGGATCGCGGCGGCAAGGCCGAACGGCGAGTCGTTGGCAAGCCGCAGCGCATCCGCCTCGTCCTTGAACGGAGTCACCGAGGTGAAGGGACCGAACACCTCTTCCTGGAAGATGCGCATGTCGGATTTGACGTCGGCGAACACCGTCGGCTCGACGAAATAGCCGTTGTCGTGGCCCGGCACCTTCGCTGCGACGCCACCGGTGATGAGCCGCGCGCCGTCTGCGTGGCCGTAGCCGGCATAGGTGAGCACGCGGTCGCGCTGGCGAGCGGAGATGACTGGGCCGAGCTGGGTGTTGGCGTCGAAGGGATCGCCGATCCGGATGGTGCGGGTCTTGGCCTGCAGCTTCTCGACGAACTCGTCGTAGATCGAGGCCTGGACGATGTGGCGCGAGGCGCAGACGCAGGTCTGGCCGGCGCCGATGAAGGCGCCGAACGCGGCGTAGTTGACGGCGCGGTCGACGTCGAAATCGTCGAATACCATCACCGGCGTCTTGCCGCCGAGCTCCATGGTCTGATGCGCGAACACCTTGGCGGCCGAGCTGCCGGCGATCCGGCCGGCCTCGGTGCCGCCGGTCAGAACCAGCTTGTTGATGTCGCCATGTTCGGCCAGCATTTTGCCGGCGCTCTGGCCTAGCCCAAGCACGATGTTGAACACACCGGGCGGCAGACCCGCCTCGGTGAAGATCTGCGCGAGCTTCAGCGTCGTCAGCGGCGTGTATTCGGACGGCTTGACCACGGTGACGCAACCGGTCGCCAGCACCACGGCGAGCGACTTGCACAGGATCATCAGCGGGTGATTGAACGGCGTGCAATTGGCGACGATGCCGATCGGGGTGCGCAGCGTGTAGTTCAGATACGCGCCTTCGACGGGGATCACGGAGTCGCGGCGCGACAGCGCGAGGCCGGCGAAATAGCGAAAGAAATCGGGCAGGCGGGAGAGCTGCGCGCGGGTCTCGTTGATCGGGCGGCCGTTGTTGAGGGTCTCGAGGCGATAAAGGCTGTCGAGATTGGCCTCGAACGCATCGGCGAGCTTGTTGACGAGGCGAGCCCGCGCACGCGTATCCATGCCGCCCCACGCCTTGCCTTCGAACGCGGCGCGCGCGCTCTTCATGGCGCGGTCGATATCCTCGGCGGTGGAATTGGGAATCCGGGCGATCACGTCGCCGGTCGCGGGATTGCGGACGTCCAGCATCGCGCCGTTACCGGCCTCGACTTCACGCCCGTCGATGAAATTGCCGTGGATTTCGACGTCGATCGACGCAGGCTTCGACGGAATGTTCATGCTGATCTCTCCTCGACGATGACGGCGTTGCGCTTCAACGCCGGCAGGACGCGTTTTTCGGTGGCCCCGATATGGGCCTTGATGATGCGCGCCGCGGTTCGCGTCTCGCGGCTCTGCATGGCGTCGATCAGGGCGACATGCTCGGCGACGAGCTTCGCCGGATCGTGGCCTTTGAGATTGGACACGCTGACGCGGACCAGACGATCGGCCTGGCCGATCAGGTCGCACAGCGCGGTTGCCATGCGGCGATTGCCGGAGGCGTACGCCAGCGCGGTGTGGAAGCCGCGATTGTAGGCGATGAAGTCTTCATGGTTGCCGGAGAAGCGGCGGAATTCGTCGAGCGATGCCAGGACGCTGTCGGGTGCGCTCTCGATCGCCTCGGCAACGCACGCCGGCTCCAGCGCAAGGCGGAAGCGGAGGAGGTCGCGCGCATCCGAGAGCGAGATCGGCGTGACCCGGTAGCCCTGGCGCGGTTGCACCGTCACGAGGTGCTCGCGCTGCAGCCGCAGAAGCGCGTCCCGGACCGGTTGCCGGCTCACCTCGTAGCGCTCGGCCAGATCCTGCTCGCGCATTTCATCACCTGGCGCAAGCCGACAAGCTAAAATATCAGCTCGAAGAAGATCGTAGATATTCTCGCGCAAAAGCATGAGTTCGGCATCCTTTGTGGCCTTAATCTTTCAGTCCTGATATTTCACGTCAAGGCCCAAAAGCTTGAAATCCCGGCGAATTGATTTATCAATCGGCCGATGAGGCCCTCGGATCGGATGCGGGCCGGCCGACGCAGTCGAGGAAAGACCGGACATGGACAGGCTTTTTGCCAACGGGACCGTCAACGCCGCGCAGTCGGGCGAGGGAACGCCGCTGTTCCTGTTCCACTCGCTGTTGTCGGATCGCGCGAGCTTCGATGCGATCGTGCCGCAGCTTGAAAAATCGTTTCGCACCATCGTGCCGGAGCTGCCGGGCTTCGGCCGCTCACACGCGGTCGAGGGCGGCCTTGCCGCGGTTGCGGACCGGATGGCCGAGGCGGTGAAGGATGCCGCGAACGGTGCGCCGGCGATCGTGCTCGGCAACGGCTATGGCGGGTTCGTCGCGCTTCAGATGGCGATCCGGCATCCTGACATCGCCAGCAAGCTCGTGCTCGCCGACAGCGGCGCTGCGTTCTCAGAGGCCGGTCGCGAGCAGTTTCGCACCATGGCGAAAGTGTCGCGCGAGAAAGGGCTGGAAGCCATCACCGCGGTCGCGATGCGGCGCCTGTTCGCGCCGGAGTTTCAGGAGCAGCACACCGAGTTGATGCAGGATCGCCGTGCTGCGTTTCTGCGGACCGATCCGGATGTCTTCCGCGCCGCATGCGATGCGTTGGCGAGCCTCGATCTTCGCTCTAAATTGGCGGCGGTGAAAATCCCTGTTCTCGTGATGGTCGGCGAACATGACGAAGCGACGCCGCCGCCGATGTCGCATGAGCTGGCCGCCGGCCTGCCGTGCGCCGAACTCAGGATTCTCACGGGCTGCGCCCACGTGCCGCAGCTTCAATCGCCGCGGCAGTTTCTCGAAGCGCTCAAGGGTTTCCTGCTATGATCGGCGCCTGCCGTTCGGAAAGGCGATGGCTTCCGAACGGTTAACGGACGCCGCGCTCACGGCGCCGTCGGCATTCCGCATTGAAGCGGAACTCCTAAGGGTTTTTACATACAGTTCTGGCACGTTCCCGCGCGTCAAGATCCGCAACCTGCATCGTCGCGTCTCATCGCGCGCACGAAAAGACGGGGCCCGCGGACATCACGGGGACGTTGTTGATGACTGCACTTGCTTCGGACGCCGGTCGCGCGAAGCGGGGGATCGTGCCGATCCTGCTGTGCGTCGTTCCGTTCAGCCAGATTCCACTCGATGCCTACACGCCCGGCCTGCCGCAGATGGTGGTGGACCTCGCAACCGATTCCGCGTCGATGCAGAACACCGTCACCGCCTACATGCTCGGCATGAGCCTGGCGCTGGTGCCGGTCGGCATCGCCTCCGATACGCTTGGCCGCCGCAATGTTCTGCTCGCCGGCTTGTCGGTCCTCATCGCCATGAGCGTTGCCTGCGCGCTGGCGACCAGCGCCTCGCTGCTCCTTGCGTTGCGCTTCCTGCAGGGCATCGGCGGCTGCACCTGCCTCGTCGTCGCCTATGCGGTCGCGGCGGATTGTTATCGCGGCCGCGAGCTGACCGGAATCTCCGGCCTGCTTGGTGCGGCCTGGGGTCTCGCACCCGTGCTCGCGCCGGCCGCGGGCGGCTTCATCGTCGAGCTGACCTCCTGGCGCGGCGTCTTCGTCATTATCGCGATTGCTGCGGCCATCGTTGCCGCGATCGTCGCATTCCTTCTGCCAGAGACGCTGCCGGCCGAGCGGCGTGCGCCGTTCGATCCGCGCCGCACCTCCGGCATTTTGTGCGATGCGCTGCTTCGTCCAGGTTTCCTGGCTTTCGTGCTGGTGTTCGCCGCGGCGGCGAGCGCGCAACTGGCGTTCGGCGTCGTCGCGCCTTTCTTCTACCAGACCGGCCTCGGTTACTCCGCTGCCATCTACGGCCTCGTCGCGCTCGGCCTCGGCGGCGTCAATCTCGCCGGCGAGCTCGGCTGCGCGCATTTTGCCCGGTTCATGCCGGCCCGCGTGATGGGCTTTGGCGCTTTCGTGTTGTTTCTCGCGGGCGCTGCCGTTCTCACTGTCACGGGCATGACCGTCGGTCTTGACTTCATCTCGATCACGATCGGCGGCGCGCTGGTGCTCGGCGGCTGCGGCGTGCTGTGTCCGATGATGTACGGCATGGCACTCGGCCTGTTTGAGCGCGACCACGGCCTGATCGGCGGCCTCATCAGCGCGCTCTGCTATCTCGCGGTCAGCGGCGCCATGGCGATCGCGGCGGTGCTGCCCGAAGCCACGCAGGCGCCGATCGGCTGGCTTTATCTCAGCCTTTGCACTGTGGCGGGCGTGTTGCTCGCGATCTCGCTGCCCTCGGCGCGCCAGGCCACACAGCTCCAGGAAGGAACCAATCCATGACCACCGTCGGTATTCGCGGCACGTTCTTCGACTTCGTCGACGATCCCTGGAAGCATGTCGGCAACGAGCAGGCCGCCGCGCGCTTTCACCAGGACGGGCTGATGATCGTGACCGACGGCGTCATCAAGGCCTTCGGTCCCTACGACAAGATTTCCGCCGCGCATCCCGGCGTCGAGATCACTGACATCAAGGACCGCATCATCGTCCCGGGCTTCATCGACGGCCACATCCATCTGCCGCAGACGCGCGTGCTGGGCGCCTATGGCGAGCAGCTGCTGCCGTGGCTGCAGAAATGGGTCTATCCGGAAGAGTTGAAATACAAGGACCGTAACTATGCACGCGAGGGCGTGAAACGTTTCCTCGACGCGCTGCTGGCGTCCGGCACCACGACGTGCCAGGCCTTCACGAGCTCCTCGCCGGTCTCGACCGAAGAGCTGTTCGAGGAAGCGGCCCGCCGCAACATGCGCGTCATCGCGGGCCTCACCGGCATCGATCGCAACGCGCCGGCCGATTTCGTCGACACGCCCGAGAATTTCTATCGGGACAGTAAGCGGCTGATCGCGCAATATCACAACAAGGGCCGCAACCTCTACGCCATCACGCCGCGCTTCGCTTTCGGCGCTTCGCCGGAGTTGCTCAAGGCGTGCCAGCGCCTCAAGCACGAGCATCCGGACTGCTGGGTCAATACCCACATCTCCGAGAACCCGGCGGAATGCAGTGGCGTGCTTGTCGAGCATCCCGACTGCCAGGATTATCTCGGCGTCTACGAGAAGTTCGACCTGGTCGGTCCGAAATTCTCCGGCGGCCATGGCGTCTATCTCTCGAACAATGAATTCCGCCGCATGTCGAAGAAGGGCGCGGCCGTGGTGTTCTGCCCGTGCTCGAACCTGTTCCTCGGCAGCGGCCTGTTCCGCCTGGGACGCGCCACCGATCCGGAGCATCGCGTCAAGATGTCGTTCGGCACGGACATGGGCGGCGGCAACCGCTTCTCGATGATCAACGTGCTCGACGATGCCTACAAGGTCGGCATGTGCAACAACACGCTGCTCGACGGCAGCATCGATCCCGTGCGGAAGGACCTTGCGGAGGCCGAGCGTAACAAGCTCTCGCCGTATCGCGGCTTCTGGTCGATCACTCTCGGCGGGGCCGAGGGCCTCTATATCGACGATAAGCTCGGGAATTTCGAACCCGGCAAGGAAGCTGACTTCGTCGCGCTCGATCCCAACGGCGGCCCGGTGGCGCAGCCCTGGCATCAGTCGCTGATCGCCGACGGCGGCGGCCCGCGCACGATGGACGAAGCCGCGAGCATGCTGTTCGGCGTCATGATGGTCGGCGACGACCGCTGCGTCGACGAGACCTGGGTGATGGGCAAGCGTCTCTATAAGAAGAGCTGAATCCGCTGCTCATGAGCACATCTGCCGACACTGCTGGCCAGCCGGTCGCCCTCGTCATCCAGCGCCGCATCGCGGACGAGGGCTTTGCCGCGTTCGCGCGCTGGAACGGCGAGGTCGGTGAGGTTCTCAAGGCCTGGCCCGGCTTCCTCGGCCAGGAAGTGGTGCCGCCGCAGCCGCCTGCCTATGCGGATTGGGTGACGATCCTGCGCTTCGCGAGCCCGGCCGCGGCGCGTGGCTGGCTGCAGAGTGACGTGCATGCGCGGCTGATCGACGAGGTGCGGCGCTTCTTCATCGGCCCGGAGGATG
>Ga0207426_1000511_pt1 | contig 56595 bp, 50 predicted proteins | sample AraplaMF_Cvi_mMS_FD_184265 | JGI IMG/M metagenome (GOLD analysis project Ga0207426, IMG submission 184265) | Arabidopsis root microbial communities from the University of North Carolina, USA - plate scrape MF_Cvi_mMS (SPAdes) (version 2) | ecosystem: Host-associated > Plants > Roots > Endosphere...
GGAATTCACCAATGGGGCGGCGAACGGCGTCGACATGATGGTTCTTGAGTCACGAAAATACGGCTTCAGCAGGGCTGTAGGATTGGAGCTTGCCAAGGTGCAGCCCAAGGGCGCCTGGCTTCACGTCAATGATGTCGCCGGTTTTATCGGGCCGGAGGTATTCAAGAGCCGCGACCAACTCGTGAGATGCTGTCTCGAAGACTTGGTCATGGGCAAGCTCCATGGCCTTACCATCGGTCTGGACATTTGTACGACATTGCACATGACAGTGAGCCTTGATGACCTGGATTGGTGCCAGGATCAGATCATGCCGGCCAATCCCGCTTATCTGATCGCGCTGCCAACGAAGAACGACCCGATGTTGAGCTACCTCACCACATCGTTTCAGGATCACGTGCGCTTGCGCGAAAAGTTCGGCTTTCGGGTCAACGATGCGATTTGGGACTTCTACAAGCGGCTCGGCGTGGTGGGCAAGGACAACCGCTACACGGCGAATTATGGAAATCCCCTTTGGGTGTACTTCCAATATCGCCTGGCCAAGGGCGACAAAAGATCGCGTGAGCAGGTCTATGCGGAAGGCCGGCAGAAGATGCGGGAGATTGAGAAGCGAGGGGTCGACATTGCCACAGGGCATGGAAGGAACAGATGGGATCTCAATCAGACGCTTTCGACCAAGGTCAAAGGCTTGTACGAGGATGCGAAGCAGTCCCTCTGGACCGAATTCACGCCCGAGTTTATCGCCGGCATTCCCGATGCCGTTTCAGTGCACACACAGTCCAGGGATCGCAATGACTACATAGCCCATCCCATGAGTGGCGAGATGTTGAACGCGGAAGGATTGCGGGACGTCGAAAGACTGAGAGATGCCTGGGGAGACGATATCCCTCAAGGTCAGATCGTTATTTCCGACGGACTAAATGCAAAGGCCATCATGGATGATGGACATCTTGCGCCCTATCTCGAGGAGATGCGCCGGCTGCTGGCCACAGCTGGCGTCGCAATGAGCAACAAGAACATTGTTGTTACCAGCGGAAGGGTGAGAGCCGGATACAGGATCGGCGAGGTACTTTTCGCAAGGACAAATCCCAACAGCTTCCGAGGGATTCTTCACATCATCGGCGAACGGCCAGGGACGATGCACCACGCCTATTCGGTGTACATTACTGTCGCCAAGGGCAAACGATGGTCCGAAAAGGATATCGATCACGACATCACCAGGCTTGTCAGCAACGTCGCGGACACGGCCCTGCCGCCCAACGAAGCCGCCAGAGAAACACTGACCATCATCAGGGAAATCGTCGGACGGAATGTAAACGGCAGCCGTCGCTACGGGGAATAGAAAGGCGGTGTACGGGTGCTCCTCTCCCCGTTATCAGGGCCGCAGGTCCAGACCCGATCAATCGATCCTCCGGCCCACGCGCACCAGGTGTTCGTCCGGATCGGACACTGCGAATTCGAACATGCCCCATGGCTGCTTGACTGGTGGATAAAGAAGCCTGCCTTTTAGCCGGGCCGCCAGTTCTTCGACATCGTCAGCGTAGAAGTAGATGCCGAACGGGCTCTTGCCGGGAACGAGCCAGTCCTCGGCCGCCTTCGTCAGGTGGATTTCGGCGCCTCCGTCGTCCGTCAATATCACGTAATCGCCGTAGTCCTCAGAATCCGAATAGCACCGGAGGCCTTTTTGGGAAAAGATCGAAGCCAGCTCCAATGGGCGGCAATGGACATAAGCGCGCCGACTGCCATTTTATGGATCGGTTCGCCAATTTCCCCCGGTGAACCAAATCAGGACGTGTGCGAAACAACGGACGGTCACAGAATACCATCCCTCGCGGCGCCTTAGACCACCGGGACCTTCGCCTCTCCACCGCCTCCCCGGCCAGAGTGTAACCAGATTTTACTTCACCAGGTTGCGCGCAATCTGCACAAGCGCACCGTCACTGGCATCCGACGTCTCTGTTTGATTTCCAGCCTCAAGCCAGCAGACGTTCATAACTGCCAGAATATCCTCATTCGATTGGGCCACACCAGCCGCGTCAAAGTCTCTCCTGATAATGGCAAGGATATCGTTGCGCTTGACGTCAACCGCCCCTCGGGCAAGCTCATCCGAGTATGCTTTGGCATTTTCTTCGGCAAGCGCCAGTTTTTCCGCCGCCCACATGCCAACCAGCTTGTTGCGCCTCACCATTCTCATCACATCTATCCGAAGGCTAGCCATCGAAAACCCTCCGTTGCGTGTCTGCCTGCATCATATCCTTGTCTGCGATCCCGACAAAGACGATGAATGGAACTGGCCCTTGAATAATACGCTGCGTGCTCGGCGAACTTTATCTGGACGCAGCGCCAGCTGAAGGCTGGAATGGCGGCTTTTTTCGTTGCCGTTTCTTTGATGTCCAAACGCTCTCCTCGTCCCGCTTGTGCTCAGGCGGGGCCCTTTTGCATGACCAACCTGATCCGATGCCAGAGGTTTTGATTACACTCGCGATCACCATCGCCGCGTATCGTTATACCGATGGCCCGAAGCCACAACAGCCCTCCCTGGGTCGGCGGTGCGGATGACTATCTAAGCCTGATCCATCAGCGTTTCTGCCTGAACAGGAGTGCGTAATCCGCACACTTTGAACCCGTGGCAGCCTAACGCAAACAATTGTCTTCGGGCAGCAAGATTTCGACCGGTCGAAAACGGTACTGGTTTTGCGCGGAGACGAAGTAATTGAGTGTCAATGCACACGGCAATGCGACCGGAGGGCTGGGATCTGGTTGCATTGCCGGTCGTACTGCGGCCGGATGGGTGCTTCCGTTCAATCAAAATGCAACTTGCAAAAGTGCCCCCGTGCAGAACGGCTGACGGTCGAGGATGCGGCCAATGTGCTGCCCCGAGGAGACCGGGAAGTCTCGCCATCGCGCCCGCCCGCAAAAACGCCTCTGGAGGAGGAACTGATGTCAGTGAGAACGCTGCGGGAAGAATTCGAGCACCTGTCGCGCTTCGTGTGGGTGTCGTGGAACAACAGCGGTCGCGAGCAGGCTCTGCTCGTGGCCCGCAGCTTCGCCGCCGACTTCCCCTCGGTCGGCACGGCCGAAGACTTCATGCGCCGCGCCGAAGCAATGCGACAGGAGCCCGGCAGGCTGACCCAAAGCTCGACGCAACCGCCCTCCACGCTTTCCGCCATCTGCGCGAAAGCAACGGAATAGCTGGGCCATTGCGCAAGCAGATCAGATGGCGACGTCGTCGCCATGCGACAACGGCACGTCACAAGGGCCGACTGGCATGTCGCGCGTATGTCACCGGGATAAATGAGCCTGACAGGAACGAGAGGTGCGGTCCGAGTTTGCGTATAAAAAGAAGAGCATCATATTGTTGCTTCGACTGTCGGGATTTGGACAGGAGCGCGCCGAAATTCAAGCGGGCTCTTGCCTGTCCAACGGCGGCAAGCGTGACTGAAGGAGCTCGGATGGTGAAACCCCAACAACCAGGCAATCTGGGACGCCTGAAGATCGTCTTCGAGGTAACGCATCGCAAGATCACGGCGCATTTGATCCAGGACCTCACTAAAGTTTAGGCCCTCGGCCGCCAATTTACGAGCAAATGTCCTCTCGCTCAAACCAAGTCGTTTTGCAACGGTTCCTATGGACGCCTCGGCATGCGGCAACAGAGGCGCAATATTGTTTTCCACGATCGTTCGGAACCGGCTGGTATTGGCCATGCGGGTTGTCATCGCCTCGTCGCACATCTTCAGTATCAGTTCGTTGAGAAATGGGTCGTCTCCAACGACCGGGAGCTCCAACGTTCCGGCGTTGAAAATGATTTCATCCGTTTCTGCTCCGAATTCAACCTCACATCCAAATACTCGCCGGATATAGGTCAGGTCGCCAGTTCTATGATGAACAAATCTCACCTTGTGCGGCGAAAGATCCCGTCCGACGAGTTTGCGGCAGAGGCGCACAAGGGCAAATAACAGCAACTCCATGTTGTGCTGGTCGCGATGCCTCTGCACCCCCGTGTAGGAGACTTCGACAGAACATGCGGGCTTCTCCTTAAGCCGCACGACGAGTGCCTCGTTTCCAAGGCGGACATATCTTCCAAGGCGCGTGAAAGCGTCATTCAGATCGTGTGACGAGGCCATCACGTAGTAAAGCATCCCCATTTCACGCAAGTCGCATTCCTTGGCCAAGGCAAGACCCATCCAAGCATTCTTCGAAACATGCGCGACCAACTGCAGGAAATGCATTTGCGCGGTGACATGAATTCGCCGGCGCTCTGCGATCGCTGCGCTTGAAAGGCCAGACCGCGACAGCAAAGGCGCAACCTCAATTCCAGCACGTTCCAGATGCTGAACTGCCAGGCGCGTGGCCAGTCCCCATGAAGTTGGTCCATTGATCAGGTTTTGAATGTCAGGTTCGCGTTGCCCGGCCATGAGCGGTGTCCCCCCCGAAGCTGTAATGCTACCATTGTTTGTTCTTGTTCGCAAACTTCAACCGGTGGCATTTCCGTTTTCTCGCACCTGAGAAATGTGGCAGCTGCCCGCAAATTAATGTCACCAGATCACAAGCCGAACGCTTCTCAACGCAATATAACCGCCGACAACGGGTAAATGTCGATCGCACGATTGAAACGCCGCCTCACAGTCGAGGGGTACCGGTTTCGTGCGCTGCTCGTGGGTTGGATTGATAGATGCATCTGGCAGTCCATCAGTTTTCCCGGCGGACCAGGTGGGGGGTATGGTCGCCGCCGGGATGTCGCCGCCGCTCGTGTCGTCATCGCAGCGTCCACGGTGAGGCGTTCTGGGAGGAGCGCGCAGACCGAGTGGCGGCGGCTCCAGCGCCGCGACCTCATTAGGATAAGCACGGGCAGATGCTAGAGGCGATCCGTGAGCGCAACGTCGAACTTGCCGATGAGCTTGCGCATGCGCACACCCGTCAGTTCCAGCAGAATTTCATCAACTTCATGCGCGAGAACTACACGACCGACGTGGCACTGGGGCCGCTCAAAGCTGCTGAGTGATCACGACGATCTCAAGCATAGCGGCTATCGGACCGGGTCATAATATGACGCATCCGCCGGCATCATGTGTTCGGAGCCCGCAAGCCCAGGAGCTTGTCAGCACAGCCCTACGTCATGGCGTGACCTGTTTGCCATAGAGCCTGCTTGCCCGCAGCAGACGCTGCGAATACGGATGCTCGACCGCACCTTGCCGCAAGCGCTCGATCTCGACTTGTTCAACAATTTCGCCAGCTTCCATGATTGCGACCCTGCTGCACATGTGGGAGACGACAGCCAGGTCATGGCTGACGAGCAGATAGGTCAGGCCGCGATCTTTCCGCAGATCGTCCAGAAGATTGAGAATTTCCGCCTGGACCGAGACATCAAGCGCCGAGGTCGGCTCGTCGAGAAGCAGAACGGCCGGGTCAAGAACCAAGGCGCGGGCAATCGCAACACGCTGGCGTTGCCCACCAGAGAGCTGATGTGGGAATCTGTAGCTGAGTGACGGGTCGAGCCCAACCGAGCGGAGAACTGCATCGACATCAATCGAATTGGTAGCAAGCCCCTGATTGCGGAGCGGCTCCTTGATCTGCGAGCGGATCGTCTTGCGGGGATGGAGTGATCCGTAAGGATCCTGAAACACCATCTGGACGCGCCGGAAAAATGGCCGGTCGCGCCGGCGGTCCAGCGTTTCGCCGTCCAGTCTGATCCGTCCCTCGTATTGTGGATTGAGGCCGGACATGGCGCGTAGAACCGTTGATTTTCCACAGCCAGATTCGCCAACGAGTCCAAACGCGGCGCCCTTTCCAACAGCAAGGCTGAGATTTTTGACGACCGGCCTTAGGCTGGCACCGAAGCGGACTGTGAGGTTGCTGATTTCAATCACCGCGGCAACTCCAGCACGTTGTCATTTAACCAGGCCGGGTCACGCTTCAGGATCGGCAAGCGGGTGGGCGGGTTGTCGATCGAGGGCAGAGATGCAAGCAGACCCTGCGTATAAGGATGTTTTGCGGATTCCAGTTCGCGGGCCTTGAGGACCTCGACGACCCTGCCGGCATACATGATAAGGACACGGTCGCAGAAATTTCGAACGAGGTTCAAATCGTGGCTGATGAAAATCAGACCGAGGTTACGGCGCGCAACGAGCTCATCCAGCAATGCCAGGATTTCAAGCCGCACTGTGACATCAAGCGCCGAGGTTGGCTCGTCTGCGATTAAAACCTCGGGCTCGGCAATCAGCATCATGGCGATCATCACGCGCTGGCCCATGCCGCCCGATATTTCGTGCGGATAGAGGCGAGCCACCTTTTCAACATCTCGGATCTTGACCGCATCCAGCATCGCGAGCGTCTGCTCGAAGGCCTGTTTCGCCGTGGCTTTGGGATAGTGAAAGCGATAGGTTTCGGCGATCTGCTCGCCCACCCGCATGACCGGGTTCAACGAATATTTCGGGTCCTGCAAGATCAACCCGATCCGCCGTCCTCTGATCGTCATCATCGCGCGCTCGTCGGCCTTGAGCAGATCCACGCCTTGAAAGGTCATCTGCTGAGCGCTGACGATTGCGGTCGGTGGCAACAGTTTCATTATCGCGCGACCAACCGTGGACTTTCCCGATCCGGACTCACCAACGATGCCGAGTTTTTCCTGTGCGAGTGAAAAGGTGACGCCGCGCACGGCCCTCACTGTTCCGTGCCCGAAGGCGATCTCGAGATTGCGAATATCGATAAGTGACGTACTCATTGCGAACCCCTCGGATCAAGAACGTCGCGAAGCGCGTCGCCGACGAGGTTGAACGCAAGGCTGACGAGGGCGATTGCAATGCCGGGTGCTGCAATGACCCATGGGCTGTCGAGCATGAATTCGCGGCCGGTCGCTGCCATCGCCCCCCACTCGGGCCAGGGGGGCTGCGCGCCAAGGCCAAGAAAGCCGAGGCCGGCTGCCGTAATTATGATGCCCGCCATATTCAGGGTCACGCGCACAATGACGGAGGGAATGCACATCGGCAGGATGTGACGGGTGATGATCGTTGCAGGCGTTGCTCCCTGGAGCCGCACGGCGGCGATGAAGTCGGCCTTTCGCAGGCTGAGCGTTTCTGCGCGCGCAAGGCGTGCAATCGGTGGCCAGGCCGTGAGCGAGATCGCGATGATGGCATTGGTAATGCCCGGACCAAGTGCTGCCGCAAACCCGAGCGCCAGCACCAACCCCGGAAATGACAGGAAGATGTCGGTGATGCGCATCAGCACTTCATCGACAATTCCGCCGAAATAGCCCGAGCAGGTACCGATTAAAAGTCCCATTGGAGCGACGATGACGGAGACGAGAATAATGATATAGAGCGTCGTGCGGGCGCCGTAGACAATACGGGCGAAGACATCCCGGCCGAAATTGTCGGTCCCGAGCCAGTGCTCCGCGGATGGTGGCGAAAGGCGTCCGGCCATGTCCTGGACGATCGGATCGTAAGCCGTCAGGAGTGGCGCGGCGAGCGCAACAAGGATCAAAAGGACAATGATTGCCAACCCTGCCAGGCCGAGCGGGTGAAGGCGAAACTTCAGCCAGCCCTGATGGAATTGCTGCGCGCTCGATTGAAACCAGCCCTGGGGTTCGGGCGCGCGCAGCCATTTGCGAAAGCGGCTGCCGTCGATGCGGTCGGCTTGTTCTGTGGACATCGTCATCGGCGTCACCGTGTTCGCGGATCAAGGATGCGGTAAAGCACATCCGAAAGGATGTTGATCGTCAGGAAGACGGCGCCGATTGTCAGCACTGCTCCCATCACGACGTTCATGTCATTCATCTGAAGCCCACGCGTCAGATACTGGCCAAGTCCCGGCCATCCGAAAACGGTCTCTATGAGCACTGCGCCTTCCAGAAGGCCCCCGAAAGTCAACGCCATGATCGTCAACAGCTGCACGCGAATGTTCCTGAAGGCGTGGCGCCAGACGACCTTGCGGCGCCCGAGCCCCTTTGCCCTGGCCGTGACGATGTATTCCTGACTGAGCTGCTCGAGCATGAAGCTGCGCGACATGCGGCTGATATAGGCCACGGAATAGTAGCCAAGGATGGCGCCCGGAAGGATGATGTGACCAAGCGCACTCTGGAACACGTCCCACTGCCCCTCGACCGCAGAGTCGATCAAAAGAAAGCCGGTTATAGGTGTGACGAGCCCCTCATAGAATACGTCGACGCGTCCCGATGCGCCGACAAGCTGAAGCTTTGCATAAAAGACGAAAAGCGCCATCAGGCCGGTCCAGAAGATCGGAATGGAATGACCGGCCAGCGCAACGATCCGTGCAACGTGATCAATGACGGTGCCGCGCCTGACGGCAGCGGTGATGCCGAGTGGTACACCGACGAGCGCTCCGACGATCATGGCGATGACTGCAAGCTCGATTGTCGCAGGAAAGATCGCCAATAGGTCGGTGAGGATCGGCTGTCCGGTCGTTGCCGATGTTCCAAGGTCGCCTGTCGCGACCCTTCCGACATAGCTCAGGAATTGCACGAGGATCGGCTGCCCTAGTCCCAGCTCGTTGTAGACACGATCATAGACCTCCTTGCTGACCTCCGGCCCGGTGATGGCAAGCACCGGGTCGGCGGGAAGCAACCGCCCCATCGAAAAGGTAAGAAAGAGCAGGCCGAGCAGCGTGGTCACGATCGCCACCACGCGCCCTGCCAGCCGTCTCAGAATGATTGCGAGTGGATGCGGCGCGACATAGGCCACTTCTTCTTCGCTAAAAGTGGTGTCGGAATTTCGCTTGGATACTAGATCGGCATTCGCCACGACCCCTTACTCCTTGGTTACGTCGTGCCAGCGCGTCGACCAGGTCGTGTGGCCGTGGTAACCCTTGACTGCGGAACGCATGACATAAGGGTCCGTCCGCTGGAAGAAGATGACGAGCGGGGCATCCATTCCGGAATAAACGCTATCCATCTTCTTGAAGATTTCCGTGCGTTTGCCGGTGTCGCGTTCCTTCATCGACTGATCGACGAGCGTGTTAAGTTCGTCCACCTTCATTCCGGCCCGCCATAGATAGTAACTCCCAAGACGTGCCTCATCGCTGTTGTCGGGATTGTAGGCGTACTGGGTGGCAACAGCGAATGGGTCGGGAAGACGGGCACCCGAGTTTCCGAGCAGGACTTCGTATTTCCGCTCCCTGAACGCCGGCGTGAATTCGCCAGGCACGAGATCAAGGTCAAGTCCGGCGACGCGCGCACTCGCCTGCAGCGCCTCGGCAAACGGCAGGGTTGCCGCTCCGGACGGATTGAGGACCTTCTTCAATCCATTGGGATACCCTGCCTCTGCAAGCAGTTGCTTGGCTTTGGCGGGATCGTAGTCATAGCGGGACGCCGCTTCATCGGGAGCGCCAATCATCCCGCGCGGGATCATCGACTGCCACGGGAAGCCCGTGTAGCGCATGATATTGCCGGAAATCGCCTTCCAGTCGAACGCATGTTGGAAGGCCTCGCGAACCTTGGGCTTTTGAAGATCCGGATCCTTCTGATTGAGGGCAATGTAGTAGAAGCCGAGGCCCGGAACGTTGTCGATCACCATCTCCTTGTTGTTGGACAAGGCATCGAGATCGCCGCTTGCCAGATATTGCCCGACATCGACGTCACCTGCTTCAAGCTGCAGTCTGAGATTGCCGGATTCGGGAATATGACGTGCAACAACTCGCGCCATGGCCGGGGCACCACCCCAATAGGCCTTCTGCGCGTTGAAGATCGCAACATCGTTTGGACGCCATTGGGCAAGCGCAAACGGCCCGCTTCCCGCCGAGTTGGCCGACAGCCAAGCGCCCCCAAGGTCGCCGTTCGCCTCGTGCGACAGTACCGTCTTCTTGTCGACGATGCCGATCGACGATCCGGCAAGGGAATAGAGTACCAGATCCGTATTGACGGGTCGTGGAAGTTCAATCTCGAGCGTGCGCTCGTCCTTGGCTCGTACAAGCTTCTCGACGTTGTCAGGCGTAAAGCCCCATAGCGCGATATCGGTCGAACCGACCTGACCCATCTTGATGACGCGTTGGATCGACCAGGCAGCATCTTCTGCCGTGACAGGATTGCCACTTTGGAAGACAGCGTCGTCGCGCAACGTCAGGCTGATGACCTTGGCGTCGTCCGACACGCTCCATTTCGTCGCGAGCATCGGCTTCAACGTTTTCAGATCGTCCGGCGACAACTGCACGAGATTATCGTAGAGGTTGGAGATCAGTTCGGAGACTGTCCGCGCATTGTTCTGCGCCGGATCAAGCGTTCTGATGCCGGTCAGATTGGTACCGATCACCAGCATGTTCGGCGGGGATGCCGCAAGTGAAGGTTGCGCGACAATCAATGCGCTGGCCATTGCGGCCGTTGCCAACAGGTTCCTCAGCATTTCAAGACCTCCCAATCTTGGGGCGTCAAATCGCCCTGGCTTAATAGATGAATGTCGAACTCAGCCCGCCGCCCTCGCGTCGACCGGCGCTTCATGCCGTTGGATGTCGCCGGCAGCCTCCCACGCGCGAAGCAGGCGAAACAGTTCTTCACGATCGCTCTCGTCGAGCATCGGCAATCCCGGCACGCGAACCGGACCGACGTTCAGGCCGGAATGGGTTACCGCCTCCTTGACGACCGTCACATTCGCACCGTTGCGGTATTTCGTGCGCATGCGTTCGAACGGCTCGAGCTTGTTGAGGATGGCGCGAGCACCGTCGTAATCACCGCTGGCAAGCGCTTCGTGCACTGCAAGCGAGAGCTTTGGCGCAACGTTGACGAGTCCGGAGGTAAAGCCCCGTGCGCCGGCAGCGGTAAACGACAGAGCCCAGCTTTCAGCGAGGCCGCAGACAAAGAGGGTGCCTGCGGGATCGGAGGCTGAAATCGCCCGCGAAAGCAGCATTAGATCCGGTGTCGCGAACTTGATGCCGGCGATGTTTTCATGGCGGGCAAGGCGGACCATGTCTTCGACATTAAAACCGTCGGCTCGCACATAGGCAATCATTGGCAGGGGCGAAGCATCCGCCAACTTGCAGAAATAGTCGATCTGCGCCGATGGTGCCGCAAAGGGATCGACGGGCTGATGCGCCATGACGGCAGATGCGCCGATCGCAGCTGCGTCCCTTGCCATTCGGACTGCCTCGCGCAGTGATCTGCCGATCGCGGCCGTCACCGGCGCCTTGCCATCGACACCTGTGACCGCAGCCTCGTGTACGCTGCGGATCTCCTCCACGGTCAAGGCATAGAACTCGCCGGTGTTTCCAGCCGCGACGATGTTGTGGATGCCAGCCATCGCCACCCGGCGATAAATGATTGCAGTCGAACGGGGTTCGACCTCACCGTTTTTGTCATAGGCCGTCACGGGAACGCCGGACACGCCCATCAGGGCCTGGCGCATGGTTGCGATGCTCATTTTCTCTCCCCTACCTGTCGATCAATTCGTGAAGCGGATAGGCGCCAGGCGCTCGCCATCAACATCAAGAGCAGTGGCGGCACCGGCCTCGAAACAGCCACTGCGGTCAGTCGGCTCATCAATCGACTCCCTGGAACATTCGAGCGCGTGCGTTCAGGATGTGGCGCTTCATCGCGTCGTGGGCCTCGGCTTCGTTCCGCGCAAGGATCGCCGCCACGATCACCGCGTGCTCATCCTGGACGCTGCGTATCTGCGCAGGCGTGCGCTTGAGACTAAGACTTCGCGTCACGGAATGACCGACAGCAAAATGTGGCCTGAACCACTCGCGGACCGTGATGTGGAACTGGTTTCCGGTGGCAATGGCGATCGCGTCATGCAGCGCCTCATCCTCATCGGCTCCAAGCTCGCCATCGCGCAAGCATTCCTCGATTGCCTGCAGTGCGGCCATGATCCGCTCCTTGTCCTCCGGCTGCCAGTTGCGGGCGGCAAGCTCGGCTGCCTCCGCTTCAAGACCTGCGCGAAATTCGAAAAAGCGCTGAACGTCGGCGAGCGATCCGACCGGCACCATCTTCAGCATCGATGAGTCCGGCCGCTGTCGGACATAGGAGCCGGAACCCTTGCGTGAGACGACAAGGCCATCGGTCCTCAATCGTTCAAGTGCTTCGCGCACGACCGGCCTCGAAGCACCGAACATGGCGGCAAGCTTCGATTCCGGCGGCAACCGTTCGTTCACCGGAAAGTTTCCGTCTGCGATCATCCCGACGATCTTCTCGTAGATGATGTCGCTGAAGCGGGTTGCGCCCTTGCTAGGCTCCATGGCGGCGGAAAGTTTCGTCATCGTCCCTTTTCTTTCCTCCAGACCGCAAATTCCGCAGCGGTGCCCTCGTTGGGCGGATAGAGACCAAATATCCCCTGCCCGGCGCGCACCCGTTCCTCGACAAAATCCTCGAAAACGGTTTGCTCGAAAGCCTCGTTGGCGACCTCTTCTGCCATCGCTGCCGGGATGACGACCACGCCTTCATTGTCGCCAACCATGAGATCGCCCGGATAGACGGGCACATCACCGCAGCCAATCGGCTGATTGATATCGAGGGCATGGTGGCGCACCAGGTTCGTCGGCGCCGAGGGTGCTGCGTGATAGGCTGCAAACGGCAGGGAGGCAATGTCTGGCGTGTCGCGAAAACCCCCATCGGTAACAACGCCTGCCGCACCGCGCTTGAAGAGACGCGTAATCAGGATTCCACCGGCAGAAGCGGCCGAATGATCCTTGCGGCTATCGATAACAAGCACGGCGCCTTGCGGGCATTCTTCGATGGCGCGGCGCTGCGGGTGATTCAAATCGCTAAAGACGCCGAGATGATCGATGTCTTCCCGCGCAGGAATGTAGCGCAGCGTGAAGGCAGGCCCGACCAGGCGAGGCGCTTGCGGATTGATCTTGTGGATGCCGCGGATGAAGACATTTCTCAAGCCGCGCTTCATCAACACCGTCGTCAGCGTTGCGGTCGAGACCGCTCTCAATTTGGTTCGCACAGCATCTGACAGATTCATATCCCCATGCCTTCCTGGGCGGTCGTTTAGAGATGACAGCAGGCGTTTCCTCATCACCATCGCTACAAAATCTGTAATTATCTGTCAACTCTTGTAATTATTTGAAACCATGCCTATCGTCAGCGCCGGCGCCAGGGAGAGCGCTTTGAGGCGGGGCCGGAGCTCGTCCTGCCGTCCGCCTTTTGGGCAATGTGGGAGGAAGTGATGCGGAATCAGTCTGCGCGACATCGCATGCCGGAGTTTGCCACCTTGACGGACATGCCTAGGGATCAGACGGGAAAGCGCTGCATGTTCGTCGAGGTCACGAAGGAGACAAGGGCTGCAGCGCCGCTGTTTGGCGTCGGACAATCAATCCCATCAGAGCGCGCCTCGATCCGCGACAGCGGGATCGCTTGCGGCATTTTCGCTGCATCTAACAGACATCTGAGGCACTGGAGTTTCTTACAATGAAGATTACCGGGATCAGAACCTTTCTCATGCATGCCGGCCAGCCCGATCCCTCCAAATGGGCTTCCGATGAACGGTCAGGCGATGGCGCCTCCAGGCTGCCAGGCACAAGAAACTGGCTGTTTTTGAAAATCGACACGGACGAAGGCATAACAGGTATCGGCGAATGCTCCGGATGGCCGCGTGTCATCGAGACCGCGATCCACGATCTTGCGCCGCTCCTCATCGGCGAGGACCCGGCCCATATCGAGCGGCTATGGCAGAAGATGCATGTCGCCATGATGGGTCACGGCATGTTGGGAACGGTTGGCGCCGGCGCCATGACCGGCATAGACATGGCACTGTGGGACATCAAGGGAAAGTCGCTCGGTGTGCCAATCTGGATGCTGCTTGGCGGCAAGGTTCGTGACCGGATTCCGATCTACTCCCATGCAAACACGCCCGAGCGGGCACTTGCCGTCAAGGAACGCGGGATAAAGGCGATCAAATGCGGCGGGGTTGCCGACCCGGTGCGCAAGGTTGCCGCATTGCGCGAAGCAGTCGGCAACGAGATCGACATTGCAATCGATCTTCATGGCCCGCCCTGGCTAACACCGGCCGATGCCTGCCGACTGGTCAGGGCGCTTGAGCCTTACGAACTCTTCTGGGTCGAGGATCCGATCGCACCGGAAAACATCGATGGCTACCGACGCATTCGCGATGCCGCCCACGTTCCCTTGGCAGCCGGCGAACGTTCGGCGACGATTTTTGGGGAGCGCGAACTGATCGAAAACGAACTGGTCGACATCATCCAGCCCGATACCGGCCGGGCCGGTGGCATTACGCAGATGAAGAAGATCGCGGCCATGGCCGAGGCCCATCACATCCAGATGGCGCCGCATTCAGGCTCGCTCGGTCCTGTCGCCGAATACGCTGCGTTGCACGTGCTGGCGGCTATTCCGAACGCGCTCATCCTCGAACGCATCGATGACGATTGGGACGGTCGAAAGCTGACGATTTTGCCCCATCCACAACAGGTCGGCGGATCGATTGCCGTCCCGGACGCGCCGGGTCTTGGTTGTGATATCGATGAAGCATTCGTGGCGCGCTTTCCAAGCGGCGGCAATGTCTCCGTGCCGGTGCCCGCGAGTGCCGGCTCCTACAATCCCGGAGCTTATAACGAGCATCTTTACGTCCAGACGCGCCTGTCGCGTCACCGCTATTTCAATCGCTAGAAGGAAAGAGAAATGAAGATCGACCGCATGCGGGTGTTCATGACCCGCGACAAGGACCGTCCCCGCGTCATCGTCGCACTCGACACCGACGACGGTCTGACGGGCTGGGGCGAATGCTACAACCACGGTCCCGACAAGGCGCTCCCTCCCCTCCTCGACTACCTCTATGGTTTTCTGTCCGGTCAGGATCCAACGCGTGTCGACTATCTGGTCAATCTGTTGATCCAGCAAAGCCGGTTCCCACCGGGCGCCCTTGGGTTGGCTGCGATCTCGGCGCTTGATCACTGCCTTTGGGACCTCGCCGCAAAGGCTGCCAACCTTCCCGTCTACAAGCTGCTTGGCGGTGAAGTTCGCGATCGTGTCAAGGTCTATGCCGGCGTCTATACAGCACCCGATGCACCAGCTGCGCGCGATGAGTTCGATCGGCTGAATGAAGAATGGGGCTTTACCGCATTCAAGCTCAGCCCCTGGCGCATCGACATGCACGCACATCGCTGGGGCAACGTGGTCAAGGCGTCGGCGGATTATTTCCGCTCTCTGCGGGAGACCGTGCGGGACGAGTACGAGATCGCATTTGACGCACATGCAAAGATCTTCGAGCCTGTCGCCGCACGCCAGCTCGGCAATGCGCTTGCTCCCTACGATCCGCTGTTTTACGAGGAGCCCCTTCGCCCCGAAAACATCGAGGCCTGGGGCGATCTCAAGCAGGGGCTGAACTGCGTGCTCGCAACAGGTGAATCGCTGTACAATCGAAACGAGTTCCTGCGCCTTCTGCAGGTCAAGGGCGCCGACTTGATCCAGCCCGACATCTGCGTGGTCGGCGGCATCAGCGAGATGCGGCGCATCGCAACACTTGCCGAAGCGCATTTCGTCGGCGTGGCGCCCCACAATCCCATGGGACCACTCGCCACGGCCGTGAATGTTCACTTCTCCGCCGCCGCACAGAATTTTCGTATTCTGGAGTATCGGCTGCCTAAGGGGCAGGCGTATGTCTACGGCGGCCTTGATATTGAGAGCCGACAGGGCGAAACGCGTTACGTCATCGATCCCTATTTGCCCAAGGGCGGCTATCTCGAGCTGAGGCCGGACAGGCCAGGCTGGGGCGTTGAGATGGACGAAGAAGCAATGGTTCATGAAGGCTATGTGCACTGGCAACGCCGCGTTCCCAAACGGCCGGACGGCTCTTACGCTTTTGCGTAAGTGCTCATCGAGCGCCGTCCAGCCCTGAAGGGCAGACTGTCAATGGCATCGGCGGTATTTGACGCCGCCGATGAAAGCGGTCAGCCAATCGATAGTGGATTGGTTGTGTAAAGTTTGAGTTGGCCGTCGTCGGATGCTGCGACTGAATGATGCTGTTATCCGCGAAGCAATGCCCGACTTGAAAGGAAAGGAAAGAAGAGCAACGCATCCCACGTGTCAGGAGAACCGATGCTCCTTTCCGTTGACAGGGGACGCGAAGAGGCTCTCGCCGACCGAAATTTGCCGGTCGCCGTCCGTGCGTACGACGAGCACCTGCAATTCCGGTACATCAAGATGGATGACCGTATCCGCGCCGAGCCGCTCGATATGACGCACTTTGCCTTGCCATTTTCCTTCCGTGGATGAGAGCGCGATATGTTCGGGCCGGATACCATAGATCCGGCAGCCTTCCCGCGCGGCAATCTCCGCTTCAAACAGGTTCATCTTCGGCGAGCCGATAAAGCCCGCGACAAACGGAGTGGCCGGATTGTTGTAGAGCGCCATCGGTGTCCCGACCTGCTCGATGGCCCCGCCGTTCAAAACGACGATCTTGTCGGCCATTGTCATCGCCTCCACCTGATCGTGCGTGACGTAGATCATAGTGGCGCCGAGCTTGGCATGAAGTTCGGTCAGTTCGATGCGCATCTGCGAGCGGAGCGACGCGTCGAGGTTTGACAGGGGTTCGTCGAACAGGAAGACTTTCGGGTTGCGCACGATGGCACGGCCGATCGCGACGCGTTGGCGCTGGCCCCCGGAGAGCGCCTTTGGCTTGCGGTCGAGCAGATGCGAGAGCTGCAAGATATCGGCAGTCTGCTTCACCCGTTCGGCGATTTCCGCCTTGGGCCGCCTGGCAAGCGAGAGGCCGAAGCCGATGTTTTCTGCGACCGTCAGATGCGGATAAAGCGCGTAGGATTGAAACACCATAGCAATGCCGCGCTTGGAGGGTTCGGCATCTGTGACATCCTTGCTGTCGATGAAGACCTTGCCCGATGTCTGTGTCTCCAGTCCGGAAATGATGCGCAGCAACGTCGACTTCCCGCAACCGGACGGACCGACAAAGACGCAGAATTCGCCGGCATCAACGGTGAGATCGACACCCTTCATCACCTCCAGGCTGCCAAAGCTCTTGCGGACTTTTTCGAGAACAACGCTTGTCATGGCTTATCCCTTGACTGCACCGGCGGTCATCCCTGCAACGATCTGCCGGTTGAAGAAAATGAAGACGATCAGGGGCGGAATGGTCACGAGAACGATATTCATGAACAGCAGGTTGAACTGCGTCTGGAACTGTCCCTGAAAGTTATAGAGAGTCAGCTGTACCGTGACGTTTTCGCGGCCCGGCAGATAATAGAGCGGGTTGGTGAAATCGTTGAAGATGGCGATTGACTGGACGACGATGACCGTAACGGTGACCGGCTTCAGCAGCGGCAGGATGACGCGAAAGAAGATCTGTAACGGTTTTGCACCGTCAATGATTGCAGCCTCGTCGAGATCCCGAGGAATGGTTGCGATGAAACTGCGAAACAGCAAAACCGTGAAGCCAAGGCCATAGGCAATCTGGATCAGAACCATGCCAGATAGCGTCTTGAAGAGACCGAGCATCTGCAACACCCAGATGGTCGGGACAACGGCCGGGGGGATCATCAGGCCGGCTAGCACGCAGCCGTAGATGACCGCGTTCCAGCGTGAGGGGCGGCGCTGCAGCACATAGCCGACCATGGCGCCGAAGAGCACCAGCAATGTGACGGCGGCCACAGTGATGACGGTCGAATTGAAATAGGCAAGCAGCAGCATGTAGTTGCGCGTCTGGACGACCTCCATGAAGTTCTGCCAGAGCTGCCAGTCGGCCGGCCAGCTGAATTTCAGCGTTGCCGCATCCTGTTTCGTCTTGGCGGCCGTGATGAAGATAAACATGAATGGCAGCACGAAGATCACGCCGCAAGCAGCCAAGGCCGCAATCCCGGTATAGATCTGGCGGCGGTTCATAGATCCACCTCCTTGCGATTGAACCAGGCCGTCAGCGGCAGGACGATCAGCCCGATGAGGAGGAAGAGGATCACGTTACCGGCAGTCGAGAGACCGTAGAAACCCGCCTGATATTGCTTGTAGATGACACTTGCCAGCACATCCGACGAAAAGCCCGGACCGCCGCGCGTCATCGCCCAGACAAGATCGAAGCTTCTTAGCCCGCCGATGAGGGACAGCGTCACGACGGTGACGGTGGCGGGTCTGACAAGCGGCACGGTGACACGAAAGAACATCTGGCGGCCAGTCGCCCCATCAATGCGGGCGGCCTCATAATAGTCCGGGCTGATTGATGCGAGACCTGCGATATAGATGACTGTCGCAAGCCCGATCCCTTTCCAGAGGTCGACGAAGATGATGGAGTAAAGCGCAAGCGCGGGGCCGGTCAGCCAGCCCGGACCATGGATACCGATCGCAGCAAGTGCCACATTGATCAGCCCGCGTGTCGGATGCATGAGCACCGAGAAGGTGATGCCGACGCCAATCGTCGAGACGAGAACCGGAAAGAAAATCACGGTACGCAGCAGGCCTTGTCCCCAAAGCCCGGAGGTCAGCAATACGGCGAGCAGCAGACCGAGAACGGTTTTCGTGCCCGAGGTCAGGACGGCATAAATGATCGTGTTGACGAGACCCTGTATCAGAAAGGGCTCGCGAAAGAACTGCCGGTAATTTTCCAGCCCGATGAACTGTGTCGTGAACAGGTCCCAGCGCGTGAGGCTGAACCAGAAGGACGCGATCGTCGGGGCCAGAAACAGAACAGTGAAGACCACTGCCGCTGGCAGCACAAACCAATAGGGATAGGCAGACTTTCGTGTTGTCATACGGATACCTTGAAGCGTCCCCCATCCAGATCGGTTGACCTGGATGGGGCATCGGCTGGGAGGTTACCAGTTCGGCAGGCCAAGCTGCTTGGCCTGCTTCTCGACATCCTGGTCGTAGAGCGCAGCCGCGTCCTTGGCGGAGCGGATGCCGGTTCCGACTTCAACCGTAATCTGCTCTAGTGCAGGTCCCTTGACGGGCGAGAGGAATTCGAGTGCCGGGCCGTTGCGGCCCTCAGTGTCAAAATAAGGGAGCATGTCGGAAACAGCCGGCGGAATATCTTTCGGGAGCTCGCACCCCTTTACGAGATACGGACCCGACGGGACGGCCTTTGCCATCAGGTCGCAGGCTTCCTTGGAGCCAACGAAGTCAAGGAATTTCTTGGCTTCCTCGACATTTTCAGATTTGGCAGAAACATAGAGCGCTGAAGGCATCCAGACCGTCAGGCCATTCTTTCCGGCATCCATGCCCGGTTGAGCGAAGAAGCCGAGATCTTTCAGATTGTCCGGAAAATTCTGCTGGACATTGCCGATACCGAAAGTGAGGTTCGGATAGTGCGCGGCCTCACCCGTCGCGACCATGCGCATGCCGTCGTCAAATGTCGCAGCACCGAAGTCGGCATTGAGGTACCCTCCCTTGGCCACTTCCTCCAGGTGTTCGAAGCCATGCAGTGCCGCAGGCGTGTTGGCATATTTGACCTTGTTGGCAGTGTAGTCGTCGGCGAAGTTCGGGACCTCGGCCTGAACATTATAGAAATCGGCAAGCACGAAGAGCTGCGACGTCCAGGTCGTGCCGTAGGTCTGGGCGACCGCGACCTTTCCGGCCGCCTTGATCTTCTCATTGTTGCTCATGAACTCCGCCCAGGTCTTCGGCGGGGTGAGGCCGAGATCGGCGTAGATCTTCTTGTTATAGAATATGCCGCCACCCATGGCCGGACCGAAGGGAATGCCGCGGACATGGCCGTCCGGGCCGCTAACAACCTTCTTGAACGTGTCAAGAATACCAGCTTCCGAGGGAAGGTCGGCAAGGTCGGCTATCGTTTCCTGCGGCTTCAAAGCCTGGAAAAGCGAACCGCTATTATACTGGAAGATATCCGCCATCTCGCCGGTCGCGAGCCGGGTCTTGATGATGTTGTCGCCTTCGGAGCCGCCCGCGCGCTGCTCGACGTCGAAGCTGACGTCAGGATGCTTTTCCGTATAGGCCTTTGAAACCGCATCGAACGAGGCAATGGATTCCGGATTGGTATCGATCAGCACACTGAGGGTCACATCCGCATGTGCCACTCCAGCGGCAAGAGCCATGATGCTGGCTGCAAGGATGCTGCACTTCGTCATTCGCATAGTCATTTCCTCCTCTTGAAGACCGGAATGCGTAAGCTGATTGCCCGCAGATCAAAGACCTGCAGGCAAATTGCATCAGTTGGAAAACGTAATCTTATGCTCCCCCGCGCCGAGCCTGATTTCCTTGCCTTGCTCTACATTGGCGCCATTGGCCTGTAGCGACTTGCGCTCGCTTTTCCCCTCGAGACGCGCAGTGACACCTTCCGGCAGCACCAGGCTGCATGTGACGAAACCTTCCTCCAGGGTCCATCCAGCCTCGATCCGACCAAAGCGCGTATCATGCCATGCCGAAACCGGCGAGAGAGCAGGCAAGATTGCGGGATCGAAGAGAATTTCCTCGAAACCGGGCTTGTCTTCCAGCGGCTTGATCCCGGCAACGTCTTCGAAGAGCCATTGGCAGACCGCGCCATAGGCATAGTGGTTGTAGCTGTTCATGTCAGGATCATAGATCGTGCCATCTTCGGAAAGTGCATCCCATCGCTCCCAGATCGAAGTCGCGCCGCGGTCGACCTGATAGAGCCATCCGGGAACCTTCCGGTTCAGGAACATCTTCTCGGCAACGTCCACCATACCAAGCCGGGTCAGCGCCGGCAGCAGGGCGGGAGTGCCGATAAAGCCCGTACCGATGACGCCATCCGTTTCCTCCGCCACCCTACGGAAGTAGCCTTGCGCGGCTTCCTCGTATTCCGGCGGAACGAGGCCATAGAGGAAGGCCAGGGCCCACGAGGTCTGGTCATTATGGGCAATGCGGCCGGAGGGTGCGAAGAACTCGTGTCTGAATGCTGTCTTAATCTCCTCGGCACGCTTCTCGAGCCGAGCGGCTTCGACGGTCTCACCGAGAATACGGGCGATCTTTGCCGTCAGTTGCGTTGAGATGAAGTGATAAAGGGTAGCTGCGCAATCATCTGCTATGGTCGGGCGGGGTTTTCTGTTATCCCCGACCGGCTGAAGCCAGTCGCCGAAGGTGAAGCCGTGCGCGCCCCAGACCGCGGGCGGCCGGATGATCGGCCCATCAGAGATGCCCCAGAGATAATCGAGCCAGCGCAACATTGCGGGGAAGCACTCTTCCAAGGCAGCGCTGTCACCGTAATGCAGGTAAAGCTGCCAGGGAATGATGACGATCGCATCGCCCCAGCCGGTCGATCCCGCCCAGTCACCGCGGCCATCGATTGGATGGAGCCGCGTCGGATCAGGTGAAAAATGCGACACTGCCCCATTGGCCCGTTGATCGTGGATGACATCGCGCAGGTATTTCTTGAGGAAGGAGTGGCTGTCGGCAAGCCAGCAGGCCGTTCCGGCGAAAACCTGCGCATCACCGGTCCAGCCGAGGCGCTCGTCGCGCTGCGGGCAATCGGTCGGCACTTCGATGAAATTCGAGCGCTGCGACCAGATCGTGTTTTCGATCAATCGGTTGACGCTCGCAACACCTGAGGTAAACCCGCCGGCAGTCAGGGGTACCGAGGTTATCGGAACCATCGTGATGGCGGTGAGTTCGGCCTCACCTGTCACAGTGATGCGCGCGTAACGGAAGCCGAAGAAGGTGAAGAGCGGCGCATAGACCTCTTCGCCTTGCCCGGAAAGCGTATAGGAGACTTCAGCACGCGCACTGCGATAATTGCGATTGTCGAAGAAGCGATCGGGGCCGAGCACTTCGGAATGCTCGACGCGCACCTTTGCACCGGCGACACCCTTAAGGCGCAGCCGGACATAGGCGCCGGCATTCTGTCCGAAATCAAAGACAGTGCGGCCATCGGCCTCCGTCCAGCTGTCGGTCGGTGAGAGAGCGTCCAGTTCCTTGACCGCACCAGTCTCATGCGGGACGAGCAAGGCCCTGTCGAAGGAGAGCACATCGACGCCATAGCTGTCCTTTGGACGAATGCGGGCGTCATAATCCTCGCCATAGTAGATGCCGTTGCGAACTACGGGTGTGAAGCCGCTCTTCCAGCTCTCGTCGGTTTTCACGAGCACCTCGCCGCCGGCGCGCAGTTCTGCGATCGCCCCCGTCCGGTCGCCCCAGCAATTGAGTATCGGGTTGGATGCCCACATCAACTGGCCGCGATACCAGCCGTCGCCAAGCCAGATTTCGATGCGATTGTTGCCGGGTTGCAAGAGCTTAGCGACATCGTAGGCCTGATAGGCAATCCGGTCGTCGTAGCAGGTCCAGCCGGGGGTCAAGAGATCGGTACCCACGCGTTTTCCATTGAGGAAGGCGCGGTAGAGACCCAGGGCCGAGATGCTAAGAACTGCTTCGGCCGGAACCACATCGAGCGAGAATTCCCGCGCGACGAATGTGCCCTGTGTTGCCTGGCCACCGTCGCAGGCGGGTCCGATCATCGACGCTGTAAAATGGAACGCAGAACCGGCAAGGCCGTCTTCCCCGGCAAGGCCGTGGGCCGAAACAGTCTTCATCTAGAACCTCCCCCAATCGCCAATTCCTCCGGCGATTGCTTTGTGTGTATCGTTCTATGTATATCATTCTACACTATCGATTGCCGCGCAAGAGCTTTTGTGTCTATAATTTTCCGAACACCGGGGAATGAGGCGATTTGGAATGAAAAATCAGACCGTTAACGCGACAAGAGACAGGGTCACTATCCGTGACGTGGCCCACGATGCCGGTGTCTCCGTCGCTGCGGTCTCGAAAGTTCTGCGTAATGCTTACGGAGTGAGCGAGGTCTTGCGAACCAAGGTCGAGATCTCGATCGAAAAATTGAACTACCGACCTTCTGTCGCAGCGCGAGCCATGCGTGGCCGCACGCAGACGGTTGGCGTCCTGGTGATCGAGTTGTCGAACCCGTTCCTGGCGGGTGTCATCGAGGAGGCCAATGCCACGCTGGCGAAAAGCAGCTTCAAGGCACTGATCGGCATCGGCCGTTCCACGAGCCCGATCGAAGCTTCCATGATCGAATCGATGATCGACAACCGCATGGATGGCGTTCTCATCATCGCTCCCAGGATATCGAGCAAGGTGCTGGAGCGCTATGCGCGCCAGATCCCGATCGTCGTCATCGCGCACCATGAGCCGCACGCGCAGACCTATGACACGGTCAATTCCGACGATCGACGGGGCGCCTGCCTCGCCGTGGAGGCAGCGTTGCGGTCCGGCTACACCGACATCGCGATGCTCGGTTATGACCTTGCCGATTCACCGCCCACCATCGTCGCCCTCCAGCGCGAGAAGGGCTATCTTGACGGCATGAAGGCTGCGGGCCTGGAGGCCCGCATCATCCGTCTGCCGCTTGTGGGATCCGACCGCCGGGCCGCTATCAATGATTTTCTGGCCCTGAATGACCGTCCCCGCGCGGTCTTCGTCTGGTCCGATCTCGATGCTGTGCCACTCATCAATGCCGCGCGCATGAGTGGCATACGGGTCCCAGAAGATCTTGCAATTGTCGGCTACGACAATTCGCCGATGGCGGCCATACCGCTCGTCGGCCTGACAAGTGTAGACCAGAACGCCGCTGAACTCGGCAGGACCGCGAGCGACGCGCTGCTTAGCCGAATAGAAGGACGCAAGGACGCTCGCCACGTCCTGATCGAACCCCGTATCGAATGGCGCGGCAGCACGTGAAGCTTCCAGGAAAAAGCTTGGGTCTCGTTCAATTGGTGCCTAGGCTCCGCTAGCGGCTGCAGCAACCACTGCGATTTTCGTTGGCGCTGAGACGGATCTCAGGACGGACTGGGAATCGGCGGCAAATCTGGCGCCTCCAATCCGGAAAACGGATCGCGCCATGCATCGATCTCATCGAGACGGTCGGCCCACCGTTTTATCGCGGGATACCGATCAATCGGGAGGCGCGCGGCGTCGTTGAACGGCAAGAATGTCGCCATCCGAAAATCTGCAAAGGAAATCGTCTCGCCGACCAACCACGATCGATCAGCAAGCTGGCTTTCGAGAATGCCGGCGGCCTTGTGGAATCGTCCAAGACCCTCTTCAACCATCCTCTCGTCACAGGTTCCGATGCGATAACGCAACTTCGTGCCTCGCTCCCAATGCACGACGTCACAGGCCTTGACGAAATTCTCCTTCGCCCAGCTGATCCAGCGTATCATTTCCGGCTCAGATCGTCGGTTCTCCAGAAATTCGAGCCGACACGACGGGAAAACCAGCACGCGATCGCATCGGTCTCCCAAAGTGTGCGACCGCTATGCTCCAAGATAGGCAACAGAAGGTTTGGGTTGAGTGAAGAAAATCGCTCCGACTGCCCTGGGGCCATTGGTGCGGCAAACTCGAATTCCACGTCCATTTTTAAGAACCGCGCCACGGCGACAGCGAGTCGCGGATTGGGGTTTCTGCTGAAATAAATCTTCATTAGGTCTTTGCCTCCACCGTCTTCATAGCAAAAGACGAACGACGACCGAGCCTTTCGACATGGCGATGAAAATTCTGCTGGGCCCGCGACATAGCTATCCCACAGAAGTGTAGTGACGGCGCGAAGCACGTTTTCTCCTCCGCCCGCCCTGGGGAGCCAATGGCACAAGGGTTTTGTCCTCGTCCGGCGAGGCGCGGCCAGGTCAGGTTTAGCGCGTTAGGCCTATCGCCCGCGCTGTAGGCACATTAAGAAAAGAACCATATTATACCTTGCAGAGTATATTTGATGGCATTATATGAGGACTAAGCAAGAGCGATTCACGCTCTTCGTTGAGCGGCTGGCCGGCGCGGAGGCAGCAGGAACACATGATGAGGCGTTTGAACTTATCCGCGAGACCCTCGACGGCGTTGAAGACGAGATTTCCGGCATTGCCTCCAACCCCTCAGCTTTTCAGACGGATGGACGAATGTACCCTCCACAAGCTGACAACGCCCGGAAAGTACCGGGCCATCCAGTATCGATCCAGAGCACACAACACGATCATCGGAGCAAATGGCGCTATACGGATTGAAACAATAGGGTTTCAAAAAACTGTAATTCTCGAAAAGCTGGGCGCGAATGGAGAAGGATTGGCGATATGACAGCAACTAGCCTTTTGACTGATACAGTCGCTCACCTCCAAGAGCTTGGGTTCGCCGTTGAAACTGACGCTCCTGATGATCCGAACGGCGAGACATTTCTGGACATCACAAGGAACGATTTCTCCACGCAAATCTCCTTCCGCCCGCATGCTGGACTAGGGCTATTCATTTCCGACGATGCGTACGGACAGAGACCTGATGAGGTCTACCGAAACGCGGAAAAGGCTGCTAATCGGGTCGATCAGTTATTCAGACAGTTCGAAAAGTCGGGATCTATTGGATACCTCACTCTCGTGGACATGCGGAAGCTCAACAACCTGTCGCAGGTAGAGCTCGCTAAGGCTCTTTCGATCAAGCAACCGTCGGTCAACAGAATCGAGAAGCGGGAAAACATCAAGTTCGAAACTCTGGCGAAGCATGTGGCCGCGATGGGTGGCCGCCTTGAGATGCGCGTTGTCTTCGACGAAATGGAAGCCCGGCTAGAGATTCCAACTTCCCAGGTAGGATGATGCCAATGCAGGCTCCAACTTTAAATCTAGTCGTCCTCAGGGCAAGCGAGCCTGGTTCTCTCGCTTCGTTTTACCAAACTCTTGGTTTTCAGTTCCAAAGGGAGAAGCACGGTTCAGGCCCCGAACATCTCGCGTCGAAGACAGGTGGCTCGGTCTTTGAAATCTATCCCAAAGGCACCGAGAGCTTAGACACGACCGCGGTTCGCCTAGGGTTTCGAGTCCCTTCGATCTCAAAAGTCTTGAGTAATCTGGGCAGCGCCGTGGATATAATATCTCCCCCTTCCAAATCTGATTGGGGCACCAGTTGCGTTATTAGGGACCCTGAAGGTCATAAGATCGAACTACTTGAGGCGTAGAGTTCGAGTAACGTCCGCTCGCGCAATTTCACATGCGCGAGCGATATCTCGTCCATTTGCTAGTGGCGGCCAACGCGGCTAGGCACCGTGCCGGTAAAGTCTGGGCGCCATCCCGAGACGCCGAAACCTAAGCTTTCGGCCTCGACTTCAGAAGAAAACAGCATCCTCATTGCTGAAACCATCTGTCAGAACGTGTTTGTATTCGAAGGTGCAGCGGATTGGCTAATTTGTACATTTGCGGTTATAGAGCCCCCAGTTTGTGAAGACCAACATCTGAGAGCATAGCATGACAAGCCAACATGCGGGCCGCGCAGGCGCTACATACGCCGCGCCGGACGGCCAAACCGGAAGCGATCCGGTCGCCGTGGCACATTCGGTACCGATGGTAGCCTTCCAGGGCGCCGGGAAGCGTTACGGGCCCGCGGGCGAAGGTGGTTTCACCGCCGTCGAAAGCGTCGATCTGACAGTTGAACGCGGCGCCATCACCGGGATAATCGGTCGCTCTGGCGCTGGCAAATCGACGCTCATCCGCATGGTCAACGGGCTCGAGAGCGTGACGTCGGGCAAGGTGCTCGTCGATGGTGTCGACGTCGGCGCGCTTGGTGAGGACGGTCTGCGTGGCCTGCGCCGCCAGATCGGCATGATTTTCCAGCATTTCAATCTACTGTCGTCGCGCACCGCCTTCGACAATGTGGCGCTGCCGCTGGAAATTGCAGGCGTCGAAAAGAAGGCGATCCGTGCCAAGGTCGGGCCGCTGCTCGACCTTGTCGGCCTCGGTGACAAGGCCGGCAGCTATCCTTCCGAACTCTCGGGCGGCCAGAAGCAGCGCGTCGGCATTGCCCGCGCGCTGGCGACGGACCCCAAGCTGCTGCTCTCCGATGAGGCGACCTCGGCGCTCGACCCGGAGACAACGCAGTCGATCCTCGAGCTCCTGAAGCGGATCAATGCCGATCTCGGTCTCACCGTTCTCCTGATCACCCACGAGATGGAGGTGGTGAAAACCATCGCAAGCCATGTGGCTGTCATCGATGCCGGCCGCATCGTCGAATCCGGCCGTACCTTCGACGTCTATACCAACCCGCAGCACGAGACGACGCGCACGCTGCTCGCCTCGGCCCTGAAACTGCCGAACTGGCTGCGCTCCGCCGTCAAGTCGCAGCCATCGGCCGGCGACCGTGTGCTCGTCCGGCTGGTGTTCTTCGGAGACACGGCCTTTCAACCTCTGACCGGCCGGCTTGTCGCCGAGCTCGGCTCGGACGTCAATATTCTCGCTGGCGCGATCGAGGAGATATCGGGCGAGCCCTTTGGCTCACTTGTCGTTTCCTATTCGGCGGAGCCGGATGTCGTCGCCCGGGCTAACCGCTTCTATGCCGAAACGGGCCTTACAACGGAGGTGCTCGGCTATGTCGCCTGATATGATTTTCGGCCTCCTCTCCAAGGCGCTGATGCAGACCCTGCAAATGGTCCTCGTTGCCGGCATCGTCGGCTCGATCATCGGCCTGCCGATCGGTGTCTTTCTCGCCACATCAGGCAAGGGTGAGCTGTTTCCGGCACCGAAAACCAATCGCGTGCTTGGCCTCGTCGTCAACGCCGCTCGTTCGACGCCGTTCATCATCCTGGTCGTTGCCATCGTGCCGCTGACACGCCTTTTGACGGGTACCTCTATCGGCACTTGGGCAGCGATCGTGCCGCTGACCATCGCCACCATTCCGTTCTTCGCGCGCCTCGTTGAATCTGCCATCCGCGAGGTCGACAAGGGCCTGATCGAGGCCGCCCGCGCCATGGGAGCAACGCCATCCCAGATCGTCTACAAAGTGCTGCTTCCAGAGGCGCGACCCAGCATCCTGATGGCGCTGACGATGACCATCGTCAGTCTGATCGGCTACTCGGCCATGGTCGGGGCCGTCGGCGGCGGAGGCCTGGGCGACCTCGGCATCCGCTTTGGCTACCAGCGTTTCAATCCGGAGATGATGGTACTCGTCGTCGCGGTGCTGATCGTGCTCGTGCAGGTCGTGCAAAGCGCCGGCGACGGGCTCGCCCGCCGCTTCGACAAGCGTAACCGGAATAACTGATCTCTAGTTCGCATATCCAATAACATACCAAGGAGACTCCCGTGAAAAAGTTCATCATCGCTGCCGCGATTGCGGCCTTTGCAGCCGGCTCGGCCTTCGCCGAGGATATCAAGGTCGGCGTCACGCCAGGCGAGCACGCCCAGATCATGGAAAAGGTCGCCGAAGTCGCCAAGACCAAGGGTCTGAATATCGAGATCGTCGAGTTCTCCGACTATGTCGTGCCGAACCAGGCGCTGGCCGACGGCGACATCCAGGCCAACTCGTTCCAGCACCAGCCCTATCTCGACAACCAGATTGCCGACCGTAAGTTCGATCTCGTCAGCATCGGCACGACCATCACCACGCCGATGGGCGTCTACTCCAAGAAGGTGAAGAGCCTCGACGAACTGAAGGACGGCGCTACCGTTGCCATCCCGAACGACCCGACCAACGGCGGTCGTGCGCTTCTGGTTCTGGCTAGCAAGGGCCTGATCAAGTTCAAGGAAAACCCGGGCATCAAGGTGACGGTTGCCGATATCGTCGAGAACCCGAAGAACATCGAGTTCGCCGAAATCGATGCCGCCCAGCTGCCGCGTTCGCTTGAAGACGTCGATGCCGCCGTCATCAACACCAACTACGCCATGGAAGCCGGCCTGCATCCCAAGACCGACGCCATCGCCATCGAAGGCGAAAAGTCACCCTATGCCAACGTCATCGTCGTCCGCGCCGCCGACAAGGACGCGCCCTGGGCCAAGACACTGGTCGAGTCCTACCATGATGAAAGCATCCGCAAGTTCATCAACGAGCAGTTCAAGGGCGCCCTGATCCCGTCCTGGTAAGATCCTGCTTTATCGGGCCAACACAGTGAAACGGCTCGGCTCCGCCGGGCCGTTTTTCGTTGATCAGGGGCATTTTGTCTTCGCCAAAATAGGACCGGCGTTCACCGAAGGCTGTGTTACCGTGACGAAGATCGATGTTGGGCGGTAAAGTCCGATCACATTTAAGGAAGCCGCGATCGCCGACATTACAGACTGTCTTGAAGATGATGCCTGCCGCCCGATGATCGGGCTCACTCTACCGCTGGACCAAACGGCGCAAGCTCATATCGCTCTGGAGCGGGGAACTGTCGTTGGGAAGATCATCATCATCGGACCTGCGAAACCTTGAAACGGTCCCCATAGTTGCCGGTTTTCTAGCCGGGGGCATCGCCCCCCACCCCGACTGGTGATCGGGTCGATCTTCGCCAGAGCTCAGGTATCGTGAGGCGGATCGCAGGTCACGCCGAGAATGTCCGGAAAGCCACCCACTTAACAATGTCGCGTTTCACAGTTTATTAAGACACTTGTACTGAAGCTTCGGCGGGATTGGCAGCGGATTCTTGTGCAATGGTGAATGGAGCAGTTTTCTTCCTTGTGGTGAATTTCATCATCGCAATCTGCTTTGCGCTGGTGTTCGCCGTCGTGGCGGTGCGCGGCCAGTCGCGCCAGGCTGCGCTATGGTTCTCGGCAGGTTTTGCTGTCGCCTCTCTTTCTGCCATCAGTGAACTCTTCGTTGCGTATACAGATTTGTCGAAGCTCTTCGCCGTTTTGGCATTTGCAACTGTGCTTGGTGGCATGATCCTGCTGCGCTTTGGTATTGGCGAGCTTTACGGCGTGCGGATCGCGCCATTCTGGGCGATATCTTTTTTCACCCTTTGCATCTTACTTGATCTGTTTATCTATGGCCTGCCGCGTAGCACGCTTCGGCACGCCTTATCTTATCAAACACCTTTTGCGCTGGTCATTCTCACCAGCGCTGCTGCGGTCTTCGCGTCACGGCGCCGCGCAAGAATCGATCGGGTCCTCGGCTATCTGCTTACCGCAACCGGTCTACATTTCTTTGCAAAGGCTGGTCTGGCAGTGACCGCCGGTGCCGGCGCGGCGGCAACTGACTATATTCATACAAACTACGCATTGATTTCACAGGGATCGACTGCCGTATTGATCGTGGCAGTTGGTCTGACACTGCTTTCGGTCCTCGTCCTCGATATCATGGCCGATGAACGCAGCAATTCCGAAAGGGATGTACTTTCGGATCTTGCCAACCGCCGCGGTTTCGAGAACGGTGTCGCCGCTGCCCGCCTTGTCGCCCCCGCCGTCCGGCATTCCGTCATGACCTGCGATATCGATCGCTTCAAAAGCATCAACGACACGTTCGGTCACCATGCCGGAGACAAGGTGATCCGCGCCTTTGCTGACCTCCTGAAATCCGGCGCCGCGCCGAATTTCATCGTCGGGCGCATTGGAGGCGAGGAGTTTGCCGTGTTCATGCCGAACACAACGGTCGAAACGGCCATGCTGTTTGCCAGCTCTGTACGACGCGGAGCGACGGGGATCACTGTGGAGGGGTTGCCTCCAACACTGACCGTCAGTGCCAGCTTCGGTGTTGCCGAAATTCCCGTCGGAGAAAGCCTTGACGACGCAATGCGCCGGGCCGACATGGCGCTTTACGAAGCAAAGCGAGCCGGGAGAGATTGCGTTAGACAAGCCCGCTCTGCGTCGCCGGATATTCGGTTGGTGACATGAGAACAGGCCTTCGGACCGGACGGATTTTCAGTTTACTCGGCATCCAGAGCAACGGCTGCTTCACCTCCTCCGTGAGACTATATCGCAAAATCCGAGGAGGCGCGGCCCCCCACCTCATACGCTCTTCGTTGAAGGATCCGGGCTTGGCGGAAAGACTGTCTTTTTCTTCCCGTTCATGAAGAGACTGTGATGGAGGTGCATGGATTGCCCGCGCCAGGAACTGGCTCTCGCAGGGCGGCCGATCACTACCTGGTCGCACGACGATCCGGCATGGGATGACGCGGCGGCATCCTGTTCGATGATCTGCCCCTCGTCGGGTAGTCGAGTGTGGTTCGACACGACGCCAACGATATCAATCGGCAACGCGCCAACTTCCACCGGTTAGGCTTCGTAGCATCCTCCGGTGACAAACCAGCGCGCAGAGCCTGCTCCAATTACACGTGTAGACACAATCAAATTGGATAGTCGTCCCATCAGAAAACAAGTAACGGTGCTTGAGCGGGCACATAGCCCCGCGTGCTGTTTTTCATATTTGACCGCTTCGGTAGTCGGCGCCAAGCCTCGGAACGACCCGCCGCCCGATCTCGCTGGCGAGCAGTCATAGAGTATCGATTGTGCCGTGTTTCGCGCTCACAAAATACAGGTCATCGCTTGACGGTCGCGACGATGGATACCGGACGTGAATGGACCGTAAAGGAGGAACAGGTCCACTCAGTCTCAAAATTCAAGCTTTCCGTCCTTCTTCCAGACGCGCAGGCCGAACAGTGCCACCACAAGTGTGCCCGCGATGACGAGTGTTACCAAGGCGTTGATCTCTTGCGTAAAGCCGACGCGTAGCATCGACCAAAGACGGATGGGAAGCGTCATGCGATCCCCAGACAGGAACAGTGTAATCAGGGTTTCGTCGATGGAGATCGCCGCTGCGAATAGCACGCCCGACAGGATGGCAGGCTGAAGGTGTGGGAAGATAATATGGCGGAAGGTCTGCCAGCCATTGGCGCCGAGATCCATTGACGCCTCGCGCAACGAAGGTGACAGATTGGTGAGCCGCACACTTGTCAGGCGATAGGCTATTGCCAGGACGAATATCGTGTGCCCGAGAGTGACTGTCGCCAGGCTGAGCGGCACCTTCAAAGCGGTGAAATAGATGAGAAGCGCCAGCCCGGTGATCATCGACGGCATGATGAAGGGCAGATAGATCAGCGTCTCGATGGCCCGGCGACCGAAAGCGAACCTGCTGTCGAGATAGAGCGCCATCACGACCGCGATCACGCTCGACAGGACCGAAGCCGAAACCGCGACGATGACACTGGCAAACAGCGATTGCATGAGGTCAACGTTGCCGAAGAGCTCAAGATAGGCACCGCCGCCGGCTTCCGCCCAATGCAGCGAGCCAGCTTTGCGCGGCACCACCGAAAGCAACGCGTTGACGAGGATCGGCGCATAGAGAACCAACACCGTCAATGCAAACAGGACCGCGCAAAGCCCGTAGACAAATTTCTCTCCTCCGCTGGACCTCATTGCTATGCCTCACCCTTCTTGGAAACTAGCCCTGCCGACAGGATGGCCGCACCGCTGACGATCACCAGGACGACCGCGAGTGCAGCACCCAGCGGCCAGTTATAGGCGGCACCGAACTGAGAGAAGATCACGCGTCCGAAGGTAAAGCCGTTCGGACCACCGACCATCTGCGGTGTCACGTAATCGCCGAGCGACAGGACGAAAGCGAAGATTGCTCCGGATATGACGCCAGGAACGGAGAGCGGCCAAACCACGTGGCGGAAGGTAGTCGCCTGCGTGCCGCCGAGATCGGCCGATGCCTGTACAAGAGATTCGGGAATGCGTTCCAAGGCCAGATATATCGGCAGGAACACGAACGGCAGGTACATCGCGACCATCGTCAGGAGGATAGCGTTTTCATTAAACATAAACGCCGTCGTCGGCTTGGCGAGAAAACCGGCGTCGAGCAACAGCTCATTCATTAACCCGGTTACCGCTAGAAGCGAGCGCATCGTGAACAGCTTGACAATATAGCTCATGAACAGCGGCAAGATGATCACCAGCAACAATGGAAAGCGTTTGGCCTCCGGTTGCTGCCAGACGTACCAGGCCAGCGGATAGGCCAGCAATAGGCAGATTAGGGCGACACGGCCGCAAAGCCAGATCGTGTGCCAAAGGACCCCGACATAGGCCTTGTTGTTGGCGAACTCGGCGTAGTTGCCGGCCGAAAAACCTCGCACGATTTCGCTGCCGTTCATCGAATAGAACGAATTCAAGACAAAGCCACTGAGCGGCAGCAGCACCAACAGAACCGGTCCTGCCGCGGCGATCAGAAACAGGAAAAGGCGTGCTCCCAACCTCATCTCGCACCTTCCGAAGCCGCGACAAGTTTAAGATGTCCGGGAGCGGATGCGGCTTCGTCACCGTCGACCGGAACAATTGCCAGATCCTTCGCAGAAAAGCGAAGTCGAACCGAAGTCCCCGGCACGCTCGACACCGGCAAATCGCCGCTCGTGACCTTGACCAGAAATTCGATCTCGGGATGATCGTCGCAGGTTGCAACGACGCGTGTCAGCGGGCCTGCGAAGATGGTTCTCTGAATCCGCGCGGAAATACAGATTCTCTCGCCTTCGCGCTGAATACCAGCATCCCTTCTGCCTGCCGCGCTAAGCTGGATGGCCTCTGGGCGCAGGGAGGCGATTACCTTTCCCTTGCGCGGTCCCCTTGCGGCGACGTCGGCAAGCAGTCCAAGCGGCGTCTGAAGGCCACCATCGGGAGTCAAGGTCCCGGCGATTAGATTGGTATCGCCGAAGAAGCTCGCGACAAACGGCGTTTTCGGCGCGTAGTAGACTTCGCGATGGTCGCCGACCTGTTCTATCCGGCCTGCGCTCATCACCGCAATGCGATCGGACATCGTGATCGCCTCCTCCTGATCGTGTGTGACGAGAATGAAGGTGGTGTCAACACGACGCTGCAGATCCTTGAGGAAGGTTTGCATCTGATAGCGCATTTCGGCATCGAGGGCGGAAAGAGGTTCGTCGAGCAGCAGCACCTTAGGTTCACAAACGAGTGCACGGGCAAGCGCGACACGCTGTTTCTGCCCGCCAGAGAGCTGCGACGGCATACGGTCGATCATTTTCTGCAAGCCTACGATCGACAGCGCCTCGTTGACCTTGCGGGTGATCGCCTCGCGCGGCTGGCGGCGGATCATCGGCCCGTAACCGATGTTCTCGGCTACCGTCATGTGCGGAAAAAGCGCGTAGTCCTGGAAGACCGTGTTGAAGGGGCGTTTGTGGGTCGGCACATTGGTGATGTCGCGTCCCTGAAAAAGAATCTCCCCGGAGGTATTGTTGGTAAAGCCTGCGATCATCCGTAAGAGGGTCGTCTTGCCGGACCCCGAAGATCCGACGATCGTCAGGAATTCACCCGATCGGACATGAAGCTCGGTCGGCTGCAGGACCTGCAAATGTCCATATCTTTTGCTCACTCCGCGCAGGACAAGATCCTGCTCTCCTTCAAGAGACGACATCGCGCCGCTTTCCCTTCTTGCGTCTAACGACCACGTGCACCGCCGAGCGGTATTGCGAAAGAGGATCGGGGGCGATGCATGAGCATCACCCCCCGTCGATTTTCTAAGCCGCCTTGATCTCGTTCCACAAGGCTGTTCGCGCCTCCTGGTTTTCCGCCTGCTGCGCGAAGAACAGTTTGTCGGCGTAGGTCAGGCCATTGTCCTCATTGGCTTTCTGGTTGGTCGTGTTGCCGTATTTCAACTTGGTGGAAAGTACCGTGCCAACCTCGTCGGCCATGCAGTTGTTGATCCAGGCGTGCGCGAGATCGACGTCCTTGACCCCATTGCAAACGACCCAGCAGTCGAGCCAGCCGGTTGCCCCTTCCTTCGGGATGGTGAGCATGGCGTCCACACCGAGCTTCTTGAGGTTGACGAGCTGCAGCTCTCCGATCGACAGCATCGCCTTGATCTTATTCTCGGCAAAAATTTTCACGCCGTCGTCGAAGCCGGTGTAGTAGGTCATTAGGAGCTTTTTCTGCTCGATGAGTTTCGCCTTGCAGGCCTGCAACTGATCGGGCTCGAGCTTGTAAGGATTCGGAAAGCCGAGCAGCAACGCAGCGAGTGTGATTGTACCCGGATCGTCGAAGTTAATGAGCTGCCCAGCATTGCCCTCATCCCACATCACGTGCCAGCTGTCGGGAGCCTGGTCGAACTGCGCTGTGTCGTAGATTAGCGGCTGCGAGCCCCAGGCAAAGGGAATGCCCCACAATTGACTGTCGATGTTCAAGTCAGTGACGTTCTTGTAGACCGGGCTCAGGCGGTCCATGCGCGCAACCTTGGTGGGGTCGATCGGCTTGACGAGACCGAGTTTCTGATAGCGCGGCACCAGCGACGTGTTGATGGAGAAAGCGTCGAAACCCGCTCCCTGCGATCCGCGCATCTTGGCAAAGAACTCTTCGTCGGAGGTCAAGTAGGTGATGTTGACCTTGACATCGTTTGCTTCTTCAAAGGGCTTGACCCATTCGGGCTCGGCATAGCCTTGCCAGACCGCGATCCGAAGCTCCCGCTGGGCAGCTCTGGCTACAAACGGGCTCGCGAGCAGCGCAAAACCCGCCGTGGAACCGAGAAATTGTCGTCTATTCATCATGCTACCCTCCCAAGTATCTGCGTGACTTCAGTTGGACTTCGTTCATCTCGATGCCGGTACTTTAGAGGCATCGCATTCGCAGCAAAGCACCGCTTCCATCAATCCTGATGGTGCCACTTTGCCGACCCTCAGATTGCCACTCATGGCGCGACCGCAATGGTGCGACGTTCCGCAGCGCTCCGAATTGCGGCTTCGACGAGACGCAAGCCCCGCAGCCCATCCTCGAAGCTTGGAAATTCCGCAGGCTTTCCCCGCATGCCGCGCCATGCTTGCGAAATGACGTTTCTGAACGCCTCCCCGTGTCCCTCGGCGTGGCCCGCCGGCAGGAACGTCATGTAGGATTTGTCAGGCGAAAGGTCGTTAGGCGTACGGAAGCGTTTCAAAAGGCCCTCGCCTCGCCGCTCCAGATACCACTCCGGTTCCTGTTGCGTCCAATCCAAACCGAGATTGGTGCCGTCCACCGAGATCGCCAGCCGGTTGGGGTAGCCGGCCGACACCGTGCTGATTGTGGCACTGCCGGAGGCGCCGTTATCGAAGCGCACCATGATCTCGGCGTGATCCTCCACTTGCACGTCCACTTCAACACCGTTCTCGAGCTCCCGTCCGGGTGGGCGCGGTCCCTGCCCCGGGTGGCCGGACCAGACGCGTTTCGGGTGATGGGTGCTGAACTGTGCGGTCACCTCACAGATAAAGCGGCCGGTCACATGCTCGACTAGATCCAGCCAATGGACGCCGATATCCATCATCGCGAATGAGCGCCCGACCTGCTTCGAAACGAAATGCCAGGTGAACCGATCGGGGGACAAGCCTTCGTCGTTCATGTAGCATCCGCCGACGCGAAGCAGCCGCCCGACCTCCCCAGAGGCAATGCGCTCGCGCATCAATTGCACGAGCGGATATCCACGATTGTGATACATGATGGCACCGACGCGGCCCGCACGTGCGGCAGCTTCGATCATCAGCGAGGCGTCGTCGATAGAAGCAGCGATGGGCTTTTCGCATAGAACGTGCGCCCCCGCTTCGAAAGCAGCGATCGCCTGAATCTTGTGGAGGTGGTTCGGCGTGCAGATGTGAACGACGTCAGGCTTTACCTCGGCTAGCATTTGTTCGATGTCGCCGTAAGGCCGGCCATGGCCGAAGGACTTGGCCGAGTCCAGTGAACTGCCGCAGACGCCGGCGATTTCTCCACCAAGATGCAGGATCGCACGTGCGTGGACCTTGGCAATGCCGCCCGTCCCGACAATGGCTACTTTCATTTTGTACCCCCCGGCTTTGCCGACCCGGCTCGGCGCTGGGCGGGACCTGAATAGTTGACGTAGAAAATTTAACGTCGATAATGACCCCAGCAAAAGGGACAAATTCGCGATTTTTGATGGTGCCACTTCATGCGAAAGCGAATGCAGTTTTCCCTAGATCTGCTGACGCTTGACGCCGACGCCGAGACGGCGCTCCACCGCCAGCTTTACAACGAACTAACCCGTCTGATCCTGAGCGGGAAGCTCAAGGCTAACACGCGGCTGCCCTCCAGCCGCACGCTTGCCGACGAGCTACACATCAGCCGCAATACTGTGATCGCCGCCTATGACGCCTTGCTGGCGGAGGGTTATGTCGAATGCAGGTCAGGCTCGGGAACGTGGATCAGCGATCTGCCGGAACCGACCAAGAAACCGGACTCCCAGCAGGACGAACTGCATCTTCCGCAACTGTCGCGGCGCGGCAACGTCATTGTCCGCCAGCCGAAGGATCAGACCGTTCCCGGGCAAATCGCTTTTCATCCGGGCTTTCCCGATATTCGGGAGTTTCCGTTTTCCACTTGGGCCCGCCTGTTGAAGAGGCATGCCCGTTACCCCCACGAGGAGATCTTTGGCTATCATTCGCTCTCGGGTCACCCGAGACTACAAACGGCAATTGCCAACTATCTTGGGGTTTCGCGCGGCGTCGAGTGCACGCCGTCGCAAGTTATCATCGTTACCGGGGCGCAGTCGGCCTTCGACCTCTGCGCGCGCCTTCTCCTCGATGAAGGTGACGCCTTCTGCTACGAGGAGCCCGGATATTCCGGCGCCTTCAGCGCGATGCTGGCGGCCGGCGGTGTTCCGATCCCGCTCTACGTCAACCGCGATGGATGGTCCGTTCGCACCGCCTTCGAGCTGAATCCGAGGCTCTTCTTTGTCACGCCATCCTGTCAATGGCCGATGGGGCTCGCGATGCGTCTTGAAAATCGCCTCGAGTTGTTGAACGCGGCAGAAAACCTGAACGCGTGGATTATTGAAGACGACTATGACGGCGAGTATCGCTATCGCGGCAAACCGATCCCTGCCATGCAGGGCCTCGACAAAAACGGCACGGTTCTTTACGTCGGCACTTTCGGCAAGACGATGTTCCCTGCTCTCCGCATCGGTTTTGTCGTCGTGCCGGCGCGCCTGAGCCAAGCGTTCGACGCGGCCGTCAGCATTACCGGCAAACACCCGCCTCTTCTGCTGCAGGCGACACTTGCGGATTTTATCGAGGAGGGCTTCTTTGCAAAGCACCTCGCAAAGATGCGACGCATTTATGCCGAGCGTCAGGCCGAATTCGTCCGGGAATGCAACGCCTATCTCGGCGAATGGCTGTCGGTCGAACAGATCGATACCGGCATGCAAGTTGTGGGCCGGTTCAAGATGCCGATGTCGGACGTGGAATTCTGCGGGTTGGCGGCCGCGCACGCGGTCGACGTCAGCCCGCTTTCGCCGCATTACCGTCATTCGCCGCCGGAACAGGGCATCATCATGGGCTATACCGGTGTTGGCTCAACCGAACGGCAAAAAGGATTGGAGCGGCTTAGGGCCGCGTTCCAGGAAAGCCTGCGGTCAAAAGACAGGGGCTGCGTTGCATGAATGTGATTAAGCAACGCAGCCCCGCTGGAATGCAGCCCCGTCAGGTGTATTTCTGAATGTCGACGGCGCCGGACGTGCGAACGGTGGCAGACGCCGGGGCAGCGTTGGTGAGTGCGATACGTGCAGCTTCCGCAATGTCATGGATGATATCGGCGGTCTTTTCCGGTACTCGGAGCGGATCGGTCGGGACCATGACCGTGCGAGCCAGGATATCCAGCGACGAGGCACACATGTCTCGCGAATATTCACGACGGCATTCGCGGTTTTCAATCAGATTGTAGGGGTTGAGGACCGGGTGGAAAGCGCCCTCGTGCTGCAGTACCTGGTCCCATTCGGTGTAGGTGTGGCGGCCGGTCTTACCGGCGATTACGGCCGGGAAGACCTCGACGAACCGGTTTGCTGCCTCGGCGTTAGGCAGAAGATACATGACGTGTGTTGCGCAATCGTGGTCCGGACTGTTCATCGGGCTTAATCTGAGGCCGAGATTGTCGAGGCTCGCAGTACCGGCGATGATGCGTTTCTTCTCCCTGCGCATGCTCGAGATCAACCCGTCGATGCGGTCGAGTTGAACGTTGAGGAGCGCCCCCATGAATTCCGAGGCACGGGCGCCATTACTTGCAAACGGCTTTATGCTGTCGGTTCGGCCCTGCCAATAGTAGTGGCACGGATCGATGGCGCATCGCACCCTTTCGGCGACCTGGGGATCGTTGGTGGCAAGACCACCACCCTCGCCGCAACTCATGTTCTTGAAGTAGTTGAAGCTGAATGCGCCAGCATGGCCGATCGAGCCGAACTTTCGTCCTTTGTAAGAGCCGCCGACGCCCTGGCACGAATCTTCCAGCACGAAGAGGTTGAACTCCTCCGCGATAGCCATGATCTCATCCATGTTACAGGCGGCGCCCCACATATGTACGGGGATGATGGCCTTCGTTCGCGGCCCAATGGCTGCGCGGATGGCCTTAGGGCTGATCGTCACGCTCTCGTCGATGTCGACGATTACCGGGATCGCGCCAACGGCGAGAACCGACGTTGCGGTCGCCATATAGGTGTGGGCGGGAATGATCACCTCATCACCCGGACCGATGTTGAGGCCCATCAGTCCGGCCGACAGCGCATAAGAGCCACTCACCGCCAACGAGAAATGCTTGACCCCGAGAAAGTTGGAATAACGGCTCTCGAACTTCTCGCACTGGCTACCTTCGTGATACCGAAAAAGGACGCCGGATCGGATGACATTTGCCAGTGCATCGATTTCTTCCTGCCCATAGTAGTACATCGCAACTCTCCCATGTAAGCGACTGCTGTTGAAGGAAAGCTACTCAGATTTCGGTATCTTCAGAAGTGCCGTTTCAAACAAGTTTGATGGTACCACTATCACTAGGAATGGGACGGAACGCCGACATGTTCCTCGAACGCTCGTTCCAGCTGGCCGATCCCCAGTTCCGTTTGCGACTTGTTACAGGCGGCGTATCCCAGCACGAGCCCTTGGATGGGTGTCTCATGCTGATAGTATTTCGACAGCGGTGATACATTGATGCCGAGCCTTGTCGCGGCTTCGCCGATCTGGATGTCGCTCAGGCCCTTGCGCAAGTGCCCAACGACCTGAATGCCCGCTTCGGCGTTCAGCAACTGCATGTAGTCGGAAAGCCGCTCCTCGCAGATCCAATAGAAGAATTGCCGGCGGCCAGCATAGATCCGCCGCATGCGTTTCAGGTGTCGGCTCATGTGTCCCTCGACGATGAAGTCAGCGAGCGCTGCCTGCAGGAAGAGCGGCGGAAACTGTCCTGTTGTGCTGAGGGCGGGGTGGATGCGATCGCAGAGGCCCGGTGGTAGGACCATGAAGCCGAGACGAAGCGCCGGAAAGAGTAGTTTTGCGAAGGTGCCGACGTAGATGACGTTGCCGGAGCGATCCATTCCATGCACGGCGGGAACCGGTCGGCCCTGGAACCGATATTCGCCGTCGAAATCGTCCTCAATGATCCAGGCATTGCTTCTTTCCGCGAGCTCCAGCAGCTGCAGCCGCTGCTCCATGCGCATTGACGTTCCAAGGGGATGCTGGCAGGCCGGTGTCACATAAATCAACCGGATGTTTTTCGGAGGCCGGCCCATCTGCCATCCCTCGAGGGTGACCGGCATGGGACGGACATCGGCGCCAGCGACAGTGAAGGCCGCCTTGGCACCGTAGTAGCCTGGCTCTTCCATCCACACCCGATCGCCGGGATCGAGCAGCAGGCGCGCCAGAAGATCGAAGGCCGCTTGTGCGCCTGTGGTTATGACGATCTGCTCCTTGGTACAGATGACACCGCGCGAGGAGGCCAGGTAGCCGACGATCGCCTCCTTCAGTTCAGGCAAGCCTGTTACGTGGTAGGTCCCGAACAAGCTGTCTCCGGCGAAGCTGGCCCGCCGCGCCAGCAGGCGACCCCAGACGCCAAAGGGAAAGTTATGAGCGTCGGGCATGCCCGGATGAAAGGCGAAGCATCCCGGCGATCCATGGTGGAACGGCTGGTGCATCAATGCCATGCCTCGCACCGACAGAGTCCGCTCGCTTGGGATGATCAGCGACGGGGTCTGCAATTTCGGCAACAGAGGGAGATCCACTACGACATAGCGAGCGCCCTGTCGATTGACGAGATAGCCCTCGGTGACGAGCTGGTCATAGGCCGCGATGATAGTGTTGCGGGCCAAAGCCAGATCGGCAGCGAGTTCGCGCGTCGACGGCAAGGCCGTACCGGCGGCAAGCGTCCTGTCCTGGATCATCTTCACCAGCGCGCGGTGCAGCTGCCGATGCAGGGACATCTCGCTGGTTCGATCGACAGCAATCATGTCGAGGGGAAAAGATTGGCGGAGACAGCGTGCGGATGACACAGGCGTTTCCTGACGTGGACCAGACGATGTGCCACGCTACGTCTTCCGACGACCACTGACAACTGGTTCCTAATTTTTCCGCCAAACTGGAACTCGTGCAGGTTACAGATAGGTGTAGTCTAACCGCAGATCGAGGGTGATTTCTGGAGGGGGATCTACACTCGCATTGAGGTAGCGCGGCTGGGAGGGTTCGGCGTGCACCTTCAGATGTATCTCCCCACCATCCTTGCCTGCAGTTGGTCGAATCGCACCGGGTTTCGATATGCGGCGCTCCGGCCAGCGTAGTAGGGCGACCCTCAACCGCGAGGAAGAGGGAGCGTCAAGTGAAGCATCTATTATTGGAAAGACAACTCGTATGACAGTAAGGCTTGGCATCAATCCGATCACGTGGACGAATGACGACGTGCCGGAACTCGGTGGAGACACCCCCCTGGAGGTGTGCCTGTCGGAAACCCGCAAGGCGGGTTTTGCGGGCACGGAGCTCGGCGGCAAGTTCCCGCGCAAGAGCGCTGAGCTTGGCCCGATCCTCGAGCAGCATCAGCTCGACCTCGTCTCCGGCTGGTACGATGGCCGCATCCTCGACCACGACATCGATCAGGAATTCGAGGCGATCCTACCGCATCTGACGCTGCTGCGCGACCTCGGCGCCAAGCATGTGGTCTACGCCGACACCTCGCGTGGCCGCCACGGCGCCATCCACGACCCGATCTCGCAACGTCCGCATCTCGCCGACGACGAGTGGAAAGCTTACGGCGCCAAGATCACCACGCTGTCGGAACGCTTTGCCGATTTCGGCGTGCGGATGGCCTTCCACCATCACATGGGCACGATCGTCGAAACCGACGACGAGATCGGCAAGTTGATGGCCAATACCGGCGAGGCCTTCGGCCTGCTCTACGACACCGGTCACTGCGCCTTTTCCGGTGGCGACCCGAAAGCGTTGCTGCAGCGCCACCTCGCCCGCGTCGTCCACGTGCACTGCAAGGATGTCCGGCCAGAGATCCTGAAGCGCGCCCGCGCCGAAGACTGGAGCTTCATGCACGCCGTGATGGAAGGCATCTTCACGGTGCCGGGAGACGGCGCGCAAGATTATCCGACGCTACTCAAGATCCTGGCCGATGCCGGTTACTCCGGCTGGCTGGTTGTCGAGGCTGAACAGGATCCCGCCAAGGCCCATCCCCTCACCTATGCAACGATGGGCTACCGCAACCTTCGCGCCATGGCGATCGAGGCCGGGCTTACCGTCGCGGATCGAGGTATCCCGGCTTCCAATTGCCAAACAACCTGACGAGGTGGCCATGAGTTCCGTTCGCTACAACGGTGTCGTCAAGAGCTTCGGGGCGTTCAACGTCCTGAAATCCCTCAACCTCAGCGTGCCCGACCACGCCTTCCTTGCACTGCTAGGTCCGTCGGGCTGCGGCAAGACTACGGCGTTACGCATTCTCGCTGGCCTCGAAATGCCGACCGCCGGCCAGGTGCTGATCGGCGAACGCGATGTCACGCGGTTGCAGCCGCGCGATCGTGACATCGCCATGGTGTTCCAGAGCTATGCGCTTTACCCGCAGATGACAATTGAGGAAAACATCGGCTACCCACTGTGGCTCCGCGGCATGCCCGATCACGAGCGCAAGGCCAAGATCGCTGAGGTTGCCGCGATCTTGGAGATCGACCATCTACTGACCCGGCGCGCTCGCCAGCTTTCCGGCGGCCAGCGGCAACGTGTTGCCCTTGCCCGTGCAATTGTCCGCAATCCGACGGCATTCCTAATGGACGAGCCATTGTCCAATCTCGACGCCCGTCTGCGCCTGACCATGCGCGGCGAGATTAAACGGCTCTGCCAGCGCCTCGGCTCAACGACGATATACGTTACCCACGACCAGGCCGAAGCCCTCACGATGGCAGATCTGATCGCCGTCATGCACGGTGGTGATTTGCAGCAGCTGGCGGCGCCAGCCGAAGTCTATGACCGCCCGGCCAACCGCTTCGTCGCCACGTTCGTCGGCAATCCGCCGATGAACGTCCTGCCGGTCAAGGCGGACGGAACAGACATCCGGGTCGGCGGCGCCCGCCTCGCGATCAGGGGTGAGCGCTTTGAGGCCTGCCGCGCAGCCAGTGTTACCGAACTCGGCATTCGGCCGGAAGATCTGCATTTAACTGAGCCAGGTGTCACGGGCTCGATGGCCGGTGAAATCTACGTGGTCGAACCGATGGGCAACGAAACCCTGGTCGATGTGCGTGTCGACGGCGGGCGGCTGACAGTGCGCGCCGATCGCGGCTTCCGGGCGTCGGTGGGAGACCACATTGGCGTCTCCTTCGATGTCGGCAATGCCTGCTTCTTCGATACGGCTGGCAAAACCGCTGTTCATAGAGTGGAAAAAACAGAGAGGAACAGAGCATGACGGACGATAAGAAATCCTACCTGACGACATCCCGCCGTTCCCTACTCAAGGCAACGGTTTTGCTGGCACTCGCCTCCACCAGCATCGGTACCTTGATCATTCCGGCGCCTGCTAAGGCTGCCGGCAAGAAAGTTATTATCGGCGCGTTCGCCGATGGCGGCCTGACCCCCTTCAAGCAGAAAATCATCCCGCTTGCCAAGGAAGCAGGCTTCGACATCGACTTCCTGGAAGACGAATACGGCGTGACCCTCGAGAAGTGGTTCGCCGACGCCCAGAACGGCGCGGGGCAATACGACCTCTATCTGCTTGACGATCCGTGGGTACCGCAATTCGGCGCAGCCAATGTGCTCGAGGATCTGGGCGCCGCCGGCCTTGGCGTCGATGACAAGGACTGGATCGGCCCGCTAATCGATATGGGTTTCTGGCCGCCACGAAGCGGCCCGCGTGTCGCCGCATTCAAGGATGCAACGCCGACCCTGATCTGCGCGCCCTTCATCGGCGATCTGCAGACGCTGACCTATCGCAACGATGTCTATACCAACGGAGCGCCGAAGACCTGGGACGAGGTGATCTCCAAAGGTAAGGAAGGCGTCGCGTCGGGCAAGATCAAGTATCCGGTCGTCTTCCGCGGCGTCGCCGGCAACTCGATCGTCACCAGCTGGTATTCGATCTTCCTGTCGTTCGGCGGCGAGTTCTTCGATGACAAGTGGAACCCGACGTTCAACTCGGAAGCCGGTAAGGCCGCCTCTGACTTCTTCGTCGGCACCATGAAGCAGAACGCTTCGGCGGGCGTGGTCGAATTCGACTCCGATCAGGAAGGGGCGGCCATCCTTGGCGGCGATGCCGGCGCGATCATCCAATATTCCGGCAATGCACTGAAGTCCGACGATCCGGCCCAGTCCAAGGTGGTCGGCAAACTCGACTTCGGGGTTGTTCCGAAGCAGGTGAAGGCCATTTCACAGCTCGGGATCTTCATAGCCGGCGTACCGAAGTCGGCGCCGAACAAGGCGAACGCGATCGAATTCCTCAAGTGGTATACGAGCGCAGATACCCAGGCGAAGGTCGCCGAAGCCGGAATGATCCCGGTCAAGCGCAGCGCGTTTGGCATCGCCAAGCCCGGCAATCGTTTGATCCCGGTCGCGCTCCAGCAGCTTGACGCCGGCGCGCTGCCCCGGCCGCGTATGCCGGAATGGGCAAAGGTTGAGGAGCTGCTCGGCATCGAGCTCAACAAAGCGCTTCAGGCCGGCTCTGGCGGCGGAGCCGCGATGGACGCAGCGGCCAATGAGGTCAAGGAATACCTCGCTCAGGCGGGATATTATCAATGAACCCGAAGGGCGGGATACTATCAATGAACCCGAAGGGCCAGATCCTGACCAAACAACGGCTTCAGGGCGCCGGACTAGATCTTGCCTTGCCCTACCTGATGCTGGCACCCGCGGTCCTGGTCGTGCTCTGCGTCCTGGTCTATCCATTCTGGGACGGCTTGCGCGCCAGCGTGCAAGCCTACCGCTACGGCACGGCGGTTGGCTGGGCCGGGCTGGATAACTATGTGCGCCTCTGGAGCGACGACCAGTTCCTCAACGCTCTGTGGGTGAGTATCAGGTTCGTCTTCCTGGCGGTGGCAATCGAGACCGTGCTCGGCTTTGCGCTGGCATTGTTCTGCCTCCGCGAATTCAAAGGCATCCGACTTCTCAGAACGGTACTCATCATACCGATGGTGATCACACCTGTCGTGGTGGCGATCCTGTTTCGTCTGATCTATGCCAGCGACGCCGGCATGATCACGGCCCTCTCCGTGGCGATTGGCGGCGGTCAGGTCCAGATCCTTGGCGATCCGGTCAACGCCTTCATCGGTCTTGTTGTTCTCGACGTTTGGGAATGGACGCCGCTGATGTTCCTCATCCTGCTCGCAGGTTTGCAATCCTTGCCGCAGGAACCGTTCGAAGCGGCCCGCGTCGACGGTGCGGGCGCTTGGCGCAGCTTCGTCGATCTGACGCTGCCGATGATGCGACCGGTGCTAGCTATCGCCATCGTGCTCAGGACGATCGACGCCTTCGGGACCTTCGACCAAGTCTTCGTGCTGACCCGCGGCGGCCCCGGCGAAGCGACCAAGCTCGTCTCGATCTACGGCTATGATACCGCCTTCAAGTTTCAACAAACCGGATACGCCTCGGCAATGTTCGTCACTGTCGGACTGATCGTGCTCGCCATGGCGCTTACGGCCGTTCGTCTTCTTCAGAAGGAGGCTCAGGAATGAATTCCCGTCTCGCAAGGGCCAGTGTGACGTCGTTCATCGTGTTCATCGTCCTGGTGCCAATCTACTGGCTGGTCTCGACATCGCTTAAGTCCAACAAGGAAATCACGCAGGAAGGCACGCTCTACCCCCATGTACCGACCTTCGACAATTATCTGCGGCTCTTTTCGGAGAAGAACTTCGGCGCCTATTTGACCAACTCGCTGGTAGTGACAACCGTGTCGGTCTCCATCGCTTTGGTTCTCGGCACGCTGGGCGCCTATGCGATGGCCCGCTTTCGTCTGCCTTTCTTGCTGGAACGCAAGATCGGCCTGCTGTTGCTGACGCTGCGCATCGTGCCGCCGGTGGTAATCCTGATCCCGGTCTACCTGCTGATGCTGCGTCTTGGCCTGCTTGACCAGTGGCTCGGCCTGATCATCACCTATACCGCCTTCAACGTGACCTTCTGCGTCTGGATGATGGAAAGCTTCTTCCGAGAAATTCCGGTCGACCTCGAGGAGGCCGCCATGGTCGACGGCGACTCCCGGTTCGGTGCCTTTCGCCGAGTGACCTTGCCGCTGGCGGCTCCTGGCATTGCCGCAACCGCCATCTTCGCCGTGATCGTGACCTTTAACGAGTTCATGTTCGCCCTGGCACTGACCGCCACCCCAAAGGCCATGACCATGCCGCGCGGCACGGCGACTTTGATCGGCCGCATCGACACCGATTGGGCATCCATGGCGGCGGCCGGCGTGATCGGAGCGTTGCCCATCGTCGTCTTCGCCCTGCTCGTACAACGCCACCTAGTGCGTGGCCTGACCATGGGAGCGGTCAAATAGCCGCGGATCGAGGTCCGCATTGTCCATCAATGGCCGGTCGAACCGGCCCGAGGAGAGAGTAACTGAAATGATCGACATTTGTTTGTTTGGCGCCGGCCTGATCGGCAGCGTCCATGCAGGAAACCTTGCGCGCCATCCGAAGGCACGGCTTCGTTATATCGTCGACCCGCGCCCCGAAGCGGCGCAACGCATCGCCGCGCAGACAGGCGCGAAGATCGTCGACACCGAGACGGCGCTTTCGGATCCGACCATCAAGGCGGTGATGATAGCCTCGGCCACCAAGACCCATGCCGAGCTTGCCATGGTGGCAGCGGCGAAGGGCAAGGCGATCTTCTGCGAGAAGCCGATCGATCTCGACATCGGCCGTACAGATGAATGCCTCGCGGCAATCGAAAAGGCCGGCGCGCTGTTCCAGATCGGCTTCAACCGCCGCTTCGACCCCAGCTTCCGCGCTCTCAAGGAGCGTCTCGATGCCGGCGAGATCGGTTCCGTTGAACAGGTGATCATCACCAGCCGCGACCCTGAGGCGGAGACCGAGGAAGCGCTTGCCGGCGGCGGCGGTGTTTTCCGCGAAATGACGATCCACGACTTCGACATGGCGCGCAACCTGCTCGGCGAGGAGCCCGTCGAGCTGTTTGCGACCGGATCCTGCCTGGTACTGCCCTACTATGCCAAGCACGGCGATTACGACACCGCGATGTTCGTCCTGCGCACCGCCTCCGGCCGCCAATGCCATATCAACAACAGTGTCCGCGCCGTTTATGGGTATGACCAACGCATCGAAGTACACGGTTCGAACGGCATGCTGCGAGCCGGCAACCGCATGCCGACCTCGGTTGAAGCCTTCGGCTCCGAGGCCGTATCGCGCGACAAGCCGCTCTACTTCTTCGTCGAGCGCTACATGGACTCCTACTACGCCGAGCTCGATCACTTCATCGAGTGCGTGCTTGCCAACAAGAAGCCGGATGTCGGCGCGAGCGACGGACGCAAGGCAATGATCCTCTGCGAAGCCGCCCTTGCGTCGGCAAAGTCCGGCCGCTTCGAACCGATCAAGTTCTAAGACTGGGATTGATACGATGAAAATAGGAATGATCACCGACAGCCTCGGCGGCTTGTCGTTCAAGGACATGCTGCGGGCGTCGGCCGAACTCGGGCTGGAGACCCTCGAATTTGCCTGCGGCAACTGGTCGAGCGCACCTCATATCAACCTCGATGCCATGCTCGATAGTGACACGACGCGCCGGGAATTCGTCGCTGCCGTCAAGGATCACGGCATGACGATCGCCGCCCTGAACTGCTCCGGCAATCCGCTGCATCCGGGGGCGAAGGGCGCCGAGCATCACAAGGTGACGGAGAAGACTATCAAGCTCGCAAGCCTCCTGGGCATCGACCGCGTCGTCCTGATGTCGGGGTTGCCGGGCGGCCCCGGCGATGCCAATCCAAACTGGATCATCACCGACTGGCCGCCGGAATGCCTCGAAATCCAGAAATACCAATGGGAAGAAAAGCTGATCCCCTATTGGCGCAATCTAGTCGCCTATTCCAACAACCTCGGCATCCACAAGCTGTGCCTCGAACTGCATGGCCACCAGGCCGTCTACAACGTCCACACGCTGATAAAGCTGCGCGATGCAGTGGGCGAGACCGTAGGCGCCAACTACGATCCGAGCCATCCGATGTGGATGGGCGCCGACCCGATCGCCGCGGTCCGCCAGCTCGGTTCGGCCATTTACTATGTCCACGCCAAGGACACCCGCGTCGAACCGGTGCCCGCGGCCATCGACGGCGTGCTCGACCCGCGTCCCGGCGACCGCTACGCCGAACGTACCTGGAACTACATCACACTTGGCTATGGCCATGGGGAAACCTGGTGGCGGCAGTTCTGTACGGCGCTCAAGCAGGTCGGCTACGACGACGTGCTGTCGATCGAGCATGAGGACTTGATGATGTCGCCGATGGAGGGAATGCGCAAATCTGTCGAGCTGTTGCGCAACGCCGCCATCAACCTCGGCGAGCCAAGGCGTCGTCCGGATGCGAGCGCCTGACCAGGGCGCGATGGTGGCGGAAGCGACCGCACAGCAGCGTTTGCGCTTCCGCCCCACAAACCCCACGAGGTCAACATGATAGACATTTCCGCACGGCGGACGGCGCCGCACAATTATCATCATCTCAACCAGTTGATTGCGAGCGGCCAGTTGGATTTTCCCGATCAGCTTCGACAGGTGGCACGCTTCGCGCTGGCGAATCCTGAGATTGTCGCCTTCGAGAGCAGCAAGACGCTTGCAACCTTGTGTGGCGTATCGCCGACATCAGTCTCAAGATTTGTCCGCCATGTGGGCTTCAAGGATTTCCGCGAGATGAAAGTGCTGTTTCAAGCGCGGCTGCGCGAAATGGCGGGCCCGGAGCCATTTTTCTGGGCATTGTAAACTGTCGCCGTGTTTGCGGAAACCATTTGAAGAACTCAATGCGGTCTTACGACCATCGCTTCCGTGATCGCCGCCGCAGGAAGCAGCCAGTCGTCCGGCGACCACGGTCGCTGTCGCCGGCCCCGGCGGCGGTCGGTGTCAATCCGAAACCGGAAACGTTGCACTGCCCCCGTTCGCGATGCGTAACGCACAGTGCTGGAGGTTAGGCAGGTCGGTGCGTCGCTCGCGCTTCGGCAAGAAACAGATGATCGGGAGACGATCCTTTTGGATGCACCGGGACGAATTCGACCGTAAGCGCAAGGGCGAACTGGTCGCACTGGCCAATCTGCGTGCGACCCCGACCGTGGCTCACACTCTGCCTGAACTGAACCTGCACTGGAATAGGATGCCGGGAACCTGTTGTCGCGTACCTCCCCTTACAACGCTCCCGAATTGCCACCCTCGCGACTTGCTCCAATCGTTTCGCCACCCCAGTTGGCAGCGAAAAAGGCAGCAGAACATAAGGTCCGAACCTCGAAGGTTGGTTCGAAGGCTACGTGCCTGACAGGGCGCTTTGTCACTTGATCGCGCCTGCGAGACGTGGGGGGCGGTAGAGTGACCAAATCGCCGTCGGTTCAATACGCATGGCCACTGGCAATTGCGATCAACACAGATAGTAGCTTTTTGGGATACCCGTTAATTCGCGACGATGTTGACGATCAAGGTCCCCCAGGTCGTGAGGAGAATATGGCCGATGGGTACAGCCGGTGTGTATCCGAGAACCGCAACGGTACTTCCCGATCGATCCTGGACGGCCGCCATGCCGGCAGTCATCGTCTGCGCGCCGGCCAGCCCCCCGAGTAGCAGGATGGGGTTCATGCGAAGCACGTAGCGGCCGAAATAGAGCCCTACAATCATCGGGGCAATGGTGACGATCATGCCGCCAAACAGAAGCCCCACACCCGCTTCGGCGATTGCAGCAACAAACAGCGGTCCAGCGTGCAGCCCCGTCATTGCGACGAACGCGGCAAGGCCGAGCGCAGTCATAAGCGATACAGCAGCATCTGGAATCCGCCCGAAGAGGGGGAAGCGCGTGCGCAGATGCCCAACCAGCAGCCCCGCCAACAGCGTGCCCACACTCGTGCTCAACGAAATCCGCATGTCGCCGATCGGAAAGGTGACGAGGATGCCGACAAGTCCACCAAAGAATATCGCAAGACCGAGAACGAAGAAATCCGTCGTCGTTATCGGTGCGATAACGACACCGATCTGCTTTTCCGCACGCGACACCGTCGCCTCCGGCCCGACCAGGCGCAAAATGTCGCCTCGCTCAAGGCGGATCCCCGGCCCCACGGGGATCGCCGCGCCGCCACGGCTGATGGCACGCAGATATAGACCACGTGTCCACCCCTCCTTGGCAATGTCATCGAGCTTTCGGCCCGCAAGCTCACGGTTGGTCAACAGCACGTCTGCCCCGAGTATCGGGACATCAAGAAGTTCACGATCCTCGACCTCTTCGGCGCGTGGGCCAAGCACGGCCACGAGTGCCTCCCTCGGCCCTGAGACGGCCACGACATCGCCGGCAGCAATCACCATCTGCGTCTCCGCCTCGATGATCGTGCTCCCCCGTCGCAGGCGCAGGACAAAGAGCCTGTGCTCGGGAAATTTCGCCTCCGCGGCCGTCAATGTCAGACCAGCGATCGGCGCAGCGTCCGCGATCCGATAGGCGCGCAATTCGAAGCGATGCCAGGCAGATGCCACGCCGGGCGTCTTGCGAGATATCCCGAGTTCCTGTTCCAGCTTAAGTGCCTCTGCACGCAAATCGATGCGCATCAGCCTCGGACCGACGACGCTGCAGAACAGGATCACTCCAACGGCGCCGAAGATATAGCACACCGCATCCGCGACTGCGATATGTGCCACCAGCCTCGCGCGATCGGCTTCCGTCAGTGCCAACCCATTGATCGCCTCGGTTGCCGTGCCCATGGCCGGGCTTTCGGTCAGCGCGCCCGAAACGAGTCCCGCCGCGAAGCCCGGATCAAGACCAAGAGCCTTGGCAACCGCTACCGCCGTCAGCAACCCGGTCACGCATACAACGACGGCAAGCAATACTGGCTTGAGACCATCTCGTTTCAAGGCTTGCATGAACTGAGGTCCGACAGAGTAGCCAATGCCGAAGAGAAACAGAAGGAACAGGAAAGATTTGGCCATGGCGGCAATCGGGACGTCGGCGAATTGACCTATCAGGATGCCCGCAAAAAGCGAGCCTGTGACGGGTCCGAGGGTAAAACCTCCGAGTTTGATGCCCCCGACCAAATATCCGATGCTGATCGCAAGAAACACTGCGAGTTCCGGATACTTCACGAGGAATTGCGCGACCCAAGACATGACCAGATTGCCCCCTCTCCCCTTCTTCAGGCCAGATATGATCGCCAACTATCCGCACGCCAGAAGTCAGCAGTGCCTCGCTAAGGCATGCCGTAGCGAGGCGGCATTAGGGAGCGCGAAGCCAGCGCTCCTGAAGCAATGACTCAGCGCTTTGCGCCTGCAGCCTTCGGTTTGAGCAATTTTAGCCCCCTGGCTCTCTCGTAACCGTGAATCTCTTTCACATCCAATTTGCGCATGAAATCGATCGTCTCCTGCGTCAGCACTTGACCCGGCACCATGATCGGAAACCCGGGCGGATAGGGTATGACGAAATTGGCCGAAATCATTTCCGGTCCCTCCCGCAGTCTGCGATCGCACTCAGCACCGAGCAGCGGCACATACTCGCAACGCGCGGCGTCGTAGGCATTGAAGAAGGCGGTCCGCATGTCGCCTTCGGGTGTTGTTTTACCCGCATCACCCCGAAAGGTTTCGTGGAAATGGCTGAAATTGGGCAGGTCCGGCACGTCAGTCATCAGGGATTTGACCCGCGCATCAAAGGCGGCTCTTTCTGCCTGTCCACCGTCGGCGAGGCGCTTCTCAATGCCGAGACAAATCTCGACGAGAACGCGGATAAGGTGGGCCACGTCGCTACGCGTGTTGTTGATGTTCGACTGGAGTAGCACGCTATTGCGCGACGTCTTGTTGAGCTGGATCCCGTACTCGCTCGCCAGCAATCCCTTGAATTGCGTTCCGTCGAAACCAGCGGTTCCGCAGACAAGCGTCATGCGCGTCGGATCAAGATAGAACTCATCCTCCTGCATCGCTTTGACCGCGGTGGCCCAGTTCGAGCCGGGCGCGAGGTAGTCCTGGAAGCCCGACTGGCGGTACGCAGCTGGTATCATCTCGTCGGCACCGAGGACACGGAAGTATTTCGAGATCAGCTGATGCTCATTGATTGCCCGACGGATCTTCAACGCAATCTCGATTGCGTTCATCACCAGGCCATAGCCTTCAAGTTCCATCTGTCGACGCGCGACGTCCAGGCTGGCGATCAGTTGCTGGTTGGGGCTCGTTGATGCATGCGTGAATACTGCCTCGTGGAACTGAGCTTCAACCGTATGAAAGTCCACATCCTTGACGAGGAGCATGGAGCCCTGCCGGATCGCCGACATCGACTTATGCGTCGAGTTTGTCTGATAGACGCGAAGGCGTACAAGCCGCGGATCGGGGATCAGCCGGGTGGCCAGAAGTGTCTCGTCGGAAGGGTTATCTCCGAGATTGGCGCTTTGCTTCTCATAGGCACTGATGGAGGCGGGATCGCGCAACCATTCCTCGATATCGGCCGCGGCTCCCATGGCGGTTCGAGGTCGCAGGAAGGGAGAGAACCGGGCAAATCCCGACCACGCCTCGTCCCAGAGGAAGATCAGATCCGGCTTTATGGCAAGGCACTCCTCCATCACCCGCCTGACATTGTACATGTGCCCATCGAAGGTGCAGTTGGTCAGGTCAAGCAGCTTTAGGCGATTGAGCCGCCCCTCCGCTTTCAACGCCAGCAATGCACGTTTGATGGTTGCGAGTGGTACTGCCCCGTACATCGAGTATTCCGTCATCGGGAAAGCCTCGACGTAGTATGGCTGCGCACCCGTTAGAACCATGCCGTAGTGATGCGATTTGTGGCAGTTGCGGTCGACCACCGCGATATCGCCCGGGGCCAGCAGCGCCTGGACGGCCATCTTGTTGGAGGTGGACGTGCCGTTGGTAACGAAAAAGACGTGGTCGGCACCGAAGGCACGGGCAGCCATTTCCTGCGATCGCTTGATGTTGCCGGTAGGCTCCAGAAGGCTGTCGAGGCCGCCCGTTGTCGCGCTGCTCTCTGCTAAGAACAGGTTGAGGCCATAAAATTCGCCCATGTCGCGGATCCAGTCCGACTTGAAGACAGACTTGCCGCGAGCAATGGGCAGGGCATGGAACGTACCAATGGGTCGCCGTGCATATTTTTTCAGGTTGTCGAAGAAGGGCGTCTCGTACCGTGCCTGCACGCCTTCGATGATCGCGAGATGCAGCTCCAGCGGTTCCTCGACGGAATAGAAGATGCGCCGTATCGAATCCGCCGCCGGATCACCGGCAATTTTCTCGACCTGCCGGTCGGACAGCAAGTAAATGTCGAGTTCCGGTCGGATCCGCTTCAATATGCGTGCCAAGTGCAGCGCCGAGACCTCGGGGCTTTCCGCCTCGCCAAGCAGCGGATTTAGGACGGAGCGCAACACTGGCGCGTCGTGGCGCGAGCGGTAAGGGAATCCCTCCGCAAGGACGACGGAGATGATAGATGGGTTCAATGCCGCAGCGCAAACCGCATCCTCGAAGGAGCCGACAAAGATGGGCTCGTAGATGAAGGAATCCTCGTGACGGCGCATCCTGCGGAGCTCACCGGCCAAGGCGGGCCATCGCGCCGCCGGTTGGCTGTTGACAAACAGGACCTCGAAATAGGGGCGATGAGCACGAGCCTCACCCGTGGCTGGCGGCATAATATCGACCACCTCGTTTGGCGACAGGTGGTCATTGACATCCCACTCCTCGGGACGGCTGCGATAGGCATCCGTCAGAAGGCCGTTGGAGATGCGCCGAGCCAGTCTGGCCGCGCCGCTGGGGTCGTTTGAAGCAATGCGCTCGGCCAGGGCTTGGCGCAATCGCGCACCGGGATAAGCGTGGTATTCCTCTACGGCTTCTATGGCGGCGAGCGCTGCCTCCAGCGCCTCCCGCCCTCCCCGTTGTGCGGCCCACGCGTCGGCCAGAGACGTGACCTCGCGCCAGTTGTCGGCACGCCCCGAATGCATCAGCAGAGACTGATTGTCTGCGGTTTTTTTTGGCATCTGATGCTCCCAACACCCTTTTATTGAAGATTCGCTACAGTTGACGAATTGTCACTGCACAGACGATTGGAGTGGCCTGCTGGAGGTCGCCAGCTTCTAAAAGCACTGCAAGGCGAGGGGAGCCGTATACCGACCCCCATCCATTTCAGGCCAACGTCAGCATTAGTCCCAGGTCGCGAATGGACTATTGTCGCCAGTGTAGCCTAGACTCGGTATCTGGCATTCCGTCCCGTTAGCCCTTAAGCGGAGCCGTAGCTAGCCGGCGTCGTGCGCGACGGGACAGCATCACAGCCCTAGCGGGCCGAACTCAGGATCACTCAACGGCTGCGACATGCGAAGTAAAATACGGTAGTTTACCGCAGACCGTCTGTAGCCTACTCACTTCCTCCTCGACCGATGGTTTTCGAGCTGCAGCCTCCCCCGGCCTCTGTCTTTCCCGACATCCTATTCTACCGGTCCGGTGGCCAAACGACGCGCGCAAGGTCCCTGACGATATCAGCTTCCAATTCAGCGACCATCGTCTCGTACTCCTCGATATAAAAGCGGTCAGCACCATCACGCCGGAAGGCTTCCAGTGCGACGCAACCCTCATCGTAGGCTTCAAGAAGATTGCAAAAGAACGGCCATGAACTGGACGCGGGCAGTTTCTGGAGCAGTTGGCGTTGCGCAGGCAGCTTGAGCATCAACCGACGCAATCCAGATTGCGCGGTCCCACGGCAGCCGTCTTCCTCTATCCAATCCTTCCCCATTGGCGATCCTCTACCCGATAACAGTGTAACAACCGCGCGCCCACGCGGAAGTAAATTACGGTATGTTCTGTTTCCGTGCCCGTTCTGGCCGCCGTGAAATTGCGCGGCCTTTTTTTTGGCGTGTTTAAGGAAGCCAATTGCCATGTCACGACATGTCGATAATCTAGCATCGACATGCCTTTAGTTGTCCACTTGTCGGAAGGACCCAGATGAGAAGTCAACCCGACGGCGTACACTCGCACCCCTCTCCCGGCGAGGTCCGAGAACAGTTGGATCGCATACTGTCGAGCCCAGACTTCATTCTCCCCGATCGCGGGCGCAGATTTTTGCAGTTCATCGTGAACGAGACCCTCGAAGGACGCGCCGCCTATCTGAAGGCATTCACTATTGCAACCAGCGTTTTCGGACGTGATGCGTCATTCGATGCGATGAATGATCCTTGCGTGCGAATGGCAGCACGCCAGCTTCGTAGTGCACTTGAGCGGTACTATCTGACGAGCGGCTCAATGGATGAGGTACTGATTGCCGTTCCGGCTGGCGGTTACGTTCCAACTTTCGCAAAACGGGCGATTGAGGGTGGCACCAGGACTGAAGATGAAGCGCAAACGGTCTCTGCCGCAGGCGTGTCATTGCCCGAGAAGCCGCCAACCGAGCCGCCAAAGCGCGAAAGCAGATTGCCTCGTTGGATTATGATCACCGCTGGAATGATTGTACTTGCCGCCGTGGTGATGGCGTCGTTCACCGAAAGAAATAACACTACATCGAAGCAGCCAGTCATGGGCGGCGGCAGGGCAACGATTTTAGTCAAGCCCTTTGCGACCAACGAAGAAACGAGGGTCTCGAATGAAGTCCTGAGTGGGCTGAAAAATGAAATCGTCGTCAATCTCGTGAAGTCCAAAGAACTGGTCGTGGTCACTGAGGGCGCAAAAACCAACGCCGACACGACATACACTCTGCAAGGTAGCATACGCCTGGAGGCTGATGATGTGCGAGCAATCGCACGCCTGGTCCGGGGGGCAGACAGTGCAGTCGTGTGGTCGAGCGACTACGACGTCAATATAAAGGGTCGAAGCATTCTCGACGCCCAGATGGCCATCGCGCGATCAATCGCGGCGGCTGTGGCAGCCCCATTCGGAGCGGGTGCGACGTCGCGGCCCCAAGAATAGGCTACGCCCTGGAGATATCGGCTCTCGGAAGCGAGTGGCCAGGCTAACCGTCTCCAGCCGGCTTCTGCTTCCGATGCTTGGTCAATGCATGTGCGCTCCTTACCCGCTCGAAAACCAGTGCCGGCGAAATGGCTTCCCGCTTGGTCCGGGGCGCGTGTCTCGTATTAGGACGAAGCTTGCAGACGGGAGAAACCCTTCATTGCGTCGTCGAAATCGTCCGGATCAATATCGTCGACTGTCGCCGTGGCGTCGAGGTTGTCGGCGCTCTTATTGGTATGCGGCAGTGATAAAAGGGTGAGAGCACATCGGTGATGCATGCCTTAAAGGGTGTAGGATACCGTATACTACCCCACTTGAAGGTGTAACATTCTTTGCCGTTGCAATCTCATCGGATACCTTTCCAACTAGCAGAACTCGAAGTCCGCATTTCGATGTGTCCAGTGCCCGGCAGGCATACCACAGTGGGAGGAATGATAATGACGGAAGCGGGAATCTACGCAAAATTTGTCGATCTCAGCCCCTTTGAGATCAAGGACGAACTCATCAGGCTGGCTCAGGCCGACAAGTCGGGTCGTGCATATCTCAACGCCGGGCGAGGCAACCCCAACTGGATCGCAACCAAGGCGCGCGAAGCTTTCTTCCTTCTCGGTCAGTTCGCGCTGACCGAGGCCAAGCGTGTTTCCTTCGATGAAGAAGCGGGTCTCGCGGGAATGCCGCCCGTCGACGGATGCTACAAGCGGTTGAAGGCATG
>Ga0207426_1000513_pt1 | contig 56488 bp, 44 predicted proteins | sample AraplaMF_Cvi_mMS_FD_184265 | JGI IMG/M metagenome (GOLD analysis project Ga0207426, IMG submission 184265) | Arabidopsis root microbial communities from the University of North Carolina, USA - plate scrape MF_Cvi_mMS (SPAdes) (version 2) | ecosystem: Host-associated > Plants > Roots > Endosphere...
TACCTCGGCTTCGTCAACGCCCAATTTGTCAATGATGATCTTTTTAACTCTTGATGCAATGTCTGACATAATTTTAAGTGTTTTTGGTTTAAAACTTGACTGCAAAAATATAATTTTTATTGAATTGCCAACAGATAGCCCGAATTTTAAAGGCGCTCCGATAGGACCAATCTCACCAAACCCAGTACAGTAAACATATTCATTGCTTTGTTAATAAAAGAATTTATATAATTTTGATCCTGGCAGGTTTACAGATTTGCATATTTTACCACAAAAGTCGCCTTTTTCGGGACAAATACGCCAATCTCCCAAATCCAAAATATATAAATCTTAAAATATCTCCATTCAACCGCCTATTTAGCCACTTATCTAAAGCCTTAACGCTATTTAACAGTTGCCGGTAGCTTTCCGGCCCCTCAATGCGTAAATTTGTCCGGCTTATGGGATCAGTAGTATTGAATAGCCTGTTTCCAGGTACCGTATTCGCTGCTCTTTTGCTAAAAACTAACAAACCAGGAACTAACAGCTATAAAAAATAAATATGGCCATCACCAAAAAAACCGTTCGTTCAATAATATTATTGGCCGTAGCGGGTATCGTCATCTTCCTCGTTTACAAGAAAATAGGCGGCAATAAGGCCGGGGAACCAACTGCCGGCGCCTCCGGGGCCAAAGGCGGCGGTGCTAAATTACTGCTAACAGACGCCTGGATAGTTAAAACTTCCCGGCTCGACCAATCAATCGAAGCAAGCGGCACCCTGCAAAGCAATGAGGAAGTAGAAGTGAAACCTGAAATTAATGGTCGTATCATACACCTTTATTTTAAAGAAGGAACCTCTGTTAAAAAGGGAGATCTCCTCGTAAAACTATACGATGAAGACCTCAAAGCCCAGCTTCAAAAGCTCAAATTACAGCAACAACTGGCCAAAACTACCCTCGAACGCCAGGAAAACCTGCTTAAAATAAATGGTATCAGCCAGCAGGATGTAGATGTAACCCGCAACCAAGTAAGCGCCTACGGAGCCGATATGGACTATACCCAAACGCAACTGCAGAAAACAGAACTTCGCGCGCCGTTTAGTGGCAAATTAGGACTGCGTAATGTCAGCGAAGGCGCCATCGTGTCTTCCGCTACCATTCTTACTACCCTCCAACAGATAGACCCATTAAAAATGGACTTCGCGGTAGCCGAGAAATATCGTAACGCTATAAAAAATGGAGACCAGGTGAATTTTTATGTGGCAGGAGATAATAAAGAATATAAAGGCAGTATCTATGCCATCGATCCTAAAATAGACCTGACCACCCGCACCGTGAAACTCCGGGCCATCGTTCCTAATAATAATGGTGTACTCTTCCCGGGCTCCTTTGCCAAAGTAAAAATTATACTGAAAGACCTGCCGGACGCCATGATGATTCCTTCACAGGCCGTTATCCCAGGTACCCGCGATAAAAAAGTAATTGTTGCAGATAAAGGCATCGCCAAATTTGTAATAGTGGAAACAGGCCTGCGCACGGAAAGCTCGGTTCAGATCACCAACGGACTACAACCGGGAGATACCGTTATCACTACCGGTATCCTCCAGCTGAAACCAGGAATGCCGCTGAAGTATAATAAGATACAATAACAGTTCTCAGCGAAGGGTTGGACTCTGGCGTCCTGCATCTCCCGGAAACTAACCCACCCAACGAGAGCATCCGAAAATATTTACCATGAGTTTACCTTCATTATCTCTTAAACGCCCCGTATTTGCCATCGTGATGAATATCATTATCGTGATATTCGGACTCGTGGGCTTTACCTTCCTGGGCGTGAGGGATTTCCCGGCTATTGACCCGCCTATTGTAAACGTACGTACCTCCTACGCCGGCGCCAACTCGGACATTATAGAAACACAGATCACCGAACCACTGGAAAAACAAATCAATGGTATCGCCGGGATCAAAAATATATCCTCCAGCAGCAGCCAGGGCAGCAGCAATATTACCGTGGAATTTGAACTGGGACAAGACCTCGAAGGCGCCACCAACGACGTTCGTGATAAAGTGTCGCAAGCCCTCCGCAGTTTACCACCCGATATCGACGCCCCACCCGTAGTTTCCAAGCAGGACGCCAACTCAGACGCCATCATCTCCATGACCGTGCAGAGTAACACCCGCAATCAGCTGGAAGTAACCGAATATGGTACCAACGTACTCCTCGAAAAACTGCAAACCATTCCCGGCGTAAGCGCCATACAGATATGGGGAGAAAAAAAGTACGCTATGCGTATCTGGATGGATCCCGCAAAATTATCTTCCTATAGCCTTACTCCCGGTGATGTACAGGCAGCACTCGCCCGTGAAAACGTGGAATTGCCTTCCGGGAAAATAGCCGGTAACGCCACCGACTTCACCGTACGCACCTTTGGCCGCCTCGTGTCGGAAGACGACTTCAATGGACTGATCATCAAAAATGTAAACGGCAGCGAAATACGTATCCGCGATATCGGACAGGCCGTACTGGGACCAGAAAATGAAGAAACCGTGCTGAAAGAATCCGGTAGCCCCATGATTGCACTGGCACTCATTCCGCAGCCCGGCTCCAACTATGTGGCCATTGCTGATGAATTTTATAAACGCTACAACCAGCTGAAAAAAGATATCCCGGACGATTACTCCGTAAACATCGCCATGGATAATACCCGCTTTATCAAACAATCCATCGATGAAGTAGAGGAAACCCTGATCGTGGCATTAATACTGGTAATCATTATTGTATACCTGTTTTTCCGCGACTGGCTCATGGCATTGCGGCCATTAATAGATATCCCGGTATCCCTCATCGGCGCGTTCTTTATTATGTACGCCTGTGGCTTTACCATTAATATACTCACCCTCCTGGCCATTGTACTGGCTACAGGACTGGTAGTGGATGATGGTATTGTGGTAACAGAAAATATTTATAAGAAGATAGAAGCAGGTATCCCGCGGATGCGGGCTGCCCGGGAAGGATCGGAAGAAATATTTTTTGCGGTCATCGCCACCTCTATCACCCTGGCCTTTGTATTCTTACCCATTATCTTCCTCCAGGGTTTCGTAGGACAACTGTTTCGTGAGTTTGGTATAGTAGTGGCCGGCGCGGTAATCATCTCCGCCTTTGTATCACTCACTTTAACACCGGTACTGAACGTAAAACTGGGCCGTAAAACACATACCCATTCCTGGTTCTACAATAAAACAGAACCTTTCTTCCGCTGGATGGAAGACGGTTATAAAAGCTCCCTGGAATCGTTTATGCGTTTCCGTTGGGTGGCAGGTTTAATCATTACCGGCTGCCTGGTGATCATCTATTTCCTTTTCAAAACATTACAGTCTGAACTCGCGCCCCTGGAAGACCGCAGTACTTTCCGCCTTTCTATTACAACCCCCGAGGGAACTGCTTACGATTATATGGATAACTATGTGGACAAACTCACCAGGTTCATGATTGACTCCATACCGGAAAAGAAAATTGTGCTCAGCGTTACCTCACCGGGATTCAGCGGATCTGGAGCCGTGAACACCGCGTTTGCCAACGTAATGCTCACAGAACCGCACGATCGCAAGCGTTCACAAAAAGATATTGTGAACATGGTAAACCGCAACATGAACAAATTTCCGGAGGGAAAAGTATTTGCCATTGAATCACAAACCATCCAGGTAGGACGACGTAGCGGCTTGCCTGTATCCTTTGTGCTTGAACATATCAACTTTGACACATTAACAGCAGTGCTGCCAAAGTTCATGGAAGAAGTAGGTAACAGTACTGTATTCCAGGGTACCGATGTGGACCTGAAATTCAATAAACCAGAACTGCGTATTCATATTAACCGTGATAAAGCTACCCAGTTGGGTGTTTCTGTACAGGATATTTCGCAAACATTACAACTGGCTTTAAGTAACCTGCGTTATGGTTACTTTATCAGGAACGGCAAACAATACCAGGTAATGGGCCAGGTATTCCGTGCCGATCGTGATGATCCGATGGATCTGCAGAACCTGTATGTACGCAATTCCCGTGGTGAAGCCATACAACTCGATAACGTAGTAAGTATTGAGGAAGAAACAAGTCCACCGATTATTTATCACTTTAACCGTTATAAATCAGCTACTATTTCTGCGGGGCTTGCACCAGGAAAAACCATTGGTGATGGTCTTAAAGAGATGTACCGGATTTATGACAAACTACAAAAAGAGCAAGTGCTCGATGACTCTTTCAACACTGCCTTATCCGGTTCATCCCGCGACTATGCAGAAAGTGGTTCCAACACGATGTTTGCGTTGGGCTTAGCGCTGGTACTCATTTACCTGGTACTGGCCGCACAGTTCGAAAGCTGGGCAGATCCGCTGACCATCATGCTTACAGTACCTCTCGCATTTGCAGGTGCATTGTTGTCCTTATGGTTATTTAATCAAACGTGGAATATTTTTTCCCAGATCGGCGTGATTATGCTGATAGGACTGGTAACAAAAAACGGTATTCTCATCGTTGAATTTGCAAACCATCAGCGGGATAGTGGTATGAAAAAAGCGGAAGCGGTGATACATGCATCTTCTATGCGTTTGCGTCCCATCCTGATGACGAGCCTGGCGATGGCGCTGGGAGCGCTACCGATTGCTTTGTCGCTCGGAGCCGCTGCCACCAGCCGTATTCCATTGGGTATCGTGATAGTAGGCGGTATCATATTCTCGCTGGTATTAACGTTGTATGTAATTCCGGCCATGTACACATTCCTCTCACGCAGGGGTAAGATCTCGCACCGGGATGAAGAAGAAATGGAAGATGATGCCGAAGCTCAGATTGCATCAGCACATGCGTGAGTACGATCCAAACTGAATGACTAAGCTTAAGTAATTATGATGAAATATATTAAAAAGCGTTCATTACTATTATTGATGTTACTGGGAGGTGCCTGCGCGTTGAAAGCGCAGGACAAAGTGCTTACCCTGGAACAGGCAATAGATGTAGCGCTTAAAAACAACTACGATATCCGTTTGGCAAAAAACACCGCAGAACTATCGGCTAACGATTACGCCTATGCGGATTTTGCTTTTGTGCCGCGGTTGAATGCTACTGCCGGTACTACCTGGAACCGCACCGCTACCAAACAGGAGTTTGTAAACGGTACTACCCGCGACACCAGTGGCATCAAGGGTAATAATATCAATGGTAATGTAAGTCTTAGCTGGACTTTATTCGACGGTCTGAAAATGTTTGCCACCCGCAATAAACTGGAGTCTATCCGCAGTCTTGGTGAGCTGGCGATAAAAGACCAGGTGCAAAATTCCATTGCCACCATTATTAGTGGTTACTACAATATTGTGCAACAGAAACAGCAACTGAAAGCGCTATCCGAACAGATGTCGATTTCGGAAGAACGCGTAAAATTATCTGATGCTAAATTCAGTACAGGACTCGCGCCTAAAACAGATCTGTTACAATCCAAAGTAGACCTGAATGCACAGAAAGCATTGTATATCCGCCAGCAAACGCTGATTGAGCAAAGTAAAGCATTGCTTAATCAATTGATGGCAGTACCCGCAGGTGCTACCGGGTACGATGTGGTGGATTCCATTCCTTTGGATAACGGAATATCATTTGCCGTGTTGCAGCAAAATATTGCCAACAATAATACCGCCATTAAAGTACAACAGCAAAATGTAAATATCTCTGCGCTGACCATCAAAGAACGCCGCGCCGATTATTTCCCTGTAGTATCATTTAATTCCGGTTACAACTATACAAGAAATACTTCCAATGCTGCGTCCAACGCTTTTAGTCCGCGTTTTAGCCGTAACGGTGTTTTCAACTATGGGTTAACTGCTGCTATTCCTATCTTCAATAGCTTTAATGTAAAAAGACAGGTACAGAATGCCAGGATAGACTTTGATTTTCAGAATATCACTTTAGACAATATTAAATCGCAAGTAGACCTTTCTCTTAATAATGCCTTCAAAGACTATGAGTATTATAAGAAACAGGCCTCACTGGAAGAGGAAACCAATGACCTTGCCAGGGAAAATGCCATGGTGGCATTGGAACGTTTTAAACAAGGTGTATCTACCATTCTTGAAGTAAAAATAGCACAGCAAAGCCTGGAAGATTCATACTACCGTTTAATTCAGGCACGATATAATACCAAGCTGGCAGAAACTGAGTTGGGCAGGTTAAATGGTGCATTAATAAAATAACCAGTGCTGATATTTTTCCGGGAGAAGCTAATGATACGATGTATCATTAGCTTCTTTCATTATACACTTATTCTCTCAGAGTTATTGTGCGGGCATGAACAGTGGGATGTATCACTTTCGGACACATTAATTAATATCCAATATAATAGCAGATGTTTATCAGTATCTATTCATCCGGCATGGTTTTGCAAATGCTATCAACTATAAACATTATAATACTATGTTACGTTACACCGGCATTACTATTATCTGTCTTTTCTTATTGGCAATAACCGCAGGCGCGCAGGAGCTGCGTGTGGTGAACCGTGCAATGATTAAAGATTCTGCAGTACATCTGAACGAGGCGCCTGGTATGGGAGTTGCCTGGCTCACACCATCAAATTTTTCCAACGGCACCCTTGAATTTGATGTAAAAGGGAAAAACCTGTTACAGAAGAGTTTTGTAGGGATTGCTTTTCACGGTGTCGATGATACAACATACGACGCCATATACTTCCGTCCTTTTAATTTCCAGGTACCAGAAGCCGGTAGAAGAGGCCATTCCGTTCAGTATATTTCTCTTCCAGCGCATGACTGGCAGCAGCTACGACAAGACTTTCCGGGTAAGTATGAAAATGAAATAGATCCTTCCACCAATCCTAATAAATGGTTTCATGTAAAGGTAGTAGTGGCGTATCCGGAAGTATCGGTGTATGTAAACGAAAAAAGGTGCTTAACCATATCCCAGCTCAGCACACAGAAAACCGGTATGATTGGGTACTGGGTTGGCTATGGCTCATCAGGAGATTGGAAGAACCTGGAGATTAAATAAGTTAGTTGATTGATACAGTTAGAAGTCGGGCTTTAGGAACTCGTGTTCTTAGAGCCTTTTTTGTTCGATCCCGCATAAGCGTATTGCCCCCATCTACCGTAACAATTCATTGTAAATGTGAATTATTACACCCAAAGTACGCAGTATTGCAATTGGTGTATGCACTATAATAGATGACTTATTACAAACCATCAGACGCAACATTGCAAATGGCTTATGTGCTGTAATAGATGACCTATTACAAACCACCAGACGCAACATTGCAAATGGTTTATGCGCTATAACAGATGGCTTATACCAACCATCAGACGCAACATTCCAAATGGCTTATGCGCTATAATAGATGGCTTATACAAACCACCAGACGCAATATTCCAAATGGCTTATGCGCTATAACAGATGGCTTATACAAACCACCAGACGCAACATTGCAAATGGCTTATGTGCTATAACAGATGGCTTATACCAGCCATCAGACGCAACATTGCAAATGGCTTATGCGCTATAACAGACGGCTTATACCAACCATCAGACGCAACATTGCAAATAGCTTATGCACTATAACAGATGGCTTATACAAACCACCAGACGCAATATTCCAAATGCCTTATGCACTATAATAGATGGCTTATTACAAACCACCAGATGCAACATTGCAAATGGCTTATGCGCTGCGATGGCAGACCTGCAACAACTCATTATAAGCAGCCAACAAAATTCACTTCCGGAAATAGCCTATCCGCAATAGAACAGGAAATATTTCTTCTTAACTGAATCCTAGAGACTTCCGGGTAGGCTTTAAGTCGCTCTCAGTCATCTAAAATACATCTTCGATATCGAAAAATATTTCTACATCGTGTAAAAAAATTCTTATGTTATAAAAAATACTCCATTCCTCACGCTTTCTTCATGGTTAAAAAACAGGCATTCATGTAGCTAGTTTGCAGGTATTTTTTTCAACATGCAAGCATAACAGCAAAAAAATATCATTAAGAGAAACCAGGCCTCCGCTTGGATTCAGCTCATTACTGCAACATACATTTACTATCGGATGGAATACTTGTTGTGACGACAGATCTGCCTTATTAAAGTGGCAGCGTCAACAAAAAAGATGTGTTCTTTCTCTAATTAATGAATCGAAGTTATATTTTTTTGAAATAAAAATAAAAAAATAAATTTTATTCTCTTCTTCGTTCATTCATCCAATGATAACTCAAAAATCATATTGCCAAAGGGTTTCAAAGTATCGTTCTTCCAATTACATTTCGTAAAAAAGTTTTTAAAAATATTTTTTTAGGTAGGAATCTTAATTATTTTTTCTCAATTAAAATTATTTACATAATTTTGATGCATTGTTTGTTAGCATTCAATGTTAACTCCTCCAAAACAAATCCTCAACCAAATACAATCCTACACCATGTCTTTAAATACAATAACAACTGTATCTATAGCAGAGCAAAAATTTGGTCAATTTCAATTTCTTCACCTGAGACAATCCATGAAAGGACATCATGAATTTGAATTAGGCATTAAATACGACTGGTTATCGAAGCATGGGGCGAATCCTATAATGGCTGGGAAATCCCTGCTGGGAAAGGAAATCAGCATTTGCACCCAACCGGTTGAAACAATACCGGGTTTAGACCCACTGTTATTTAATGGTATCATCACCAGTGTTAGTTCCGGTAAAGAAGATAACGGAACAACCGGTGGCTGTACGCTTAAAGGCAACAGCCCTACCATTCTTCTTTCCGGCAATCCACATATGCAATCATTTGAGCAGCAAGCCTTATCATCCATTGTAAACTCCATTTTTAAAAGTTGTCATCCATTGGTTGTTAACCCTTTTGTAAACCCCGCCTGCAAGCAACCCCTGAAATATATTGTACAATACAAAGAGTCAGGGTTTGACTTCCTGCACCGGCTCTCACAGCGATATGGGGAGCACTTCTTCTATAATGGTCAGCAGGTAATTTTCGGACAATACCGTCCGCAGAAAACAAATCTTGTACACCAGGCAGACCTGATTGACTTCCAGTTGGAATGCAAAATATTACCGGTTAACCATCTGTTCAGCAGCTATAACTACCGATTGCAACAGGTAGTGGAAGAAAACACGGAGGACCAGGTTTTCTCCCTCGGCAACAGCTATACACAATATGTACATTCCCTGAGCAGTAAGTATTATCCTTATACTGCGGATTATAAATTGCCCTATGCATTCAGCGGCAATACCAGGTCAGAATTATCAGCTCTTACAAGGCAATATAAAAAAGGACGATTATCACAAATGGTATCTGTAAAAGGATGCAGCAGAAATACCGGTCTGCGCTTAGGTAACATCATCAGCTTACAGGAAAGGCTATCTTCCCGGGAAGACCATGGAGAGTTTGTATTAACGATGTTGGAACATCATTGTACCGGAAACGGTGACTACTATAACACCTTTGAAGGCGTGCCGGCAGACACTGCTGCTCCCGCCATTCAACTGAATTATATGCCCCGTTGCGAAGCACAAAGCGCTACCGTAACAGACAACCATGATCCAAAGGGCCTGGGACGTATCCGGGTAAGATTTAACTGGCAAAAAGGATGTACACCCTGGATCAGAATGCACCAGCCACATGGCGGCGCCAATAAAGGCTTCTATTTCATTCCTGAAATAAATGAAGAAGTATGGGTGGATTTTGAAAATGGAAACCCCGAAGCCCCCTACGCTACAGGATGCGCCTTCAATGGAAACGCCAAAACAAACTACGGCGATGAAATGAATAATATAAAGGTAATCAGCACCCGTAGCGGCCATACCATTCGTCTCGATGACACGAGCGAGCATGAAAATATTGTCATTTCCGATAAAGGAGGCAATACCATTATCATGGACACGCATAAACAAAATATTTCCATTGCCGCACTCGAAAACATCAAGATAACTGCGCGCAATATTGGCATTCACGCTACAGAAAATATTGATTTGAACGCCGGCCATCATATGAACCACACGGCCGGGCTTAACATCCTGCAAAGTGCCGGCGACTCTCTGCATCAATATACAATAAATGATTACCGGTTAACAGCCACCAATATCACCAAAATAGCCATGGAAAATATAAACATGCATGCACGCGAAATTGAAAAGAAAGCCGAAGAAATAACCATTGACAGTTCCAGGGAAGACTTACACATAAGCGCCGGAAAATCAGTTAATATTAAGAGTGGAGAGAAATCAAAAATATTTTAAACCCCAAAATTATGCGTAATAACGACGCAGGAAATATACTTATTATCTGTAAGAAATATACAGAGAATGGTAAGCGTATTCGCTGGCAAAGCTCTGTTGGGCTTTCTATCCACTCCGGCAAGTCGGTGGTCATGAATGGTAAACAACATGGAATTAAGTTTGAAAAAATCAGCCCTTTTCAAATTAATACCTTAACCCAATAAAGGATAAGATGGCGAACAAACATTTTGTGGTGCAGGGAGCTGTATGCAAATGCACGTTTGGCAATATCAGCACCAAACTGCAGGTAACAAACACCAACGAATTTATGAATGATCATAGCGGCGCCACCAAACCGGTGGCAAGCAGCAATGAAACAGGTAACCCTTTCCAACCCGGAACATTTGGCGCCTGCACATTCTCGCATAGCTCCTGTATGCCCGCCGTTGTACAATGGCAAGGCTGTTCTTCCAACATTACATTGTCCAATGGAGGCAAAGTGCTTACTGAAGACAGTACCGCCATTTGTGCCGTATCAGGAAGTCCCTGCATCAGTATCCTTTATCATGGTCAAACAGCTACCGCCAATGTTACCACAACCGGAAATAAAAAACAGGAAAATTCCAAAACGCCGAACGTTTTATCACCAGCCAGGGATAGGCTACCAGAAATCCGCAGCATTAGCCTGATGCTGAAAGAACGTACTCCCGTAGTGACTTTCATCAGTAACAGCATAAAAGATAATACGCCGCTTACAGTCGTTGTGAGAATAAATGAATCGCTGTCCTTCAATGTAGATCAGTATAACAATAAGGCTGCCTTAGATGAATCTTTGGTGGGCTGGAAAGTGTTCAATGGCCACTCTTTTGAAAACATCCTTTTCTCCTTTGAAGGAAAAGGGCCATTTCTACCATTAAGTTTTGATGACACGGGCAACTATCGTGTAATGGCCTATGGAGAAGGACAAACAAATACCAGCGCTTATTTCGATATAACAGCAACCGTCAACAAACTTAGAGATGATTTCACTGCTACAGACAGGATTGGAACCACAAGCGCTTTTGGTGAAAAGCAATTTCAAAAAGATGTTACTGTTAGAATAGCTGCTGTATACGATATTGTTCCGGCAACCCCGTCGGAAAAACAATGTGTATCTATGCAGGTCACGGACAACAACAATAATGTTCTGGCTGCGTCAGAGACTGACAGTATTTGTTTTACACCACCGAACGCGGCAACAAAGTACGTAGTCACCGCCATAATGCATACCGGTATCAATTCACAAATAGTAACGAGGACTTTTATATCTGAAAAAAGCGATACCATATTGTTAACCAACCATCCAGGCAATCACCTGGTCAGACCTCGCACGTCTATGAGTTTTCATGTATCAGAAATGATCCATACAACTCTGCTGCCAACCCCAAGTGCAGCGGCCATCCAATGGCTACTAAATGGTAAACATGTGGGTATCGGTCCATCTCTCACACTTGATGGCGATACCCATTTTACCATTCCGGGGAAATATCTCGTTGAAGTTCTGCAGTCTTTTCCTAACAACGGGCATAACGAAACAGCTCCAGTTCAAGGACGCGGCGAGTGGCGGCTGGAAGTAAAAAACAATGAATTGTTACAGATCGGGGTTGCTAATGGTAACACCAACTGGCTGATAGGAAAATTTTATCGCCTGTGTCTTCAAACATTAATGCCTTATGATGAATCGTTGGATGGAATTATTATGTGGAAGCCATATGGCGCAGGTGGCACTACCATGGAAAATGCAACCGCATCGGGGGAAGGACGCTTTACTATAAGCGCCAGGTTAGGCAGGTCTGCGCAATCACTGGAAGTTAACGCAGCATATGCCACCATCGATCGCTGGTGCTTCACAGATCAGCAAAATATCTATAAACCAAATGCTGGATGGAAAGAAAATATAAGAATATGTATCAGCAGCCCGGCGGCTGCCGCTGAAATAGTTAGTGCTCATCTATTGTTGTTTAACCCGGCCAATAGGGCACATCATATCAAAGACCTGGGATTTGTGAGCTTTGATACAACTGGAGAATTGAAAATGGATATCAGTACCTACAGCCTGAAACCATTACTAACAGCTACTAGCTTTGAATGGGACACTTTCAACATACTGTTTGCTATTGAACAAATAGCAAACAGTATCCAGTTTGCTGACATGAAAACGCTGGTATGTAATGGCAGGAAATTCTGGTTTCCACAAAAACAAAGTAACAGACGCACAGCTGAAACAGGAAAATATCTCCGGATAAAATCGGCAAAAGAAGTTGTTGCTGTTCACATTTTTGATTCGCAGAAACACCCTGCCTATAAGGTGTATAAGTATGGAGAGAAAATAACCTTGCATATACAAACAAGCAACCTGGCGGGGGAAAAATTACTCATCCAGATATGGGAAAATAAATTGCTCGATGAAGACAAATGTTGCATTAGTAAAAGTATTCAGGTAGATGAAAATGAAATAAGTGAGCTAATAATAGATACCCTCGCCTTGAAAACAGGCAATTTCCTGGAAGAGGGGTTCTTTCGCTGCTTTTACATAGTAATCAAAATAAACACCGGTAAATACCTTTATCCCGCAGAAGTGGCCGACAAAAATATATTGAATCCCAACAGCATCAACTACTATCGGCATATCAAACTTTCTAACAGACTGGATAGTTTACTGAATGACCTTACCAGGAAAAATGCGCCGGTAGTACTGGGAGAATCTCTGGGAGAAGATACATTTGAAAAGGATTGTCCCCGGTGTAAGTCAGACCTGACCGTTGGGCAGCTGCTCCAAATATTTCCCAAAGCCGATCCAATGGCGCTACATTCAGTAGTCTATACCTACAACCGCTATATGGCACTAACAGGCATGAATACCTGCTGGAACAAAGCGCATTTTTTCTCTCAGGTGGGTGTAGAAAGCGGAATGTGTTTGCATATAAAAAATGGAGAAAGCTTTAACTATTATTGGGACGACCTTTTGAAACACTTTCCTCCATTCCGGACAACGGAAGGCCGGAGAAAAGCACGGGAATGGGGCAGGAGCGTCAGAAAACCAGCACAGCCCGGTGTGAGTACCCAAAACCAGCAACATATAGCCAATTATATTTATGGCCCTGACACCGCAAAAGGTATTTCACTCGGTAACACATACCTGGGAGATGGCTGGAACTTCAGGGGAAGAGGGCTCATACAAATTACAGGCAGAGAGGCTTATGCGCTTGCCAACAGCTATACAATCAAAGAAAATGCGGATATCATCAACCACCCTGACCTGGTGGCATCCGATATGAAGATCGCGGTGCTTTCCGCAATGGCATTCTGGCGATCCAAAGGGCTTCAGGCAAAAGCTAACGGAGGAGATTCAAACAGCGTCAGCAAACTTGTGGGTAAAGAACTTTTCGCCGACGGTAAAAGCAATTATGCGGAAAAAGAACATCTTCTTAGAAGTAAGACGGCAGTTGTATTTCAGGCAGAGCAATGTCATTATGGCAAAACACCGGTGGGCAAGATTAACAGGTATTGCATTTACGTGGAAGCATTTAAATATACACTTGTACAGGCCAACCCCAGGAACGGAAAGTTTCAATATGATTTATACTCTTCCGACAGGCTCATCAAGTCATTTCTGTTGGAACAAAATGGCAACGGCCTGGTTCCATTCCCGGAAACCGGCCCAAACTGGGGAAGATTTGGTAGCCGCGATGGTGGAGATGATAACTACATAGCACCGGAGATAGCTGCTCCACTGTTCGGTTTTTTCTATTCGTTACCCCAAAATGGATACAAAGACAAACTATACTTTAATGATATTTCCGCATCAAACAAAAGGAATCTCGGACATATCGGGCATATCAATGGAAATGATATTGATATCCGGTATCCGGGTAGTACAGATAGGCCGGGATCTGTGTTATGGAACGAGGCGAAGGAGGTGTATGGGTCGGAGAGGGAGTTTTTGAAGGTATTGGAAAATATTTTAAGAATAGCCGGGGTCTGGGGTTTTAAGAAAAATTACGGATATAAAATAGGTATTAAAAATACGACAGGAGCATCAACGACGGTTCACAAAAACCATTTCCACCTGGGTTTCAGATAAATCAATTTACTAATGAGAGTATCATACATTCTGTTCAACCTCGCTGTCATGCTTACCCTTATAAGCTGTCAGACACAGAAAAAAGAGGATAAAGATTCAACCAAATCTGATTCCGCAAAGTCGGCTAAAAAAACATATCATATGGATAATGAGGAAATCAAGAAACATATGGAGCTACAAGAACATATTGAAGCTTCCGAAGACAATTCCTATTCCATTTATAAGTATACGGCAAAAGATGTCGAAATCGCTTTACCTATTATTGCCGAAGGGCTAAAAGAACAAAATTTTATACCCTTAAATCAAAAAGATTTTGAAGAAAGGATAAAAACCATCTTCGGTGACATATTTTATCAAAAGAATTCTAAAGTCAGAATACGAACTAAGTTCAATACTGTTTTTGTTGACGCCAGTGATAATGATAGCGAAGAATTTGACTATACGATTGACAATATATTCATTTCAAAAGAATATAGGTTTATTACTTATGTTCCTCTTATTGGAGATTTCATTACCTTTCTGGATAGTGCTCACTACAAAATAGAAATTAATCCCCCACTCGTTTCCCGAAACAAATACCTCTTCAACAACAGCCGCCCCGACCTCGCTTATCTTCTCCACGAAGACACCCTCTTCCTGAAAACACTGGTAACATCATTTGGCTATACCAAAGAGCCTAAAATAAATGATCTCGTCATGAACGATTATCTCGATATGGACGATAAACACATGGCAACAGTAGGAGAAATCATCTTTGTAAAAAACGGAACTGGCGAACTGGTCATTAAAGAAGAACTGCTAAAGTGGATCGCTGATCATACCAGCGCAAATGATATTCGAATGTTGTTGGCACTGGATACATATGGGTCCTTACTTTTTGATTCCAATCAAGGGAACATTTCCAAAACCAGTCCATTTAACCTCTTCACCCCTGATGAAAAAAGGAAAATCGTTGCCTATATCGGGAGCATCTACGAACCACTCTTCAATAAGTTCTCGGCAGGGAAGGCCGCGATGTGGCCCGGTGGCTCCGCATTCGAAAACCTGTTGTCTACCGACGACGGCTTTGAACCTTATCTCAGGCAACATCACTATTTTTCGCTAACAGCATTAAAAAATATATTAGAACCCTCTGAATAAAAACACCTGCGTTGCCATCAACTGTGCCCAACTTATTCCTCCTCACAAATAACAAGGCATTTTAAATACCTTCAAAAAAAGCGCCACGCGAAATCGCGTGGCGCAAATTATCTTGTATCGATTTATTAAGGTTCCTTCCGCTCGGCCTTCTGCTTTTGATAGGTTTCGAACGACTGCTTAATATATAACAACAGATCATATTCTGATGCCGAGTTCAGAAACTGATAGCCGGGTCGAAATTTATACATAAAGGAGTCCAGTTCCGGACTTTGTAATTTGGTCATTTTTCCGACCAGCTCAGGAGAGTATCTGTAATCGATAAACTTCTCCTTCTCCCAATAAAGGAGCTGTTCATGAAACTGCTCTTTCCGCTTACGTGTTTTACTGGGAACTAGATAAGATAACGCCGTAATCGGGTTCGCTGGTAGTGTTTTCAACACATCCATGGCCCCCGGTTTATGATAGTTAAAATAACGCCCATATTCATCCCGCAACGCCGCGGAATCCTTGGCGTAGTTCTTTCCACGCACATTTACGCCCTGCAATTCAAACATCCGTTTCTGCAGATATACATCCTGCGTAGACGATAACATCGGAAGAATCACCAACCTGGGCGCATAACTCAACATGGAAAACTCAAGTGTGTCACCAGGAATACCTTCAATATAAAAGCGTCCACTTTCATTACTAAGTGTGCCCGACATAGTCCTTTTGTTAACGATGGAAACAAAAGGCAATCCCGTTCTGGAATCCTGATCCGCCACCATACCAGACAACCGCACCTGTGCGACAGTAACCTGCATGCCAATGAAAAAGAAAAAAAACAGTGCTCCGATATATGCTGTAAAACGAATCATGAATATAGTAATCCTTCAAATTTAATGTTCCACCCGCAAATGAAAAGTTAAAAAACGGGGGAAATGTTAGCGCTCGCGGACAAAATTATTAATTATCAACGTTATAAATATCCCCCTAATCACTTATTTTTACGATTATTACCCATTACTCTGTAAAAGTCATGCCACAGAAAATCATTTTTGCTACCCAGCATTATCAATATTTAAAAGACAGAATTCTGTCAGTCCCCGGTACTGCCTGGGAAAATGGGGAATTAGAGATACGCGATTTTCCGGATGGGGAACATTATCACCGCATTTTGAGTAATGTCAGCAACAAAGAGGTAATCCTTATTGGCGGCACCATCGATGATAAAGCTACCCTGGAATTATATGATCTTGCCAGCGGATGCATACAGTTAGGCGCCTATTCTCTCACCATCATCATTCCCTTTTTTGGATATTCCACTATGGAACGCGCAGTGAAGTACGGTGAGATCGTGAAGGCAAAAACACGCGCAGTACTGTTCTCCTCTCTCCCTAATACTTCCAGGGGCAACAGGATTGTGATGATCGATCTTCATGTGGATGGTATTACCTGGTATTTCGAAAATGATGTACGCCCCGTTCACTTATATGCCAAGGACTTTGTAAAGGACGCCGCCATGGAACTCGCTGCAGGCAAACCTTTTGTTCTCGCCAGCACGGATGCGGGCAGAGCCAAATGGGTGGAATCCCTGGCAAACGACCTTCATGTACCGGCTGCGTTTGTGTTTAAACGCCGCATCTCAGGCGATGAAACTGCCATCACCGCCATTAGCGCCGATGTAAAAGATAAAACCGTTATCATCTATGATGACATGATCCGTACCGGCGGATCGCTGATCCACGCCGCCGAATCTTATCATGATGCAGGAGCCGGTAATATCTATGTAATCACCACCCATGGCATATTTGCGGGGAATGGTTTCGAAAAAATCAAACAAAGCGGCCTTATTAAAAAAGTAATCTGCACCGATACACACCCCAATGCACTCACCATACAGGATGATATGTTAGTCGTTAAATCCGTTAATGAGCTCATCGTCAATTACTTTCATTCCCAACACTCCTGACCCTGTTGGCAAGCTATTTGTCGGGCAGACACTTGTGAGCAATGTAGCAGAAAACCTGCTCACAAGGCAATTGCTTAAATTCGCAACAGACAAAACCTAACAAACAAACATGCTTGATTTTCGTATAATCGAATACGGTAGTTGTGATTACCACGACATGGTAGCACTTCGTGATGAAGTATTGCGAAAACCGCTCGGAATAAGCTTTTCTGTCGAACAATTGCAACAGGAAATAAATGACATCCTGATTGCAGGATTTACAACAACAGGTAATGAAAATAAAATTGCCGAAAACAAAATTGCTGGCTGTTGCATACTTACACCAATCAGCGAAAACACTGTACAGTTAAGGCAAATGGCCGTATCTCCGTCCTTGCAGGGAAAAGGCCTGGGAAGAGAAATCATTGCGTTTGCAGAAGAATACGCACGTAAAAATAATTTTAATCTTGTCATGATGCATGCTCGCAAAGAAGCCACAGGATTCTATCAGAAGCTAGGCTACCAAACATGTGGAGAAGAATTTACAGAAGTGGGCATTCCACACTACGAAATGAGGAAAAACCTGAAATAATATTTTTTTTCTTCTGCAACCCATTGTAGAAGGCCTTTTGATTGTATTGTTATATTGATGAATAAGCAATGTAACAATAGACAGCATAGGATTCCTGTCAAAAAATTTTGTAACCAAATCTTTCATTATACAATGAGAAGCCATGTACTAGCCTGGTCGGGCCTGTGCTATGCCTTTTTCTGCTATACCTCCAGCAGCGCATACGCAAAACCCGAAGGGTATCTCACCGCAAAACTACTGCAAGCTGATACCACTGTTCCGGTAGTGATTAAACCCGCTGCTGCAGATACAAGTATCAAACAAAAACCGGATACCGCTTCAAAAGCGCTTCCAACGCAGGATACATCAAAACCTAAACAAGATACATCTGCTAAATCTACTCCCGATAGTACTAAAACTACTACAGCACCAAAGGAGGATACCGCACTCATCCTACCGCCGGATCCGGCAACTGCTAAAAGTGAAGTGGGAAAATTCTCCCTCACCGGTAATGTGAAAGATGATAAAGGAACACCAATTCCTGGCGCTATCATCCGTAACAAAACCACTAAAACAAATGCACAGGCAGATCCTACAGGTAACTATACTATCAAAGCCGGCGTTGGCGACACCATACTCGTTACCGCTCCTACCTTTGGCGAACAAACCGTTCCCATCGAAAAAAGAGGAGCCCTGAATTTCTCCATGGTTCCTTCTAACGCAACTAAAAAGGTTTTGGGAGAAGTAGTAGTAACAGCCCTCGGTATCAAGAAAAATCCACGCTCAGTCGGTTACGCCCTTCAGGAAGTAAGCGGCAGCGCAGTACAGGAAGCCAAAGAGGTAAACTTTGTGAATGCACTCTCCGGTAAGGTAGCCGGTGTTCAGGTAAGCACCAACACCGGTTCCATGGGCGGTTCCAGCAAAATTACCATCCGTGGCGTAAAATCTATCCTGGGAGATAACAACGCTTTCTTTGTACTCGATGGCGTTCCAATGATGAACAGCGTTACCAACCAAGCCGGTCAGCAAAACGGTGGCGGTGGCTATGACTATGGTAGCCCACTACAGGATATCAACCCGGAAGACATTGAAAATATCTCCGTGCTGAAAGGCGCTGCTGCTACCGCATTATATGGCAGCCGTGGCGCAAATGGCGTAATGCTCATAACTACTAAAAAACGCCCCGACAGCGAAAGAGGTATCGGCGTTACCTATAGCCTCAATGCACAGGTAGACCAGGTAGCAGTATTACCTAAATACCAGAATGAATACGGCGGCGGCGCTGCCGGTAGCTTCGATACACTTTATTATAACCAGCATCCGGAAGGATTCCTCAATGAACAAAGTGCTATCTACGACGATAACAATGGCAAAGGCAGATATGACCTCCTCCCTAAATATGCAGTAGATGAATCCTGGGGGCCTAAACTCGACGGCCGCAAAGTCCGTCCATACTGGTCATGGGATAAAAATAAAAACAATCCCTTCTTCGGACAAACAGACACCTGGTCCCCACATCCGAACAACGTGAAGGATTTCTACAGAACCGGATTCACACTCACCAATAGTATTGCCATGGCCGGCAGCAACGACAAAGGTGCTTTCCGCCTGTCATATGGCAATATGGATCAAAGCTTCGTACTACCAAATGCTACCAACAAAAGAAATAACCTCTCAGTAAATGGTAACTACGAAATTACCAAAGGTGTGAGAGCAGTCGCTTCCATCAATTACACCTCATTGAGGGTAAAAGGCAGACCTGGCACCGGATTCACCGGCCCCAATCCAACCCTGCAATTTACCATGTATGGTCAGCGACAACTGGATATCGAACAGGAGAAAAGATATAAATATGATGATGGCTCCCAAATCACCTGGAACAGGAAATCATGGGATAACCCCGGCATCTCCTCCAGCAATGGTCCATACTGGAACCGGTACATGGACTATGAAACAGATGGCCGTAACAGGATATATGGATATGCCGGCGTAGATATCGACGCTACGAAATGGCTGAGCTTCACAGGTCGCGTATTCATGGATGATTATAATACACTGGAAGAAGAAAGAACCGCACAGGATTACCTGCCAGGTACTTATACCAAACGTGTCCGCAGCTCCCGTGAAATGAACTATCAGGTAACAGCCGACATAAAAAAGAATTTCGGAGAGGACTTCCAACTGAATGCTTCCGTGGGCGGCAACGTAATGCATCGCGTCTGGACCGCTACAGGCGGCTATACTAATGGTGGTTTTATTGTCAAGGATATCTATAACCTGAACAATTCCCAGCAACCAGCTACGCCTATTGATGAATACTACGAAAAACAAATCAATTCAGCATTTGCTACCGCCAATCTGGGTTACAAAAACTTCCTGTTCCTCGACCTTACGGGTCGTAACGACTGGACTTCCACCCTCGCGAAAGGCAACAACCACTACTTCTATCCGTCAACTTCTCTTTCCTTTATCTTCTCCGACCTGTTGAAAGAATGGAAATGGCTGTCGTTCGGTAAAGTAAGGGGAAGCCTTGCTGCAGTAGGTAATGATGCTGATCCTTATCGTAGCTTTAATACCTTCAACTATGTTCCCCCCTTCAACGGTAATGCTATTGGTCAGTTCAACGGCACTTACTACAACCCGGCACTGAAACCGGAACGTACTACAGAAGTGGAAACAGGGGTGGAATTGAAATTCCTGGATAATCGCGTTGGCCTTGATCTTACCTATTACAGACGCGTCACCAAAGACCAGATCATCACCCTGCCAACTTCGGCGCCAAGCGGCTATATAGGCGCTTACGTGAATGGTGGCAGCGTGGAAAATAAAGGTTTGGAAATAGGTTTAAATCTTAACCCTATCCGCCTGAAAGGTGGATTCCGCTGGGATATCAACGCCAACATTGCTTTCAACCGCAACAAACTGCTGAACCTGAATGTTCCTCAATACAATACTTCACTGCCTATCTTAACTATCGGCACCGACCGCCGTACCCAAAAGGTATCTGTTGTAGCTGAAGTAGGGGAGCCACTGGGAACCATCCGCGGTACAGACTACACCTACCTCAACGGACAAAAAGTGGTGGATTCCGCAGGACACTATATTCCAAGCGAACTTAAAAATATCGGCAACGCCTATCCCGATTACGTAGGTGGTATTACCAATACCTTCTCCTACAAAGGATTTTACCTGTCAGCGCTGGTAGACTTCCAACATGGTGGTGAATTCTTCTCTTACACTAACCTGTATGGCGAAAAATCAGGGTTGCTGCAAAGCACGGTAAGTAATAACATCCGCGAAACAGGCCTTACCGTTCCAGGCGTTACCGAAGATGGTAAACCCAATACAGTCAACATTTCTGCACAGGATCATTTTGTATATAACGGCGGTAACAGGATCAGTAAAGCCAACCTGTATGATGCCAGTTATATTTACCTGAGAGAAGCCAAACTGGGCTATAACCTCCCGGAATCCTGGTATAAAAAGATTGGTGCGCAGAATGTCCGCGTCTCTCTCTATGGTCGTAACCTCTGGCTGATTAAATCCAATGCTCCCAATGTGGATCCATCCAACATCCTCAATTCCGCCTCTAATATCCAGGGAATTGAAGGTGGAGCATTGCCATCACTCCGGTCTTATGGTATTAACCTGAATGTATCATTCTAAATTTTTATGACGATGACAAAGATGATTTTGAAATATAGTGGTGCATTGCTTTTAACCGTTTCCCTGGCTATCTCCGGTTGTAAAAAACTGGATGATATGAACCGTGATCCAACCAAGCCTACCACCACAGAAACACAATACCTGCTCACCGGTGCACAAAAATCCGCTATGGACATATTGTACAACGGTCTGCAAAATGGCTATATCGCCAGTCACTACGCACAATACTGGTCGGGCAATTCCAGGTTTGTTGACAGCCAGTATCAACTCGATGAAGGTAATAACACCGCCCTCTGGAATACGCTGTACGGCTATTCATTACATAACCTGGATGCCATTCTTAAAATGAATAGCACGAAGGCTGGTCAGCCTGGTGTTGGTAATCAAAACGCCATTGCGCATATTATGCGGGCCTGGCTGTTCCAGGTACTGGCCGATACTTATGGTAATATACCATATACACAGGCCTTCCAGAATGAAACCAACATCACGCCTAAATACGACGATCCGCAGACCATCTACAATTCCCTGCTGGATACACTGCAGGCACAGATAGGCATACTGGATGCTTCACAAACAAGTTATAATACGGGAGATATTATTTACAACGGTGATGTAAATAGCTGGAAAAGACTGGCACATTCACTCATGTTGCGCATGGCCATCCGTATGGCAGATGCTAATCCGCAAAAAGCCAAACAGGTTATCGAAGCCCACTATCAACAGGCAATCACCGATAACGGGCAGTCCGCACAATTCCAATATATATCGGCCGTACCTAACAGGTATCCTCAAAATGATGTGGACCGGCCTATCATCGACTTCGCCGTAAGCACCACTCTCATGGACTACATGGCCGGCCTGGATGATCCACGCCTGCCTATCTACGCACGCCCTTCTGACGCAGAAAAGAAATTCGTTGGATTGCCTTATGGGTGGAGCACTTCCGATCCGGCTCACAAATCCGACGCATTCTATTCCGCACCAGGTAAACAAATATATAGTGCCACCATGCCAGGTATCCTGATGGGCTATCCGGAAGTGGAATTTATCCTGGCAGAAGCCGCTGCAAGAGGCATGAACGTAGGTAATGCTGCCACACATTACACCAACGGGATTAAAGCATCCATGCACTACTGGAGCGATCTCTCCAAAACAACGATCACAGATGAAGATATAAACGCTTACATCGCTAAAGTTCCTTACGCAGCAGCCGACTGGAAAAATGTTATCGGTACCCAGAAATGGCTGGCGCTGTACCCCCAGGGCTTCCAGGCATGGTTTGAAAGAACCAGGCTGAAATTCAAAAAACCTGGTGGTCAACCACTGTTCATGGCACCGAAATCCGGTGTACTGGATCTTAGCGTAAAAGACGGCGTACCATATCGCTTAACCTATCCAATACAGGAACAAACACAGAATAAAGCCAATTATGACGCTGCAGCAACCGCTGTGGGCGGTGATTTTAAAGGCACTAAACTGTGGTATAATAAGTTTTGATACAACAATCAACTATAGCTAAACAACAATCTACCGGCGCCTGCATCTGCAGGCGCTTTCTTTTTTAACCCCTGTTTATCTATCTTTAAGCCCACCTATATTCAGCGATTATGAGGAAAATACTACTAACAATGGCCCTGCTGGCCATTGTCCGTTTTGTATCAGCACAGGATATGACACAGGCATACCAGAATTGGTATACGTACTTCGGTAACATGAAAATTAATAGCAAATGGGCAGTCCCATTTGACGTACAACTGCGTATCAGGGATGGCGTCAGCAACAAGGGACAGCTACTGATGCGTGGCGGATTACAGTATTCACTGAGCAAGCAGGACCAGGTTTTGTTGGGCTATGCTTATGTACCTACCTATAGCGGCGTTAGCAACACATGGCTACCAGAACAACGCATCTTTGAGCAATATATACACAAGTCGAAAAAAATTGATATGAGGCACCGGGTACGGCTGGAACAACGCTGGGTGTCGCAACCTTCTAAACCCGGATCGGCAAATGCTATCGGTGACTGGAAGTATGGTAACCGACTCCGCTACTACAACCGTACACAATTTCAGCTAAAACATAAAAAAGAAGCTACCCGCTTTTATGTGGCGTTACAGGATGAAATTTTCCTGAATCTATGGGGAAATGATATCAGCAACCTGCTGTTTGACCAAAACCGCTTCCTGGCAGCGTTTGGCTACCAGTTCAATGCCAATCTGAAAGCGGATATCGGGTATATGAACCAGTGGACACAGGCTACATCAGGCGCCAAAACAATGAATCATATCCTGCATCTCAGCGTTTTTCAAACCATCAATTTGTAGGCGGCAATTGTTTTTGCCCGGGATTTTTCTTGCCCAGGATTTTTAATGGTTAGGGGAGATTACACTTTTAGCTGCCCTACTTTTTAATTCAAAAAAATAAAAATCCTGGACAAGGATAATCTCACCGGTAGTTACTAAACTTGGTCTTCAACATATTCGTGAAGTTCCTGTACGCCTCTTCGGTTTCGAATGCACTGATGGGAATAAGAAAGAAAGTTTTTTTATCCCTGTAGAGAAAGAAGAATTTTTTTGTTTCCACCACCTGGGAGAAATTACTCCAGCTAATGGCTCGCTGATGCTCACTTGCGCGGGTAGAAATTAATAACCCTTCATCAGAATATTTAAGTTGTATACTGTCTTTAAAAGTAGCCGCCTTATTGTAGATGGAAATAGGCAGGAGGTACCAGAATACCCAGCCCAACACCAATATCATGATAACAATACCAGTAAGTGCGCTTGTAGTAACTACGCTGAAGAAATAACCCGTTAGGGTGGCTAATAACAGAATAATAAGGGTGTTGCGGAAGACTTTTATCTCTCCCCTCTGCATAAAATGGTAGCGCAATGCATGCAACACATCCCCCTTATTGTAACTGAACTCTAAATGCATTATCGCCTGGCAAAACGATTTTTATCTGTTTACTGAAATCGACATAGGATTATCCATTTCATCACGCACAGTAACAGGTGCTTCTTTCTTCCGGTTGCGTTTTACGTTAGACAAATCGTCCTCGCCAAAACCAGGAAAGTTTTTCTTGATGAACAGAAAATATTGCTGCAAGGTTTTGGGATCCACTTTAAAAGGGAAAGCCAATTCCTTACCACTTCCCTTGAGGAAGTCGTTTGTATTTAACTTGGTTTCGTTTTGTAAATACCACTTGTACAAATCAACAATAGCTTTCTCCAACTCTGCTTCATCAACTTTCTCCGCTGTTTCTACCCGCGGAAACATTAACACAAACTCTTCTACCCGTACAGGTTTTGTATTATTCGTGTTTTTGGAATTATTACGGTTATCGTTATTGTCCCCGTTTTTATCTCCGTTCTTGTCTCCGTTGTTATCCCCGTTCTTGAAACCAGTGCTGGCATTTGCTGAAGCGACTGTGGCCAAAACTACCAACAGCATTAACAACAGCTTTTTCATAAGGTGTCAAATTTTCGAGTCTAAAAATACAATTATATTTTGAGATTTCTAGTAGATTAAAAAATATGCGTAGAAACCCCCTAAAAAACAAAAGCAATGGACGAACCATTGCTTTCGAGAGTCATTTACAGTGCATGATGAATCATGCGGTGTAGGAATATTTGGTTTTTCATAGGACAGTAACCATAATAAAAATTAATACAATAACAAATATAATAAAATTATATCGCGAGTGCAGAGAAAGAATAAATATTAGAAAAAATAAAATATTTAGGCATCTAGTTTTAAAAAGTGCAATAAAATTGCCTTTTATAGAAAAATATCAAATTGAAAAATGAGTGGTAAAAAATACTGGAAGAATTCCAGTACCGAAAAGAGAGGTAAAATCTGGCTTTTTAGGTAAAAAGTAAGGGCGCCTAGAAAAGCGCCCTCAATTTGTTACTATCCTATGAAAACCCTATTTGAATACAAAGATAAAGGCATGTTATTTTTCTTTGAAATTTTAGAGGCACAATAACATATCATTAACAAGAAGTTGCAACATCGATCAGCTACAACCCATGCTGCTACCGCAATTCAAACATTTATAACATGTACCCGAACGTACCGTGATATGCCCGCATGTATTACACGCCGGCGCGTCACTTTGCATACTTTTCAGGTAATCCTGAGTGCCATTTTCCTGCTGATACACGCCAGCAGCGTGCGTTTTAGGAATACGCGAAGTGGATTTTCCGCCTAAGTTTACCACCGGTGACGCCAGAGGTAAATCCCCGGCATCCTCGTCTTCTCCCGTATTAGCTGGCCCGTCTAAAACGTGCACAAGATCAGTACGGCCTAAATATTCATATCCCAACACACGGAAAATATAGTCAATCAAGGATGTCGCTGACTTTATATTAGGATGATCCACCATCCCCGCCGGCTCAAAACGGGTAAACACAAACTTATCTACAAACTCTTCCAGCGGAACACCATACTGCAGCCCCACGGAAACCGCGATGGCAAAACAGTTCATCAGGCTCCGTAAGGTAGACCCTTCTTTGGCCAGGTCAATAAATATTTCACCCAACGTACCATCATTGTATTCTCCGGTACGCACAAAAATAACCTGACCACCCACATTGGCCTTTTGAGTGAACCCACCCCGCTTGGAAGGTAAGGTTTGCCGCTCTACAATCCTCGATAGCTGCCGTTTCAGGGTGGTATCCCTGCTGGCCAGCATCCGCTTATTCACTTCCTCCAGTAGCTCATCAATCGTCAATTCATTAAGATTCTGTGCCACCGGTGCAGCTACCATAGCCTCTGTTTTTTTCTTCTTATCACTTTTATTACTCAACGGCTGACTCAGCTTACTGCCGTCCCTGTACAGGGCGCAGGCTTTCAGCCCAAGTTCCCAACTCATTTTATAAGCATCGGCAATTTCTTCTACTACGGCTTCATTCGGCAGATTAATAGTTTTGGAAATAGCGCCGGAAATAAAAGGCTGCACAGCCGCCATCATCCTGATATGCCCATGTGGGTGAATATAACGCAGCCCGTTTCTGCCACACTTATTAGCACAATCAAATACCGGCAAATGAGCATCTTTCAGATAAGGCGCCCCTTCAACCGTCATAGTACCACAAACAAAATCATTGGCCGCTTCAATCTGCTCATCTGTAAACCCAAGCGCATGCAGCAGGCTGAATTCCAGGTTGTAATACTCTTCGGCCTTAAATCCCAACCGTTGTAAGCACTCTTCACCCAGGGTATATACATTAAAAACAAAGGAAATGTCAAAGGAAGATGCCACTGCCGAGTCCAGTTTTTTCAGCTCTTCTCCCATAAATCCCTTTTCACTCAGCGACTGATGATTAATATAGGGCGCGCCGGCAAAGCTGCCAGTTCCCCTGGCATAGTCCACAATCGCCTTTATTTCATGCAACGAATACCCCAGGTTGTGTAGAGCCGTAGGAATGGACTGGTTAATGATCTTAAAATAACCACCTCCCGAAAGCTTTTTAAATTTCACTAATGCAAAATCCGGCTCTACTCCTGTAGTGTCGCAGTCCATCACCAAACCGATAGTGCCCGTTGGCGCAATTACCGTTGCCTGCGCATTCCGGTAACCGTATTGCTCACCCAGCTTTACCGCCTCATCCCAGGCTTTGGTAGCGGCCTTCAGTAAATAATCAGCACAATACCGCGCATCAATTCCTTTAGGCTTTATTTCCAGCCCATCATAGGCCTCCGCTGCATCATAGGCGGCAGCCCGGTGGTTACGCATCACCCGGAGCATGTCTTCCCTGTTTTCTGCAAACCGGGGAAATGCACCCAGGTGCGCGGCTATCTCGGCCGACGTTTTATAGGCAATACCCGTCATGATAGCAGATATAGCGCCCGCAATACCACGGGCCTCCTCACTATCATAAGCGATGCCGCTAACCATCAGCATAGATCCCAGGTTGGCATATCCCAGCCCCAGTGTACGGTATTCATAACTCAATTGCGCCACTTCTTTAGAAGGGAACTGAGCCATAAGTACCGAAATTTCAAGCACTACCGTCCACAACCTTACAGTATATTCAAAACCAGCTACATCAAAGCGGCTCTTTTCGTCGTCAAAAAAACGGCGCAGGTTCACTGATGCCAGGTTACAGGCGGTATTATCAAGGAACATATATTCTGAACAGGGATTGGAAGCATTAATACGCCCTCCCTGCGGACAGGTATGCCATTCATTGATGGTAGTATCGTACTGTGTTCCCGGATCGGCACAACGCCAGGCGGCATAAGTAATCCGGTCCCACAGATCCTTTGCCTTTACCGTTTTCATCGTTTTGCCGCTGGTGCGGGCCTTCAGGTCCCAATCACCATCAGCCTCCAGGGCACGAAAAAAGCTATTGGGAACCCGAACAGAATTATTGGAGTTCTGACCAGACACTGTTTTATATGCATCTCCTTCATAATCAGATGAATAACCAGCCGAAATAAGCGCAGCCACCTTCTTTTCCTCCTCCACTTTCCAATTCACAAAGTCCATTATTTCCGGGTGGTCCAGGTCGAGGCACACCATTTTAGCTGCCCGCCTCGTGGTGCCGCCCGATTTAATGGCGCCGGCAGCCCGGTCGCCTATCTTCAGAAAACTCATTAAACCGCTGGAAGTTCCACCACCACTTAGTTTCTCTCCATCGCCACGAATATGTGAAAAGTTGGTTCCCACTCCGGAGCCATACTTAAAAATACGTGCCTCGCGCATCCACAGATCCATAATACCACCGTCATTGACCAGGTCGTCGTTCACACTCAGGATAAAACAGGCATGTGGCTGCGGCCGTTCATAGGCTGAGGTCGATTTCTCCAGTTTCCCGGTATGTTGTTCCACATAGTAATGCCCCTGGGGCTTTCCCTTAATACCATAACTTTCAAATAACCCGGTGTTGAACCATTGTGGGGAATTAGGCACACAAGCCTGGTTTAACATACCATAACTCAGCTCCTCATAAAATACCGTGGCATCCTGTTCAGACGCAAAATAACCATATTTCTCCCCCCAGGCACGCCAGCAATTGGCCATCCGGTGTACCACCTGTTTTACCGAAGTTTCCCTTCCAACACTCCCATCCGGTTGCGGTACACCCGCCTTCCTGAAATACTTCTGTGCAAGAATGTCTGTGGCTATCTGCGACCAGGCAGCCGGGACTTCCACGTTGTTCATTTCAAAAACAATGTCACCACCGGGATTGCGGATAATGGAGGAGCGCAGCTCATATTCAAACTGATCGTAAGGACTCACACCCTCTTTGGTAAAATGACGGGAGAACGCAACACCACCCGTACTGTTGACTGGATTTTTCATGCCCATAACTTTTTCTTAGGTGATACAAATGAGTTAGTAATGCGGAGTTCTTTAAAATTAATTTTTAAATGGCGGGCAGGGATCTTTTATTTTGCACAGTTTGTGGATAATTGCTCAAACAGTTTGCCAACACATTTGTTATAACCCCCAAAAGAGAAATTCGGCTTAAAATTTGTCGTTAACAAAAAATTTACAGTTATATAACATATAATCTGGTAGGTATCATGAAGTTCATAAATAGAAAATGAATTGAATGCTTATTTATTTAGGGGTGTGTTATTAACAAAAATATTATACATTTGCGACAACCGGAACAATGCGCTATTGATGTACAACAACATATACACTTCGTTCATCGAAAGAAAGGCTAAAAAGGAAAAGGCATTCGCGGTTTTAATTGATCCGGATAAGGTTACACCTGCCGTTATCATAGAAATTGCGGCCAAATGCACTGCTGCAAAGGTTGATTATATCTTCCTTGGTGGCAGCCTGGTGATTTCAGATCACCTTGATGAATGCGTACAGCAGCTTAAGGCCAGCTGCGATATCCCCGTTGTATTATTTCCCGGAAGCCCTTCACAGGTATCTAAATATGCAGATGCCCTGCTCTACCTGTCCGTTATTTCAGGCAGAAACCCTGAATTACTCATCGGTCAGCATGTGGTATCCGCTGCTGCTGTGAAAAAAAGTGGACTTGAAGTCATTTCCACCGGCTACATGGTAATTGACGGCGGGGCCCCCACAACCGTATCTTATATCAGTAATACCACACCTATCCCGGCCGATAAGGCGGATATTGCCATGTGTACTGCTATGGCAGGTGAAATGCTGGGTATGAAAGTGATTTATATGGATGCCGGCAGCGGCGCCCGTGTACCGATCACCGAAAGCATGATCAGCCGCGTAGCCAGCCAGGTACAGGCCCCTATTATTGTGGGCGGCGGTATCAGGGATGCGGAAAAAGCCTACCGGAACTGTAAAGCCGGTGCGGATATCCTCGTAGTAGGAAACGCTATAGAAAAAGATCTCTCCCTTATAAAAGAACTGGCGGATGCGGTGCATTCCGTGCCCGTTAAGGCATAAAATCAATAGCTTTTAGCATTTAGAGAAATACGGAGAACTGATATCCGCGATTTCACTAAAAGCTAAAAGCTAATGGCTAAAAGCTTTACAGGCTCATCATCTCCTTAAACTTTACCGCCTGTCTGCGGCTTACTTCAATTTTTTCGCCCCCGCGCATTTCCAGCAACAGGCCGCCGTTAAAGTAAGTGTCGATCTTTTCGATCATCCGCAAATTCACGATATGTTTACGGTTTGCACGGAAAAAAGTGCGCTCGTCGAGTCGTTCTTCCAATGCATTCAGTGACTTGAGAATAAGCGGCTTGTTGGTTTCAAAATATACCCTGGCATAGTTTCCTACGCTTTCAAACAGCCGTATTTCCTGCAATTTCACAAACCAGCAACGATCCCCGTCTTTCACAAAAACCTGGTCATTTTCAGACAACAGGTTCCTTATCCCACCGGAAGCTGCCAGCCGGTCCTTCTCATCCTGCTGATGCAGTTTATGAATAGCATCGGCCAAACGCTTTGGCTCCACCGGTTTTAACAAATAGTCCAGCGCATTGTACTCAAATGCCTTCAGCGCATACTCGTCATATGCAGTAGTAAAAATTACCTGTGGTGTCTTCTCGAGTTCCGCCAACAGATCAAAGCCCGTTTTATCGGGCATCTGAATGTCCAGGAACAGCAGATCAGGATGCAGTGCTTCGATCTTTTCTATACCATCCTTCGCATTCACAGCTTCTCCTACCACCACTATCTCCGGGTGATCTGCCAGTAATTTCTTAAGTTCACTCCTGGCCAGGCGTTCATCATCTATTATCAATGCTTTTTTCATTGGCAATATGAAGTTTGGTTGATGATTTAATTGATTAAATAAATAATAGCCATAACTGCTATGACACAACTACAGCGGTTTATAACAAGTGATTAGAGTAAAGGCATTACTACGGTTGCTTCTACCGTTTGCTCGTCCTTATTCCTGATTTCAAAAGAAGCCCTGCTGCCAAACAAAAGACTTAACCGTTGTCTGGTGCTTTGTAACCCAAAGCCATGGCCATTTATACTATTTTCAACTATCTGACCGGTATTCTCAATGGTGATTACATGTTGCATACCTTTCAGGGAAGAGTTAATATAAACCGATCCTCCCTTTATAACCCTGGAAATACCATGCTTGATCGCATTCTCCACCAATGTTTGTAACATCATAGGGGGCACCTGTAATTCCAGCGTATCCGGGTCTATCTCATACTTCACGTTCAGTCGCTCCTCAAAGCGGATATGTTCCAATGCAAGGTAGTCCTTTACGATATTCAATTCGTTTTCCAGGCTTACCGTTTCCGCCTTCTCCGTTTGCATAGAGCTGCGCAGTATGTTGGAAAGCTCTGTGATAGCAGTTCTTGCCCGCTGCGGATTTTCGTCCACCAATGCACGGATGCTGTTTAACGCATTGAAAATAAAATGCGGATTTAACTGCGCCTTGATCGTTTTAAGTTCTAACTCTTTCACGGTTGTTTCCAGCTTTAACTGATCTACCTGGGAGCTCCTGTTCCGCTCAATATAATGCCAGATATAGTAAATCATCCACCAGATAAAAGAAATGGCAAACGCAGATACTAAACCTTTTATGATACTGGTAACAAGATCTTCCTGCTTATATTTAAAAATGAAGTACATCAGCGCGTTATATGTGACGTATAACGTTACCGCCGTACCGGCTACCATGGTGAAAAATAAAAATATCTGCTTTTCAGAACTATAGGCCACCCAATTACGCCTGTTGATCAATGTCCTGAAAAGGTGGGTTGATAAAATGCCTAATGTGATGAATATTAATAGGTTAATCAAGTCAGATAGTTTAAGTACCGACTTATCAAGGGCGTAATAAAAGAAACAGTTTAACACGAAATAAGCCGACCACCCCAAAATCTGACACCACCAATATTTGTTTATTTGCTTAAACATTAAATCAAATTAGTAAACTTCACCTATATTCCAAAAATACCCTACAGCTACCCCTGGAGAAACCTAAATGTTATAAATGGTGAATCAAAACCCGTAAATGGCAGATGCCTGTACCTGAATGGTGAGATTCCCCGTAACTGTCCTATTTTCCTCTGTCCGGATCGCTATTTACCACATATTTTTATGTATTTTTGTTACTTCATATAAACCCTGAGCCCAATTATGAATATAAAGGCAGGTCAACTGTTGAGCCAGATAGAATATCCCGCTGATTTGCGAAAGCTGAATAAAGAACAGCTTCACCAGGTATGTGAGGAGCTGCGTCAGTATATTATTGACGTGGTAAGTGTGCATGGCGGCCACTTTGCGGCCAGCCTTGGAGTGGTAGAGCTGACCGTCGCGTTACATTATGTTTTTAATACGCCTTACGATCAGCTGGTATGGGATGTAGGTCATCAGGCCTATGGACACAAAATCCTTACCGGCCGCCGGGAAGCTTTTCCTACCAATCGTAAGTACAAGGGCCTCAGCGGATTTCCTAAAAGAGATGAAAGCCGCTACGATACCTTCGGTGTCGGGCACTCCTCCACCTCCATTTCCGCAGCACTGGGTATGGCCATGGCCTCTCACTACAAAGGCGAATTCGACCGCCAGCACATTGCTGTTATCGGCGATGGCGCCATGACGGCAGGTATGGCCTTTGAAGCGCTGAACCACGCCGGCGTTGCCAACGCTAACGTACTGATAATCCTGAACGATAACTGCATGTCCATCGATCCTAATGTGGGCGCGCTGAAAGAATATCTCACAGATATCACCACTTCTCCCACCTACAATAAAGTAAGGGACGACGTGTGGAACCTGCTTGGAAAACTGCCTGTAGGTAAAAAGTTCACCCGCGATATGGCCTCCAAACTGGAAGCCAGCCTCAAAGGAGTCGTATCCAAGTCCAGCAACCTCTTCGAAGCACTGAAGATGCGCTATTTTGGCCCTATCGATGGCCACAATATCACCAAACTGACCGATACCCTGCAGGACCTCAAGGATATTCCCGGCCCCAAACTGCTGCATATCGTTACCACCAAAGGTAAAGGCTATGCCCTCGCAGAAAAGGACCAAACCACCTGGCATGCACCCGGACTATTCGATAAAATCACCGGCGAAATATTTAAAAAACCGGTTACCAGCCCTCAACCTCCTAAATACCAGGATGTTTTTGGCCATACCATCATAGAACTCGCAGAACAAAACGATAAAATCATCGGTATCACACCAGCAATGCCCTCCGGCTCTTCCCTCAAATTTATGATGGAGAAAATGCCGCAAAGAGCATTCGACGTGGGAATCTGTGAACAACACGCCGTTACCCTGTCTGCCGGCATGGCTACCCAGGGGATGCGCGTATTCTGTACTATCTACTCTTCTTTCTTCCAACGCGCCTTCGATCAGGCCGTACATGATGTAGCCATCCAGAAACTGCCCGTAATATTTTGCCTCGACAGGGCAGGATTAGTAGGTGAAGATGGACCTACCCACCATGGCGCCTACGATATTGCTTACATGAGGGGTATCCCCAATGTAATCATCAGCGCACCGATGAATGAAGAAGAGCTGCGTAACCTGATGTACAGCGCTCAACTGCCCGAAAACGATATGCCATATGTAATCCGCTACCCACGCGGACAAGGCGTAATGCCCGAATGGCGCACGCCGTTTAAGGCCATTAAAGCCGGCACCGGTCGTAAAATCCGCGATGGTAAAGACATCGCTATTCTCTCCCTCGGACATACCGGCAACTTCGTAACAGAAGCCTGCAAAGAACTGATAGGAGACGAACTGCAACCGGCACACTACGATATGCGCTTCGTAAAACCACTGGATGAAGCCCTGCTCCACGAAATTTTCCAGTCGTTCGATAAGATAATTACTGTGGAAGACGGTACTATTGTAGGTGGCTTCGGAAGCGCCGTAATTGAATTCATGGCTACTAACAATTACAAAGCAACTATAAAAAGATTAGGCATCCCCGATAAACTGATAGAACACGGTAAACCCGAAGAACTCTATCGCGAATGCGGTTACGATGCGGCAGGCATTGCACGCACCACCAGGGAAATGCTGAAAGAAAAAATTACCGTTACCATTTAAAACGGAATTACGAATCAGGAATTACGAATTACGGATTTATGAGAAGATAATAACAGGCAATCTCCCCGCAAATCCGTAATTACTAATTCGTAATTTTCTTCATACCATGTATTTTCAGCTCAGGATAGCGGATATCATACGCGAAACACCCGGCACCTACACCTATAAACTGGAGAATATTACACCAGAGCCACTGGAATACCTTGCAGGGCAATTCCTCACCTTTCTCATTACTTTAAACAACAAAGAATACCGCCGCTCCTACTCCTTCAGCTCCACACCCGGCGTAGATCCATACCTCTCTGTAACCATCCGTGAAAAAGAAAACGGAGAAATATCCAGGTACCTGATCCACACCTGGAAAAAGGGCGACATCATTACCTCCCTGGAACCCTCCGGACGTTTTACCCACGAAAAAACCGACACCACCGAAAAAGATATTTTCCTCCTCGCTGCAGGAAGCGGTATAACACCTGTATTTTCACTGCTGAAACAAATCCTTACCCAGGAGCCTGCCGCACATGTAAAGCTGATTTACAGCAATACCACTCCCGAAAGAACCATCTTTTATGAACAGCTGCAACACTGGCAAACCCGGTACCCGGAACAACTGCAAACAATCTATCTTTTCAGTAATGACCCGGATAGTCATCATACCTACCGAAGACTGAATAATATTTTGCTCGAGCAACTGGTAAATACACATCTGCGATATCAATCCGCAAATGCACAATTCTTTCTCTGCGGCCCTCCGGATTATATGCGCACCATTCTCCTCACACTCACCTTTATGGGCTTCGCAGAAACGCAACTACACAAAGAAAACTTTGTGGTAAACACAGATGCACGCCTCGCCAAAACACCACCGCCCCAGGATCATGATCGTAAAAAAGTACTGATCCGCTACCGCAACCAGGAATATGAACTCTCTGTTCCCGGCGATCAGACCATTCTGAGTAATGCCCTTGCGAATGAAGTATTGCTCCCATACAGCTGCAAAGGAGGCGTATGCGGTTCCTGTACTGCCCAATGTGTAAGTGGTAAAGTTTGGATGCCGGTTAACGAAGTGCTGACCGATAAAGAACTAGCCGAAGGGCTGGTACTTACCTGTGTAGGTTACCCGGCAAGCGACGAAATAATTCTTGAATTATAACCAGTCATCATGTAAAAATTATTATCAATCATCTCGCTCAGAGATAATTTGTTCGTGGCTAAAATTTTGAGTAAATTCTCAATAAAATAAGGTGATGCGGAATGCCCCATTAAAGATGGCTGGTTTATGCTCATTGCTTGTTGTCATTTCGATTAACAGCTATCTCCTTTTTAAAATCGATTCCCGACCTGAGAACCTGTTGCTTACCGGCAGCCTGATAATATTATGCTGTGCATCCGTGCTTTTATTGATTGCTTCCGGCCGGTCTGCCCGCCACTCGCCGCAATTCGAACACCTTTTTAATGAATACCCCATCCCAATGTGGGTCTACGAAAAAGCTACCTTGCGTTTCCTGTCTGTAAATAATGCTGCCATTCAAAAATATGGCTATAGCAGAAACGAATTCAGGGAACTAACGTTAAGGGATATACGTAATCCTGAAGACGTGCCGTTATTTATTGAAAACGCGGCAGAGCGCTGTAACGGCACCGACTACAGGGGCATATGGCGGCATCGCAAAAAAGATGGCACTAATTTTTTCGTGGAAATATATTCGCTGCCGGCCATGTATTTCGGAAAAAATGCCCGCTTTATTATGGCCAAAGATGTAGATGCAGAAATGAGAGCCAGCAGGGAAGCCCGGGAACTGAGCATTCGCTATGAACTACTGGCGCAGGCCACCAATGATGCCGTGTACGATAAAAATCTCGTCACCAATACCGTTACCTGGAATCGGGGACTATCCGATTTGTTCCTCTACCACGATCAGAACGATACTGATCTCGTACAATGGTGGCAACAAAATATACACCCCGCAGATCATGCCAGGATAATGATTTCGCTGGAAACAGTAATCGCCACCGGCTCAAATTACTGGTCAGAAGAATATCGTTTCCGTTGCGCCAACGGAAGCTACAAACACGTAGTAGACCGTGCCTGTATTATTTATGAAGATAATATGCCGTTCCGTATGATTGGGATGATACAGGATATCGACAAACATGTAAAACAAGCCAGACAACTGGAAGAACAGAACAAAACACTAAAGGAAATTGCCTGGATCAACTCCCACGAAATACGCAGACCCGTGGTGTCGATACTAAGTATTACCGGGCTGTTTGACAAAAGCAACCAGGATATGCATCTCAATTCTCAACTCATGGAATGGTTACATGAATCCACACAACAGCTGGACGACATCATCCATAAAATAGAGCATAAAGTAAAAAAGCTCGGGTAATACTATACCTCGCAAGGTATAAAGCGGTTAAAATCTTCTTTTAACGCCACATATAATTTCCGGAATATTTCCATACGGTGCTGCATGGTAGCAAAATCATCAATTGGGCGGTCATCATGGATCACTGTTACAGGTGTGTCCGAATTTTTCTTCGCGCATTGTTTGATATCATGAAACATCTCATCTGCGACTTCCCGTTGGCGTAGTAACCGGTTTTCAAGTTGTTCCACTTTTGTCATTACTTCCCTGGAAGCTTCGCTGAGGGCGATCTGTTCTAATCGTTCCCGCATCATCTTCACTTCACTTCTTACATCGTTCACTTCGTCTTTCCAGGAATTAAGCTGCTGGTGCAGTTCTTCGGTGGGAGTTGTCATTTCCATGGTGTATTGATTTATCAATTTAAATGATGATTAAAAAGCTATTCATCATACCAAACGCTGTTGTCAATATCCATTTTAAATTAATAGCAAAGACCTGTTCTAAGGTACAATCTTTTTCTATTCCGCCCGCAACATTTAACCTTCTTTTTGAAGGTACGGTCCAAACTCCGGAAAAAATGCCATCGCTTCCAATATTCCACCGGCACCTACCCGCTGTGCCTGTAATACATGCACCATGTCAGCAGTGCGGTTTACTAATTCGGGCTCCGAATTACCCACTACTACACCTTTAAAACCGGTTTCATACATAGAATAATCATTCATGGAATCGCCGGCAACCAATACTTTTTGATGTGGCAAGGCCAATACTTCCAACAGCTGCTGCAAAGTATATCCTTTATTCACACCTGCAGGCAAAATATCAAGGTATTTCCCTGCAGATAACATCAGGTCACATTGCAGGGAAGTAGCTGCCAACCGGGCGCCATCGATATCCGTACTTTCATCATAGAAATAAGAACAGCGATATTGCTGATGCGCTTCCTGGTGCAATAAGCCCTTTACCTTGTTCATGGTTTCCCTTACATTTTCTCCCGGCCATCTGGCCGCAATATTTGACTGTACCGGTTCTACAGCAGAAAGGGTGGGCAAATGGGTAACAGTGGCGCCTACGTCACAAATAATATATTCAGGCCTTGGCAGCGCAGTATCTTCCAATAACTGCAATACACTTCGTATGCCTCTTCCCGTTACAAACACCAGCTGTATGCTTTTATTACCACGCAACAACTGGTATAATTCTTCTTTATCCTGTGACGTACCTCCTAAAAAAGTACCGTCCAGATCTGTGGCTAATAACATCCTGGTTCCTCCGTAGTGGCTGTTTAATAATGAAATAATTTAATGCCGACGCCGATAAAAATATAAAAAAAAGACCAGCCTTACCGGCTGATCTTTTTTATGTAACGGGTTAGTGTATAAATGATGTGTATGATCAGTTCAACATTGGCACATCTATCAGCAAAAACTCTGCCGGTTTAATCACTTCAATATGCGCTTGATCGTACTCGGATAAGCCAATCGCATCACGGGTTTCCAATACCTCTCCCTCAATTTTTAACTTTCCGCTCAGCACGAAAAGATAACTGCCTGAGCCAGCCGCCTTAGGTGTAATATCCAATGTTTTACCGGCATCAAATTTACCCAATGAAAACCAGGCTTCCTGGTTCAACCGCAGCGTATCTGTATTCCTTTCTGGTGCAATCACCACCTGTAACGCATTTTCACGGGCTGCCGGATCAAATGTTTTCTGATCATACCGGGGTGTTACATTTCTTTCTGCCGGTATCACCCAAATTTGCAGGAAGTTAACATCCTCCGTTTTGGAAGCGTTGAATTCGGAATGCACCACACCTGTTCCCGCGCTCATAATCTGTACATCATTTTTACGGATCACTTCCTGCTTACCGGTATTATCTATGTGCTCAAGCGCTCCATCCAAAACAATAGATACAATCTCCATATTATCATGCGGATGCGCGCCAAAGCCCATTCCGCCTTTTACAGCATCATCATTCAGTACACGCAATGCACCAAAGTGAATCCTGTTCGGATCATAGTAATTTGCAAAGCTAAATGTATGATGACTTTTCAGCCAACCATGATTGGCATATCCCCTGGTATCTGCACGATGAATAACTTTTTTCATGACTAAATCTCCTTTGTTTAATACACCACAAATATCGCTATAAACGCCCGCCGGGGAAATGGATCAACTGTTGAAAACCATGGACAAAAAGCGAAAAGCTATTAAAACAAATGACTGAAGCATAGATTACTTATAATCGCTTCAGTCATTTGTTTTAATAGCTTTTCGCTTTATACTTTCTTATACCAACTTCGCATCCGAAGTAATGGTAGCATTCAGCAGTTTGCTAACAGGGCAGTTTGCTTCTGCATCTGCTACAAATTCAGCAAATTTTGCTGCATCCAGACCTTCTACGCTGGCAGTTACTTCCAGGTGGCTGCTGGTAATAGCACCGTTGTCTAAAGTAATGGTGCATTTAGTATCAATGTTACCTGGTGTAAAACCGCCACCGGTGATTACAAAGCTCAGCTTCATGGTAAAACAACCGGCATGTGCTGCTGCAATCAGTTCTTCAGGGTTAGTACCAATGCCATCTTCAAAACGGCTGCTGAAAGAGTACTGGGTCTTGTTTAATACAGTTGACTGGGAAGTTAAAGTGCCTTTACCTTCTTTACCGGTACCTTGCCAATTGGCAGATGCAAATCTTTTCATGTTTAGTTTTTTATTTTTTCTTGTTAGAAACAATCAGAGTGGAGGCCCAAATTACAAATTAATCATGAAAAAAAACGCCGGAGCTTCCTGACGGTCAAAACCGGGCATAAAAAAGGCCACATCATAAGTATGATGCGGCCCACATGGTTCCTGTCAATTGATTCCTATATCATTTCTACCAATTCTGCTATTGGCTTACGTACTTTCTTAGCATGTTGCATCGCATCATCCTCAGCTCTGAATCCTACTCCGGCAATTACTACAGTAGTAAGTCCCTTCTCTTTCAGTCCTAAAATGCTATCGTATGCGGCTACATCAAAGCCTTCCATCGGGCAGGCATCTACGCTTTCAACCGCAGCGGCGGTAAGCAGGGTGCCCAATGCCAGGTAAGCCTGTTTGGATGCCCATATGGCCGTTCCTTCCGCACCTAAGCTGTTTACTTTACCCTTCATCATACCGGCAAAACCCGCCAGCTGCTCGGGAGCTATATTGCGCGTTTCCGCTATATTATTCGTGTAGTCATCTACGTGAGCTTCATTCAGATCCGTATATCTCGCAAAAACAATCAGTTGTGAAGCATCTGTTACCTGCGTCTGGTTATTGGACACGGCTTTCAGTCGCTCGCGCACCGCAGGGTTTTCCACTACCAGGATCTTGTATGGCTGTAAGCCATAAGAAGAAGCCGATAGCCTTGTTGCGGCAACCAGTTTCTCCAGTTGCGCAGTACTTAGTTTCTTCGCCGGATCAAACTTCTTCACAGCATAACGCCATTCCAGCTTATTCAGAATATCCATCTTCCTCCATATTATTGTTATGTTATTATCCGGATATACCACCAGGGATACAGGGCCGTATATGAACAGCATACCCGGATAATCACTCGAAAAACTTATTGCTTAACCATTTGTACACTCGCCAGCAACTTCACTTCGTCGCTCAGTAATAACCCACCGGTTTCTGTAGTAGCATGGAATGTAAGACCAAAATCCTTACGGTTAATTTTACCGCTTAATTCAAATCCGGCTTTGGTTTGGCCATATGGATCTACTACTTCGCCACCAAATTCAACATTCAGTTCTACCGGACGGGTGTTATCACGGATGGTTAAATCGCCTACCAGCTTATAGTTCTCTGCGTCGATTTTCTTTACTTCTTTAGACACGAATGTGAGCTTTGGATACCTTTCTGCTTCAAAGAAATCTGCAGCCAGCAAGTGCTGATCACGTTGCGCATTCTGTGTGGAAATACTGTTGATGTCTGCTTCGAAAGAGATATTAGCAGTACTGAAGTCACTATCAGTGGCTGTCTGCATGGTACCATCAAATTTTGCAAACTGACCGGTTACGGTCGTAATCATCAGGTGTTTGATTTTAAATTGTACATCACTGTGTGAAGGATCAATTTTCCAGGTTGTCATATCGTTTTTAGTTTTAGTATTATTTAATTGTTGATTAGTGCAATTGTCCCCATTTACCGGCATTGTAGTCGTTGATGGCGGTTCTGATATCTTCTTCCGTATTCATCACAAAAGGACCATACGCGAAGATGGGCTCATCTATAGGCTCCCCGCTCAGTACAATCATCGCAGTGTCTTTCAAAGCCGTAATAGTTACTTCAGTACCCTTCTTTTCAAACAAAGCCGTTTCCACTGCTTTCACAGACTGACCATTGATATCCACTTCTCCTTGAAATACCACGGCGGCTGTATTAAAGTTTTCGGGTATCTGCAGCGTGATGCTGTCATCTTTTTTCAGGTGCACATCCAGTACATTTACAGGAGAAAACGTGGTTGCAGCGCCTTTAACGCCCGCATACTCCCCGGCAATCACCCGTACATAACCGCCAGTACCAACTTTTATTACAGGAATATCTGCTTTGATCAGGTTTTGATAAGCCGGCGGATTATTTTTAAATGTTCTCGGAAGATTTACCCACAGCTGGGCAAATTCTGCCTTACCACCTGTTTTTGTAAATGCTTCGCTATATTTTTCTTCGTGTAAAATTCCTCCTGCTGCAGTCATCCATTGTACATCACCAGGAAACAGGTAGCCATGACTACCGGTAGAATCCCTATGTTCCAGTTCCCCCTGGTATACGATGGTCACTGTTTCAAAGCCTTTGTGCGGATGTTCGCCAACGCCACGGGGCCTTGGACTGGGTGGTATATAATTGGGAGCGGCATAGTCCATCATAATAAAGGGACTGATCACGTTATTTTCAGAACGGGTGCCTCCCGGTAAGGTACTTTGTACCCTGAAACCATCACCTACCATATGTGGTGCGGCTGCTATTACTATCTGACTTACTTGTTTTTTTGTGTTCATATTGTTTGCCTCCTAAGACAACACAAAAATACATGTTGCAACACCATTCAGGAATGGATTAAACACTGCTAGTGATGGACTTTTTTAAAAATTCCAGCAAAATCAGGTAAAAGGAGTGGCAGAAGAGCGGGAAGCCTCCTTAAATTCGGAAGGACTCTGGTTGGTATACTTCTTAAAAAAGCGGCTGAAATAGTGAGGGTCATCAAAGCCTAACTTATAAGCAATTTCTTTCGCCGTAAGGTCTGTATTATACAGGTAGCGTTGCGCTTCCAGGATCACCCTGTTACGAATATGTTCTCCGGCGGTAATACCTGATAATTGTTTGCTGATTTCATTCAGCAGCACAGGTTTTATATGTAATAAACCGGCGTAATCAGAAACTGTTTTTAACTCGTGGTATTTTTCCTCTATCAGGTTTTTAAATTTCAGGAAGATGGAACTGTTGTGGGCCGCATGCTGCTCCGGTGAAATGCCAACGTTTTCGCCTTTAATACGTGATGCCAGCACCAGGAAATAGCGAAGTAAACCATGCAACGCCATGTCGTATTCGGGTTCCTGCATAGTCAATTCCTTCATCATCAGGCGCACCACGGCTTCTATGTCTTTCTCCTGCTCGTCGTTCAGGTGTATGACGCTGCTAAACTGACTGTTAAAAAATAGACCGGAATTGATTCCCGAAACCTGGCTCTGGTCTTTTAAACACATAAAAGCATCGCGGAAGGCGATCATGTATCCGTCAATTTTATCAGTTGCCTGCAGGTTATGCACTTGCCCGGGGGCTACAAAAAAAAGTGTATTCTTTTTTACCTCATGCGTTACCGCATCAATGGTATGTAACAGCTTTCCCTTCTTTATCCAGTAAATAGTGTAGAAGTCGTGCCTGTGCGGCACGCCGATCTGATCAAAAAAGCTGTTCCCTAATTCACACAGGCCTGATACCACAAAGCCGGTGTCAACATGTGCATATTCCGGTAAGGAAACAATTCCGATATTTTCACGTTTCTCAGCCATCTATTAAAGTTCCTGCGGGTTCTTCCTCCCTCTCGGAGGGATCAATATATTCGATAATGAAATTATTTCTTCCTTCTCCCACCATAATTCCCATATGCTTCATTTGCACCAGTTCCAGCATACTGAGGAACAGGAAAATCGCATGTACACGGTCTTTACAGTGATCAAATATTTTTTCGAAAGATAAGGTACGCTCTGCCCTTGCCAGCTCCTCCATATACATCCTCGAGCCTTCCATAGTGTAATCATACTTATACACCACATGTTGGGGCTTGTTGTCGCGCTCTTTCATGCGCTGTATGATCTTTTCAAAGGTCTTGGTGAGCTTAAACAGCGTAAGGGTCTGTACTTCGGTACCTTCGCTGGTTGCTTCTCCGATTTCGGCCAGTTCCTTTGCTATATTTCCCCGCTTGATTTGCAGCATACGGTCGGCTTCCATTTCCGCCAGTTCCGCGGCAGCCAGCTTGTAGCGCTTATATTCCAGGATCTTATCTATCAGCTCCATGCGCGGGTCAATTTCATTCCCCTGTTCATCCAGCTCCTTACGTGGCAGCAGCATCTTCGCCTTAATACGCATCAGCGTGGATACAAAAAGTATGAATTCACTCGCCAGCTCAATATTCAGCGATTCAATATGATGAATATAGTCCAGGAAGTCCTGCGTAAGCGTGTTAATCGGAATATTATAGATATCCAGTTCATCACGTTCAATGAAGAACAGCAACAGGTCAAAAGGACCTTCAAATTGCGGTAATTTGATCTTATAGACAGGTGCTTGTTCGCTCACGTGATGCTTTTAATATTGTTTTAAAAAGAATTCGCACAAAGGCACCGGGTGAAATGAATGCCGGTATCATAAAACCAGGCTTCTTTTATACGCTGTGCCTATGTGCGATATCAAAAATAACAAAATTCCGCCGAATCAGAACTTCGCCGCGAAACCGACCCCTATTACCTGCTTTATCTGCAGACGAGGACCCATTACGCCAGTTTCTTTATTTTCAAACACTTTTACATCATCATCATATATCATATCTACTGTCAGCAGGGCAGAGATCCACTTGTTAACCTTCAGCTCCAATGCGTTGGTAAAAAACACGTCTATATTCCCAGGATTATGCCTGTAGTCTGAAAACAGATCCAGCCGACCCTTATAAGTCATATTTTTTGCAAATGTTTTGATGTAGTTGGCAGACAAATAAGCACCTATCTCATATTTGAAATGGCTCCCGGTATCTACGCCATAAGCGCCTTGTTTGGAAAGCATATCATCCATTACAAATACAAAGCGGGAAGTAATGGGAGAGAGGAACAAAGAAAATGAATTGTCCGGTTTATAGTCAAAACCTGGTGATACGAGCACATATGCCGGTGAAAAGAACTTGGAAGATAGCTGTGGTGTAGTATCTGCAGGATATAAAAATCCATTGGCAAATTGGGTACGCAAATTCACGAGTCCACTCAGATACCAGTGCTTACCGATTTCATATCCATATTTCGAGGTGAGGTCTATACGGTCATCGTTTTTACGTCCTCCCAGGCTGGTGGTATTAATATAGCCATAAGCCAGATCAGCCACGTTATCCCAGGAATGTTTTCCCTTTTTATAAAACGCCCAGGCAAAAAGATTGGAGCCGATGGAAAAGGAAAAATTGTCTCCACCCGCAGCCCAGTTACTTAATGATCCTTGGTTAATATTTACATTAATGTTCATCCCTTTTCTCCAGATTTTTGGGATGGTATCACTGTCATCTTTTTTAATTTTTCCGGAGGCTTCTTCCCTCGACTTTTTCATCCAGTCATTTTGCGCATGCACGGCTGTAAACAGTAGCATACAGCAGGCAATGGATAAAATGAATTTTTTCATCAATTTATTATTTAAGGTGAGTATACATATATAGCCACCAGATCTCTTCCGTAGGGAAAAAATCTGATGGCGTGGGTATTTATAAAATCTTATCTGGATTTCTTTAGTTCGTCACGAATTTCTGTGAGCAGTTTTTCCTGGGTCGACAATTCAGCTGGAGCAGGGGCTTCCTCTTTCTTCTTCGTCAGTTTATTCATGAATTTCACCAACAGGAAAATACAGAAGGCGATGATCAGAAAATCAAGAACGCTCTGAATAAATGCACCGTAAGCAAATACTGCCACACCTTTAGCCTTTGCATCAGCCAATGTTTCAACGACTCCCTTACTTTTATCCAGCTGCACAAAAACGTCATTAAAATTCCTTCCCCCGGTAAACAATCCAACGATGGGCATAAGGATATTATCGACCAAAGATGTAACGATCTTTCCAAACGCACCGCCAATAATCACACCCACAGCAAGATCCATTACATTGCCTTTCATGGCAAATTCCTTAAACTCTTTGATGAACGACATAATGCAAGGTTTTAGTGATTAGAATTAGTGAACAAAAATAAAGCATAATCTCCGAAGCCGTTAATTATTAATCTATTATTTCTTCAAACGGGGATATTTCATATCCAGCGATTTCAGTGTATCCCTCAGCGTTAGCGCAATCAGGTATTCTTTATACCAGTTCTGATCGGCGGGTACAATCAGCCATGGCACATAGTTACAACGGTTAATGGCGTCTTCGTAAGCCTCCATGTACTTATCCCACAGCTTGGCTTCCTTTAGGTCATTTTCATTATACTTCCACATTTTTCGTGGGTCTTCGGTTCGTTCCACGAGCCGCTGTTGTTGAGCTTCCTGCGATACATGCAGGTAACATTTGATGATATGTGTGTTGTTGTGAACGGTCAATAGTTTTTCAAAATCATTGATGGCCTCCATACGCTTGTGCACCATCTTCTCATCAATCCATTTGTGCACCCGTTGTATCAGGATATCTTCATAGTGTGAACGGTTGAACACCTGCATCATACCTTTTCCGGGGGCCTGCTGGTGTACTCTCCATAAGAAATCATGTTCGGACTCCTCTGTGCTGGGCGCTTTAAAAGAGTGAACGGTACAACCCTGCGGGTTCAATGTGCCGGTAACGTTTTTAATCACCCCATCTTTTCCGCTGGCATCCATTCCCTGCACAACCAATAATATACTGTGTTTATGCTCTGCATAAAGCAGGTTTTGCAGTTCATCCAGTTCCTGCAGAATTTCCTGGGTTTTCGCTTTTACTTTTTCTTTATCCAGCTTTTTAGGAGCTGTGGTGCTGATAGCTGACAACTTGATTTTACTCATGTATTGCATTCTTATAAATAAATTTAACAAAATCAGTTCAGAAGTGTTGCAATAACACGATTAATATTTTGCTGAATGATGCTGATAACTGCACCTTTGTACTCGAAATTAACAACTATGCATCAACGTTTTGCTCATTGGGCAGTTTTCATATTACTATCACTCACCTGGGGAAGCTCCTTTATACTGATGAAGATTGGTCTGGAATCATTTACATCTTACCAGGTGGCAAGTCTGCGGCTGGTGGCTGCCGGCGTGGCGCTGCTTCCTTTTCTACCAAAGGCTTTACGGGAAACGCCGGTAAAGAAAATACCGCTTATTTTACTTTCAGGAGTGCTGGGTAATGGTATTCCTGCTTTTCTTTTTTGTTTAGCAGAAACAGAAATAGATAGTTCGTTGGCGGGTATTTTAAACGCACTTGTTCCATTGATGGCCTTATTATCGGGCATTATTATTTATAAAAGTCCGTTTAAAAAAGCACAGCTAACCGGCATCTTTGTAGGCCTGGCTGGTGTGGTATTACTCTTTACTTCCAAAGGCATCAGTACAAACGCGCATTGGTATTATGCATTGCTGGTGGTGCTGGCAACTGTTAGCTATGGTGTAAACATCAGCCTGGTGCATAATACCCTGAAAGGCTTCCCTTCGTTGCAGCTGGGATCTATTGCCATGTTTTTTTGCGCGGTTATCACATTCCCTGTATTATGGTTCAGTAATTTCTTTTCGCAATTTACCCAACCAAATGCGCCATGGCGCTCACTTTCAGCCGGCCTCGTACTGGGAGTAATGGGCACTGGTATTGCAGCTGTATTATTTTTCCTGCTGATTAAACGTGCCGGATCGGTGCTGGCTTCCATGGTGGCGTATGCGTTACCGTTAGTAGCCGTGGGCTGGGGACTGTTAGCCCATGAGCCTATCACCTGGATACAGATATTATGTATGGGTATTATTTTAGCCGGGGTATACCTGGTCAACAGTGCTAACAAGACTGCGGCAAACAAGTAGGGATATAAAAGAAGCGGAGCTATCAATGGATCAGCATCCATCGATAGCTCCGCTTTAATATTTATTAATCCGGGAGTTAAAGGCTCAGGCCCTTAGATCGCCATAATTTCTTTCTCTTTTGCCTCACAATGTTTGTCTATCAACACAATATGCTTATCTGTCAAGGCCTGGATATCTGCTTCGGCATCTTTAGCAGTATCTTCACTTAACCCATCTTTCTGCAATTTCTTGACAGATTCAATGGCATCGCGGCGGATACTCCGGGTAGCTACTTTTGCCTGTTCTCCTTCATTATTGACTCTTTTCACAAATTCCTTTCTGCGCTCTTCGGTCAGCGGCGGGAGAAACAAGCGGATAATAACACCGTCGTTTTGCGGATTCAACCCGATGTTAGATGCAATAATAGCCCTTTCGATAGGTTGCAGCATGTTTTTTTCCCACGGCTGTATGGTCAGGGTACGGGCATCGGCAACACTTACGTTAGCTACCTGGTTTAGTGCAGTTGGCGCACCATAGTAGTCAACAAAAATACCATCCAGTATTTGCGGATTGGCTTTCCCGGCTCTGATTTTTGTAAGTTCCGATTCCAGGTGCCCGATAGCTTTCTTCATCGAGTCCGCTGCTTCATCAATGATAAGCGTTAGATCATCTTGCATAACATAAATAGTTAAGTGCGTGCAAACCTACAGGTTTTCTTTTAATCGTCAAAGTAACGCCCACGATAATGGAAGGAGAAATACTTACAAATAAGCCTCAACAGTAGATTGCCAGGAAATTATTTATCCTGCAGCACCCCCTCTGTTGTAACACGCAATATTTTGGTGGATTCTTTTGCCGTAGCAGCAACTGCTGGCTGAATAACCGGTTCCGGCATAACTTTGACAGCCAGTTTCTTTTTACGGGCCAGGTATAACATACCGGTAAAGAAAGTAGCTGAAGCAATTACGACCGTCAGCAACCAGGTAGCTCCCATTCCCTGTAACACAAATGCACCAAGGATATAAGTGGCATTAATGGCTACAGAAACGAGCGTAGTTTGCCTGTGGTTAAGTTTCAGGTCAAGCAGATAGTGATGGATATGATTTCTGTCGGCAGAGAAAGGAGATCTTCCCTGTAACATACGTACTGCAAATACACGTAAAGTATCGAACAAAGGTACTATCAGAATGGCGAAGGCTACTGCCGGTGTCGCCGATATCGGCATTTTTCCAACCGGGTTTCCTGCCACATCAATAAATTTCAGAATAAGTACGGCATTTACCAGCCCTATCAGTAAGGATCCCGTATCGCCCATGAAAATGCGGGCAGGGGAGATGTTATAAATCAGGAAACTAGCCAAACCACCAGCCAGGGCAAAACCTATTACAGCATAGGTGATTTCACCCACATGCAGGAAATAAGCACCTAATACTGCACTAACCAACAATCCAATGCTTCCCGCATGTCCGTCTACCCCATCTATCAGGTTAAAGGCATTGATTACTACTATGAAAGTGAAATACGTCAGCATAAGGCTGATATTAGGCGGTAATGTATAAATTCCCATGAACCCATACATACTGGTTATCTGTAAGTTACCAAGGTAAATGATAGCGAAGGAAGCAGCCAGCTGCCCAATGAGCTTCTTTAAAGGAGACAAGCCAACAATATCATCTTTCATACCTACCATGAAGATGATGAAGAATGCCGCCATCATGTACTGAAATGGCGAATTAGCCATTGCGGGAACACAGATAGCTGCTGCAATAATGAATCCGGAGAAAAAACCAATTCCTCCCAGCGTAGGTATACGCTGCTTATGTGTCTTCCTCTCGTCCGGCTCGTCGTATAAATGCTTTAATTCCGCAACTCTAATAAGTATTGGAATAGAGAAATAGGTAACAACAAAACTCAGGACGGTAGCAATTAATACATTCTCCATTAGTGGGGCTTAATTGTGCAAAGATATTAATTTCAACGAAATATGAAAAGAAGTATTAAAAAAATCAAGTTTTTTAATACTTTGGGATCGCAAAAAAAACCTTCAACAGCCACAAAATCTACGAAATTCTATTAGTTTTGCGGCACAAAAATTAACAACTATCATGCCACAGCTCAAAGATATTGCCACTCAGGTAAGGAGAGACATAGTACGAATGGTACACGGCGTTCAAAGCGGACACCCCGGAGGCTCTTTAGGTTGCGCAGACTTCTTAACTGCGCTGTATTTCAAGGTAATGGATCATAAGCCGGAGCCTTTTGATATGGATGGTAAAAACCAGGACCTGTTCTTCCTTTCCAACGGTCACATTTCCCCCGTATTTTATAGTGCCCTGGCCCGTTCAGGATACTTTCCGGTACAGGAACTGAGCACTTTCCGCAAGCTGAACTCCCGCCTGCAGGGACACCCCACCACCCACGAACACCTGCCGGGCATACGTATCGCTTCCGGTTCCCTGGGACAGGGAATGAGCGTGGCCATAGGCGCAGCTCTCGCAAAAAAACTGAATAACGATAAACACCTGGTATTCTCGCTCCATGGAGACGGTGAACTGGAAGAAGGACAAATCTGGGAATCTGTAATGTTTGCCCCCCATCATAAAGTAGATAACCTTATTATCACTGTGGATCTTAACGGTCAGCAGATAGACGGTACCACCGATGATGTAGCCGGACTGGGTGATGTAGGTGCTAAATTCGAAGTATTCGGTTGGCAGGTACTGCACATGAACGGTAACGATATGGACGATGTAGTGGCAACACTGGAAAAAGCCAAAAGCCTTACCGGTCAGGGAAAACCAATTGCTATTATCATGAAAACCGTAATGGGCCAGGGGGTCGACTTCATGGAAGGACACCACGAGTGGCACGGTATTGCTCCAAGCGACGAACAGCTCGCTAAAGCATTAGCCCAGCTTCCTGAAACATTAGGAGATTACTAATAAATAATTACATTAAAAAGGGTCCATATCGTGATGACAGGACCCTTTTTAATTTTTATTATTTATTATCATTACTTATCAAGCGTTCAAATCCACAGCATCTTTATCATGTTGCCTTCAGCGTAATGGCTTCTACCGCTGCTCTTTTTGCCGGATACCAGCTGGCAGCCACCCCGATTACCACCATTGTAATAAACACCAGCCCGAAATCTTCCGCATGCATACTCACGGGGTATGTATCCACCAGGAAAGAAGTACCTTCCAGTTTAATAATCCCGAAATGCTGTTGAAGCAGACAAAATGAGATACCTAAGCCAAAGCCTATAGCCGTACCAATACCGGCAATAATCAGCCCCTCCGCCAAAAAAATGCGCATGATCAATGACTTCCGTGCCCCCATAGCCTTAAGAATGGTGATGTCTTTCTGTTTCTCTATCACCAGCATATATAAAGATCCGATCATGTTAAATGCTGCTATGATCATGATAAAGCTAAGTATCACATATACCGCCCATTTCTCAGTTTGCATAATGGCGTATAACGACTGGTTTTGCTCATAACGGGTTTGCACTTTGTAACCACGACCCAGTAACTGTTCCAGCCTTTGTTTCAGCTGCTTTTCGTTGGTCTCTGCCCGTATTCCTACCTCCAGGGCCGACATTTCCTGCTCGCCCAGCTCCAGCAGCTTGCGGAGGAATGTTATATTGGTGATCACATATTTACTGTTGAACTCCTGCTGAATGGCAAAAGTGCCGGCAGGGTACAGCACCCCGTTATTCAACGCATCCTCCGGGGTCACAAAAGCATTTACATTCCTGCGGGGAAGATACACCGTTACCGGCGCCAGGCTACGCACCACATCTACTCCCAGGGCGCCCTCCAGCTCCAGTCCCAGTATAGCCCGGTAAGCTACGCTGTCGCCGGTGTCGAAACGTCCCCTGACTATATTATTTTTTACATCCGTTACATTGTTATAGTTGCCGTCAACCCCTTTTAATACGGCAATCGTAGGTTCGTCGCCGTAGCGCAGCACTGCCTTTTCTTCAATTACTTCAGAATAATGGGCTACACCCGGTACCGCCGAAATTTGTTGTAGCTGGGCAGGCGTAAGCAGGATAGTTTTCCCGCTGGCAGGGGCAATTTTTATGGCAGGATAAAAAGAAGAATATAGGGATTTTACCAGTCCTTCAAAACCATTGAATACACTTAATATTACAATCAGGGCTCCAGTCCCTACTGCAATAGCCACCACACTAACCCAGGCAATAATATTAATCGCATTGGTAGATTTTTTTGCACGGAAGTAACGGGAAGCAAATTGCCAGACCATAGTAGTAGAATTACAAATTACGAATTAGGAATTACTAATTACGGATTTGCGGCCGGAGAGTATACGCGAAGATCACACGCTATCATCTCCTCACAAATCCCTAATTCGTAATTCCTAATTCGTAATTCTATTTTTTGCCATCCTTAATATTTGCATCGTCTTCCTTGATCTTTTTAAACAACTCTTCCATCTTGAACACATAGTCCAGCGTATCATCCAGGAAGAAACTCAGCTCCGGAATCCTGCGTAATTGTTTACCCAGGCCCATCCCAAGCAATTTCTTTATTTCACCCATTCTTTCCTTGATACGTTCCAGCATTTCAGCCGGGGCCTTTATCTGAAACATGCTCAGGTACACTTTTGCTTCCAGCAGATCAGGTGTCATTTTCACCGCAGCAACAGATATCATTCCTCCATCTACCACATTAAATCCCAGGCGCTGAAAAATAACACTTAATTCCTCCTGCACTAATTGTCCTATTTGCTTCTGCCTTTTAGTTTCCTGCATCTCATTCAATTTTAATCGTTAGTAAAACGGGCTGATGTACGATAATAGCATATTTACAGCACAGCACCAAACCGTAACGGGCTGTCATCGGCCTGTCAGATGCGAAATTAACCATTTCCCGGAAAGAATAGTGGCAATTAAGCCCCTCCATATTGTAATTATGCTATTTTTGCCAGCAGTTTAAAAGCAACAGGAATGAAGACGTTCAAGCGACTACTCAGATTTGCCACCCCTTTACATCATTATATTCCGGAATATGTTATATATACGCTGATAGGCATTATATTCGGCATGGTTAACTTTGCCATGCTCATTCCCCTGTTAACAGTTATCTTTAAACAGGTGGGAGAAATTCCCCAGGTATTGCCGCACCCGGCATTCTCATTTTCTATCGACTATTTTGTAGACCTGTTTAACTTCTATTTCTACAGCTTTATAAAAGCCAGTGGTTCCAAACAGAGTGCACTGTACTTTGTTTGCGGGGTGATAGGCATTTGTATTACTATCGCCAACCTCGGCAGGTACATGAGTGCAAGGGTTATGGTGCGTCTTAAAATGACCATGCTTTCCAGGTTAAGAACCAACCTGTATGATAAATTTACCAGGTTGCCCATGAGCTTCTACAGCCAGCAGCAAAAAGGAGACTTGCTTTCAACTATGGCCAACGATGTACTGGAAATTGAAAGCAATGTGATCAACGCCATGCAGATTCTCCTGAGAGATCCCTTTATCATCATTGGTTACTTTGCCGCGCTATTCTATCTCTCTGTTAACCTGACCCTGTTCACCATTGTATTTTTTCCTGTATCCGGTTTGCTCATTTCCTATGTTTCCAAGAAGTTAAAACAAAAAGGATGGTTCAGCCAGGAGCTGCTGGGAAAAATATTAAATGTAACGGAAGAAACGCTGAGCGGCATCCGCATCATACAATCCTTTACCGCAGAACGTTTCATGAGAAATAAATTTGCAGAAGTAGATAACCGTTTTGTAAAGGTGAGCAAGTCCATGTATAACCAACGGGAACTTGCTTCTCCTATCTCTGAAATACTGGGCGTGATCGTAATCGTCATCCTGGTAATTTACGGTGGCACACTGGTGTTAAATGGCAGCGACCTGCTCACGGGCGCTACTTTCATGACCTACCTGGTGTTTTACTCGCAGATCATGCAGCCGGCTAAAAATATCTCAACTGCTGTTACCAGTATGCAGAAAGGAATTGTAGCCAGTGAAAGAATTTTTAAAATTCTGGATACTGTAGAAAGCATTCAGGAAAAGCCGGATGCCATAACAGTAAAAGATTTCAACAGCAGTGTGGAATATGATAACGTATCCTTTAAATACGAACAGCAATATGTATTAAAGCATATCAAACTGACAATTAAAAAAGGACAGATGATAGCGCTGGTAGGCCGCAGCGGCGCCGGTAAATCTACCATGGCCGATATACTGCCACGGTTCTATGATGTAAACGAAGGCGTAATTCGTATAGACGGGAACGATATCCGTAACATTAAAATTCATGACCTTCGCAGCCTGATCGGCGTAGTATCGCAGGAAGCCATCCTGTTTAATGATACCGTGATCAACAACATCGCCTTTGGCCAGCCAAACGCCGACCGGGAAGCGATAATAGCAGCAGCAAAAATTGCCAATGCGCATGAATTCATTGAGCAGCTTGAAAATGGCTACGATACGTTTATTGGCGACCGCGGCCTGAAGCTCAGCGGCGGACAGCGTCAGCGGCTGACTATTGCAAGAGCTATCTTTAAAAATCCACCTATTCTGATATTGGATGAAGCCACTTCTGCACTCGATACAGAGTCTGAAAAACTGGTGCAAGGCGCGTTGGACAAATTAATGCAAAACCGCACCACTATTGTAATTGCACACCGCTTAAGCACCATACAGCATGCCAATGAAATCATTGTGATGGATCATGGTGAAATCAAAGAACGCGGTACACACGATGAGTTACTGCAACAACAGGGCATCTATCATAAGCTGGTGGAAATGCAGGAATTTAAATAACCGGATTATAACGTTAAAGAATATACGTAAACGTGAAACGTCCCGCAAAAATGCGGGACGTTTCACGTTTAGCCAATACCCGTCTGCATTTTCATTATGTGATCTTCTACAAAAAAAATTGGCAATGGGTACGGTTTTTGTTATTGTTGCGCCCTGATAATGCCAACACCAGCTCTTTGCAGCACTATTTTTTAACCTTTAACATAGCGAACTCCTATGATATCTATCGTAATTCCTGTATTAAACGAAGGTGCTACCATACGCCAGGTTATTAAAACCATCAAAAAAACCTCCCGCAAAATCGAGATCATTGTGGTGGATGATAATTCTACAGACAACACTGTAGAAGAGGCGATGAAAGAGCATGTGAGAGTGATTACCAGCAGTCAGCGCGGAAAGGGCATTTCCATGCGGGAAGGTATGATGGCTGCAAAACATGATATTATTGCCTATGTTGACGGCGACATCCTTACTTACCCTGACAATATTATAGACCTCTTAACTGGTCCTATTGAAAAAGATGAAGCTGACTTCGTCAAATCCTACTTTGAACGGCAGGCAGGCAGGGTCACCCAATTGGTGGCCAAGCCACTGCTTAGTATTTTATACCCCGAGCTATCGCATTTCCAACAGCCGCTCAGCGGTATGATTGCAGCCAGAAAATCATTTCTTTCACGGGTGCATTTTGAGAATGATTATGGCGTAGATATAGGACTGCTGATAGATATGCATCACCTCGGCGCCCGTATTACAGAAGCTAATATAGGAAAGGTGGAAAATGCCATGCAAACCTGGGAGCAGCTGAGCAAAATGTCGAGAGAGGTATCCCGCACTATCCTTCGCAAAGCGGAAAATATCCCGCAGGAAAACCTGGAAACCTTAGGGAACATCAACCTGATCCGGGAGCAAATGGAATACTCTATCCTGGAATCGATCGATAAATTACAGAAGATGGTCATCTTTAACCTCGACCATGCCGTATTTACACAGAGCTACCTCCAATGGGCTGCAGTGGCCTTTGACCAGGAAGAAAGACTACAGGATATTATTGCCGCCCGCCGCGATGCACTTACTACCATGCAATTAAGCGCTACTATCTTTGAAGGACGCAATCTCGCGGAGATGCTGGAAGTGGCAGATGCTATTCCGCTGGTGCCTGGTATCCGGGAAATAGTGCGTGAACTGAAGAAAAGAGGATATGCCTGCGGTTTGATGACTGATGGATTCGGTACAGTAGCACGTCATATCAAAAATAAGCTGGGAATGGATTTCGTGTTTGCCAACAAACTTCATCTTGTAAACAGTGTGGCCACCGGCGACTTCACGGTAGCAGACTACTTCCTGAAGGACAACGAGTATCACAAAAGCGCCGTATTCCCGTATATCGCACAACAATATCATATTAATACGCAGAATATTATCTACGTAGGTGATGGAAAGCGCGATAGCCAGCTGCTTGCCGAAGCGGGCATAGGCGTTGCTTTTTGTCCACAGTATCGGGGCGAGATTGTAGAAAAGGTTGCCGATAAAATTATCAGCGGTCTGTCGCTTGCTCCACTATTAGATATAGCACCGGCGAGTCCGGCTAAATTTAAATTACCAGCTATCAGTAAAAAGCAGGCACGTAAGATTGGGGTGGGAAGCCTGGTAGGACTGGCAGGAGCCGGGCTAATTTACTTCGCAATGCGGCAATTGCGCACAAAAAAAGAGGTTGCCTGCTGAGATAGTATTGCATTGAAAAAGAAAAAGGCGCAGCGGAAAATTCCGCTGCGCCTTTTTTATAAGGTCGTAAGATTATTTACTTTTAGCCAGTTTAGCTTCAATGCTCAATGTAGCATGAGGAACAGCTCTGAGACGCGCTTTGTCTATGAGTTTACCGGTTACACGGCAAATACCATAGGTTTTGTTTTCAATACGCATCATTGCTTTTTCCAGGTGATCGATGAACTGAATCTGACGGCTGGCCATCTGGTTAAGTTGCTCTCTTTCCTGAGAGCCACTGCCATCTTCCATGCTCATGTATTTGTTTTCAGTATCATCGGTACCAGCTTCATCTTTACGGGTGATTAAGCCTTGCAGGTAAATGAGTTCCTTTTTAGCTGATTCCAGCTTCTTTTGGATCAGTTCTCTGAATTCCTGGAGGTCAGAATCACTGTATCTGTATACAGGACCGGTGGGCGCTGCTGGTTGATCCAGCACTGATTTGGTAAATTCCGGTTGGTAAGTTACCAAAGTAGCTTTTCCACCTTTTTTCTCGGTTTTTTCCGTTCTCTCGGTTTTTTCGGATTTTTCCGCCTTCACTGATTTTTCAGCCTTAACAACTGGCTTTTCAGCTGCTTTTTTCGAGGATTCTTTTTCCTTAGCAACTTCTACCTTAGTATCTGCTTTCTTTACTGCCATCGTTTTAAGTTCTTTTTCTTCTGACTTAGAAATAAATGGTTTCTCTTTTTCAGCGGAAACACTTTTCGTAACCACTTGCTGCTTTACAGCAGGCTCTTTTTTAACGGTCGATTTTGCAGGTACAGCAACTTTCTTGACGGATGTTGATTTACTTGGTATGGCTGAAGCCTTTTTTACTGCTTTTTTAGGCGCCGGGGCGACCTTTTTAGCAGTACTTTTGGCCACCACGGCTTTTCCGGCTGCTGGTTTTGCTGCTGTTTTAGGTGCCGCCTTTGCAGGGACAGCCTTTTTAGCAGCGGCTTTCTTAGGCGCGGGTGCGACTTTTTTCGCCGGGGCAGGTTTAGCAGCCTTTTTTGCTGCCGGAGCCTTGGCCGCCGTTTTTTTCACCGGAGCTGCCTTTTGGGTCGTTTTACTAGCAACCTTCTTTTTTGTTGCCATGGGGGATTAGCTTTTTTTGTTAACTAATACATTAAATTTAAGGTCATTCACCTCTATTTCTGTACCATCATGTAATCGCTCCAC